>ENA-OZEU01000001-OZEU01000001.1-human-gut-metagenome-genome-assembly--contig:-NODE-1-length-105273-cov-11.349436_pt1 | contig 105273 bp, 80 predicted proteins | sample MGYA00244608_ERZ653614 | MGnify/ENA primary metagenome ERZ653614 (study PRJEB26926, sample SAMN06165166) | human gut metagenome | biome: ENVO:00009003; feature: ENVO:2100002; material: ENVO:00002003...
AGAGGTCTCGTGGGCTCGGAGATGTGTATAAGAGACAGCTGCCAAAGGGTCTTCGACCCTCTGGACTCCCTTTCGCGCGATTGGGTTGGTGACATTTTCATGCTATTCTCGCGTGTTAATGCAGGGGGGCGCCTCTGCGGAGGCGACAAGGGGGCTTTGCGGTCGCCCCCTTGACCCCTTCGCCCGCACTCCTAAGTCGGTTGATTGTTAGCGCGGCTTTTTTAGTTAGTGTTCTATTCGTTCACCAAGCCACTGCATAAGTCAACCGCAAATAACCCCAAAAGTAGCGGCGCCGAAGGTTTCCAAAGGGCGATCGGAAAGCCCTTTGGTCACGCCCGCAGGCGTGATTCCCCCTGCAACACAATAAATCAAGCTGCTTTCAACAAATCAACAAGCAAGCTCACATATGCCGAGGAATCACAAGGGAGTTGCTTACTCCCCCAGCAATTCCCTTACCCGATCCGCTCTGGCGGCGTCCAGCGCCTGCCCCGACAGCGTTTCGCCCGCATAGATGCACAAGTGCGCATCCTGCGCCTGATCCAGTACCTCATCCACCTTCTGCACCGACAGCGGCAAAAGCCCCATCGTCGCACCAAGGCGCAAATTGCTGTACATCTGGTAGAACTCGCCGCGCGGCAGAATCCGCGCATGGGTCAGGATGCCGAATGCGCGCTGCACCGCGTCCTCTGTCTCGATTTTCGCGGTCGTCAGCGCCTTTTCCTCCAGATTCTGCTCCATCATCGTCAGCCGCTGCCCGACGGCCTCCACCGTCGTAATCAGCTCCTGCTCCGTGCGGCCGAGCGTCACCTGATTGCTGATCTGGTAGATGTTGCCCAGCGCTTCGGCTCCCTCGCCGTACACACCGCGGATGTTCAAGCCGACTTTCGCCACCATCTGCCCGACGTTGCCCATCTGTTTGCTGCGGGTCAGCAGCGGCAGATGCAGCAGGAGCGACGCGCGCATCCCTGTGCCGGCATTGGTCGGGAACGCGGTCAGGTAGCCAAGCTGCTGGTCGAACGCGAACTCGTTCTGCCGCGAAAGCGCGTCATCCACGCAGAAACACGCCTGTGCCGCGCTGAGCAAATCATCCCCCGCGCGAACCGCCTGAATGCGCAGGTGGTCATCCTCATTCATCATGATGCTGACGCTGCTGTCGCGCTTGACCAGCACGGCGGCAGTTTCCGGGCTGCGCAGCAGGTCGCGGCTGACGAGGTGACTTTCCTCCATCGCGCGACGGCTGACATCGCTCATGTCGCGCAGGCGGAGCAGGTCGTACTGCTCCTCCAGTCCCGCTTGACGCAGTGCGCTAAGCGTGCGCAGGATGCAGGTTTCCGCCTGTTCCGGTTCGCTGGCGAGGTCAAAGGGCAAATCCGCATAATTTCGCGCCAGCCGAACGCGGGAGGACAGCACAATATCCGATTGCATCAGGCTTCCTCCTTCCCCAGCAGCGCGCGCAGGCGGTCGCGGATTTCCGCCGCGTGCTCATAATCCTCCGCATTGACCGCCAACTGCAGCTGCCGCGTCAGTTCTTCCTGCTCATAGCGGCTGCGCTGGTCTGTCTCGGACTGCAGCGGCTTGCGCCCCGCGTGCTGTACGCGCCCATGAATTTGCAGCAGCATCGGGTGCAGCTGCGCCGCGAACGCCTGATAGCAGTCAGGGCAGCCGAGCCGCCCGGTCTTGATGAACTTGCTCAGCGTCATACGGCAGCGCGGGCAGGTGATGTCCGGCTGGTCGTCCGGCACTTTTTCGCCTTCTTCGGGCTGTTCGCCACGGTTAATGGCGTTCAAAATCGCGCCGAGCAGCTTCTGCATGTTGCCGCTGGCGATGTTCATATTCATTTTCGCCATGCAGTCGGCGCACAAATGGCGCTGCGTCATGGCTTCTCCCATCATCACGGAGATGGTGTATACGGCTTCATTCTGATGGCATTCTTCGCAAAGCATGTTGGAATGCTCCTTTCTGGGTTCTCAGGACTCGTCCGGCTGCGCAATGCAGCATAGCGCTGTGCAGCCGGGCTGGTTCCCCTATGGCATCGTCCGATTCTGCCGCGCAATGCTGGTCAGCATCGCCTTGAAGATGCGGGCGCGCTGTGCGTCCTTCATACTGTCGGGAATCGGGATGGCGAGCGCCTGTGCGCTCATGGCGGCGCGCATCAGGGCGGCTTCCTGCGCCGTGACGAGCTTCTGCTCCGTCAGCTGCTGCACAAGGCGCGACGCTTCCTCCTCCCCGATGGCGTCGCCGATGCGCTCGTTGATGAGGTACATCAGCTGCTGCGCGCCGCTCTGCACAATGCGGACGATGCGGATGTAGCCGCCGCCGCCGCGCCGGGATTCAATCAGGTATCCGTGGTCGGGGGAAAAGCGCGTCGCCAGCACATAATTGATTTGACTCGGCGCGCACCCGAAATATTCCGCCAGTTCGTTTCGCTTCAGTTCCACCTCCGGCTCATCTTCCGCCAGAAGTGTCTTGATAAAAGTCTCGATAGAGTCACTTAGTCGCATATCATTTCGCCTCGAATTCTGACTATCTTTGACCATCATCAGTATATCATATTCTCGCGAAAATGCAAGCGTTCCGCGCCTGTTTTCCTGAAATTTCAAGGATTGTTCACGATTTCGCCACATAAAAAGCGCGTTTTCCGCACACGCTGTCTCCGTGGAGGTGAACAGTTTTGTCCGAAAAACGCGATTTTCTGCAATCGAAGCCCACACCGCTTTTTCCCATCGATGGCGACGAGTCGCTCTTCCCCGATACCGCCGTCAGCCCAACCGACTTCACCGGCGTGATGCCCGCGCCGATGAGTGCCCCCGGTGCGCAGGCGCTGACGGGGCTTATGACCATGCCGTGCCCGCTCTGCGCCACGCCGGAAGTCCCAAAGTGTCCGCCACCGCCTGATGAAAGTGCGCATCCTTCTGATGCACATAATTGACGGAGGAGACCACCCGCGTCCCGTCGTCCCAGACGATGCTGCCGCGCCCGTCCGCCTGCAGGCCGTAATCCGTCAGTGACTTTCCCGCTTCGGGCACAAGCACCGTCAGGCGGTTCATCACGCGGTTGCCAAGGAACAGCGTGAACACGCCCGTGCCAATGTCGATGGACATGTGCTGCCCGGTGAAGCCCGCCAAACCAATCGCTTCGTCACTCTCGTAGGCGGGGATTTCGCTGAAATACTGTACCGGGTGCTTGACGTAGCACAGCGCACCGAGATACTGCTGATACGTCCCGTCTGCGCGGCGGAAGCCCGTGCGGTTGCGCGCCATGATGCGAATCGCCTTTTTGCTGATGACCTGTTCGCGGAGAACGCCCTGCGCAAACTTCACCATGTCGCCCTGCGTGGAGAACAGTCCGGCGTGTCCCATGATTTCGGGATACAGCTTCGCCGCCTTCGGGTCATGCGGGATGCCCGGCTGCGCATCGGTGCGCAGGATGTGTTTTCCCTGCTCAATGCGGTGTTCGCCGCGGCAAGAGATGCAGTCCACTCTGCGTTCTTCCGGCACATGCAGAAACGTTTCCGCCATTTCCAGCGGACGCAGGATGCAGCGGGTCAGTTCCGCGCCGTAGCTGCTTTGCGCCGCGCCTTCAATCACGTCCCGGATGACCATGGCGTGGATGTCGGAATACGCGCGCCCGCGAATTTCCCCCGGCTGCACCGCCCAGAGCTGCTGTTTCGCGGCTTCGGGCGTTTTTTGCGTGTCGATGCGCTCCGGGGTTGTCAGGCCGATTTCAAACCCCAGCACCTTTTCCACCGGCATGTCCGACAGATAGCGATACTGCGGCGCGTAGTCCGTCACCGGGCGGGTTAAATCCAGCTTGCCTTCTTCCCAGAGCCGCATGGTCAGCAGCCCCGTGAACAATTTCGTCAGGCTCGCCAAATCAAACAGCGTCCTGTCCGAAACCGGCGTTCCCTGCTCGTTGATAACGCCGCCGCGCGCCTGAACACAAAGCCCCGCCCCTCCGCACGTCACGGACAGGCAGGGCAGAATCTCTGTTTCCTCAGTGAAATATCGAACCGTATCCTGCAAGGTCATTGTGTTTTACTCCAATCCGATGCGGGTGCACGCCACGCGCCCCTCCACCAAATCGCTCAGCCGATGGCGCGCATGACCGATGATGACCATCGTTCCCTGCCGGGCGGACTTGAGCGCGTATTCCAGCTTGGCTTTCGCGCCGTTCGCCCCCACGCGGGACGCGCCGACGCAGCTTTCCTGCAGCTGACGCACCTTCTCCTCCAGCTCTTCCATGCTTTTCGCCGTCACCTGCTCCACCAGCGTTTTGGGGTCGGCGGGATCGCGGTAGATGCCCTCGGTGGAGGTCATCAGCACCAGCTTTTTCGCATGGACGAGGTTTGCAATCACCGCCGCCGTTTCGTCGTTATCCACGCACTCTACCACTTGGTCGCCGTGGCTGCGGCGGATGGCTAATTCCATCTTGCGGTTCTCTTCGTCGCTGACAGGGTCGTTGTAATTGACAATCGGAATTGTTTTCTGCTGCGCCGCGCGAATCAGCAGCCGCCGGATATGCTCGCGCTTCTCCGGGTCGTTGAAGTGCGTGTGCTCCACCAGCAGCTGCCGCACGCCGTATTCCTGATGGATAAACTGCCGGTAGTTCTGCATCAGGATGCTCTGCCCCTGTGCGGCATAATCCGCCTTTATCTCGTCGTCGCTGCCGCAGAGTTCGCACCCGGTACGCTTCAGGTAGTCCAGCCGCCCGATTTCCGTCGCGCCAGACGTGACCCAAATCATACCGGGCTTGAGCTCCGCGCCCAGCCGGGAAAAGATGTTGTAGTCAATATCCTTGTCCTCTTTGCGAATCAGCGCCATCGAGCCGATTTTGCCGACAAGGTCAAACTGGTAGTCCATCATCGCTGCTTTTTTCCCCCCAAAGTTTTGGGTTATTTCCGCTGCTTCAGCACGCTTTCGCCATCCACATAGGTGATGTGGAGTTCGTGCTTCCCCTGCTGCCAAATGCTCGAACAGGCCAGGTGCTTCTGCCCGATATGGCGGTCAAGCCAGCGAACCAGCCCCGGCTGACGCGCTTTCAGCCCCTTGTGTATGATGATATACTCTACGTTCTTCAAATTTCCCTCTTCCTGCAGGATAAACGAGCGCATCGGCGCGCTCATCATGCCGCAGATAACGGGAATCATCAGAACAATGCGATCGTATTTCGCAAAATCGACCTTATACAAGTCGATTTCCATTTTTCTTCTCGTCAGGGTGCAGTACAGGTAATGCAGATATTCCCGCGCCGTTCCTCGATACGCCATCGGCACGATTTCCAGCCGCGATGTATTTTCCATTTCATGTGCCAGCCTGCGCGCCGTAGACGCGGTACGGCCCGTTCGGGAGTAAAACACGATTAGGGTTTTCAATGCGTTCACCTTTCATCATGGATGCCTGTACATCCGTTATCACTATTTCCGATTGGAAATTTGCAGCCCATCCAGCCGGGAATCGCATCATGCGTAAATATTGAACATGGTTGTGATAAGCTTTTGCAGCCCATACATGCCTGCCTGATAGCCGTGGCTGTTGTCCAGCGTCGCGTCCGCCGCTTTGCGGTAGAGGTCAATCCGCTCGTGGTACAGCCGTTCCACTTCACCCAGCCCCTTCTGTGCCAGCAATGGGCGGCGGTTGAGCTTGATGTCGCCCATGATTTCCTCCAGCGGACGATCCAGCAGCACAATCACGCCCGTGTTCCGCATGATTTCGCGGTTCACGTCGCGCAGCACCAAGCCGCCGCCGGTGGATACGATGCTTCCCTGCTCCCGCGACAGTTCAATGAGCATATTCGTCTCCGCGTTGCGGAACGCCTGCTCGCCATAGTGGGCGAAAATGTCGCTGGTGGAGCAGCCGACAGACTGCTCAATGCGCTGGTCGGTGTCGATGAAGGGCAGACCAAGGTTGCTGGCGACACGGCGGCCCAAAGAGCTTTTGCCGCTGCCCGGCATCCCGATGATGTAGACGTGTCGATTAAGCATGGTTCGCCTCCCGAAGCAGCTTTTCCTGCTCCTGGCGGCTGAGCGCCATCATCTCCCGGTACAGCGCCTGCACTGCCTCCACCAGTGATGCATCCGTCAGCATAGCCGCGCGGCTTTCCAGCACCTGCGCTTCACGGCTGGCATCCAGCACAGGCTTCCCCTGCGCCAGCTTTGTCCGCGCCACTTCCCGGCAGAGCCTCATCCGCCGCTCGAACAGCTTTACCATCTCCCGGTCGATTTCATCCAACTCCTGCCGGATCTGTGCAAGTTCCCGCATTCTTTTGCCCATCCTTGCTGACAGCGCGCGCTGCCGTCTTGTGTTTCCTTGCTGCCATTATAGCGTATTCCGTCCGTCTTGGCAAGCAAAATGCGCATTTTCCTGCACTATATCAAACAGTGATAAGGGTTTATTGAATTTCGTGCGCATTTTTTCATCCGTTTTCCCAAGCTCTTGCAATTTGTTTCGTGTTTTGCTTACTTCGCGCAGTCCAGCGTGAACGCGAACGCCGCGCCCGCCTCGTCGCCGGTGTCCATCAGCGTAATCTTCTGCCCGTGCATTTCCATGATGCGCTGGCAGATGCTCAGTCCCAGCCCTGTGCCTTTGCCGGACGTGTGCGCCTTATCCGCCGTGTAGAAGCGCTCAAAGATGTGCGGGCGGTCTTCCGGCGAAATGCCCACGCCGTTGTCCTGCACGATGACGGTGCAGATGCCCTGATTCACGCGCACGCTCATGCGAATCACACCGCCGTCGGGCGTGAACTTAATGGCGTTGTCCAGCAGATTGACCGCCACCTGCTCGATGCGGCTTTCGTCCGCGTTGACCATGCAGGGTTCGGGGGCGAAGTCGCATTCCACGTCCATCTTCTTCGCCTCCAAGTCGCCTGTGCGGTGCAGCAGCACGCGCGAAAGCAGCTCGCAGATGTCGAAATTCGTCTTGTTCAGCGCCGCGTCATCCTTCTCCAAGCGGGAGAGCTTGAGCAGGTCGCCGATGAGGTTCTTGAGGCGCGTTGTCTCGTCGGAGACAATCGTCAAATACTGCGGATAGTCCTCCTGCCCGATCGTGCCGTCGCGCATTCCCTCGACGTAGCCGGAAATCGCCGTAATCGGGCTTCGCAGCTCGTGGGAGACGTTCGCAACGAACTCGCGGCGGCTCTCCTCCAATTGCGACAGCTTCTCCGCCATCGTGTTGAACGACGCGCTCAGTTCCGCGATTTCGGGACAAGTTGCCTTGCCTTCCGGCGCGCGGACGGAGAAATTCCCCTCGGACATCGCCTTCGCCGCGCCGGACAGCACGCTGATTGGATGGAGTATCCGCCGCAGATACAGCAGCAGCGCCCCGCCCGCCAGAATGCAGAAACCCAGTACAACCCCCAGCACCGGCAGCAGCAGCGTCCCCGCGCGCACTTCAATTTCCTGCGCGGGCGTCTGGATGAACACCGCGCCGCGCACCAGCCCGCCCGACACGAACGGAACGCCGACGGTGAAGTACCAGTCGCCATCAACCTGACGGCGGATGCTGATTTCGTCGCCGCCGATGATGGTCAGCAGCGCTTCGTAGATATCCTTGCCGTTGAGCGTCTTGGCGAAATCGGGATTCTTCTCGTAGGTGACGGCCATGTTGTCCATCACCTGCCCAGAGCGGTCGACAATCGCGATATACGCGCCGTACTCGTCGTACACCTGCGCCGCCTTCCAGCGGAGGTGCTTGAGCGCCACGGTATTCTGCGCGCTGCCCGAAAACAGCGACGTGCCGAGCGTGTAGGTGCTGCTGCCGCCGGAATACAGGCTCGCCAGATACGCAATCTCGCGCGCCTCCGCCCGCAGGTTCTCCTGCCGAATTGCCGTCTGGCGGCTGGTGAGCGTATACAGCCCCAGCCCCGACAGCACGCTTGTCAGCAGCACAATCACCGCCACAACCACCGCCATAATCCGACCAAACATGATGTTTTCCGCCTCTTACTATTTACAAATGAGAATGAGCCAAGGCGCGAGCAGATGGCTCAGACGAATGCAGAAAATAGTACTACTTCATAACCTCAAACTTGTACCCGCGCCCCCAGATGGTCTGGATGCGCCAGCCGTATTTTTCGCAGCCCACGAGCTTATCCCGCAGGCGCTTGACGTGCACATCCACCGTCCGGCTCTCGACTTCCACCTGAAAGCCCCACACTTGGTCAAGCAGCTGACCGCGCGTGAACAGCTGGTTGACGTGGCTGGCAAGGAAGTACAGCACTTCCAGTTCCTTCGGCGGCATCTCCAGCTTCTTGCCCTCGTAGAACACTTCGTAGCGGCTCAAACTGACTGTCAGTCCGGGGAAGGACAGCGTGTCATCCGCCTTTTCTTCCTCTTCCTCGGTCTGCCCCATCGTCCGGCGAAGCACTGCCTTGACGCGCGCCGCCATCTCCTTGCTGTCAAACGGCTTGGTGATGTAGTCGTCCGCGCCCAGCTCCAACCCCAGCACCTTGTCGAACGTCTCGTCCCGCGCCGTGACCATAATAATCGGAATATTCGAGGACTTCCGCACGGCTTTGAGCACCTGCCAGCCGTCCATGCCGGGCATCATCACGTCCAGCAGCATCAAATCCGGCGGCATTTTGCGGAACTCGGTCATCGCGTCATCCCCGCGCCCGACCGTCTTCACCTCATACCCCGCCTTCTCCAAATACAGCTGCTCCAATTTCGCAATATTCGGGTCATCATCGACCACGAGAATATACGGCTTTTCTTTCATAAAACACCTCCGCAAGGGGCTTCGCCCCTTGAACCTACCAAAGGGACTTCGTCCCTCTGGACTCCCATTCGCGCGATTGAGTTGGTGACTTCTTCATGCAATTTCCGCGTGTTAAGCAGGGGCTTCGCGCCTGCGGGCGCGGCCAGAGGGCTTTGCGGTCGCCCTCTGGACTGCTTCGCCCCCATCTAAGTTTATTGAGCTTTATCGGGGCTACTATTAGTTTGTGTACCCTTCGTCACCCTAAGTAACAATACAAGTCAAGAAACATGGGAGGGGACACGCCGAAGGAGTCCGGAGGGCGATCGCAGACTTCGTCTGTTTCCACTGCCCTCTGGTCGCCTCCGCCGAGGCGAACCCCCTGCGCCTGATGAAAAAATCCTCGCTTAGCAGGATTATTTCAGCGTCACAATCGTGACCCCGCTCTCCCCTTCCCCATAGACGCCCAAGCGGCAGCTCGCCACATGCATATGATGCTTCAAATGCTGCTGAATGCCGCTGCGCAAAACGCCCGTGCCTTTGCCGTGGATGATGCTCACTTCGCCCATCCCCGCCAGAATCGCCTGATCCAGATACTGGTCAACCGTCATAATCGCCTCATCGAGCGCCATGCCGCGCACGTCGCATTCCATCCGCACCGTGCGTTCCATCGCGCCGGTTTTCAGATGAACGCTCGTCGGCTGGGGCTTCGGCTTGTCCGGCTGCTTCACCAATCGCAGCTGGCTGATGTTCACCTTCAGCTTCAGGATGCCCGCCTGCACCTCCACCTCGCCCTTGGCGTTGGCGGGGGCAAGCACCGTACCCTGACTGCCGATGGTGAGGATTTCCACCGTGTCGCCCTTGCGGACTTCCTTCGGCGGCAGCCCGGTATCCACCTTTTGCAGCAAGCCCTCGGACAGATTGTCCACATTGTTCTCGATGCGGCGGCGAATCGCGTTCACCTGCGCGTCGGGGTTCTGCTGCTCCTTCTTCATGCGCTTCAAATCCGCGATGATGCTCTCGGATTCGCGGCGCGTTTGCTCCATGATGCGGCGGGCGTCCGCCTTGGCTTTCTTGATGGTGTTCTCGCGCTGATCCTCCATCTGCTTGCGGAGCTTCTCGGCCTCGTCGCGCAGTTTGACCGTCTCAGCGCTCGCCTGACGCGCAATCTCGCGCTCGCGTTCCGCCACCTGCCGGTGATATTCCGCATTGGCGATAACGTCCTCAAAGCGCACAGAATCGCTGGACAGCAGCTTCTTCGCGTCGTCAATGAGGTTTTCCGGCAGACCCAGACGGCGGCTGATTTCAAAGGCGTTGGACTTGCCCGGCACGCCGATGGACAGGCGGTATGTCGGGCGCAGCGTCTCCACATCGAACTCGACGGAAGCGTTCTCCACGCCCTTGGTGGACAGCGCGAACGCCTTCAGTTCGCTGTAATGCGTTGTCGCCAGCGTCCGCACACGGATGTTCAGCAATCGCTGCAAAATCGCCTGCGCCAGCGCCGCGCCCTCAGTCGGGTCAGTGCCCGCGCCCAGTTCGTCGAACAGCACCAGATCATCCGGCGTCACCTCGTGCATGATGGACACAATCGTCGTCATATGCCCGGAGAAGGTGGACAGGCTCTGCTCGATGGACTGCTCATCGCCAATATCGGCGAACACCTGCTCAAACACCGCCAGTTCCGTCCCCAAATCCGCCGGGACTTGCAAGCCCGCCTGCGCCATCAGCGTCAGCAGACCGACCGTTTTCAGCGTGACCGTCTTGCCGCCCGTGTTCGGGCCGGTGATAATCAGCGACGTGAAGTCCTTGCCCATCCACAGGTTTGACGGCACAACCTTCTCCCGGTCAATCAGCGGATGACGCCCGCGGATGATGTTGATGTACCCGTTCTGGTTGAGTTTGGGCGACACGGCGTTCATCTCGCGGGACAGCACCCCCTTGGCGAAGATGTAGTCCAGTTCCGCCAGCGTTTCCACCGTCTCGCGCAGCTGGTCGGCATACGGCGCGATTTCCGCCGACAAAGCCGCCAGAATCCGCTCAATCTCCTGTTTTTCCTTCGCCGCCCATGTTTTCAGCTCGTTGCCCATTTCCACCGCCGCCATCGGCTCGATGAACAGCGTCGCGCCGGTAGACGACTGGTCATGCACCAGCCCCGGCACGCTGCCGCGGTACTCCGCCTTGACGGGCAGGCAGTAGCGGTCGTTGCGCATGGTGACAATCGGGTCTTGCAGGTACTTCTGGAACGCGGATGAGCGAATCATCTGATTCAGCTTTTCCTTAATGCGCTCGTTCGCCCCGCGCAGATGACGGCGGATGTCCATCAGCTCGTTCGATGCGCGGTCGGCGATTTCGTCCTCGGAGATAATCGCGTTGGTGATATCCTGCTCGACGTTGTGAAGCGTCGAGAGGCGCTGCGCCAGTTCCTTCAAAATCGGCGTGTTGTCGCGCTCGGTATCCAGCGCCTTCCGCGCCGCGCGGGCGGACTGCATCAGCGCCGCCACTTCCAGCAGCGCCTTCGGGGAGAGCGTCGCGCCCTTTTCCGCCAGCGTCAGGCTTGCGCGAACATCCGAAAACGGCACGAGCGGCGACGCGCCCACATATTGCAGGATGACCGTCGCTTCCTCCGTCTCCGCCTGCATCCGCTGGATTTCGGTCATATTGCTGGACGGAACCAGCGCCTCGCAGCGCTCCCGCCCCATGTCCGTCATGGCCTTGCTCGCCAGACGGTCGCGGATTTTGGTAAATTCCAGCACCCGCAAGGTTCTTTCCTTCATCATCTGCGTATTCCTCATAAACAATTCACTCAACAGGACGATTCCAGTGATTGCTCGTCCCTTCCAATTCCCGCATTTCGCCATCCATGACGGCGCGCACGTCCGCCGCTTCCTGCGCGTTTTCCGTCGTCAGCACCATCATGGGCGCATAGCCCGCCTGACGCACCCGGCGGATGTTGTTCGTCGGCAGCGCGTTCATCAGCCGCACCAAGCATCCCTCCGGCAGCCTTTGCCGCAGCAGCGGATAGACCGTGCCGCGCCGGTCGGTGAGCGTCTGCCCCGCCAGCGCATCCGGCGAATGCTGGTCGCACATCCGGCACGCCGCGTGCCCCTTCGTCAGTCCCAGATACGTCCGCGCCGGGCAGTGGTGCAGCAGCATCAGCTGCTCCCGCCCATACGCCGGAACGACCACAGGCGGATGATTCTGCATCAGCGTCCGCAATTCCGCGCCGGACAGTTCGCTGCTTGCCGTCACGAAACGGCACCCCTGCTCCAGCAGAAACTGCGCCGCGCGGCGATTCATCACCGGAATCCCGCTGCCTGCGCCCATCGGCACGTTCCATGTACGTCCCAGCTGCCCAACGCTGCCCAGCACAATGCCGCCGAGCTTCCCCGCGTTTCTCTGCACAAAAGCATCGAGCGCATCGAGCGTCTTTTCCTCGCACACGGTCGGTAATTGCAGCCACACGCCGTCCGGCATGTCCCGCAAGCCGCTTTCCAGCGCATCCGCCCGGAAATCCTCAGGATACCAGACCAGCAAATCCGCCGCGCCCTGCATCGCGTCCGCCTGTGCCCGCGTGCGGACAATCGCCATGCTCGGCGCATCCGGCGTGTCGGGATAAATCAGGTCATCCGCGGGTTCTTCGCGCCCCGCTTTGCGCGTGAATGCCGCAATTCTTGCTTCCACCAGCTGCTGGCAAGCCTCGCGCCGCAGCTGATTCAGCGCCGACACAGGCACAAACGCGCCCGCGGTTTGCACCGTCAGCGCCCGCAGGGAGAACGGCGTGTCGCTGAGCTTTCCCAGACTGCGCCGCGCGTCCTCTTCACTCATGGCGCGGCTCTGCGCGGGGACAACCGTGTCGCCCATGACGGTGGCGCTGCTTTCGCCGTCGGTCATGGTGAGCGCAAGCGGCTTTCCGGGATATGCAATCAGCGCCATATCCGCCGGAATCGCGGGAATGGCAAGGCTTCGCGCCCATTGGAGCTGCTTTTCGCTGGTCAGGCGGTAGACCTCGTCACCCGCCTTGGTGCGGATGTCGGGCCGCAGGCGCACGACGGCGATTTGCCCCGCTTCGGTGTCATGCCCGGCATAAATCAGTTCGGCATCCCCCTGCGCGGTACGGATCTGCAAGCCATCGCCATCATCGAGGCTGCGTTCCAATCGGACGCGCGCCATATTGCCCGCGGCGACCTCCACCCTGCCGATTTTCACGCCGCCGTGGCTGACGCGCACAGGGTCAATCACGCCCGCATCCTCCGCGCCCATGGCGTACCCGCGCATAAAGCCGCCGCGGGAGAAAATCTGCCGCAGTCCGGTCATTTCGGCTTCGTCCGCCTTGCGGAAATGCCCATTCTCCATCGCGTCGATGGCATTGCGGTAGCTATTGGCAATCGTCGCAACGTATTCCGGGCGTTTGAGCCGACCCTCCAGCTTGATGGACGCAACGCCCGCCTTGTTCAGCTCCGGTAGGTCGTCGCGCATACAAACGTCGCGCGGAGAGAGCCACGCCGCGGTCTTGCCGCGGTAGGTATACAGCAGGCGGCAAGGCTGAGCGCAGCGCCCGCGGTTGCCGCTTCGTCCGCCGACGACGGAGGAAAACAGGCACTCCCCGCTGACGGCGACGCACTGCGCGCCATGCCCGAACACTTCGATTTCGATGCCCTCTTTCGCGGCGAGGGCGATTTCGGCGGCGCTGCATTCACGGGCAAGCACCGCGCGTGTCATGCCCTGATTGCGGCAGAAGCGGACGCCAGTCGCGTTGTGAATCGCCATCTGCGTGCTGGCGTGGATGGGCAAATCCGGGAAGCAGCGCCGCGCCATCCGCAGCACGCCCAAATCCTGCACCAGCACCGCATCCACGCGGATTTCACTCAGCAGCCGCAGCACATCCACGACCCCCGCCATTTCGCCGTCCTTAATCAGCGTATTGACGGTCACATGGACACGCACATGATACAGATGGGCGAACCGCACGGCATCCCGCAGCTGCTGCTCATCGAAATTGCTCGCGCCCGCCCGCGCCGAATACGCGGCATACCCCAGATACACCGCGTCCGCGCCCGCCGCCACCGCACTCCTGAGCGCATCCCAATTTCCCGCCGGTGCAAGATTCTCCATCCGACTCACTCCCTTCTGTAAGGAGACGCAAGGGGCGTTGCCCCTTGACCCCAGCAGGGACTCTGTCCCTGCACCCTGCAAGGGAGTTCCTCCCTTGACCCTTTTTCGCGATTGAGTTGGTCACTTCTTCATGCTATGCCCGCGTGTTTATCCACAGCTTACCCACACTGTCCCCCATATCCACAAGCAGCGGTACAGACCACTAACATGGGAGTGCAAGCGAAGGTTTCCAAAGGGCGATCGCGGACTTCGTCCGTTTCCATTGCCCTTTGGTCGCGCCCGCAGGCGCGAAACCCCTGCTCCATCATAAAACGAGCAATAAATCCCCAACCCTGCAATCATCGCACCAAAGAAGAGGCTTTTACCGCTTTTCCCGCAAAAGCGCCAGCTCCCGCCGCAAGCGGTTCACCTCGTCCTGCGCGCGCATCAGGTCATCCGCCAGATTCAGCGCCGTCAGCACCGCCGCCGTGTTCGCCGGAATCCGCCCGGAACGCATCGTCTCCGTCATCTGCCGGTCAACATACGCCGCCACCCGGTTCAGATGCTCCGGCGAATCCGTCGAAACAAGGGCGTAGTCCTTCCCTGCCACCCGAACCGTCGTTTTCTGCTTCTCCATGTTTTCGCTCCTACGAAATACAGGCGCAGTCCGGCTGTCTCCGCCGCGTCTGCGCCTGCATCATTATACGATTCCCAAATGAGAATGCGCCAAGATGCGCAGGCAAATTGGGAAATCGTATTACATCTGCTCGAAAGGATAGGTCTGCCCGAAGGTTTCCACGCGGATGGACTTCATCACCTGCGGCTCAAGGGGCTTATCGCGCATGTCGCGCTTGACGCTGACAATCGCATCCGCCACGTCCATGCCTTCCAGCACCTTGCCGAACGCCGCGTACTGGCCGTCCAGATGGGGGCTGTCCGAGGTCATGATGAAGAACTGGCTGCCGGCGGAATCAGGCATCATGCTGCGCGCCATCGACAGAACGCCGTAGGTGTGCTTGAGCAGGTTGTTCACGCCGTTCATGGCGAATTCACCCTTGATGTGGTAGCCGGGGCCGCCGATGCCCGTGCCCTTGGGATCGCCGCCCTGAATCATGAAGCCCGGAATGACACGGTGAAAAATCAGCCCGTCATAGAAGCCGCTGTTCGCCAGCGCAATAAAATTGCCGACGGACTGCGGCGCAGTTTCAGGGTAGAGTTCGCCCTTCATTTCGCGGCCATCCGCCATCGTAATAACAAAAGTAGGATTCTGTGCCATGTTCATAGCACTCCTTTCAGAACCAATTGTCCGCGCCCTTGCGGACTTTGCGGAAGATAGGGCAAAAGCGCCTATCACGCCTATTGTATCAGCAAATGCGCCAAATTGCAAGCCAAAAGGGGAATTTGCCGCCGCCGAAACGTGCTTTTTGCCGTCAAAGTGGCATTTCCGGCAGGAAAAGTGCTTTTTTGCGCCCAATCATTTCCTCCACGCGGGCAATGTACTGCTCGATGTTGGATACGTTCGGCGCACGGCCGATGTGCCCTTCCTCCGGATAAACGCGTTTGGAGATGCCGCCCGCACCGAGGGCGAGGATGTGCGTGGTTTCTTCCATAATATCCACATTGTATTGACAGGCGTGACCCGGCAGCGCGTAGCCGACGTTCTCCTGATTGCCCGCCATATACTTCTGGCGGTAGAGATAGTAGGGCTTCATGCCCAATTGATGCGCGGTGTCAAGCCCCAGCTGCACCATGCGGGAGGCGGTTTCGCCGTCCGGCAGTGGCGCGTTTTCCAGATGCAGGCGGCTGGAGCGCTTGATGGCGAGGGTGTGCACGGTCAGGCTTTCCGGCTTCAAGCGGAGCGCCGCGTCCATCGTGCGGGCAAAATCGTCGATGTTTTCGCCCGGCAGCCCGGCAATCACGTCCATGTTGATGTGGTGGATGTTTGCCGTCCGCGCCATGGCATACGCCTCCTCCACCTGCTGGGCGGTGTGCGCACGGCCGATGACGCGCAAGGTCTTGTCATTCATCGTCTGCGGATTGATGCTGATGCGCTGTACGCCCGCGCGCCGGATGGCTTCGAGCTTCGGCAGCGTCAGCGTGTCGGGACGACCCGCTTCCACCGTGTACTCCATTGCGCAGGGGAAGCACTGCATCATCTTCTCCAGCAGCCGCGGCAGCTGCTCCTCGTTCAGCGATGTCGGCGTGCCGCCCCCGACGTAAACCGCGCGCAGTTTCTTCCCCGCGTCGCGCAGGAGCTGCGCACAGGCATCCATCTCCCGGAACAGCGCCGTCAGGTAGGGCGCAACCAAATGCCCGTCACCCAGTTCGCCGCTGGAAAAGGAGCAGTAGGTGCAGCGCGTTGTGCAGAACGGAATGCCGATGTACACGTCCATCCAGTCGTCGCCCGGCGGCGGAAGCTGCTGCTGCACGGACACAAGTTCCGCCAACAGCGCCGCCTTCTCCGGCGCAACATCAAACTGGTGTACCAAATGTTCCTGCGCATCCGCCATCGACATGCCTTCGTTCAGCGCCTCGTACATCAGGTGCGTCGGACGAATGCCCGTCATGCTCCCCCACGGCGGATGAATGCCTGTTTCCTTGCGCAGCAGGTCGTAGAGCGTCTGACGGCAGAGACGGCGGAGCGCCCGGCGGCGGTGCAGCGCCTGAATCCGCGCATCCGCATCCGACGGAATGTCTGTCACGCCCTGCGCCGCCTGCGTTTTCCCATAGAAGCGGATGACGTACTGCCCGCCCTCGATAGCCGCCGCGAAATGATATTCCGGCGCATCCCACACGCTGTCCGGCAGAGAGAACAGGCGCGTCATGTTCATCAAATCCGGCTCGATGGTCGTCAAGTCGTCCTGCAGGCCCTGCTGAATTTCGTTGCTCATTTTAGTCTCCATGTCCGGGGTAAATTTCCAGATTGCGCGCCATCGGCACCACCCGTGCCAGCGACGCTTGCATCTGCTCGCTGCTCCCCGTGGGCAAATCGGTTCGCCCGCAGCCGAAGCGGAAGAGCGTATCGCCCGTGAACAGCTTGTCGCCAATTTGATAGCACACGCTGCCCGCCGTATGACCCGGCGTATGCAGCACGGTGAAAGTCAGCCCCGCCGCCGTCACCGTATCGCCTTCGTGGACGAGTTTCGTCGCTTCCGGCGCGGTCACGGGAGCGCCCATCAGGAAGCTGGCGTTCTCCTGCGGATTGGAAAGCATCGGCGCGTCCTGTGCATGAACAACCAGTTCCGTTTCCGGGGTCATCAGCGCCCGAACCGCGCCGATATGGTCAAAATGCCCGTGCGTGAGCAGAATCGCGGCAATCGTGCGCCCGTCCGCCGCTTTGCGGATGCGCTCCGGCTCGTCGCCGGGGTCAATCACCACGCAGTCAGTGCGCGCATCGTCCCAGAGGATATAGCAGCACGTTCCAATCGCGCCAACGGTGACTTCCTTCATTTGCAGCATGGCTCTATCCTCCTGCGTTAAAACGCCTTGGTGGAATCCATCAAAATCGTCACAGGGCCGTCGTTGACGAGCGACACCTGCATATCCGCGCGGAAACGTCCGGTTTCGACGTGAATGCCCTGCGCGCGCCACGCCGCAACAAGCTGTTCATAGCGTTCATTGGCTTCTTCCGGGCGCGCCGCCGCGATAAAGCTGGGGCGGCGGCCGCCGCGGGCATCGCCATAGAGTGTGAACTGGCTGACGGCAAGAATCGCGCCGCCAACATCCTTGAGGGATCGGTTCATTTTACCCGCTTCATCCTCGAAAATGCGGAGATTCGGCACTTTTTCCGCCATATAGTGGACGTCGTAGTCGGTATCGTCGGTGCTGACGCCAATAAGCACCATGAATCCCTGCTGGATGGCGCCGATTTGCTCGCCGGCGACGCTGACGGAGGCTTGGGCAACTCGCTGAATGACACAACGCATAGGGGGTACTTCCTCGTTTCTTGGGGATTTTCCTGTTTGGATAATGCGGTCGGATAAACACGCGGACACTGTATGCAGTCGTCACCAACTCAATCGCGCGAAAGGGAGTCCAGAGGGTCGAAGACCCTTTGGCGGAGTCCAGAGGCAGCGCCTCTGGTCACCCTTGCACTCGGAATACGTCAATGACGTCCGTTTTCCGCTGCAGCAGCTTCACCAGCTTGTCCATCTGCTCACGGGATTTCACTTCCAGGACGAAGCGGAAGGTCGCGATGCGGTTCTTTTCGTCCAGCTCGGTGTTGACCGTCTTAATCGGCACATTCGCGTCGCCGATGATGGTTGCCAGCTCAATCAGCAGGTTCGTGTGGTCGTAAGCGACAATCTTGATGGACACACAGAAGCCCGTGCCCGTGTCGCCGTCCGCCCACGCCACCTGCACCCGGCGTTCCGCTTCGCCGCGCAGGACGTTCACGCAGTCCGCCTTGTGAATCGTCACGCCGCGCCCGCGGGTGATGAAGCCCACAATGTCGTCCCCCGGCACGGGCGAACAGCACTTGCCGAAGCGCACGGGGATGTCCATGTCCTCGTTTCCGGGCAGGATGATGCCGTGGTTCGCCTTGCCGGAGGCCTTGCGCTGCGGCTGATTCTCTTCTGTCAGCGCGAGCAGTTCTTCCGCCTTCGGGGCAGCCTGCGCCGTCTGCGTCCGCTGCTCATCCACCAGGCGCGACACAACGTACACCGACGCCATGCCGCCATAGCCGACCGCGCTGTAAATGTCGTTCAGCGCCGTAAAGCCATACTTTTTGAGAATCGAATCATAATATTCCGGCTTAATCACATCCGGCGGATTCAGCCCGCGGCGGCGGCATTCGCGTTCCACCATCGCGCGGCCCGTCTCAATGTTTTCCTCGCGGTACTCCTTTTTCAGGAACGCGCGAATTTTCGCCTGCGCCTGCGGGGTTTTGCAGATGCGCACCCAGTCCGCGCTCGGGCCTTTCGACGATGCGCTGGTGATGATTTCCACGCGGTCGCCCGTTTCCAGCGGCGTGTCCAAAGGCATGATGCGCCCATTGATTTTGCTGCCGACGCACTTGTTGCCCACGGCGGAATGAATGCGATAGGCGAAATCCAGCGGCGTCGCGCCCTTGGGCATACTGATAACGTCGCCCTTGGGGGTAAAGAGGAACACTTCCTCGGAGAAGAGGTCGGTTTTCAGGGTATCCAGGAATTCGCGGGAGTCGCGCGTGTCGCTCTGCCAGTCCAGAATCTGCCGCACCCAGTAGAGCTTGGAATCCAAGTCGTTCGCCGCGCCGCCGCCCTCTTTGTAGCGCCAGTGCGCCGCAATGCCGTATTCCGCGATACGGTGCATCTCCCAGGTACGAATCTGCACCTCAAACGGAAACGGCATCTTGCGCCCGCCGACGACCGTTGTGTGCAGGGACTGATACATGTTCGCCTTCGGGACGGAAATGTAGTCCTTGAAGCGCCCCGGCATCTGGTTCCACAGCGTGTGGACAATGCCCAGCACGGCATAGCAGTCCGGCACGGAGTCCACCAGCACGCGAATCGCAATCAGGTCATAAATCTGGTCGAACGGTTTGTTTTGCAGCACCATTTTGCGGTAGATGCTGTAAAAGTGCTTCGGGCGGCCGTCAATCGTGTGGTGGATATGCTGCTCATCCAGCTTGGCGGACAACTCGTCAATGACCATGCGGATATTTTCTTCCCGCTCCGAGCGCTTCTGCCCGACCTTCTGCACCAGGTTCTCGTACCCAACCGGGTCGATGTAGCGCAGGGACAAGTCCTCCAGTTCCTGCTTGATGGCGTACACGCCCAGCCGGTGCGCAATCGGCGCATAGATGTCCAGCGTCTCGCGCGCAATCGCCACGCGCCGCTCTTCCTTCTGGAATTTCAGCGTCCGCATGTTGTGCAGGCGGTCAGCCAGCTTAATCAGCACGACGCGGATGTCCTTGCCCATCGCCAGAATCATCTTGCGCAGCGATTCCGCCTGTGCTTCTTCCTTGTCGGCAAAATCGAGTTTGTTCAGCTTCGTCACGCCATCCACCAGCATGGCGACTTCCTCGCCGAATTCCTGCCGAATGGTGTCCAGCGTGATGCCCTCGCAGTCCTCCACCGTGTCGTGCAGAAGCCCGGCGGCGATCGTCGGCGGGTCAAGGGACAATTCCACCAAAATGCTGGCGACGAAGCACGGATGGGTGAAATACGGCTCCCCGCTTTTGCGGTACTGATTCTTATGTGCCTCCTGTGCGAATAAATAGGCTTTTTCTACCAGCTTGTACCCGTCGCCGGGATAATACTTCTGCACGCGCGCCAGCATCTGGCTCAGCGGCATGGCCTCATAAACGGTATAAGTCATATTTCATCCTCCTCCCCGAAAAAATGTCGTTCGGGTTACATCTGCGTTTCCGCAGCATAATGGGTTATCAGGTATTTCCGCAGCGGGCTGTCCGTCAGCGCAACCTTGTGCATCGGCAGCAGCGTCAGCTGATACGGGTCGAGCTTGAAGGAAACCAGCGCCACCTGCCCAAAGACGGTCAGTCCGGTCAGCACCTGCTCTTCCGTCATGCCGCAGTCCTGCGCCAGGGCGGATGCCGCCATCGGGCCGCCGCGCAGCAGCCGCCGATACAGCCCGCGCAGGGTATCCTCGGAGACGGTGAGCGCCGACAATTGCATCCGCAGGTCATCCGGCGCATCCGACAAGCACCACAGGCGCGCGTTCGGGCATTTCTGCCGGATAAGGTCCTTAAGCCCCGGCAGCGTTTCGCCGTCCAGCAGCACCACATCGCGCCAGTCATCCCGCAGCTTTTCCACATCCGGCGCGAACAGCACGGTGTTGAACGCGCGCGCGTCCCGCACCTGCCCCACATCCGTGTCAGCCTCGCCTCCGCTGAGGACGTCCCTTGCCCACGCGCTTTGATGGGCAATCATCAGCACGCCGCGTCCGAGCCGCAGCTTCTCGCGCAGCTGATTCGTCCGCAGGGGCAGGATTTTCGCCTGCGCATCGCCTGATGATAAAGTGTTATAATTCGACGCGAGGGCTGTCAATTCCTGCAAGAGCGCGGAGAAAATCATTTTCTCGTCCGGCCAGAGCAGACTGCCGCCCGTCTGCTTCATCGCAGCGACATTCAGCTGCACCGTCCGCTGTCCGCGGAATTCGTTCACTTCCGGCGAGAACAGCACATCCACGCGCTCATAGCCGCGGTCTGCCAAATCTCCCTGCTGGAAGCCGATGCCGCCGCGCACGTTCGCGCCGTCGAGCAGCGTCAGCTTCAGGTGCGCCCCGCCCACGCCGACGCGCCGCGCCTCCTGCACATGCAGTCCGCGCGCCATCAGTACCGGGTTTGGGTTGCCGTAGCCAGTCGGCTGAAGCTGATTCAATTCGTCGATGAGCGCCATGTTCACCGCTTCGAGCGGCACTTCGAGTTCGTACTCCTTCTGCGGGATGTAGCACGTCAAGTCGCAGTTGTCGCCCTGCGGGATGACGCGGTTGAGCAGCCGCCGCAATTCCGGCACAAGCTCCGCGCGGATGGTCAGCCCTGCCGCCTGCGAATGCCCGCCGAAGCGCTCGAACAGCTGCCCGTGCCCTTCCGCCTGATACAGCGCCTTGCACGCCGTCAGCATCTGATGAATATCCACGCCGGGAATCGACCGGCACGAGCCGACGGCAAGGTCGCCGTGCTGACTTAACACAATCGTCGGGAAATGGTACTTTTCGCAGATGCGCCCCGCCGCAAGCCCAATCACGCCGTTGTTCCACTCCTGACCAAGGATGACGATGGCGAAATCCGTTCGGAAATTCACCTGCGCCGGAATCGCGGAAATCGCCTGTTCGACAATCTGCTTTTCCATCGCCTGACGCTCCTGATTCAGGCCGTTCAAGTGGGTGGCAATGGCAGTCGCTTCGGCTTCGTCCTTCGTCGTCAGGAGCTTGACGCACTGTTCGGCGGTTTCGAGCCGCCCGCCCGCGTTCAGTCTCGGCGCAAGGCGGAAGCCCAGATGCCCTGTATTGACGGGCTGGCTGACCTGCGCCAGCTCCATCAGTTTCTTCAATCCCGGACGCGCGCTTGTTCCCATGCGCATCATGCCTTCGCGGACGATGACGCGGTTTTCCTCCATCAGCGGCACAATATCCGCGACGGTCGCGAGGGCGGCGAGGTCAATCCGCTTTTCGACGCCGTCCATGCCCAGCAGCGCCTGCGTGATTTTGAGCGCGACGCCCGCGCCGCACAGCCGCTTGAACGCATACGGCTCAATCAGCGGATTCAGCACTGCATCGGCTTCGGGCAGCTTTTCCGCCAATTGGTGATGGTCAGTGACGATGACGGTCATGCCGCGCTTTTTCGCCAGCGCGACTTCATCGAGATTGGTGATGCCGCAGTCCACGGTCAGCAGCAGTCGGCTTTCCTTCGCGAGCAGCTCAATCGCGTCGGCATTCAGCCCATAGCCCTCTTCGTGGCGCGAAGGGATATACGGGCGGACGTGCTGTGCGCCGAGGTCGCGCAGGGTTTCGAGCATGATGCTCGTCGCGCAGATGCCGTCGACATCGTAGTCGCCGTAGATGGTGATGCCCCACTGCTCCCGGACGGCTTGGCGGATGATGGATACCGCCTTCTCCATGCCGGGCATGGTGGAGGGGTCAAGCAAATCGGTCAGGCGCGGATGCAGGAAGCGCTCCGCTTCCTCCGGGGTATTGACGCCCCGATAGCGGAGGAGGCTCGACATGCGCAGGGGCAGTGTCCCGATGCGTTCCTTGCTCTCGATGCCTTTCTTGGTGTATCTTAGCATAATTGTCCTTTTTCGCGGTTGGCAGAGTTGGTTTTGCTGCCATACTGGTCTTGAGCATAGTTCCAGAGGGCATGGAAACGGACGAAGTCCGCGGTCGCCCTCTGGACTCCTTCGCCTGCGCACCCATGTTACTTGATTTTTATCGGAACTGCTTTTAGTTTGTGTACCCTATTTCATCCGCGCCACAATTCAACCGCAAATAACCCCAAAAGCAGCGGCGCCGAAGGTTTCCAAAGGGCGATCGCAGGCTTCGCCTGTTTGCATTGCCCTTTGGTCGCCTCCGCAGAGGCGAAACCCCTGCGTTACGAAAAGCGAGCTATCAGCTTTTCAACAAATCAATTGCGGTCGTTGCGCTTGGCAATCAGGATAAGCCGCAGCAGCGACAGCAAACTCGTCACCGCCGCCGCCACATACGTCAGCGCGGCGGCGCTCAGCACTTTCCGAACATTCCGCTCTTCCTCCGCGCCGGAAATGTACCCGCCTTCGGACAGCATCTGAATCGCGCGCTTGCTTGCGTCAAACTCCACCGGCAGCGTCACCAGCGCGAACACAGTCGATGCTGCGAACAAGCCGATGCCGATGTACACCAGCGGCTGCCACGCGAAAATCAAGCCGAGAATGAACATCGGCGTGGAGAGCGACGAAGAGATGTTCACCGCCGGAACGATGGCGGAGCGCAGGTTCAGCGGCGCATAGTTCTCCAGCTTCTGCATGGCGTGGCCCGCCTCGTGCGCGGCGATGCCCATCGCGGCAATGCTGTTGCTGCTGTACACGCCGTCGGAGAGATTGAGAACTTCCTTCGACGGGTCGTAGTGGTCGGTCAGTTCGCCGGACACATGTCCGACGCGCACGCGGGTGTTGCCGTTGCGGCGGAGCAAATCCGCGACCATCTGACTCGCCGTCAGACCGCACTTGGCGGGAATCCGGCTGCACTGCGCATAGGCGCTTTTCACCTTCGCCTGCGCGATCAGGCCGAGAATCAGACCGGGGATAATCAGCAGATACGTCCAGTCCCAATAATAATAGTAGGGCATTTTGTTCATTCCTTTCTGAAATTCACCGGAAAGCATTTTCCCCGGTTTTCTCTTATCCTATCACATCTGCCGCGCAAGTGCAAGCGGACAAAAACGCCGAAAATGTTCAAATTGTGCGTTTTTCGTCCTCGAAAGTGGATTTTTTCGGATTCTGCCCGGAAAAGTCCGCTTGTTACATTGACGAAACGGGAAAGAAGCGGTATAATAAATGTATGTGTGCCCATGCGGAATGAATCATTCATGCAGGGGACAAATTTCGTTTTTCGGCAGAAGGGAGGAAGCGCGGTGAAGCATGTGGGACGTGCGGTCTTTTTTGCGTGCCTGACGGCGCTTCTGCTGCTGGGGATGCGGCAGCTTGTCGTCGCCCCGGAATCCGCTTCTGCGGAATCCTCCCCTGCCCCGCCCGGTATTCCGGCAGTGATGACGGCTGCTTTGCCCGCGCCGGAGAGCGCCGCGGCATCCGCATCCACCGCACAGGAGGCGCTGCACCGCCCTGCTGCCTTGCCAGCGCATCCCCCCATGCCGGTGCTGACCCGCGCGGATGGCTGCGGATGGCTCATCACCGGGCGAAGCTACGTCCGCACAGTGTACATCGCGTTCCATTTGGAGGGCAGCGCCGGATAGAGGGTGTCCGTTGGCTGTCCACTTCCCCATGAAAAGAATGAAAGGAAGCATTCTCATGAAGAATACGAAGACGAAATCCATCGTCGCACTGGCCATCGTGCTGGTGCTGACCGTGGTCTTCGGCATCGTCGGCGTGACCGGTATGCCCCTGAGCGGCGACGGGCTGTACAAGCTCCTGCCGTGGCTGCCGACGACCAACGCTGATGCTTGGCCGCAGGCCATTTCTCTGGGTCTTGACCTGCGCGGCGGCGTGTATGTGGAGTACAGCGCCGAAGCCCCCGAAGGCAACGACGCGAACTTCTCCGCCCTGCTGGACGCGACCGTTTCCGCCATCCAGTCCCGTCTGACCGACAAGGGCTATGCCGAAAGCACCGTGCAGGTGCTGGGCACGAGCGGCATCCGCGTTGAAATCCCGGATGTGAGCGATCCGAGCGAAATCCTGAACCTGATTGGCGAACCCGCCCTCTTGGAGTTCAAGGATCCTGACGGCAACACCTTCATGACCGGCTCTGACGTCCGTCTGGCGCAGGCCGCCATGACGCAGGACGGTCAGTGGGCGATTTCCTTCCAGCTGACCAGCGAAGGCACGAAGCTCTTTGCCGACATGACCAGCAAGAACATCGGCAAGACGCTGGGCATCTATCTGGACGGCGAGAAGCTGATGGCGCCCACCGTGCAGTCCGCCATCACCGGCGGCTCCGGTCAGATTACCGGCAACTTCACGATGGATCGCGCACAGACCATCGCCGCGCAGATTCAGTCCGGCGCGCTGCCGCTGGTGCTGACGCAGCAGAAGGTTGATACCGTCTCCGCCACGCTGGGCGATAATGCGCTGTCCACCTCCGTCTTCGCTGCCATCATCGGCATCGCGCTGGTCATGCTCATCATGATTGTCCGCTACCGCCTGAACGGCGTGGTCGCCTCCTGGGCGCTGTGCATTTACACAATCGTGCTGTTCTGGGTGCTGGCGGTTTTCCCTGGCATTCAGCTGACCCTGCCGGGCATTGCCGGTATCGTGCTGGGCATCGGCATGGCGGTAGACGCCAATGTCGTTATCTTCGAGCGCTTCAATGAGGAAGTCCGCGCGGGCCGCAGCCTGAAGGTTGCCCTCAAGACTGGCTTCCACAACGCGCTGAGCGCCATCATCGACGCGAACGTGACCACCATTATCGCCGCCATCGTGCTGATGATTTTCGGCACTGGCTCTGTGCAGGGCTTCGCCAAGACGCTGCTGCTGGGCGTTATCGTGTCCCTGTTCTCGGCGCTGCTGGTCACTCGCTTCCTGATGAAGCAGTTTATCCAGCTCAAGAACTGGAACGTGAGCGCTTTCACCTCCGGCGTTCAGTCTGCAAAGGAGGCCAAGTAATATGACAATCAAGAATTACTCCAAGCAGTGCTTGATGATTTCCGCCGGCATCATGGTGCTGGCGCTGCTGCTGAGTCTCTTCGGCATGGGCATCAACGTCGGCATTGACTTCTCCGGCGGCATGTCCATGCAGTACACGATGGGCGAAGCCGTCACGCAGTCCGACGTCGAGGGTGTGCTCAACGGCATCGCTCTGAAGGACTACGCCGTGTCCGTGCAGGGCAGCAACCGCGATTCCATCAACATCCGCATCAAGGCGATTGACGAAGACGGCGTGCAGGGCGTGCAGGCTTCCATTACCGAAGCGCTGCAAGCGAAGTACCCGAACGCCGCCATCTACGGCGACGTGAACTACGTCGGCCCGGTCGCCGGCGCGACGCTGCTGCGCAACGCCTTCCTCTCCGTGCTGATTGCCGCGCTGTGCATGCTCATCTACATCGCCATCCGCTTCGACTTCAACTCCGGCGCGGCGGCGGTGCTGGGTCTGGTGCATGACGTGCTGATCATGCTGTCCTTCATGGTCATCCTGCGCTCCTTCGTGCAGATGAATTCTTCCTTCATCGCGGCGATGCTGACGATTGTTGGCTACTCCATCAACAACACCATCATCATCTTCGACCGCATCCGCGAGAACGCCCGCAAGATGCCGTCCTCCACGCCGCGCGCGGACGTCGTCAACCGCTCCATCAAGGAGTGCCTCGGCCGCACCATCAACACCACGCTGACCACGCTGGTGACGATCGTCTGCCTGTACATCTTCGGCGTTTCCTCCATCCGCGAGTTCGCCCTGCCCATCATCGTCGGCATCATCTCCGGCGTGTACAGTGCGAACATGATCAACGGCTACGTCTGGGCGTTCCTCGAAGAGAAGAAGCGCGCCAGGAAGGCCGCCAAGGCGTAATTTCTACTACTTTACCCTCACTGGACGGTGCAGTTTCGGGCTGCACCGTCTTTTGTTGTGGAGATTTTCTCGTCCGCACAAGAAAAAGGGCTTGGAAAAGCATCTTCCGCTCTTCCAAAGCCCTTATTCTCATGTTCGGGATGTCAGCACGATGCCGCATACCCCTTCTCGTCCTTCATGATGTGCACAATCGTGCTGTTCGTGCTGCCCATGCCGACGCAGACCAGCTCGCCCAGGTGCGCAATCAGGCGGTCAAAGCTGTCATCCAGAATGCCGTCCTGCGCGTGGATGCCGCCGCCTTCCAGCGCCAGACACGCCGCTTCCACCGCAAGCCCCGCGCTCAGGGCAACCTTGCTCGCGCAGCCCTCCTTCGCGCCGTCGCAAATCATGCCGCTGACAGAGCCGAGGATGTTCCGCGCAGCCTGCACCATCTCGCCTTCGCCGCCGCCCAGCAGGTACACGACCCCCAGCGACGCGCTCAAGCCTGCCGCCACGCCGCACGCGCACACGCTCGACAGGGGGCCGATGAAGCTTTTGATGTACACGTTCGCCAGCGCCGCCAGCGCAATCGCACGCAGTTCCTTTTCCTCCGGGATGCTGAAATAGCGCGCCGCCGCATCCACCGTCAAAAAGAGCGTGATGCCCTGATTGCCGCTGCCCGTCGCGGTCATCACCGGCAGCGGAACGCCGTGCATCCGCGCGTAGGATGCCGCGCCCGCCATCCGCTTCGCCGACGCGCAGAGGGACGGGTCATCCAGCGTGATTTTCGGCAGAACGCAGTGCGCCAGCTCGTCCGACATCGCGCGGTCGTAGATGGTTCGGTTCATGGTCAGCGCGTCGCGGAGGAACGCCAATTTATCCAGCGCAACCGTGTCCGCAAAGGCGATAAATTCCGCCAGCGACCCGCAGTGCGCGCCGCCTTCCTCCACCGATTCCTGCTCGGCAGGCGCTTCGGTAAACGGCGCATGTTCGACAAGGGCGATATGATCGTGCGCACCCACCGTGACCACACGAACCGCGTCGCAGTCCGTTCGCAAAATCGTTTCAATATATAATCCGCTCACGCCGTCGGCGATTTCGACTTTCACGCAGCCGCGCAATGCCTTTGCTGCCGCCAGCTGCTCCGCCGTCACCGTGTGCAGCGCGTTCATGCCCGCGTCCGCGTCGCCCGCCGTGATGCCCAGCGCCACACATAAGTCCACGCCGCGCTCATCCGCGCCCGGAATACCCACGCCCATGGCGTTTTTGAACAGGTACGCATCCAGCCGCGCCGTCACCTGCGTGACAGTCCCCTGCGCCGCCTTGCGCGCCGTCGCCGCGTTGAGGGCAATTGCCGCCGGTTCCGTACAGCCGGTTGAGGGGGCAAGCGAAGCCCTAATCATCCGCAGACATTGCGTTTCATCCATCCGATAGTTCCTCTTTTCCACCCGGCGCAATGCCGGATTTGCTTTTTCCATGAACACAATTCGCCCTCAAACCGCGAAATTCCTGCCGAAAACCTTTCTTTTTGCAAAAATCGCCTATTTTGCTTGTGAAAAAAGCGTCATTTCCCCTTGCCAACCATCGTCGAGTTATTGTATAATAAAATATACGGCAGATGCTTCTTCTGCCATTTCGACCAAACGAATAAGGAGGAGAACCATGAAGAAGTTCCTTTCTCTCCTGCTGGCGCTGACGATGCTGCTGACCCTGTGCGGCGCTGCGAGTGCGGAGGCCGGCGTCTTTACGGGCGTGGGCGACAGCGACATCGGCGGCAAGGGCGCCATTGAAGTGGCTGTGACCGTGGATGAAAACGGCGCAGTGACCGCCATCGAAGTGACCAAGAATGGCGACACCGCCGGCATTTCTGATCCGGCTGTGGCGCAGATTCCGGGTCTCATCGTCGAGCAGCAGACCGCGAACGTTGACGCGGTTGCGGGCGCGACCAAGACCTCCGATGCCATCATGGCGGCTGTGCTGGACGCTGTGACCAAGGCGGGTCTGGACACCGTGAAGTGGTCTACGAAGGTGGAGACGGTCGCCGAAAAGGCGGAGGACGTCACCATCGAGACGGAAATCGTGGTCATCGGCGGCGGCGGCGCTGGTCTGGCGGCGGCTGTGCAGGCGAATCAGCTCGGCTCCAAGGTGCTGGTGCTGGAAAAGATGGGCAAGGTCGGCGGCAATACCATCCTCGCTGGCGGCGCGCTGAATGCAGTCAACGACCGCTCTGAGCAGGCGATTGCCTACAACGACTCTGTCGAATGGCACTACACCCAGACGCTTTCCGGCGGTGACTATCAGGGCGACCCCCTGCTGGTGCACACGCTGGTGAGCAATGCGTGGGACGGCGTGCAGTGGCTGATGGATCTGGGCATGGAGTTCCAGGACGAAACGGCTGGTCTGTTCACCGTGACCGGCGGTCTGTGGCCGCGCGCCCACAAGCCGGTTGAACCGCTGGGCACTGGCTTCTTCAAGACCTACATGAACTACATCGACAGCCACGACAACGTGGACGTGATGCTGAACACCCGCGCGACCGAAATCCTTGTGGACGAAAACGGCAAGGCTTGCGGCGTCGTGGCGACGGGCGAAACGGGCAACACCGTGACCGTCAAGGCGTCCAAGGGCGTCGTTGTGGCGACGGGCGGCTTCGCGGCGAACGTCGAACTGCGCAGCGCGTACAACACGCAGTGGGCGGATCTGGGCGACAGCATCAAGAGCACCAACCACGCGGGCGCGACCGGCGACGGCATCAAGATGATGCAGAAGCTGGGTGCTGACTTTGTGCAGATGGGCAACATCCAGCTGCTGCCGCTGGGCGACCCGGTGACCGGCTCCCTGTCCGGCAACATCGAGCATGACGTGGAAACCCGTATCTTCATCAACAAGGAAGGCAACCGCTTCGTCAACGAGGGCGGCCGCCGCGACGACATGACCAACGCCCTGTTCGCGCAGACCGATGCGTACATGTGGGTCGTCATGGACTCCGACACCTATCCCACGGGCGACGAACGCAACAACTTCGGCGAAACCGCGAACCAGCTGGTGGAAGCCGGCCGCGCGGTGAAGGCGGACACGCTGGAAGAGCTGGCGGAAAAGATGAACGTTCCGGCGGACACGCTGATTGCGGCGGTCACGGAATTCAACCGTCATGCCGAGGGCGGCGATCTTGCGGGCACGCCGGACGAATTCGGCCGTACCCTCTACAAGACCCCCATCGACACCGCGCCCTTCTACGCGGCTGCCCGCATTCCCACCGTGCATCACACGATGGGCGGCGTGCGCATCAACGTGAATGCGCAGGTGCTGGATGAAAACGGCAACGTGATTCCTGGTCTGTATGCTGCGGGCGAAGTGACCGGCGGCATCCACGGCGCGAACCGTCTGGGCGGCAACGCACTGACCGACACGGTCGTCTTCGGCCGCATCGCTGGCGAATCCGCTCACTACGAGAAGTAATCTCGCATCCCCAGAGGCTCGGAGGAAACTCCGAGTCTCTTTTTCGTGCATTTTTCCGCTTTTCCATTGTAATTTCCTCAAAGGCATGGTAATATAATACTATTTCCAGATAAGAATGCGCCAAGATGCGCCGCGAGTTTTTCATTCTGGCTAACGTGAATGAAACGCAGCGTAGCAGCGCTACGCTAAGTGGAATGAGCGGACGCCAGAAGGGAAAAGGCGCAAGCAGATGGCGCAGTTGAATCTGGAAATAGTATAACAGAAAAGCCATGAATCGAGGTACTGTAAGAATGCGTTCCATTGTCAGCCGCTGTGCTGCCCTGCTGTCAGGCGCTTTCCTGCTGATGAACAGCGTTCCTGCTGCTTTTGCAGAAGAGCCAAACACAATTGTTCAGAAGGAGGCTCACACCATGCAGACGTACCGTCAGATGCTCACAGAGCTTGCACCGGATGCTGTTTTTGCGCGGCAGGAGGGTGTTTCCTACCCGACGTTTCAGAAGTACACCTACTATTCACGCACGGCGCATCGGGATACCCCGGTCAACGTGCTGCTGCCGACGGATTACGATGAGCAGCGTACTTATCCCGTCCTGTACATTCTCCACGGCTACTGGGACACGCAGGACTGGATGGCGCGTGATGCAGTCGGACTGAATGTCATGCTGGGCAATCTCTGGGCATCCGGCGAGGCAGAGGAAATGATCGTCGTTCTCCCCTACATCTTCTGTGACCAGGAGCTTCGTTCCTGCACAGGCATGAACCTGCGCAATTCGCTTTGCTATGACAATTTCGTCAACGACTTGACGGCAGATTTGATGCCCTTTATCCAGCAGAATTTTGCCGCTGCGACGGGGCGCGAGCAGACCGCTATTACCGGCTTTTCCATGGGCGGGCGTGAGTCTCTGTTCATCGCCCTGACGCATCCAGAGTTGTTCGCGTGGGTAGGTGCAGTCGCACCAGCCCCCGGTTTGACACCGATTCCCGGCTCTGCTGATCATCCGGGGCAGCTTCAGGAATCGGAGCTGACCTTCGGAGACACAAAGCCGGAGCTGCTGCTCATCAGCGCTTCCCGCGCTGACGGTGTTGTTACGTCCGCACCTTCGGGCTATCGACAAGTTCTTCAGCTCAATGGTGAAGAGCTCGTTTGGCATCAGCTGACAAATACACAGCATGACCATACCAGCGTCAAGCCGCACTTGTACAACTTCTGTCGAATGATTTTCCGCCGCGAATGACACGTTCCGTCGTAAAAACACCAGCAGTACAGTCATTCGCTTGCAATCAGCCGCATTTCGTCCTATAATAAAGGCGAAATCCACCAAAAGGAGTGTATGAGCAATGAGCAAGCAGAACATCGACTGGAGCAATCTCGGCTTCGGCTATATCAAGACGGATTATCGCTACGTTTGCCGCTACAAGGATGGTCAGTGGGACGAAGGCGGGCTGGAAACCGACGCAAACATCACCCTGAATGAATGCGCCTGCGTCTTCCAGTATTGCCAGGCGTGCTTTGAGGGCATGAAGGCGTATTATACCAAGGACGGGCATATCGTTTGCTTCCGCCCGGACATGAACGCCAAGCGCATGGCGGACAGCGCCGCGCGGCTGGAAATGCCGCCCTTCCCGGTGGACAAGTTTGTGGACGCGGTGAAGCAGGTCGTCGCGGCGAATGCGGATTTTGTGCCGCCGTATGGCACGGGCGCGAGCCTGTACATCCGCCCGTTCATGATTGGCACGAACAGCGTCATCGGCGTGAAGCCCGCGATGGAGTTTGAATTCCGCATTTTCTGCACGCCTGTCGGCCCGTACTTCAAGGGCGGCGCGAAGCCGATTGCCATCAAGGTGAGCGATTACGACCGCGCAGCCCCGCACGGCACGGGCAACATCAAGGCAGGTCTGAACTACGCCATGAGCCTCCACGCAATTATGGAAGCGCACCGCGAAGGCTTCGCGGAGAATATGTATCTTGACGCGGCAACCCGCACGAAGGTCGAGGAAACCGGCGGCGCGAACTTCATTTTCGTCACCAAGGACGGCAAGCTGGTCACGCCCAAGAGCGACTCCATCCTGCCCTCCGTCACCCGCCGCAGCCTGCTCGTCGTGGCGGAAAAGTACCTGCATATGCCGGTGGAAGAGCGCGAGGTGTACTTCTCGGAAGTGCCTGATTTCGCGGAATGCGGCCTGTGCGGCACGGCGGCGGTCATCAGCCCGGTCGGTCTGATTAACGACCACGGCAAGGAGATTCGCATTCCCTCCGGCATGGACGAAATGGGCCCCGTGCTGACAAAGCTGTACACGACCCTGCGCGGCATCCAGCAGTGCGAAATCGAAGCGCCCGAAGGATGGATTCTCAAGATTCAGTAACGGAAAACTGCGCAAAGGCACAATAGTTCGCGCAGCAAAATCCGAAAGAAGGATAAAAACAGCCTGTTGACGAATTCCGCAGGCTGTTTTTGATTGCAATCAGAACAAGTCCAGCATGTTATCCAGATAGATTTCCTCCCGCACTTTCAGCTGGCATTCCGGCTTCGTCAGGTAGTACAGCAGGAATTCCAGCACCAGCGCGCTGCCTAACTCGCGCCCCTCAATCTTGAAGTTCTCAAAGCCCATCGGCAGGTACGTCCGCTGAATATCCGCCACCCCGATAAAGCCCGGATTTTCCATTGCCTTGGTGAATCGGTAGCCGCCCTGCGCGCCCGGTGCGTGGCAGCGGTGCTCGTCGCCGCCTTCGCCGAGGTTCTTCCGGCTGACGGCTTCGTAGCACGCGCGGCGGTCGCGGCAGCCGAAATAGCAGCACTCATTGCAGAGGAACTCCACCTTGTCCTTTTGCCCCTGCGGCAGGGCATTCAGCTTCTCCAGCGCGTGATTCAGGCGGAAATCCGGCACGACATAGCGGAATTCCGCTCGTTCCAGTTCCGCCTGCAAGTCGGGAAACGATGTCAGCACCTTCGTCGTTGAGGACACGAAATACAAGTTCGGATACGTTTTCTGCAAATAGCGCAGGAGCAAATCCGAATGGAGAATCACGCCGCCATTCCCGCCTTCATTCAGCATCCGGCAGAGCGCATTGCAGCGCGCATCACGCAGATGCTCCGTGCGCAGGAGGGAGTTGCTGAACGTCAGGCGCGGCGAAATGCCGTAATCACGCATCAGCGCCAGCACATCCCGCGCACTTGACTCCCCCGACCCGACGCGCCCGCCGCCCCACAGGCAATCCGCCGGTGCGCCGTAAATCGAGCCGATGTCGCACCAATCATAGAAATATTCCGGATGGTTTCGGTAGAGCGGCAAAAATCGGCAGTACAGTTCGTAAAACTCGAACAGACCGGGCAGGTGATAGTGGGCGATTGTCATGTCTGCTGCCCTTCTTCCGCCGTCAGCAGCCAGTCTTTGCCCTGCCAATGCACTTGCATCTGCACCTTCTTCCATCCCTCCGGCAGGCGCGGATGCAGCGTCGGCTTGCCATCCTCGAAGCGCAGCCCCAAGAAGCCATAGAGCAGCACCATATACGCGCCGCCCGCCGCCGCCGGGTGCGTGCCGCCAATGTACACCAGCCCCGCCCACTGCTTGCCGCCGCCGACAATATCCGCCTCGGCGGATTTCAGGAACAGCGGATACGCTGCCGCCGGACGCCCGATTGCGCACGCGCACAGGGCGTACATGCACGCGGACAGACTGCTGCCATGCTCGGTTCGCGGCTCATAGTAATCATAATTCGCGGCGATGATGTCCGCCGGGTACTGCCCCAGCATGTACAGCAGGGCAATCACGTCCGCCTGCTTAATGACCTGCGTCTGCGCCGCCACGCCATACGCGCCGCCCCAGTATTCGCGCGGGTCAATCAGGCGGCTGCGCACCTCCGGCACGAGTACGTTTTCCAGCTTGAAGTAGCCGTCGAACTGCTCAATCAGCCCGGTTTTCGGGTCAGGCGCTTGATGCTTCAAGTGCTTCGCGGCATCCGCAAAGTGCATCAGTTCCGCTTCGTCCGTCTCCGGCAGGTACTTCCGGCAGACCTCCACCGCGTAATCCAGCGTCATCCGCGCCATTTCGTTGGTGTAGGCGTTGTTCTTCACATGCTCGTGGTACTCGTCCGGGCCCATCACATCCAGCAAATCATAGGTGTCGCTGAGGATGCGCTTGGAAATCAGGCTCATATAGAACCTTGCGCATTCCAGCACGACGCGCGCGCCGCCGCTTTGCAGCAGCGAATCATCCCCCGTGTACTGCGTATATTTCCGCAGCCCATACACGACAGCGGCACTGATGTGCACCTGCGTATCGCGGAAGAACGTGCGCATCGGTCGGCCCGTGAACACGTCGGTAACGTTGTAGTCCGTGCAGGCATCCTTGCCGCCCTCGACGCTCTCCCACGCATAGAACGCGCCCGCATAGCCGTAGGATTTCGCCTTGTCCAGCGCGCCCGGCAGCGTCTGCACGCGGTATTCCAGGCAGTGCCGCGCCACCTCCGGCATACACGCCAGATAGAAATCCAGCATGAACATCTCCGTATCCCAGAAAATCGCGCCCTTATACGTCTGCCCGGACAGCCCGCGCGCCGCCACCGACAGCGCCGCCCGATGCCGCGGCGCGATGCTCATCAGGTGGTACATCGAATAATTGACCGCGAACTCCGCGCGCTCGTCGCCTTCAATCGTCACCCGTGCTTTCTGCCAGAGCGCCGCCCACGCCGTCCGCTGTTCTTCGCGCAAAGCATCATACGCCGGGGCATTTTCTGCCGCTTCCATGGCGAATGCTTCCGGTTCGTCACCGTCGCTGGTGGTGTACACCGCGGCGACCTCATCCAGCTGCCACGGCTGACCTGCCCGAAGCGCGATTTGCGCCGTCCGAACACCGCCGTGCGTGATTCCGCCGTCCGTGCAGCTGCACCGGAGCGCCGTGCAGACGCGCTGATGGTCATCCGTTTCGCCGGTCAGGGCGACGACGCCGTCCGATTCTGTCAGCGTCAGCGTCTCATAATGCGGGCCGTGGATGTCCCAGACGTTTTCGTCCACGCCGAACGCAATGGTGACGACGCTGTCATGTGTCGCCGTGATGGTCACGCGCTGTGCGAGCAAATGCACCCGCTCCATCGCGCAGAACCGTTCCTGCCGGATGGTGATTTCGCCCGCATCCGCCTTGAACGTGCTTTCGCGGGTGAACACACCGTCGGCAATATCGAGCGCGAGGCGGTGCGATGTAAGCCGATCGGCATTTTCCGGCAGCGACACGCCTTTCACGGCGACATACAGCGGATTCGGGGCATTCAGCGGCTCTTCCCAGCCCTGCCCTTTTTGGTGGTGGATGCCCGCGAGGTTGACGGCGGTCATCTGCTGTACGCCCGCTTCGCCAATCGTCCCGCGAACGCCCATATACCCATTGCCCGTCAGGAAGCGGTTGCCGTTATCCGCGTCCTGTGCCGGGTCAAAGCCCGTTCGCTCAATCACCGTATTCATCCGTGTATTCCTCCTCATGTTCAAAACTTCCCTCCATGCGGTATTCATGGAGGGAAATTCGCGGCTGCACTGCGCTTTTCCTGCTACGGATTGCAGGTTTTCGGGTGCGGAAATTTCGGTTCTGCGCATTTACCCTACATACTCCAGCAAGTCCGACAATTTCCCCAGATGATACGTTGCGCGCGCATCCTCCTTGGCGTCCCCCATGGCGGCGCAGGCAAACCCACCCGCTTTCGCGGCTTCCACCCCTGCATGGGCGTCCTCCACCACCACGCACTGCTCCGGCTTCAAGCCCAGCATCTCCGCCGCCTTCAAAAACACCTCCGGGTTCGGCTTCGAGTGTGTGATGCAGTTTCCATCCGCCACCGCGTCGAAAAACCCATCCAGCCCCATCCGCTCCAGAATGAACGGCGTGTTCTTGCTCGACGAGCCAATCGCCAGCTTCAAACCGCGTGCGCGCAGGGTATCCAGCGTACGCTTCACGTCGCCGGACAAATCAGCGGGTGACATTTGGTTCAGCAACTGCCGATAGCGCGTGTTTTTCTCCTCCGCCATCGCGTTTTTCTCATCCTGCGAGTACGCCTTGTCGCTTTTTTCGAGGATGATGTTCAAGCTGTCCATGCGGCTGACCCCGCGCAAAAGGCCGTTGCGTTCGCGGTCAAAGGGGATGCCGAGCCGATCCGCGAGCGCCTTCCACGCGCGGTAGTGGTACTCGTCGGTCGAGCAGAGAACGCCATCCAAATCGAAGATAATGCCTTGATATTGCATCGTGATTTTCTCCTATCAGTAAACGCAGATTTCCGCTGCCTGCGCGCCGTCGGTGCGGGATGCGGAATTCATTGTGAACACAACCTTGACAAAACTGGCTTCCACGCTATCGAAATCAATGCGGATGCGATTGCCCGTCGCAGGGTCGAATTGGTACTGCGTGGCGGGTGCAACTTCGGTAAAGTTCTCGCCGTCCTGGCTGACGAAAACGGCGATTTTCTGAATGCGCGCCTCCCAGATGGCGGATGGATTCAGGCAGACCGCAATGGTCGAGATGGTATGCGTTTTGCCCAGCACGATGAGCATTTCCGCCGGGAATCCTTTGCTTTCCCAGTAGGTATCGGTTTTGCCGTCGTTGACGTTTCGGCTGACGTACACGTCGGTATGCGCGCCGGAAATGACTTCCTTATTGAGCGCGAAATTCTCCGTTTCGGGGAGGGCGATGTACTGGTCAGCGGGGTCAGGGAAGCACGCCGGGCGCTCCGCCTTGGTCTGGTCGGGCGCGGGGACAACGGTCACGATGGTGGGAATTTCTTCTTCCGCCTGCGTCAGAAGGGGCAGGCACGCCAGCGACAGGGCGAGCATGGCGGATACGACAGAACGCATTTTCATGAGCGAAATTTCCTTTCTATAATGATGGTGGGTGTGGTGATGCGGGTGGTCGGTCGCGCCCATTTGGCGCGACAATGTGCAAGTGGTCGAAAGAGCAAGTTGGGGGGCGCGTCTGAGGACGCGCGAAATTACAACCGCTGCGCTGAAAGCGCTTCGCTGTTCAGCGCTCGTGTGGCAGAATTGCGTGCTTTTCCATTACTGGTTGCACGACAAACTGTTGGGGCGTTGCCCCAAACCCTACCAGAGGCGCTGCCTCTGGACTCCGCAAGGGGGAGCCCCCCTTGACCCCTCCGCGCGATTGAGTTGGTCTCACTCCCTTAATTCTTCCGCGTGTTTATCCTTTTTTCTTACTCCACCACTATCCCCTCACAATAATCATCATACCGCAGCTTCATCTGCTTCAAATTCGTCATCTTCTCCCCCAGAATCGTCACATTCCGCAAGGTCACATTCGTAATCCGATTCTCCTCCCCATACCCCGACAATCTCGACGCCGGCACTTTCCCATCCAGCGTCCGAAGCACCGTCAGGCCATCAATCAGCACATCATCAATCGACCCAAACTCATCCTTGACCGTCGACCACGCCGAATTTTGCAGCGTCATCTCAATCAATTCCTTATTATTGCCGTTATCGCCCTGCATGAAGGCGTTTTCGACGACGATATTGCGGTAGACGATGGCGTGCACATACGCATCGTCGCTGTTATGGATGCTGATAACGGGCTTATGGAAGTTATACAGCACGGTGATGTTCTCAAACAGCACATCGCTGATTTCGGGGTCAAGCGTCCAGCCCTTGTCGGTTTCGTAGCCGATTTCCATGGACTGGGCGAGGTCCGTCCACACCTGCATGTTGCGGAAGGTGATGCCCTTGGTGGAGCCGGAGTAGTTCTTGATGACGAGGCTGTCATCCCATGTGCGGGCGAAGCTGTTCGTCACGGTGTGGTCGGTGCAGGACTGGAAGGTGAAGCCGTCGCCATTTTGACGGCCAGAAATGACCTTGACGTTGTTGATTTCCACATGCTTGGAGGAGTAAGAATTGACGTTCCAGCAGTTGGAATTGGCGACGATAATGCCGTCGATGGTGACATCCTTTGCGTGATTGAGATCAATCGGGACGCGCGCATACGAGCCGGGCTGATTCCACGCGTCGTAGTCGCTGCCGTCAATGATGCCGCGCCCACAGATGCGGACGTTCTTGGCGTTATTGACGGAGATGATGGAATGCAGCACCGCGCCGCCGGAGATATAGAGCGTCTGCCCGTCTTCCAGCGCGATGGCGTCCATGACCCACTCACCGGAGGGGATATAGTAGACGTTCGGGTCGTCGGGATCAGGGACGTCGGTTTCCAGCGGATTGGCGAAGATGTGCAGCGCCTTGTTGACGTTATCGTTGAAGACAACGGTGTACTGCCCCGGCTCCGTAATCATGAAGGAAACTTTGCCGTCCTTGACTTCGGGCGTAATCCCCCACGACTGCGGAATGACGGCGGCGCTCTCCACTTTGTCCGGCAGACCGGGCATTTCAACCTCGATGCGCACTTTGCCATCGAAGTCAAAGTACGTCATAGGCGTGGTCGTCGGCTGGGTGTTGGCGTTCCAGATGTGTTCGTGGTTGACCATCACGTCATAGACGAACAGGGCGTTGCCGTTCGCGGTAACTTTCGCCGTCGCGGAGGTCGTCATCGTCTTCGGGCCTTCGTAGAGGGTCAGCAGCGTCGGATTCTCTTCGGCAGTCGCGGGCATCATCCACGCGGTCAGCAGAAGCATCAGCACAAGCATCAGGATGGGGGTGGTTCTCTTCATCGTTCATGTCCTCCTTGTTCGCCGCGGCGTTTCCAGTGTGTGGAAATCGTCCGCATTTAGTTAAGCGCTAAACCCATGCCATGATTATAGCAGGAAATTTGGAAATGTGCAATGTGCCTGAAGATAAAAATTTTCAGAAAAAGCCTCTTTTCCCCTCTTGACATGTGGCAAATGGTATGTTATAATCATGTCAACGATAGGTTGAGCGTTAAACCTATCCACCCGTCAACATCATAAAGGAGGTATCCCCATGAAGAAGTTCCTTGCTTTCCTGCTTTCCCTGACGATGGCGTTCGCGATGGCAGCTGTTGCGTTTGCTGAAGGCGAAACCTACCTGTGGGACAACTTTGACGACCGTGACCCGAATGCCAAGCCTGAGCTTGCGCCCAACGGCGCGCACCTCTGGTGGGACAACTGGGCGAACCTGCGCGCAAAGAATGAGGACGGCGCGTTGAAGCTCGACATGCGCCCCAAGGCGTATGACCCGGAAGATTACGACAGCGAAGACGACTACTACGCCCATGCCGCCGACTGGATGGCGAACTGGGGCGAAGCCGTTGATATGTGGGGTCTGGACGGCGTTTCCTACTGCAAATACCTGACCATCCGCATCAAGGGCGCGGAAGGCGGCGAAGAGAACAAGCTCATCATGGACTGGCATCCGGAAGACGCCAAGTTCTATGCGGCGCGCTTCTCTGACCTTGTGCTGGCGGACGGCACGCACCCGGTCATCACCACCGAATGGCAGGATCTCGTCATCGACCTTGAAGCGTCCGGCTTCCCGGGCATGACCAACGCCCTGCACATCCGCGCGTTCGCCAAGTGCGTCATCTACCTGGACGAAATCACCTTCTCTGAAGCCGTTGCGCCCATCGACGCTACCAGCTCCGAAACCATTCAGGCTGGTCTGACCGCGCCGGAAACCGGCAAGCCCGGCGACCTGCCGATTAAGGACTATCTGGCTGAACTGGAATAATTCCAAAACGTTCAAAAAGGGGGGACAGTTTCGGCTGTCTCCCCCTTCTTTTACGGATTTTTTTCCAGAAACCGCTTGCGAACAACTTCAAAGACTGGTATACTTTTTATGATGCGCACGGACTTCGCGGACTTCGTCCGTTCTCTTTGATCCGCGCAGATTACCACGCCTAAAACACTGCATAAAATGGAGCATCGCATGGTCACACTCAAAGACATTGCCGCCGAAGCAGGCGTAAGCATTACAACCGTTTCCAACGTGGTGCATAACCGCAAAAGCCGCGTTTCCGAAAAGAAGGTTGCAAAAATCTGGGAGATTATCGAGCGCGAACACTACGTTCCCAGCATGTCCGCACGCTCGCTGGCGAACGACCAGTCCGCCATCATCGCCATGGTCACTTACATCACGCCGCGCACCACCGGCAGCACCGTCAGCGACCCCTTCATGAGCAGCGTCGCCGCCAGCGTCGAGCAGCGCACCCGCGAAGCCGGCTACTACCTGATGCTGCGCTCCGCCGAAAGCGTCGCCGCGTTGGAGGGGCTGATTCACAGCTGGCGGCTCTCCGGGCTGATTATGACGGGGCTGTTTCAGGATTCGTTCTTCGATGCCGTAGCAAAGCTGGGCATTCCCGTCGTCCTCATCGACAGCTATGTGGACGACCCGAACATCTGCTGCGTCGGCTTGGAGGATGAAAAAGGCGGCTACCTCGCCACGAAGCACCTGCTGGAGAACGGCCACCGCGTGATTGCGTTCGCGTCGCCGCCGATTTCCCCCGCGGGCGTTATCGAACTGCGCCTGCAGGGCTATCGCCGCGCCTTGGCGGAATACGGCGTGCCGTACGACTCGGCGCTTGTCTTTACGCAGGAAATTTCCGTGCAGGAGGGCAAGAAGCTTGGGCATCAACTCAGCACACGTCCCGAAATCACGGGGATTTTCGCCTCGGCGGATATTCTGGCGGCGGGCATCATGTCCGGGCTGCATGAGTGCGGGGTAAGTGTGCCGCGCGATAAGTCGATTGTGGGCTTTGATGATCATTATATTTCGCAGCTGGCGATTCCGGGGCTGACAACGATTCATCAGGATTCGGAGAAGAAAGGCACTTTGGCGACGGAGATGATTTTGGCACAGCTGCGGAAGGAAGAGATTGCGCAGAAGAAGGTTATTTTGCCGGTGCACCTTGTGGAAAGGGGCAGCGTGAGGAATATCAAGGAATAAGGAAAAAGAGGATAAAAACGCATCTTTCCTTCTTTGCCGATTTCGTGATGAACCAATTCGGAAATAGCATTATACAAAATCATCGGCACAGCGCCAAATGAAAACTTGGCGCTGTGCCGATGCTGTTTAAAAGGGCGCATGCAGGTTCAGAAATGGCAAGTCATCAAGCAAATTTCTCCTTCGCTCCACCGTTCATAGGCGCTGCCCTTTATCCCAGCGTGATGCTGACCGCGCCATCCGGGCTGACATTCAGTTTCATACACAGCAAGTATCGCTTGTAAAACGCTTCCTTCTCCTTGTCCGTCATCATAATCCACGAGTTTTGCAGCGCCGTCTCCATCATCTCGCGAACGTTGAATGGTTTCGTGCGTTCTCCCGCCAGCTGCTGATTGATTTGCTCCTGAATTGCATTGATCAGCGTACTGGTTTTGATGTTGTACGACGCCGCCGTGCAGAAGTCGTCAATGAAGCAGAACGGGATTTCATGCCGCGCCAAGGTGTCCATGATGGCCATGCCCGTTTTGCCCTTCTCCAGCATAACAAGGAAGCGGACGCTGTCCAGCTGGCGAATCATCGCCCAGTAGTCGCTGTCCGACGAAACAAGGATGACCGCATCCACGCCGGAGGTATACACTTCGCGGCTTGTCCGCACCGCCAGCGCCATATCACACTGCGATTTGTTCTGGTTCAGCCGCTCGACCTTAATATGTTCCAGCTCAAGGTTCGCTTTTTCATCCACCGCCGTAGAGAGCGCGCGGTCAACCAGCGTTTTCCATTGTGCCGTTGTATACTCGCTGTCAAACAAAATCACCTTGGATATTTTGCCCAGCTGCTCGGTCGGGAGGCTGCTCAGCGCCGCCGCGAGCTTCACGGCATCCGAATTTTCGCAGTCCACCGCAATCAGGCATTTCTTGCATTGCTCCAGCAGCCTGCCCAGATTGCGCATCGTGTGGTTGCCCGCATCACGCACCAGCGACAGGTTTTCAAAGCGGTCTTCGTGGCGTTCATAGAGAATCGTTACGAATTTTTCATCATTATAGAGGATATTGCCCTTGCTCTCCGGGCTTGTGGCAACAGCATCCCAGTTAATCCAGCAGTGGAACGGGTAGCGGCGGGTATCGCTTTTATAGTATTCCCCTGCTTTTTTGATACCATCTTTCTTCGTCCCGTTCGGCATCAGGAAAATGGGTTTCACATAGTCCCACTTCACCCATTCCGGGAAAAAGCGCGCCACTTGATTGATTCGGTTGCTGATTTCACAATTGATGCTGATAATGTATTCGTCAATATCCGGCTTTGCTTTGTAAATTCTGACGCCGTCCTGTTCCAGCTGCGCCACCGATTCTGATGGAATGAGATTCGGTACGCTGCCGATATTGCGGAAACTCATGCGAAATTCATTCACAATGGCTGGATAATTGCGTTCCATCGCCGTGCGAATGCGGCACAGATTGCGGATAATGCGCGCCTCTTTGTGCGCATCCAGCTCTTCGTAACTTTTCAGCAGAAATGGTCTCGCATTTTCTTCGCCAAAGTTTTCTTTGTCGATGCCAATAAGGTATGCCATCGGCGACACCAGCGTGTACGTTGAATTCTGGAACTCATTGTAGATGATTTTCTTGTCAAGCGGCGATAGTTTTTGCTGATTTTCCGGATTCTCATCGTCTATTTCAAGTGCTTGAACGAGTTTTGATAAATCAGCGAGATTATTGGAGGTGATTGTTTTACGCGCTTTCGGCTGGGTTTTCGTTTTCTTTGCCATGTGGAAGACTCCTTTTCTGTATTTTTTTGTTCATTTCCATCATACCATTTTGGCGGCGGCATTGCAAGGGCAGCAGCGCACAAATCGTTCTGCTTTTACGCATTGTTTTCCCCCGGAAGTGTTTGACAAAAACTGCTCGATAGTTTTATTTTTCTTGACAGCAGGTTATTATAGTGCTATACTATTATTAACATTAGATACACACAAATTGATTATATCGGGAGGGTTTTCTGTATGGAATACGTCACCCACCTCCGCGAGGACGGCAGCTATCAGCCACTCAAGGAGCATTTGGAAGGCACAGCGACGCGTTCTGCGAAATTCGCCGCTTCTTTTGGAGCGAGTTCTCACGCCGAAAGAACAGCCTTGCTGCACGATATCGGCAAGTACAGCCCCAACGGGCAGCGCCGCCAGCGTGACCCGGAACACACTGCCAAGGTGGATCACAGCACTGCCGGGGCGCGGGCGGCGGCAGATTTGGACGATATGCCCGCGGCGTTTGCCATTGCGGGGCATCACGGCGGTCTGCCCGACTTGGGAACCCGTTCCAGCCTCGATGATGGCACATTGTGCGCACGGCTGAACAAAAAGCTGACCGGCGGCGACGATCCCTCCGCGTGGCGCAGTGAGATTTCCCTGCCAACAGGCGTTCAGCCCACACCGCCGTGGCTTCCGCGGAATGATGCGCGCCTGACTGCCATGTACATCCGGATGCTGTTCTCCTGTCTGGTGGATGCTGATTTTCTGGACACGGAGCGTGCGCTCAGCAAGGAAGAAAAGCCGCGCGGCATCGGCGATTCCATGCCCGCGCTGCTGGAAAAGCTGCAAGCGCACGTTGCCAAATGGCTGGAAGAGCCCAAGTCCGACCTCTGCGCGCTGCGCAACGAGGTGTTGCGGCGCTGCCTGCGTGGCAGCGAAGATCCGCAGGGCTTGTACAGCCTGACCGTCCCCACGGGCGGCGGCAAAACGGTTTCGTCGCTTGCCTTTGCGCTCAGCCACGCGGTGAAGCATGGGATGAAGCGCATCATCTACGTCATCCCCTACACCAGCATTATCGACCAAAACGCGAAGGTCTTTCGGGATATTCTGGGCGATGAGAACGTGGTGGAGCATCACAGTCAGGTGGATTTGCCCGATACGGATGCCGAAACGCCCGATGCCCTCCGCAAGCGCCTTGCCTGCGAAAACTGGGATGCCCCCGTCATCGTCACGACCGCCGTGCAGTTCTTTGAATCCTTCTACGCCGCCAAACCCGGCCGCTGCCGCAAACTCCACAACGTCGCCAACAGCGTGGTGATTTTCGACGAGGCGCAGACGCTGCCGATTTCGCTGATGCGCCCCTGCGTCTCGGTAATCGACCAGTTGGTGCAGCATTACGGCGTCACCGCCGTTCTCTGTACCGCGACGCAACCCGAATTGCTGTCCATTTTCAGCGGCTTCACCGCGGGCACCCGCATTCAAGAGCTTGTCCCCGACCCGGATGCGCTGTTCAGCAGCCTTCGCCGCGTCACCTTCCAGCAGGACGGGATGCTTTCGGACGAGGAATTAGCCGCGCGGATTCGTCAGGAAAATGCCGTGCTGTGCATCGTCAACTCGCGCAAACAGGCGCGCAGCCTGTACGAAGCCCTGCCGGAAGAGGGGCGCTTCCACCTCTCCACGCTGATGAACGCCATCGACCGTGAACGCACCATTGCCACAATTCGCAAACGCTTAGACAAGAAGCAGTGCTGCCGCGTTATCTCCACCAGCCTGATTGAAGCGGGCGTTGACGTGGATTTCCCGACCGTGTACCGCGAATTGGCCGGGCTGGACAGCATTCTGCAAGCCGCCGGGCGCTGCAACCGCGAGGGCAAGAATGCCGCGCAGGACAGCATCGTCCACATCTACCAGACCGAGCACGCCATTGCGCCCATGATGCGCCCGAACATCGAAAGCTGCCGCACAGTGCTGCGCCTGTATGCAGAGGACATCGGCAGCCGTAAAGCCATCCACGCGTATTTTTGCGATTTGCTCTTCAAGCGCGGCGAAAATCAGCAGCATTCACGACCCGTTTCGTCCGAAAATGATTTACTGGATACCAGCAAAACGCTGTCATCCGAAGCAAGATTTGCTTTCCGCGAAACCGCCGAGCATTTCCGCTTTATCGACACCCCTACGGTGACGGTGTACATTCCGACGGACGAGAACGCCGAGGACATCAAAGCCCTGCGCGACGGGCACTATTCGCGTGAGCTTTTCCGCCGGCTGGGGCGCTGCGGCGTGAGCGTTTACCGTCACGAATATCAGGAATTGTGCAGCATCGGCGGTGTCACGGACATCACAGACGTGCACTGCGGGATTCTTGTCAATCCGAAGCTGTACACGCCGGAATGCGGATTGCAGGTCAGCTGCACGAGCGGACTGGGGCTGTTCGCCTGATAGATGTAAAGAAACGGGCGGCAAGCATTGCGCTCACCGCCCGCCCCGTTAGACGATTGTCTAGCTTAGTATTTCAACCCACAGATAGAAGCAGCGAATTGCCCGCCGTTTCCATCCGACTTTGGCATTTTATCATCTTTTCGCTGGCGTGTCAAACCATGATTGATAGTTCTGTTCAATCTCTAAATTATTCTCTATTTTAGTGAATATTCTTCTTGACATATACGCTGTGCCGTGCTATACTGTTCTTGTCAAACGAAAGGAAGTGAGTTGCTGACGATACACCCATTCGTCCCCTTGCGAACTGTCACTTGCTCACATCGGCAAGTGTTGATTGAGAAGTAAGAATGAGGAGGTGAACCAATGTCCATCAAAATGGAGGTGTGGGGCGAGTACGCTTGCTTCACCCGGCCTGAAATGAAGGTTGAGCGTGTCAGCTACGACGTTCCCACGCCCAGTGCAGCCCGCGGAATGGTGGAAAGCGTATATTTTCATAATGGTCTTCGTTGGATAATAGACCGCATCTACGTCTGCAATCCCATCCGCTTCACGAACATTCTCCGCAACGAAGTGGCATCTAAGATTTCCGCCAGCAACGTGCTGACCGAAGCCAACGGCAAGAAGCGCTCCTATATCGACCGAAGCGCCGATATTCAGCAGCGTGCCACCACGATGCTGCGAGATGTGCATTACGTCATTGAAGCGCACTTCGAGATGACCGACCAAGCCAATCCGTCGGACAATCCCGGCAAGTTTCAGGACATCGTGAAGCGGCGGCTGCGCAGCGGTCAGGCGTACATGCAGCCATATCTTGGCTGCCGGGAATGCACGGCGCATTTCCGTCTTTGGGAGGGCGGCGACATTCCCGCCATCGACGAAACGCGGGATTTGGGCTATATGCTTTTTGATTTGGATTATTCCGACCCGGAAAACATACAACCGATGTTCTTCCGCGCACAGATGGTGCATGGCGTGATTGATTTGACAGACTGTGAGGTGGTGAAATGATTCTGCAATCGCTCGTGCGGTGCTATGATTCGCTCGCCGCACAGGGTACGTTGAAGCGTCCCGGCTGGTCCGCCGTCAAGGTGCAGTGGGGCTTGTGTCTGACTGCTGACGGGCAGGTAGCGTCGGTGGAAATGCTCGGCGCAGCAAACGATAAGGGCAAGCTGCTTCCCCGCATGATGTTCCTGCCCACGCCTGTCAAGCGCACCAGCGGCAAGGCCGCCAGCTTCCTCTGCGACAACGCCAAGTATCTGCTGGGCATCACCAGTGAAATGCGCAGCAGCGAACACACGCCGTCGGACAGCAAAGCCATCAAGGATGCAGGCACCTGCTTCCGCATCAGCGCCCAGCGGCATCACGACCTGCTGGACGGCGTATCCTGCCCGATGGCGCAGGCGATTCTCCGCTTTTTTGACACTTGGCAGTCTGAACAGGCAGCACAGTCCCCTGCCCTGCTGGAGCATTTCGACGACCTGTGCAAGGGCGGCAATCTCGTTTTCTGCATGATGGACGCATCTGGCGAAACCACAATGGCGCAGGATGTGCCGGAGATTCACGCGGCTTGGGATGCAAGCGTCAGCAGCGGCAAAGGCACTTCCGCGCAGGGGCGCTGTCTGGTAACAGGCGAGCAGGACACCATTGCCATGCTGCATCCAAGCATCAAGGGCGTTGTGGGCGCACAGTCTTCCGGCGCATCGCTGGTTTCCTTCAATGCCCTCGCTTTTGAATCCTATGGGCGGAATAAGGGGCAGGGTTTGAACGCCCCTGTCGGAAATCACGCCGCCTTTGCCTACGGTGAAGCACTCAATTACATGCTGCGCGAGAAGAATTACCACAGTCTGCTGGGATCTGCCACCCTCGTTTACTGGGCAGAAACGGCGCAATCCGCTTACAGCGACTGCTTTGCCGCTCTGCTGGGGACAAACGAAGACATGACGCAGAATACGCTGGACGGCATCATGAAAGCCATCCGCCTTGGGCATGGTCTTCAGTGGGAGAATGTTCCGCTGGATTCCCGTACACCCTTCTACATTCTGGGGCTGTCGCCGAATGCGTCCCGCCTGTCGGTTCGTTTCTTCCTGCAAGGGACGTTTGGCGATTTTGCCGCGAATTTGGCGCGTCATCAGGAGCGGCTGAACATCATTCGCCCTTCCTATGACACGCGGGAAACACTTTCCGCCTATTCGCTGCTCAAGGAAATAGCGAATCCCAAGAGCAGGGACAAGCTGCCGCCGTCGCATCTGGTGGGCGATTTGCTCCGCGCCATTCTTGGCGATACGCCTTACCCTGTTTCATTGCTGACGCAAACAGAGCTGCGCATCCATGCGGAGCACAATGTCAGCCGCGGCAAGGCGGCAATTCTCAAAGCATGGCTGCTGAAAAACGGCAGCAATCCACAGTACAAGGAGGTCATCGACGTGCAACTTAACGAACAGACGAATTACGCACCGTATGTGCTGGGTCGTCTCTTTGCGGTGCTGGAAAGCCTCCAGCAGAAGGCAAATCCCGGCATCAACGCTACCATCATGGATCGTTACTTCAACGCTGCCTGCGCAACGCCCAGCATCGTTTTCCCGACGCTGCTGAAGCTGGCGCAGAGTCACCTGAAGAAACTTGACACCGGCTATTTCATCTATTACGACAAGCAGATGACGGAGCTGTGCGGGCGCTTGACTGACAGCTACCCCGCGCGCCTGAACCTGCAGGATCAGGGTATTTTCCAGCTGGGCTACTATCACCAGAAGCAGAAGTTCTTCACAAAGAAGGAGGAAAACAGCAATGTCTGATGTGATTCGCAACCGCTATGATTTCGTGGTGCTGTTCGACGTGCAGAACGGCAATCCCAACGGCGACCCCGATGCCGGCAACATGCCCCGCACCGACCCGGAAACGGGTCTGGGGCTGGTGACGGACGTGTGCTTGAAGCGCAAAATTCGCGACTATGTGGCGACCGTCAAGGAGGATGACCCGCATTTCGGCATCTACATTCAGGATGGCGTTCCGCTGAATCGCTGCGACCGTGAAGGGCTGGAGGCCTGCGGCTACGGCGACATCAAGGAGGACGACCTCAAAAAGAAACTGAAATCGAATGACCCGGAGATTGACCGCAAGCTGCGCGACTATATGTGCAGCCACTACTACGACATCCGGACGTTCGGCGCGGTTATGACGACGTTTGTCAAGGCGTCGCTGAACTGCGGTCAGGTGCGCGGTCCGGTGCAGCTGGGCTTTGCCCGCAGCGTTGACCCCATCGTGCCGCAAGAAGTGACCATCACCCGCGTCGCCATTACGACAGAAAAGGACGCGGAGAAGAAGGGCACCGAAATGGGGCGCAAGTACATCGTCCCCTACGGGCTGTACCGCGCGGAAGGGTTCGTATCCGCAAATCTGGCGCGCAAGACCACGGGCTTCAGCGAAGAAGACCTCGCCCTGTTGTGGGATGCCATCCTCAACATGTTTGAAAACGACCACTCCGCCGCGCGCGGCATGATGGCAGTGCGCAAGCTCATCATCTTCCGCCACGAGAAGGAACTGGGCAACGCCCCCGCATGGAAGCTGTTTGAACGCGTGCAGGTCGCGCGCAAGGCGGATGTGACGGTTCCGCGCAGCTTTGCAGACTACGAGTGGACGGTGGATGACGCGAATCTGCCGGACGGCGTCACCTGTGAAGTGAAGGGGTGACGCAACAGGACACGACCCTCTCCGCCTTGCAGCATTACGCCTACTGCCGCCGCCAATGGGGATTGATTTTTCTGGAGCAGCAGTGGGCAGAAAATGCGCACACGGCGGAGGGGCAAGTGTTCCACCAAACGGCGCATCACGGCCCGGAAGCGGAATTGCGCGGCGATACGCTGATTCTGCGCGGACTGCGGCTGGAATCCGCCCGCCTGCACCTGCACGGCGTCAGCGACGTGGTGGAGTTCCACCGCAGTCCCGACGGTGTTGTGCTGCACGGACGCGAAGGGCTGTGGCTGCCGTACCCGGTAGAATACAAAAAAGGGTCAGACAAAACGCAGGAGGCCGACGAGGTGCAATTGTGCGCACAGGCGCTCTGCTTGGAGGAGATGCTCTGCTGCGCCATCCCGGAGGGCAGCTTGTTTTACGGCGAACCCCGCCGGCGGACGCGGGTCGCGCTGGATGAATCCCTCCGTGCGCGGACGTTGTCGCTTCTGGCGGAACTGCTGGAGAATCAGGCGCGCGGACATACGCCATCCGTTCGGGCGCACAAGGGCTGCAATGCCTGCTCGCTCAAGGATGTATGCGTTCCGCGGCTCAGCCGAACTGGCAGTGTCCGCGCCTACATGCACGCCCGTATTGCGGAGGATTCGCCATGAGAAAGATGCTGAATACGCTGTTCGTGACGACGGAAGACGCGTACTTGTCGCTGGAAAACGAGAATATCGTCGTCCATGTGGGCGAGGAAAAGCGCGCGCAGTATCCCCTGCTGATGCTGGAGGGCATTCTGACTTTCTCCTACAAAGGCGCAAGTCCAGCACTCATGGGTGCTTGCGCAGAGCGCGGTATTGGGCTGACGTTTCTGACACCGCGCGGGCGATTTTTAGCGCGCGTCTGCGGCAGCGAGCGCGGCAATGTTCTGCTGCGCCGCGAGCAGTATCGGCGCGCCGACAGCCTATCCGCCAGCTGCCTGATTGCACGGAATTTCATCTTCGGCAAGGTATACAATCAGCGCTGGGTGCTGGAGCGTACCATCCGCGACCACGCCTTGCGCGTGAATGTGCAGGCACTCAAGGATGTTTCCGCCGCGTTAGCCGCCAAACTGCCTCAAATTGAATCAGCGGTTGATTTAGATGTGCTGCGCGGGCTGGAAGGCGATGCATCCGCCGATTATTTTTCGGTATTCGACGAAATGATACTGACTCAAAAGGCGGATTTCTTGCTGAACGGCCGCAATCGCCGCCCGCCGCAGGACAACATGAACGCCCTGCTCTCCTTCGCCTATGTGCTGCTCGCCAACGACTGCGCTGCCGCGCTGGAAAGCGTAGGGCTGGATGCCTACGTCGGCTTCATGCACCGCGACCGTCCGGGGCGCACGTCGCTCGCCCTTGACCTGATGGAAGAACTGCGCGCCCCGATGGCAGATCGCCTCTGCATCACGCTGGTGAACAACCGTGTGCTGCAGGACAAGCACTTCGACCGGCAGGAAAGCGGCGCCGTCTTCTTGAACGATGCCGGGCGCAAGCAGTTCTTGACTGCGTGGCAAAACCGCAAGCGCGAAGAAATCATCCACCCCTTCCTGAAAGAAAAAATCATGTGGGGGCTTGTTCCCTATGTACAGGCGCTGCTGCTTGCGCGCACCCTCCGCAGCGACACAGACGGTTATCCCCCATTCCTCTGGAAATAACCCGAAAGCGAGGCGTTCCCGATGCTGGTTCTAATCACCTACGATGTTTCCACCGTCGATGCAGACGGCAAACGCCGCTTGCGGCAAGTCGCCAAGCGCTGCGTCGTCCACGGTCAGCGCGTGCAGAATTCCGTATTTGAGTGCTCTTTGGATGCCGCACAGTACAAGCTGCTTCAGGCGGAACTTCGGCAGCTGATTGACCCGGAAAAGGACAGTTTGCGCTTTTACAACCTCGGCAATCACTACGAAAGCCGGATTGAGCACATTGGCGTGAAGACGAGCTACGCCCCGGAAGGGCTGCTGATGCTGTAAGGGCGCGCCGCGCGAATCGCCCGTGCGAAGCGCAAGCCTCCAGCCTTTTGCAGGGAGGTTCGCACCGGATTTCGCGGTCTTTTCGGCAAAATTACCGCATTTTCGTCTAAGCTGATTCTCAAAAGGACTGTTTTGTGGTATACTTTTTGTGCAAAGCCTATGATTCTGATCGACAGAATTGTTACTTTGCGCTGTCGCTCCCCGTGCGGGGAGCGTGGATTGAAATCAAATCAAGAGGGGCTTCGCGCCCGGAAAGGAGCGTCGCTCCCCGTGCGGGGAGCGTGGATTGAAATCTCCGTCTCTTGATTTGAAATCGTTTCCCGCATGGTCGCTCCCCGTGCGGGGAGCGTGGATTGAAATGGCCCGTGCCGCCGGGCCATCGTCAGGCGGGGTTAAATGTCGCTCCCCGTGCGGGGAGCGTGGATTGAAATCGCCATTCCGCCGCCTCGTTCGTCCCCCGCGGGGGTCGCTCCCCGTGCGGGGAGCGTGGATTGAAATAAATCAAGACGGGCTTAGTCCCGGAAAAATGGAGGGTCGCTCCCCGTGCGGGGAGCGTGGATTGAAATCGTTACTTTACTGTGCGTGTTCGACAAAAGTCGTCGCTCCCCGTGCGGGGAGCGTGGATTGAAATCCTACGACCTCCAGCCCGCGACTGGAAAAGATGGTCGCTCCCCGTGCGGGGAGCGTGGATTGAAATACCGTCCGGGTCGGTCATTTCTTCCGTCGGAATGCGTCGCTCCCCGTGCGGGGAGCGTGGATTGAAATGATGAATTTAACAAATCCGAATACTACCGCCAGCGGTCGCTCCCCGTGCGGGGAGCGTGGATTGAAATGCGGATATACTTCTCCTTCCGTCTGGAAGCTGCCGGTCGCTCCCCGTGCGGGGAGCGTGGATTGAAATATCTTCCCGCTCCGTACGTCCATCCAGATAATGTCGCTCCCCGTGCGGGGAGCGTGGATTGAAATACTTTGCCCCCTTCTGTGTTATCATTTCCGTAGGCGTCGCTCCCCGTGCGGGGAGCGTGGATTGAAATATACGCGCCGTATGCCTCGCTGATATAGTCCCAGCTCGTCGCTCCCCGTGCGGGGAGCGTGGATTGAAATTGCGCGATATGGGCGTGGAGCATGAGAAGAAAAGCGTCGCTCCCCGTGCGGGGAGCGTGGATTGAAATTTCCATCATATCGGAAAGCACAGCCAGTCTTGCGTCGCTCCCCGTGCGGGGAGCGTGGATTGAAATCATTAGCAAATTCCTGTACAACGTGCGAAAACGGTCGCTCCCCGTGCGGGGAGCGTGGATTGAAATGCTTAAGAGGTGGGAATACTGGGAAGAGCAGGCGGAGTCGCTCCCCGTGCGGGGAGCGTGGATTGAAATCGATAGCACATCCTCAGCCGTCAGCGGTTTTGCGTCGCTCCCCGTGCGGGGAGCGTGGATTGAAATGTTGAGATTAGCATTTTTTGTCTGTAATACTGGTTGTCGCTCCCCGTGCGGGGAGCGTGGATTGAAATGTAGATTTATAATGTACAATCCACGCTCTTTATCTGTCGCTCCCCGTGCGGGGAGCGTGGATTGAAATACCATCAACGCCCTTTAACTTTGTTTTTGCCGTGTCGCTCCCCGTGCGGGGAGCGTGGATTGAAATTGGTTTGACAGACCACATGGCCTTTGGCGTGAACCGTCGCTCCCCGTGCGGGGAGCGTGGATTGAAATCGCTTGTGCTGCACGCGTCCTCGCGTCGAACGAGTCGCTCCCCGTGCGGGGAGCGTGGATTGAAATGCAACTGCGCGGATAGCGTCGCCAGCAGCTTTCGGTCGCTCCCCGTGCGGGGAGCGTGGATTGAAATAACGTAAAACCTATTAGCGTGAGTGTTACCGCCGGTCGCTCCCCGTGCGGGGAGCGTGGATTGAAATGCCCATGTCGAAATAACCGCACGTTTGAAGAAAGTCGCTCCCCGTGCGGGGAGCGTGGATTGAAATTTTTCTGCTTAAAAAGTCAGGGAAGGTCAGAAAACGTCGCTCCCCGTGCGGGGAGCGTGGATTGAAATTCGTCCTTTGCCTCGATGCGCTGTGCCGTCAATGCGTCGCTCCCCGTGCGGGGAGCGTGGATTGAAATTTCAAGGTGAAAATCCTGTTTTTTAAGGCGTGGCTGTCGCTCCCCGTGCGGGGAGCGTGGATTGAAATCGCGCGCTCTGACGAATGGCGAAAATCGTCTTGGTCGCTCCCCGTGCGGGGAGCGTGGATTGAAATCCAGTCTCGATTAGACTGTAAGCCTGTACCGTGGTCGCTCCCCGTGCGGGGAGCGTGGATTGAAATGACGGCGTTGACGGTGAGGGCGCGATGCAAGTGGTCGCTCCCCGTGCGGGGAGCGTGGATTGAAATTACCCTGTTGATAAGCATTCCGTGTACGGCGCGCGTCGCTCCCCGTGCGGGGAGCGTGGATTGAAATGGGCTTGTGCAGTGGACGGGCGCTGACAAATATGTCGCTCCCCGTGCGGGGAGCGTGGATTGAAATAATTATATCACGCCTTTGTGATTTGCACAAGCCCTGTCGCTCCCCGTGCGGGGGAGCGTGGATTGAAATTTGCCATTCCTGAGCATATCGCAAGCGCTATGCGTGTCGCTCCCCGTGCGGGGAGCGTGGATTGAAATGTTTTTGTGGCAGGAAATGATAGCGGCGAACAGTACGGTCGCTCCCCGTGCGGGGAGCGTGGATTGAAATAGGCACGTCTTAACACGATTGAAGGCGCGCTGAAGTCGCTCCCCGTGCGGGGAGCGTGGATTGAAATCAGTAATAAAAATATAGTTGTCATTCCCCACAACCGTCGCTCCCCGTGCGGGGAGCGTGGATTGAAATGCGGCGGTCTGTCTGGTCTTGAATCGCCGCTACGGTCGCTCCCCGTGCGGGGAGCGTGGATTGAAATCATTCGTCCGCCATCTTGCGATTTGGGCGGAACGTCGCTCCCCGTGCGGGGAGCGTGGATTGAAATCCTTTCTTTCTTGCGGAAAGCGCCATCATGTGATGTCGCTCCCCGTGCGGGGAGCGTGGATTGAAATTTCCTTTCCCCGTCAAGCCGTTAGGTCAGCGGTGTCGCTCCCCGTGCGGGGAGCGTGGATTGAAATTATGGCTTCCCAGCAGGGCGCGAACCCTGCCGGGTCGCTCCCCGTGCGGGGAGCGTGGATTGAAATGCGCGGGCTGGGACTACAATGACTTGTTGACCAAGTCGCTCCCCGTGCGGGGAGCGTGGATTGAAATCTATCAACTGGGAAATATTAGGAAGGCGAACCGGGTCGCTCCCCGTGCGGGGAGCGTGGATTGAAGTGGATTGAAATTTGCGGGGATGCGTATTCCGGCTGACCGCTGGGGGTCGCTCCCCGTGCGGGGAGCGTGGATTGAAATCTGTTTCAGCCGTTCGGTGTTATTTCGATTGAGTCGCTCCCCGTGCGGGGAGCGTGGATTGAAATGTCCTGCGGTGCACCGCCCGCGACGTTCTTTGCCGGTCGCTCCCCGTGCGGGGAGCGTGGATTGAAATTGGCTTTTCGCCGCCGTGTCCGTGCTGGTGCTGCGTCGCTCCCCGTGCGGGGAGCGTGGATTGAAATTGCGCGCTGGCGTGATGGTTGATGGCACGGCGTACGTCGCTCCCCGTGCGGGGAGCGTGGGTTGAAATGCCGAACAGCAGGAACGCAAGGCAGAACGCGCCGGTCGCTCCCCGTGCGGGGAGCGTGGGTTGAAATCCCCGCCGCCACCGCCGCCACCGAAGAAGCGCGGGTCGCTCCCCGTGCGGGGAGCGTGGATTGAAATTGTGCGGTCTGCGCCCATGCCGACGCGCTCCCAGTGTCGCTCCCCGTGCGGGGAGCGTGGATTGAAATGCGGAACGCTGGATGGAAAAGCACGTCCGCCCCAACTGTCGCTCCCCGTGCGGGGAGCGTGGGTTGAAATATTTCCGGCTGGGGAGCATCTGCCGGGTTGCAATGCCTAGTCGCTCCCCGTGCGGGGAGCGTGGATTGAAATTCTGCACCACGTCGCAGGGCGGCAGCCGCTTCCCGTCGCTCCCCGTGCGGGGAGCGTGGATTGAAATCGAATTCCATCATACGTTTACCGACTTGCAAGAGTCGCTCCCCGTGCGGGGAGCATGGATTGAAATTAAAGGGGCAGGAAAACCCTTAGGGCAAATCATCCAGCTTGTAGACGCCGTCGGACAGCTCCTCCATCTGGCCCACGAGCTTTCCGTCACGGTATACCTCAAAGACTGCGCTACTCAGGTGATGATCGGGATAGCTTTTATCCACCTTGGTCAGCTGAACGCTGCCGCGAATGAGCTTATTGGTGATCTCAATCTCGACCACAGCACCGTTCTGATCTACCTTCACGGTATAAGGCGTGTCATCCATCACATAGCCCTCCGGCACAGCGATTTCACGAACCACATACTCGCCATAAGGGATGTCCGCGAAGGTGAAGCTGCCGCCCTCTGCGGAAACGGTGGTCAGGATAGGCTCGGTGCCGTCTGTAAGGAACAGCCCGATGGTAGCTCCGGCCAGCGCCTTGCCGTCCTCATCCTTCTTCATGCCGTGGATCTCCCCGTAGATCATCTCGTTGGTAATGCTCTTTCCGTCATTGACGGCAAGCTCCACAACGGGGATTTCCTGACCGGCATAGGCAAAGATCACAGGATACTTCTCATCGGAGAGGATGTAGTGGCTGTCGGTGCTGATTTCCTTGACATAGTAGCTGCCGAAGGGAACATCGCTCTTGAGCGTGGCCTTTCCGTTTTCGTCAAGGGACAGAATCTCAATCAGTCCGTCCGCAGGAATGACAGAGCCGTCTGCTGCAGTAAGCTCCTCGGCGGCATAGACGCCGAAGGTCACAGCGGAAAGCTCGTTATTCATACCGATACCGAACTGCTTGTTCTGCTCCAGCACCTTGGAAAGAGAAATCCGCGCCTTCTGTCTGTCATTGCAGAAGCTGGCGGCAGTTTCGGTGATCTCGATTTCCTGGTCGGCGTAGACAAGCTCTGCGGTATGGGCGTCCTTGTTAATGACCATGCCATCGGGAGCTTTCATCACGGTGATTTCATATTTGCCCAGATACAGCGGTTTGCTTTCCACCGTGTCATCTGCGCCGGTAGTCATCGTATCTACCACCTCGCCGGCGCTGCAGCGCAGCGTACCGTCCGGAGTGTAGATGTCCTCCGTTGCCTTGATCTCATAGGTTGCTCCCGCAAGTCCCTGCACCGTATAGACCGGCTGATAGACCCCGTCCGCCGCCGCAACAGAGGCAAACACCTCACCGGTTTTGGAAATCTTGATGATGCCCTTCTGCGCGTAGTTGCCCAGCTTCACCGCAACGACCGTCACGCCGCTTTCCTCGGTGGAATTCTCTTCGCTCACATCGAACTTGACCGCCTCATGACTGAGCACATAGCCGTAAGGAGCGGAGACCTCCTTGAGGGAGTAACCCTTGCCAAACTCCAGCTTCTCCGGCGTGATGAGCATGCCGGCGTCATTGGTGTAGAAGGTGTCGATGGTGGTAACCTCCGGATAGGTAAAGGTCATTTCCACCTTGGAGCCATCCGGACGGAAGATCTGGAAGCCCGCACCCGCATAGGGAATGGTATTGCCGGTCTCCGCATCCACCTTGATGACCTTAATGAAGGACTCGAAGTTAGCGTTGTTGATGAGGTAGCGATAGGTCTCGCCGTTTTTGGCAATAAACACATCAAAGTCGCTCATCAGCTCACGGCCCTCCCAGTCGGAGACCTGATGCACGGTATACACGCCGTAGGGCAGGTCCTTGCTTTGGGCAAAGCCGTTTTCATCGCAGGTCAGATAGTCCCGCTCCGTATCCTTTGCCGCTTCATAGCTGCCTGCGGCTTTCAGATAGACGGCGAATACTGCGCCTTCTTCGGGAGTTTCGATCTGCGTATCGCCGTTATCCGAGTGCTTGATGATGGTGATATTGCCCTTCTGCACCTGCTCGGCAACAGCCACAGCAGGTGCAGCGTTCAGCTCAACGGTGTAATTGGCCGCCTCTGCACCGACAGGATAAACGGTGCTGTCCAGAAGATAGCCCTCGGAGGGACTGATCTCACGAATCGTCCAGTCGTCACCGCAGACATAATAGCCGGTGGTGAACTGGCCGTTCTCGTCGGTGTAGTAGGTATCCACAAGCTGATCGCCCTTATAGATGCCGTAGGCGGCACCGGCAAGAGAAGCATCACCCTGCGCCGTTCCGATTTCGCAGTCGCTCTTGGTGACGGTGACATTGAATTTCTTGAGGATGTTGGAAAAGCTCTTATTGGTTGCGCTGTTCCATTCCACTGCGGCACTCTGGCTGTCGGGAACCACATAGCGAATGGCGGTGTCCATCTCCTCCAGTGTGTAGCCGATGCCGATAAGCACATCCTTGAAAGTCGCCACACCGTTTCATCGGTAACAGCAAATTCATCCACGGGCAGACCGCTAAGGGAGGTCCCAAAAAGGTGGAACTTCACGCCCTGATTCAGCCCATCCTCGGAGGTCTTGGTCACGGTAAGCTCGCCGCGGCGGAGCACATTGTTGAAGGAAACCGTCGCCGTCTGCCCGGCAAGCACGGTGACACGGTGGCTTTCCTGGGGTACATACTTGTCGTAGCTCTGTTCAGTGCCGGTATAAATGCCGGGCATCAGATTGTCGATGCGAATTTCACCGTTTCGGTCGGTGGTAACGCTCTGATTGACGCCCTCGCCGGTGATGGTGAAGGTAATGCCGTCCACCCTGCCGTCCTCGCTGGTCTTGATGATTTTGGCGCTGCCGTAGCTGATCTTCAGCTTGACAAATGCCTTTACGGGGTCGCTGACGGAGGCCGTATAGGTGATGGTATCCTGAACGCCGCCGTTGGGGCCGTACTTATAGTCCGTCCAAACAAGAACGCCGCAGCGGGAAGCGCTTCGACTTGCAGAAATCGTCACATTGCCGGTGGGAGCCGTATCGGTGGTGATAGTGAGCGTATTGCCCGACACGCTGAAAGGAAAGCCCGTCTCACTGGTAGATAATGTAAGCTGTGACAGTGCGCGGTTGGTATCCGTGAGCTCGGCAATGTACTGACTGCCGTCCCACGCAAGCTCAATGGTCTTTGCGCCGCCGGTGCTCACATGGTCAAAGTCCGCATCGCGCTCGCCCACAACCGTTTCCCAAACAAGTAGCTGAGTCGCGAAGGCGTGGGCCAGCTTATCCGCATCGGAATCGTTCTGCGATCTCCACGAGGTGGAAAGGTTGCCCTGATAGCCATACTGCATGATACGCCCCAACAGCAGCTTAATATCGTCCGGCTCGATGGTGTTGTTGTACTGGCTGGGATAGTTATCCCAAAAATCCTCACCGAAGCCGTAATAGGTATCGCCGACATTTCGGGAAAGGCCGGGCTCGATGCAGTAGCACACCTTCCCGTCGAAGGAATCCATGCAGTGCAGGGTGGTGTAGTTGCTGGAGCCTGTTGTCCAGCCGTTCATGTAGGTTTTTGCGGAGTGCCCCCATGCGTCCTCGGAGTAAATCTGAGCAGCGTCCCCGTCACGGGGGAAGGAAATCATATAGGACTCCACTGTTTCGCTTGCGGCGAAGGCTGTGGTCGTGCCAAAGCCTGCAAGCACGGTGAATGCCATGAGGACTGCAAGCAGCCCCGACATTCCTCTTTTGAGAATCTTCTTCATTCGTTCTTTCCTCCTTCAAGGCATGAAAAAAGCACCGTGCTTCCACGATGCTCATTTCGGTGTATTGATTTGTTTATGCTTATGCCGACTCAAAGAAAGTAGGCGACTCTTCCTGCGCTGTGGGAGCCTCCGTGGTGTTTCCTGCCGTTTGCCCTTGCAGGGGCTCTGCGGCGCATCCGGAAAGCAATACGGCAAGTAGGAGCGCACACAACATGAGATTCTTTTTCATGGGATGACCTCCAATAACTGTTTTTTCTCATATTGTACGAATGCACTTGGTTTTCTTCAATTGTGCCGCCTGTATATTTTCCTTTTGAGCTGGTATTGCCGGTAAATGAGGGGGGGAGAGTGTGAGAGGGGGAACGGCGCTGACGCAGCGTCAAAAGGGTAGACTGCCCCCCTTAGCGAAGAACCTATCTTGCGTCATTCCGACTTTTCTGCCTTTCCTGATACCGGTGATAATATTCCAGCGCTTTTAGAATATACTCACCGGTTTTTTCGTAAGGAACGCTGGCAGGGATAAACCTTCGAGCCTCAGCGTACTTGATGTTGATTTTCTCCCGCTGGTTCGGCTTTTCCTCGCTCATGATCGACTCAATGACCTCGTTATTCAGCTTTCCGTCCTGAGAGAACCGCTTCAGCTTAATGGCTTGGGCAAGGGACGGCGTGGCATCTGCGTAGGCGATTTGCTCCAGCAAGGCACTCTGTTCCTCTTTTTGCAGGTAAGAGAGTTCCACCGCCGGTCTGAACGCAATGCGCCCTTCATCAACCAAATCCAGAAGCTCCGGAATGAGCTCCGTGAGGCGGATATAGCGTCGCACCTGATCTTGACTTTCACCTACTTCTTTCCCTAACAACTCTCTTGATGTGGACTTCTGTGCCACTGGCACAGAAGTTAAATCTGTACGCTGTCGCTGTCGGTTCATAGCTTCCAGCCTCATCTTGTACGAAAAAGCTTTTTCACTCGGCAGTATCACAGAGCGCTGCAGGTTCGATTCCACCATTAGAATGATGGCCTCATCACGGGTCATCTCCCGCACCTCGGCCTTCACGGTGTCAAAGCCGGCAAGCTCGCATACCTTCCTTCTGCGATGCCCCGACACGATCTCGTACCGACCATCTTCTTTCGGTCGGAGGGTGACAGGGGTGATGATCCCGCGCTCCTTGATGCTCTGAACAAGCTGATCCATGTCCTCATCCAGCTTCACCTTGAAGGGGTGATCGGGGAAATCGTCGATCTCCGAGAGGGGAATGTCATAAATGCGCGGAAGCTTGTTTTCCTTTCGCTCCGCGTCATTCATGAAAAGCTCATCGTACCCGGTCAGGCCCAGATCGATTTTTTGCACGCTCTTCAATCTCTGTCACCTCCTTCGTCAGAGCCTCATACGCTGCTGCGACCTTGCCGTTCCTGTCGTGAGAGAAGATGCTTTCTCCGGAAAGACTGCACTCCGCAGCTCTTACCGAAAAAGGAATTTCGGAACGGAACACGCGGATGTTCTCTCCCACGGTGGAACGAAGCGAGGAAATAATCGCCTTGGCGTTGTTGGTGCGGTTATCCACCATCGTCAGCAAAATGCCGTCAATCTTTAATTTCGGGTTGATCTGCCGCTTGATCTTTGAAATGGAGCGCAGAAGCAGGTTAAGACCTTTGGTTGACAGGAAGTTCGGCTGAGACGGGATAATCACACTGTCTGCCGCAACCAGCGCATTGACCGTCATCATGCCCAGAGAGGGCATACAGTCAATCAGAATGTAGTCGTAGCTTTTTCTCATGCCGTCGATGGTATTCTTCAGAACATACTCGCGGCTCATAACATTGAACAGGCCCGTTTCCATACCGGAGAGCTCAATGTTCGAGGGGAGCAAATCCACACCCTCCTGGTGCCGGATAATTGCACCCTCCGCAAGCGGCTCATCATCAATGACCGACTGCATAAGGGACGACAGCGATACATCCAGCTCGTCGGGGTTCTTTATGCCGAGGCTCACGGTTAGGCTGCCCTGCGGATCAGCATCCACCAACAGAACCCGTTTCCCGGAGCTTGCAAGTCCCACGCCGAGATTGACTGCGGTCGTCGTCTTGCCGACGCCGCCCTTCTGATTCGTGATGGCGATCACCTTACAGTTTTCCATGGGGTTTTCCTCCTTTCTCTTTATTTGAATCATTTCTGATCCACGAAAGCCTCAAAATACCTTTTGGGGCTTTCGTCGCTGCATTTCATTTTTCCTCGAACCCAAAATGCAGAAAAGGAAGTCAACAGGCGTTCGGCTACTGACCGAACTCATAGGAATCTCACCTCTGCCGGGTACTCCGCCAGCCCCATAGGGAAGTATCATTGTCCCTGAATCGTTTCATCGCCTTATCCGTAGCAAGCGGATATTTCAGAATGGTTCGGAATCGCTACCAACCTTGCTTTCCGTGATAACCCCTGTGGGCAGGAAGTTCGTGGCGCACCTTCATCCGGCTGGGACCTTCGCCCCCGATCAGGAATGTACCTGTTGAATGTGTATTCGATTGTCAAGGAACAGGTGAGAGGTTATTTGCCCCTCAAGTGGTAGATCACGGGAAAGGGCAAAAATTAAGCATCTGGAGAAATTTCTAAAAAATTTTTTCACGGGCTTCTCCTTTGAGCATTCATCATTGGAATATCGGAAAACAAAAAAGGCCCAGCTACCGCAATGGGTAACTGGGCCTCAACCATCCGTATATGGTATAAACGGGAATAAACTTCGCCAAAAGAATTCAAAGCGAAACAAAGACACCGGGAGGGATAAATTGCCTCTATAGATGTGCCTCGCAGGGCTCGGAATGGAGGGGGATTTTCCCCTATTTTTTAACCCATTCATCGCTCCAAACCCGATTTTCCCCTATGGTTAACCCATTAAAAATGGGATAGAGAGCATCAAATTTCCTCAAAAGGAAACAACAGAATCAAAAAAGAAAAGCCCCGGAAACCGTTGAGTTTCCAGGGCTTTTGGGCATTTTGAAGTCTCGATCAGCGCTTGCTGAACTGGGGCGCGCGACGAGCAGCCTTCAAGCCGTACTCTTTGGAGAAAGAAACGCGGCTGGATGCTGGTGTATATTCATACAAATTGAGAAAGGAGAAGGTGTTCGGGGGAGATGGTGTGGGGCTGCGTGGGTTTTCAATCTTGATTCCACCGATTCTTACAGCAATCTGTTACACAGAAATCACGACCGCATACCCGCCTGCCGGTATACATGCCTCGCTATACGGCTGCGCCAGCATCCCCTTGCCTGTTTCAGCACCACGGCAGTCATACGATGTATAGCTTGCATTCGCCCCGTGCATCAGCAGCTTTTCCACGCCCGTAGCGTTGAACACATACGTCCGCACTGCGTCGCTCAAATGCACCACCTGATTCGCATCATAGCAAACAATCGCTTCCGTTTCGTCTTTGCGGGCGCGCACCAGCGGATACAGCAGGTGCGGCGATTCTGCCCGCAGAGGCGCCATCCGTACAGCCTGCAATTGCGCCATCAGCGCAAGATAATGGCGCAGCATGGCTCGGTGTGTTTCCGGCACACGGTCGGGGCGCACGGAAATCTGCGGCACGGCGAAGAATACATTCAGCAGCTGGCGCGCCGCGTTCTGTACACTGTCATCGGGATGCCACATCAGCATGTCCGAGTGCACCGCCGTGTCACCGCTGAGCAGCCGCAAATCAACCATGCCCACGCGGTTGCTCAGCCAATCCGCCGGGCAGTCCGTCACGCGGAACATGTTGCCGAAGCCGCGAATCGCCGGGCCGATGTAGTTCTGGCGAAATTCAATGAGGATGTCAGGCTTTATGGCAGTCAGTGCCTCACGCACATCCGTCAGCAGACGGCACACGGCTTCCTCCACCAGTGCGTAGTCCATTCCTTCGCGCATGGGCGGCGCATCGGAGCTGACCCCGAAGCTATCGATGAAATCCAGTTTGAAGCCGTCCAAATCCCAATCCCTGAGCGCCTTCACGTATGTATCCACCAGAAACGCGCGCACTTGCGGGAAACGCGGGTCAAGAATGCCGGCGTGCGCCCCTGTATCGCGGCGCAGGAGCATCGACCGGAACGTCGCCCAATGCTTCGAATACTCGCCCACATAGACCACGCTGTACCACAGCATATATTTCATGCCCAGCGCATGAATGCGCGCCACATGTTCCCGCATATCAGGGATTTTGTCCGATGCGGGCTGCCAGTCGCCGCAATAGCCGTAGCCGCGGGTGCAGTCGCTGGTCTGCCAGCCGTCATCCACTATCACGGTGCGGAAACCGTCTGCCGCCGCAAGCGCACAGGTTTCCTCCAAATCCGCCGCCACGGTCTGCTGATGGAAGGAATACCAAGTAGAATACAAGGGCTGCCGCGCTGCCTCCGGTACGGGCATGGGGGATGTTGCACAATGCTGCTCCCACCAATCTGCAACTTGCCGCAAAGCCGTTTCATAACGCACATCTTCGCGCAGACGCAGAAGCGTCACGCTGTACTGTGCAGCAGAGGATGTCATCGGCAGCGGCACTTCCAATCGGCACAGCAAGTTGCCGTCCTCCTCATGCACACCATAGCTGTGCAGCGTTTCCAGCCGCACCTCGGACAGGGCGATAGTCAGCCGATTCTGCCCTTCTTCATTATAAAAGCAGAACACCGGCGCGCCGGTCGAGAAGCTGGTGTGAATCGGTGCATCCCAGTCTGTGCGCAGCGCTCGGTCGCGTCCGCAGAGGGGATACCATTCATATTGGATGTCTTTCAGCGCTGTTTTCCACGTCACGCACAGCGCAGGCGCATCATAGGGCTGCTTTTCCCAGCGGAGCGTAATGCGCGTTTCGCTCCTGCTGATTTCCTCGCAGGAAATTTCTGCGGGAAAATTCGCAGTCAGCACAAGGTCTTGCCAGTTCATATGCTTCCTCCTATTGTGTCACTGATAGTGTCACGTTTCCCGTCAAGCCGCTTGCGGGAATCGCCATGTACGAGGATAACCTGTCCTGCATTCGCTGCACCAGCGTGTTTGCCGCCAGTACCTCAATCTCATTTTCCCCATTCCGAACAGCGTCCGCAATGTCCCAGCAATACGGCGCACAAATGCGCTGTCCTAAATCTCTGCCGTTGGCAAACAGACATGCTGTCATGCCAACGTGTTCTATGTTCAGCACCATCCGTTCCGCTTTTTCCAGATTTATCGTTGTACGATAGCGTATTTCGCCGGAAAACTCCCGTTCGTCCTCCAGCCCGGTGATATTGAACAGCTTGGATTTCCTGCGCAGCGGGCGGAAATTTTCCTCTCGTCCCGTTTCGCGAAGGTCAATATCCCATTGGACATCGAGAATCTGCGTGTGCAGTTTGTCCTGCTTCGCCGGGAATGCCAACCATTCTTCTTGGGAGACGCCGCCAAACACGAGCAGCACCGACTGTCCGGCAGCTAATTCCACCGTCACTTCGCCCTGCGCAGCTTCATCCCGCACATACTGTTCATTCAGGAAGTCCGCTGCTATGTACTGCCCGCAAACCGGCAGCTGCAAGGTTGTTTGCACGGTTTGCAAGGATTCGTTAAAGAGGAAGAACACGGTCAATTCATCGCGAGTGAATTTTGCAATGCGCAGCAGCCGCGCCGACGTTTGATAATCATGCGCAAGATGCTGTGCTAAAATACGCGATGCAATCTGCGCCAGCGGCACAAGTTCCTCCGGACAAGCATTCACCCCTGCCGGTGCTTCATTGATAAAGAAGATTGGCACGCCCGCCCTTCGCAGACGCGCCGCAATTTCTGTGAAGCACGGCGAGAGCTGCTTGCAGGCCGGTACAATCAGATAACGATAGCCGCGCCCAAATTTTCCGTCTCTTGTCTCTGCGGATTTCAGATAGTCCATCGGCACAATATCATAGGAAATATGCGCATCATAGCAAACTTTCGCCGGTTTCTGCATCAGCATTGCGTCCGCATCCATCCATGCGGCTTCCGCATGATAGAGGATTGCGCCTGATGCTTCCATGTCCGCCCCTGAAAGCAGGTGCGCTGCACGGTTCACATAGTGCATCAATTGCGTAAAGCCGGAAAACTGCGGATTCTGACCGTTTGCATAAAAGTGCGGCGGACAATCGCTGTCCGGAAACTGGTCATCGAACGCATGAGGCACAAAGTGATTCACTCCGCGCACCAGCAGGAAGTCCATCAGCCATTTCATCAACGGTGTTCCTTCTGCCCATCCATACGCGTCGAAAACCTCGCACATTGCCTTTCCATTCATCCTTTGATTTTGACGTGCATGAGATGCCCCCAGCTGTGCCAGCACATAGTGATAAAATTCGCCGTCTGCCATTCCGCCTTCCACGGAGGACGGCGTGCAGTAATCCGCCATACCGGGCATCACCTGATGCAAAACAACGTCAATCCCACTCATGTCCTGCCCGTCCAAGGCACGGAAGTAATGCCCCGCACTTCCGCCAAGCCGTGCATGAGCGTTCATGTCCTCAATCACATGACCGATGTACTGCACCCCATGTGCGCGGCACCAGCCGCCAAGCTGATAGGAGAAATTCTCCTTCCAGAGGTTCGTCACCGCATCCATGTACGCCATGCGCACCTGTGCCGTCTGCTCCGTATGCGGATACCACAGCAGCGGCAGCGCCTGCAAAGGGGATTCCACCTGTTTCGACATGCGCTCCGCCACCGCCTCGCGCCACGGCAGTTCTACCCCCGGCTGCCCTACGGTTCGCTGATAAATGCCGCTGTCATAGCCAATATAGCCGACATGCTGTGCATCAAATCGCGGTTCATCAGAGAAAAAGCCAGCAATCGTATTGCCGAACAGCGGTGCATAGTAGGCATAGTGCGGTTCATAAACAGCCTCGATGAGTTTATGCACCGATTCCTGCGACAGCATATCAATATAATCCGTCTGGGAATTTGCGCGTGTAAACGACGCTGAAACATAGAAAACCCGCCAGCAGCCCTCCGGCACGTCCAGATAAACAAACTTGTCTTCCTTCTTCGCGTTCAGCACAATCGGCTTTCCCGTCAATTCTTCTTCCCGCCCCGTGCGGCGATACATCACTACCGTCAGCAGCTGTTCTTCCGATGTAAACTGCGGCATCAAGAGAGTGATGTCCTTTGCCGGGCCCATCACATCTACATGAAATTCCCGCAAAAACCTTCGCCGCAAACTCGGTTCGCTGTGTGCCAGAATGCCGTTTGCATAGCCTGTTGGAAAATGCTTGTCATCCAGAATCCACACCCGCATCTGCCGCTTCTGTGCTTCCCGCAGAACAATGTTCATGGTTTTCCACCATGCTTCTTCGCAGAAATGTTCATAAGGGCGCGACTCTACGCAGAATGCTCGGCAGCCACTTTCTGCAATTTTCTGAATCTGTGTGGGAAGCTCGGCATCATGCCCTTCATGCAGCCAGAAAAATGGCAGCAAATAATTTTCGGTTTGTCCGGCCAGTACACTTTTCAAAACAGCGTCCATCGTTCCACCCTTGCCTGTTTTTCAGTCTTTTTTCAGCCGCATCCATGCTTCCATCTCGCTGTCCCGCCGCCACGTCTGTCCGGCGGAGGCGTAATCCACCATCAGCAGCCGTTCCCGCCCGGAGACAACTTCAAACATCCCCTGACACGGAATCGGCGGATTCGGGATTCTGGTCACTTCCACCTGTTCGCCAAGCGTCACGGGCGTTCCGACTTCGCTGACGCGCTTGTCCCGCGCCAAAACCAATGCGCCATACAGAACAGCCCCGTGCGTCGGCGGATTTTCCTGCCCATAGACAATGCGCGGATGCAAATCAAGCAGCAAGCGGACAGTATCGCCGTCCTGCCAGCGGCGCGCAACATGCAGGAACTGCCCTGCCTGCACGTTGGGAATCTCCTTCCCCTGCACCCATGCCCTGCTGTTTTCTGCGAACGACGGAATCCGCAGCGACAGCGTGAATGTCTCCGACATGCCTTGCGGAAGTGACAGACCGATGTCAATCTGCCCATCGCAGGGATATTCGGTGCGAAGTTCAAGCTGCACAGGCGTTTGTTCCATCATCAGATGAATCGTCCCCGGCAGGTACAGCCCTATCTCCACTTCACGCTCCTGCTGGCTGGCGCTCGCCATCGGCACAAGCGCCGTCCCCGCCGCACCGATAGCAATGCAGCAGCCGCAGTACGCCGCCCCATTTCTCATACTCTTGAAGCCGCCCACCGCCCTGCCGCGGATGCCTGCGCGGAGCGGGCTGTAACTGTCAAACACCTGCCCGCCCTGTACTGCCGTCGCGCAGTCATAGACCTGCCGATAGACGGGTTCATCGAAAGTTGTCTCTGCGCCGCAGGTGCTTCCCTGCGTGTTGACTGCCCCGTAAAGCGCATTGTACGCAGAAATCTCCACTTCATCCAAATACTTGGGATGATGCGTCATCCGATACAGCCGGTGCATCAGCTTCATCCACGTCACTGTCACACACGTTTCCAGCATCAAGCCGTCATAGCTGTCATCCGTCTGCATGAGCGAAGAATGATTGAACAGCTCATGCTTGCAGCCTGAACCGCCAACAATTGTCCGTTCGGATTGAAGCAGCTTCTCCGCAAAGCGGATAACCGCTGTGCGCCACTTGTCGCTGCCGGTCACGTCAGCATACTCCCCCAGCCCTTCAAAGCAGGACATGAGTTCATATGCCTTGACGACAGGATATTCATACGGGTACAACTTATCCTCATAGGCGGCTTCAAAGATGTTGAAGCTGTCCGCGCCGCCGTTTGCAACGATGTAGTCTGCAAATGCCAAATCGCACGGACGCATCAAAACCCGGTACCAGCGCACGACGGGTTCGAGAATGGAGCTGGAATTGATACCCTGCCAATGCGTTGACGTGCGGGTGATTTTCTTCTGATTGACCCCTGCGCCGATGTGCGCCTCAATATAGTCCAGCTGACGGCAGACAGACTGCTCAATCCGCTGCTTTTGGCGCACATCCTGACAGATTTGATGGAAGTGCCACAAGCCCAGCAGGACATACTTTCTGCACCACAAGTCCCAGCCTTGGAACTCCTGCGCGGGACTGTATGTCGAAATTCGCCCTGCTTCATCCTGACAGTCCAGCAGCGCATCCACCGTGTCCGCCAGCAGCTGATACAGCGCCGCATCCCGCGTATATTCCCACGTCATGCACGCGCCGCGCATGAGCTTGCCCCAGTATTCGCCGCGCCAGCCCAAATCGGCATCATCCACCGGCGCGGTGAACTGCTCCGCCGCCAGCTGCCACAACTGCGGTTCTTTCAGCTGTTTGTCCTGCACGAAGCGAATCATTGCATCTGCCCGTCCGGTATATGCAAAGAACATTTTTACACCTGCATTTCTTTCTCGTTCTTTGTTCGGCGTACTGCCGCGTTTTGAACCTCGATGCCGCCCATGCTGAAGAACCATTTCAGGTAGAAGTTCGGCTGCCAAATCATCCCCAAATCCACCGTAACGCTTCGCCAGCTGCGGTCGCTCCCCTTCAAGCTGATGGTCTGCATCAGCGAGCGGTTGCGGTAAATCGTCATCGACAGCTGTGCAACATCGTTTTGGCTCTGCGCGCGCACGTCAAAGGAGAGTTCATAGCAGCCAATCTGTTCGGCGAGAATGTGGAACATGCGGTATTCCCCGCGCCTGCATCCGCAAAGGCACTTGCTGGGCAGCGTGCATTCCTGCTGCATCCGAACGACGGTCATCTCCTGCATCGCCGTTTCTTCCGGCGTGAGAGCATCCGCCGCTTCCTGCTCCTCTGCCGATTCTTCGCCAACCAGCCGCCGATACGCCGGAAGGCGCAGAATCGCCCGGCAGATATTTGCCGCACTGCGCTGCAATTCGCCGATAGTCAACGTCCCAGCTTCCAGCGACACATGCAGATTGTCGCCGTTGCCGTTGTTTTCCGCACCGGATGTGACCATGTACAGGTCATTCTGACTGCGAATCATGGCGGCGACCTCCTGCTGGCTGCCGTCCTTCCCTTCCTGATTGCCTTTCGCCCACCAGTCCGTCATGACAACGCCGTGATAGCCCCATTCCTGCCGCAGGATAGTGGTCAGCAGGTCATAGTTGCTGCTCGTCCACAAGCCGTTGACCGGGCCGTATGTCGTCATGATGCTGAATGCACCCGATTCCCGCAGGGCAATCGCAAAGCCTTTGAGATACAGTTCCCGCAGCGCACGCTCGGACACAACGGTTTCCGCGTCATTTCGGCGATATTCCTGATTGTTGCACGCAAAATGCTTGATAGTGCCGCTAACACCGCTGCTTTGCAAGCCCTTGATGACCGCCGCCGCCATTTTACCCGTCAGCAGCGGATCTTCCGAAAAATACTCGAAGTTGCGCCCGTTCAGCGGATGCCGATGCAGATTCATGCCCGGTGCAAGCAGCAGGTCAATGCGGTTGCGGCGCATTTCCTGCCCCGTCCACGCATACAGATCTGAAATCAGCGTTTCATTGAAGCTGCACGCCAGACAAGTACCGCTCGGCAGCAGAAACGCCTGTGTGCCGCAGTCCATGCGAATGCCGCTCGGCCCGTCCGCGCAGCAGATTGCCGGGATGCCCAGCGCTTGCAGCTTCGGGCTGAGTCCGCCGAATGCACCGGCTGTCCCCGGCGTTACCTTGGGTGAGCACATGCCTTCGCCGCGTACAAGGGCGCAGAGCATGTTTTCATCCATCTGCGCGACAAAATCCGCCATGCTGATTTTTCCGTCCGCCACGTCGGACAGGCGGAATCCGCGATTGCCCGTCATCGGCATGCTTTCCGGCAAATGCGCCTGCACGCGCTGATGCAGATTGTACTCCCGCAGCGGCACATCCTCCCATGACAGCTTGCCGCCGCAGTTTTTCATGCGCTGGAAGGGGCTAACGGGCGCTAATGCCTGTGTACGCTGTGCCGTGACATGCGTTTCCGCCAGCGTAAATGTGCCGATTTGTCCTGCACTGCGAACGTCGCCGCCGAGGAAGAAGCGGTATGTACCCGCCTCCAATACCTCGCAGAACGGATGCCCGGTCACGCCGCTGTCATCATAGGATGCAAGGTCATTCTTGCGCACGGTCAGCGTCAATAATTGTGCCTCTCCTGCCGCCAGCAGTTTCGTTTTCGCAAAAGCACAGAGCGTCCGCGCGGGTTTTCCGAGCATCCCCTGCGGCGCTTCGCAGTACAGCTGCACCACCTCTTTGCCCGCGCAGTCTCCTGTGTTGTGGACAGAGACGGTCATATCCACCGCATCCGCTGTTTCGTGAAAATCCGTCATTTCGATGGAAAACGCCGTGTAGGACAGCCCAAAGCCGAACGGATACAGCACTTTTTCCGGCGCGAACGTCTCGAAATAACGGTAGCCGAGGAAAATATCTTCCGCATAGAAATTCCGTTCTGCATTCCCGAAATTCGCATTCGCAGGATAATCGGACAGCTGCTCTGCAATCGTGTCCGGCAGCTTGCCGCACGGGTTCACGCGCCCCGTCAGCACATCCGCCGCGCCGTTGCCGCCCTCCTGCCCGCCGTGCCAGACATACAGAATCGCTGCTGGATTACAGCGTTTCACCCACGTCATGTCGATGATGCCCGCCGTGTTCAGCACCACAATGCTGCGCGGGAAATATCGGCAGACGAGACGAATCGTGCGTTCTTCCTCCTCGGTCAGCAGAAAGCTGCCCGGCGCGGCTGACGAATCGTGATCTTCGCCAGCCGTGCGGCCGATACAAATCAGCGCCGCGTCCGACGTTTTTGCCGCCTGCTGCACCAATGCTTCCGGCAGCGGCATTTCCGCCTGACTCCACGGTTCTTCGCCCCACTCGTTGCAGCCTTCCAGCGGATGCGCCTCGTGCCACGCTTCATAGGCGGACAGCACCGCTTGATTCAGCACAATGTCCGAATCCGCTTTCAGCGCATCCAAAATGCTGACGACATACGCGCTGTTGACCATGCCGCCCGAACCGATGCCGCAGCGGTAGTAGTGCAGCTGATTTCGCCCGAAAACCGCCACGCGGCAGCCCTCTTCCAGCGGAAGCGCGTGCCGATAGTTGCGCAGCAGCACAGCACCCTCAGCGGCGGCTTGCCGGGCGGTCGCAGCGTAATCCGCCTGTGCAAAGTTCTTCTGCATGTTCACTGTGCCTCCACAAAGCGAATCGCCTGAATATCCAGCACGTCACTGGTCGTCTCGATGGACAGCGTTTTCAGACTGCCCGTCCACGAAGCAAAGTCCGCAAAATCCACACTTATGGTGCGGAAGCCATCACCATCCGCCGGATATTCCGACAAATTCAGTGTCAGCGCCGCTGCATCCTCCGCTTCGTCCGTCTGGAAAGAAATCGTCAAGTCACCTTCGCCGCGGCAGACGATTTCCAGCGTGTGCAGCACGGCGCAGTCCTGCCCCGCCTTTGTGAGCGTGAAGCACGGCGTGCCGGTGGCATCCGTCATCAGCTGCACATAATCCACGCCGTAGCCCACTGTGCCGCGTTCCGCCTTCCAGCCGCGAAGCTGGAACGCCGAAGTCTGCCCGAAATAGCCCAAGGTATCAAACACCCATACGTTCTTGCCGGATGCAGACTGCGCCGCACGGGAGAACAGCGTCTTTTCCGGCGTGTCAATGCAATAGTCCTTCTCCTGCCGGATGCACGGGAATCCCAGCACGCGGGCAAAGCTCTCAATCGGCAGCATCGGAATGCCGCTGTTCATGAACACCGCGCCGTCCAGCGGAATTTCCTCCGTGCCGTCCTTCACCGCTACGCTGCTGCCCGCCGCAAAGCGGTAGCTGTGACCGTCCCGCGTAAGCGTCAGCACCTGCGCATCGTGATTCCACTCGTAGTAGGTGTACAGGTACTCCTGAATCAGGCTGACAGTCGGGTCAAAGGGCATGTAGTCCACGCCGTCAACCGTCTGAATCTGCATGGTATTTTCCAGCCGCAGACCGTTCACGATGATTTCCGGCACTTCATCCTGCAATTCCAGCGTAATCGAGCGGATGGTGAAGTGTGTATTTGCGCCGCTCAACGGGTCGAGGCGCAGGGCGGTAATCTGCCCATTCCAGTTTTCCACGCTGCTCAGTTCAAAGACGTATTCGTGCTCTTCGTCGCTTTCGGCATAGATGCGGATGGAATTGCCCTCGCTCAGCCCCGTACCGTTCACGCCGAAGAACAGCTGCATAAATTTGCCCTTCGGAATAGATGCCACTACGCGAATCGCCAGCACATCCTTCGCTGCAAGCCCCTCGTAGAACTTCTTGGAGAAATTCAGCTGCGGGTCATCGTGGTCGCCCACATACAGCGTCCGCCCGTTTTCATCCACGGTTTCATCTTCCAGAATGTGATTGGTGTCCATCCAGTCGTGCCAGTTATCCGCCGTCATGTCCACCGTGCGGACATTGCTGCTCATCGGGCGCTGGTAGGTGCCATCCTGCCGCAACACGCGGCGATCCTGCGGATAATTGTGCGTGATGCGCGCCAGCTGCTCTTCGTTCGGCACAATGTCCTCATGCGCCCCGCCCGTGGTGTACATTTCCCGCAGAATGTCGAGATAGCCAAACCCGTGCGTCCCTTCGCAGGGCATCAGGTACGTTCCTTCGCCGTATTCGTTCCAGTTGGACAGCATGATGAGCTTCTCCTGCCACGTTCCCTTCTGCGCATAGGTGGGCAGGTAGACATTCTTCACCCATTCATTCGTCTGGCGGAACTCTTCCAGTGACATCACCGGCGTGCGGATGCCAGACCAGCCAATCGCGTTGAAACCCGTGCTGATGGTCGGCACGGTATAAACGTCATTCTGATTCACCGCATACATGGTCATGCTCTCGTTCGCGCTGAAATAGCAGCCCTGCTTGCCCCAGTTGTACGCATACCAGCCGTCAAAGCCGTATTGCTTCAGGCTTGTGTTCATGTAGCTGTTGCAGTCCAGAATCAGCATGTCCTCAAAGCCCAGCTTGCGCACCTCGCCGCGCAGATAGTCAAACTCATCTTTCAGCGTATTGCCGAACTTGTTCACCAGCGTCTGCGCGCCGAAAATCATGAATACGGGTTTGCCGTCGATGGTCATGTAGTTGGGATTGGAGAAGTAGTATTCCAGCCAATACGGGACGAAGTAATTCCGGAAATCCGTGCTGGTGTTGGGCGTAGAGCCGTTCTGCGCTTCCCAGATGAGGCAGAATTTCACGAAATTGCTGTACTTGGCTTCCAGATAGGCATCGTTGAGCTGCGTGGAATCCCATGCGATTTTCATGGGCTGATCGGTATCGCGCCCCAGCCAGCAGAACGCCTCGAAATTGATGCCGTGCTCCGCCATAAAGCGGATTTCCCAATCCGCCGTTTCCGGCTGACCCTCGTCATAGTACCCCAGCACGGATTTCAAATCGTCATAGGGCGTAATGGCTGACCAGCCGAAGTGTTCGCCGTTGCGCCACAAAGAGCAGACATTCATCCCCAAGATGTAGTCATTTTCCTTCTCCGGCACAACTGGCGCAGGCACGTCATAATCCACCAAATCAAAAACCTGCAAATCATCAAAGCCGATTTCCGTATTGCCTGTGTTGACCAGCTCAAAGCGGTTCAGCACCGTGATGTTTTCCGGCAGGGCGAACGTCCCTTTCGTCTGATGATTCACCTTGACCGTCACGGTATGCGCATCCAAATCCGCTTCCAGCCGCAGATGATACCAGAGCTTGTCGCTGTAAGCTTTCAATTCCGCATCCGCCGTACGGAAAGCGCCGTCGCGCATTTCGACGGCAAACAGCTCCTGTCCGCCGTCCGAAAGACGAATGTGACCCGCGCTGTTTTCCGGCAGATAGACATATGTCTGGAAGACGACTTTTCCGCCGCGCGGGGCAAAGTCACGCGCCGTCTGCACCCCTGCTGGAAGTTCCATCGCCTGATTGCGCAAAACCAGCTGATTCGCGTTCTCAAACTCGCAGTTAATGACGCTGACCGGGTCGTCAAAGGCTTCGTAGACGGCATAGTTTGCCTGCACATAGCCGCCGATGACCTGCGTTTCGTTGAGCGTCTCGTCACTGGTTTCAAAGGACAGACTGCGGATGCTGCTGCCCAGCAGTGCCGACGTGCCGCAGTCCACATTGTTAATCCAAGTGTGCGCTGTGCCGGTGTCCAAATCAGCCGTCACACGGAAAATCACCTTGTACGGTGCCATACAGGTTTCCTGCGTGACGTAAGTCAGGCTGCCGTCTATCTGCTGAATCGCGAAACGTCCCTCGGATGTGACCAGCCGATAGATGCTGTTTCCCTCCGCATCGTTCAGGCTCAGCACATTGCCGTTGAAATTGTATACATAGTTGACCTGAAACTGCAAATCAATGCTGCCCTCGGACACGACATTGAAATAGCGGATGAGCCGCGAATGTTCATCCGTCATTACGTCGCTGAGAACGCCGCTGCTGTCCAGTTCCGTCCGTGGGCGACCTGCGCGGTTGTCGATTTCCCAGCCGGATTCAATGCCATTCGGAGCATGAACTTCATTCATCGAATCCGCAAAGCAAAGCTCATAGGGCTGCCGCGGCACATGAACCGTTTCTTCCGCATGTACGCTCTGTGCGCCTGCAATCACCAGCGCGCCTAACAGCACGCAAACGCCTTTCAGCATCATGTTCATCATATTTATCCACCTTTCTGCGCAGGAAAGCAGGAGCATTTGCCTCTTGCTTCCGAGGATAGGAAGGAATCCGCACTGCATCAGCCATTTGGGGCTAACAACGTCGTAAAGTCCACATACACGCCCGCTGTCCATCCCAGCATCGGCGGCATTTTGTATTCGTCAGTCACATTCAGTGTGCCGTCCGTCACGTTGTACTTTTCCCACAGTGTGCCGGTCTCGGCAAACGTGCGGTCAATCGCATGGATATACTTGCGTGCAATGCGCTCTGCTTCCGCACGATAGCCATACCGCAGCAAACCATGTACCGCAATGAAGTGCAGCGGTGCCCAGCCGTTGGGGTAATCCCACTGGAACGCGGATGTGCGCGCCCCCGGTTCGCAGGTTGCCAATCCGAAATCGTATTCCAGCCGCGGCAGCTGCGCCACGGTGCTTGCAGCCTCCGCTTCTGTCGCGACACCCGCCCACAGCGGATAGAAGGACGCGACGGAGAAAATCGGGCTGAATGTCCCCGTCGTCATATCGCGGTCACGGTAGCCTTCGCCGTCAAAGAGCATCTGACGCATCAGCTTTTTCCGCCGCTGCGCCGCCTGTGCCCACTTGTCCGCTTCCGCCACTTCGCCCAATTCCTGCGCAAAAAAGGTCAGGTTGTTTTCCATCCCATAGAGAATCGCGTTCAAATCAACATAGGCACAGTCCGTTTGATGCCCCATGCAGCGCGGCGAAAAATCCCAGCCGCTTTCCGCATCCGCCATCACGTTCTCGGCAATCTGCGCATCCGTCTTGCCGGAAAAGTCCACACCGGGCAACCGCTTGGCGACATCCAGCCCCATTGCAATGCCGTCCGGCGACAAATCATCGAAGCCGTAGCGATTCAAGCCGCAGGGCAATTGCCGTTTTTTCATCCAGAAATCATGCTCTTTTTGCAGGATGCAGTATGCCGTGCGCAGCCAGACCGGGTCTTGATAAATGCCGTACAGCTGCCGCACCAGCTCGCTCAAAAACGGCGGCTGGGAGCGCCCCATCAGCACCTTTGCATTGCCGTTGGGCATATAGCCATAGCGGTCGATGAGGTAGAGCATATCATCCACCGTGGATTTCACCAGCGCTTCCTGCCCGTGGCGCAGCATCCCCTGCGCCGTGAAATAGCTGTCCCAGTAGAACAGATTGTTGAATCCGCCCGTGATGCTCGGCACAAAGTACGGGTAAGGGAGACCGATGTTGCCATCATGACTTTCCCGACAAAGCCGCGCCGTGTTCTTCCAGTTCTCTCGAATAAAGGTCATGGTGTCCATCGCTTGTCTCCTTTGCCGCTATATGTGTCACTCTTTTACTGCACCAAGGTTCATGCCGGTGGTGAAGTACTTCTGGATGAAGGGATACACGCACAGAATCGGCACCATCGCCACGATGACCTTCGCGGCATTGAGCGTCTTGTCGGACGTCTGCGCCATCGCGATAATGTCCTCGGAGCGCATAGTGGAATAGTCCAGTGTGACCGACAGGTTGTAGATGTAGGTCTGCAAGGGCTGTTTCGCCGGGTCGTTGATGTACAGTAAGCCGTCAAGATAGCCGTTCCAGTGTCCAACAAACTGGAAAAGGAACAAGCACGCAATCGACGGCACGGACAGCGGCACATAAATCTTGAAGAGAATCTGAATCGGGTTCGCGCCGTCGATGGTCGCGGATTCATTCAGGGCATACGGCACATTGCGGAAGAAGTTCATCATCAGAATCATATTCCACAGAGGCAGTGCGCCGGGGAGAATCAGCACCCAGAAATTGTTGAACAAATTGTACTGCCGCATCAAAGAGTAGAAGGGAATCAAGCCGCCGCTGAACATCATGTTCGCCAGAAAGAACCACTTGATGTACTTGCTCGCGGGGAATTTCTTCTCCGGCACGCACAGCGGATACGCCGTGATGATGAGCATGAACATGCTGACCGCGCAGCCCACAATCACGCGCTTGACAGACACCCACATGGCGCTGAAAAACAGGCTGTCCTTGAGAATCTTGCCGTAGGATTTCACATTCAGCCCCAGCGGAATCAGCCATGTGCGCCCCGCATCCACATACACCTTATCCGAGAAGGACATAATCAGCGTATACCACATGGGGTAGAAGCAGATAATCGCCAGCAGAACCAGCACGATGATAATCACCGCATGACCGCCCGTCAGCTTTTGCTTTTTCTTCGTCGTCATTCTCCTGCACCACCTTAAAAGATCTTGTAGTCGGCAAACTTGTATGCACCCCAGTACGCCGCAATCGTCAGCACCATTGCAATCACGCTGCGGAACAGGCCAACTGCCGTGCCAACGCCGTAGTTGAAGCTGATCAGGCCCTGACGGTACACCCAAGTGTCAATGACGTCGCCCGTGGAATACACCAGCGGATTGTACATGTTGAAAATTTGGTCGAAGTTCGCGCCCAGAATGCCGCCCAAGCTCAGCACCAGATTCAGCACGATGATGTAGCTGATGCCGGGAATGGTGACATGAATCGTCTGCTTCCAGCGCGACGCACCGTCGATTTCCGCCGCTTCGTACAGACCGGGGTCAATGGAGGACAAGGCAGACAGGTAGATAATCGCGCCCCAGCCAAATTCTTTGAGCGTTTCGGTGAGAATCATCAGCGGCTGGAACCATGCGGGCGTACCCAAGATGGACACCGTAATGCCCATTGATTTGAGCATCCCTTCCAGCAGACCGTTCGTGCCGATGACGTATTTGAGGATGGTGGCATAAATAACCCACGAAACAAAGTGCGGCAGATACATGATGGTCTGAACCGTCTTTTTGAAGTGGACATTGCGCACTTCATTGAGCATCAGCGCAAAGGCAATCGCCATAAACTGCCCCAAGATAATCTTGCCCACCGCCATTGTGATGGTGTTGCGGATGATGCGCCATGCGTCCGGCTGGCGGAAGAAAATCTCGAAGTTGTCCCAGCCAATCCATTCCGATTTGTACCAGCCCAGCGTCGGAATGAAATCCTCAAACGCCGCCAGCACGCCCGGCCAAGTGCGCGTATTAAACATGAAGGTCACAATAATGCCCGGCAGTACCAGCAGCCAATAATATGCCTTATCCGGAATTGTCCATTTACGCAGTGCGACACCCTTTTTCATGCGCTTTACTCCCCCTCTTCTTGCCCTGCGGCAATGAAAAAAGCTGCCAGACCGTGGGCTACGCCTTCGGTCTGGCAGCATCCCTTACGGATTACTTACCCAGAATTTCCTGAACCTCAGCGGTGATTTCCGCGCCGCCCTGCGCCATGTAGTCGGCGACAAAGCTGTCGAAGTATTCGTCAATCGTCTTGCCGTCGGTGTTGCCCATAATCATCTTGATATAGGCATCGGATTCAAGACTCTGCAGGAAGCTGAGGTACTTGTTCATGCTCTTGGTCGTGCCTTGGAACATGGTGCTGACCGGCACAGGCTGTGCCTTCGCCAGTGCGCCGATGCCCACGGTGCACGCCACATAGTTGTTATAGACAGTGATTTCGTCCGCATCGTCCAAGGTGACTTCACGGGGGCTCTTGCCTTCCGCAATCGCGTCGGTCACAGGCACGCCGTACTTGAACATCAGCGTGTACTGGTCTTCGGTGCCCTTGATGAGGCCGTTGGTCACAGTCTGGATGTACTCGCGCATCTGCTCGATGCTGGTGATTTCATGCGTCACCTGACACTTTTCGATGACCTCGTTCATGGGGTAGGTCAGAATCGAGGGTGCATTGGAAGCGTTCATGGGGACATAGGTGTTGTTGGTCTGGTAGGAGATGCCGTCGAAGTTAGAAGCCTCGGTGTCGATGGAGTAGCCGTTGAGCATCATGTCGTAGGCGTAAACGAAGGCTTCGGGGTTGGAGAAGTCCTTGCGCACGACATAGACCACACGAACCGGGTTGCCGGAGACGGAGCGGATTTCTTCGCCTTCCTTGCCGGGCAGCAGGTACGCAGACCAGATGGCTTCCTTGTTCAGGTTGATGTTCGCGCTCAGCACGTCCCAGCAGCCCCACCACGGAGAGAAGACGATGCCCGCCTTTTCTTCGCCGATAACCTGCTTGATGGTGTCCGCGTTCCACGTTGCGAAGTCAGCCGGAATGATGCCCTTGTTGTACCAGTCGTTGAGCATGTTCAGGGCTTCCTTCGCACCGTCCATCAGAGAACCGTAGATGACCGTGCCATCCTCCTGCTTCTGCCACAGACCCAGCGCAGCGCCGCCCACGTTCAGGAACAGGTCGCACATGTTGCCGCTGCCGCCGTAAGCGCCGGAGAAGTTCGGCAGAACCGGGATGCCGTAAGCGTCATCCTTGCCGTTGCCGTCCATGTCGTTCTGCATGAACGCCAGCGCGATTTCTTCCAGATCCGCATAGGTCTTGGGCGCTTCCAGACCCAGCTTGTCCATCCAGTCCTGACGAATCCACACGATGGGGCTGCCGTCAAAGTTCATGGACACTTCCGGGATGCCGTAGATGCGGCCGTTGATGCGCAGGGTATCCAGCGCGCGGTTGTCGCCCATCGCGTAGAGTGCCTGCAGGCTCGGATGCGGGCCTTCGGTCAGCTCGTCGGTCAAGTCAGCCAGCAGACCAGCCTTCACCAGTGCGTAATACTGGTTCATGTCCACCTGCATCAGATCCGGGATTTCGCCGCTGGTGATGGCAGCGCTCTTCTTCTGATTGAAAGCGTCGCCCGCCGCAGACCACAGCGTCTTCGGCTGCAAGCCCGTAATCAGCGTGAACATCCACACGCGGTCGTTGTCGTCGATGGTCATGCCTTCCGGCAGATCGAAGCCGGACGTGTTGACGATGCGGGTGAATTCCAGCCCGTCAAAGCGCTTGTACTGGTCGCCGACGTATTCTTTGCTCGTGTCAATCTTCCAGCCGTTGCCGAAGGTCAGCGAGGAAAGATCCGTCTCTTCCGCCAGCGCAAAGCCGGAGAACATGCTCAGGGTCAGCGCCAAGCTCAGGAACAAACCAAGGAACTTTTTCATGAAGGGGCCTCCTTTGTCGCTTTCGCATGTTTGCCACATGCTTGATGGTTATAGTATAGCATGGAGACAAAAAGACGGCAATCCGCCTGTTTCAATGCGTAATACGGGAAATATTCCTCCTATTTTGACATGCAGCGTGTAAAAATGGCGGCAGGTTGAAAAAAGAGGATGCAAAAAAGGAGGAAACCTATAACGGCTTCCCCCTGCAAAAGCATTCCATTCTTCCTCATGGAATCGGCTTCACCGACAGAACCTCCCCCTGCATGGAAATCTCCACGCACTGCCCGCAAGCCCCTGTGTAAATTGCTTTTCCGTCCAAGAATGCACGCATCATGCCATTTTTCCGTTCCAGACGGATGGTGCGTTCCCCGATGCGCTGCGTATAGCTTGTGCTGTCTCTTCCCCCGCAGGCACACAGCAGCGCACGTTCGCCGCGATACACCACGCCGTAGAGCATCGCGATATATTCCAGCGCCGCCAGCATCGTCGGGCCGTAGCCCTGCGCACCAGCATCCGCTTCCCCCGTGAACGGGTCGTACTGCTGCACATAGCGCCGCTGTTTTCCCAAGTTATCCAGCCAGATATGTCCAAGGCGCACCACCAAATCATGGCGGTCATAGCGCAGGAGTGCATCAATCGCCCGCTGCCGGGTCAAACAGATTCCGCATTTTCTTCACCTCCTGCATCCATGCTATCCAGCCACTCGTCGCCCAGCGCCGGGGTAATCACTTCCACGCACGCGCCGCCGTACTCGCTCTTGCGAATGTCAAAGCGGCAGTCCTCACCATAGATGAGCAAGAAGCGCTGGAAGAAGTTAATCAGCCCCACATGCTCGCCCGCGTAGATAAAGTCTTTTTCCAGCTGGCTGAACAGCTTGTCCACCGTCGCCTGCTCAATGCCTTCGCCGTCGTCATCCACCTGAATGTGCAGTCCGCCCGACGGCGTATCGTGAATTGACACATAGATGTTGCCATGCCCTGCCCGCGCGCTGAAACCATGCGCCACGGAATTTTCCACCAATGTCTGCAAGGAAATGCCCGGTATCAGCTTCTTTGCCGCCTCCGGTGCAATATCAAAGTGGCAGACGATGCCGTCACCATAGCGCAGGCGTTCCAGTTCCAGAAATTTCTTTGTGTAGGTGATTTCATCCGCCACCGTCACCAAGCTGTACTTCTGCTTCTTGCCCTCGTCCAGAATATCCGCCAGCAGGATGATGGACTGACTGGTTCGGCTGTTGTCGTTCCCCGTCTCGCTGATGGCAAGCCAGTTGATGACTTGCAGGACGTTGTTGATGAAGTGCGGCGTCATCTGCTCTTGCAGCGCCTTTGACCGCGCCCGCCGCAGCGCATGAACGCGCTCAATCGCCTGATTTTCCAGCGCAATGTTCTTCTCGAACAGGTCAAGGATGCGCGTCAGCAGCATGTTGATTTCGCCGTTCGCATCGGTAATCTGCTGATTCGACGGATTTTCCAGAATGCTCAGAATCGCCTCCACCGGGCGGAACAGCTTCTTCGTCGTCAGGTAGGACAGCAGCATACTCAGCAGGACGCTGAACAGCAGCACCAGATTGATGGTATTCTGCTCAAAGCGCATTGTCGCCTCAAACTCCGACAGCGGAATCAGCTGCACAAACTGCCAGCCGAACTCCCCCACGTCCGTCCACGCAATGCGGACATTCTCGTCGCCGATTTTCCCGTTCATAGAGGAAACGAGCTGATTCGCAGTCGGCAAAACAAGGCTTTCCCCTACCAGCCGATGCGTCGTGTCCAGAATGACGCGGTTCGATGCGTCCACAATCAGGTATGCGCTCTGGTCAGGGAACAGCTCATCCGCCAGATACTGCCCCAGCTTGTCCGTGTCAATGCTCAGAGACACAAAAGCCTTCTGCTGCTCCGCAACCGCCACGATTCGGTAGAGCGTGATGAGGTGTTTCTGCTGCCCCAAATAGCTGCTTGTGCGTGTCTGTGCAAAGAGCGTCTGCCGCGGATGCTCCTCCTGATACACCGAAAAGGTATCCACCAGCGACTGGTCAGGAATCCGCTCATACGCCTGCACCCGGTACAGCGTAGACACCAGATAATTGCTGAACTGCGAATACGCATCCACCGAGTCATACAGGCTGCGCCGCTCATCCCGGCTGATGCGTGATAGAATGTCGCCCGCCTCGATGACAAAATCATAATCCGACGGCGAAAAGCGCGGCTGCTGCAAGAACGTCAGGATGCTTAAATCTCTGGACTGAATTTCCAGCGTGTCCATCGCCTCATCCAGCAGGCTTTGCAATGTCGCCTTTGTGTTGCGCACGCTCCGCTGCGAAGATGTATCCAGCTCCTGCATCAGGTTCTTTCTGCTGACATACTGGCTGATGAGACTGCATACCAGCAGCGGCAGAATCACGCACAAAATGACCAGCAGCCAGTTTTTGAAGAACAATCGGCGAAACTGCGAGTTCTGCACGCGCGTAATAAAGCTGCTCCGGCGCGGCTGTTTTTTCATGTACCCTTTTCATCCTTCCGGGAACGATAGTCGTTGGGTGATTTTCCTGTCGTCCGCTTGAATACCTTGTAGAAGTACTTCAAATTCGGGTAGCCGACATCCTCTGCAATCTGATAGACATAGCGATCCGTATGTTTCAGCTGCGATACGGCTTTCTTGATGCGCATCTCCATCAGCCACTCGGAAAAGCCCTTGCCTGTCTGCTCCTTAATCAGGCGGCTGATGTAGATGGGGTTGAGATACACCGCCGATGCGACGTCATTGAGCGTAATGTCCTCGCAGTAGTGCTGGAGGATATAGTTCATCACCTGCTCGATGCTCTCTGGCATTTTGCTTCCTTCCGATGCCGCAAGGGGTACAGACGCATCAATTTCGACGGGGCTTTCCGCCAGTTCCGCGGGATTGTTCATGCTCTTGATGAGCGTCAGCGAAACTTGCAGCCCCGTCAGGCGCTCACTTTCCCGCTCTAACTGTTCTTTCAGCTTCCAGACAGGCAGCGGCGTGTTTCTGTCCGATGCTGCTTTTTCCCAGAAGACGCCTAACAGTGTCATCGGGAAACCATTGCCCGCCCGCTCCCAGTTAATCGGGTAAAATTCCAGCCGTGCATCCAGCCCGTGCAAGATGCGGATGATTTCTTCCTGCAATTCCTGCACGCCGCAATCCGACAGAAACCCGCTGCGCTGCACCGTCACGCGCGTCAGCAGAAGGCGCTCCGGCTGATTCGGGGCCACGTCCAGCAGCGACAGGCGTTCTTTCAGCACTTCCGAATCTTTCAGGATGCCCGAAGCCGCCTCCATGACAAAGCTCTGCCGCTGATGAACCATGAGCTTTTCATAGTGTTCCTCTCGGTTGAGCATGGCGTTTTGGCTGGCTTCCTGTGCATCTAACTTTTCGCGAATCTCGCAGAACACGTCCCGCAGTTTCGGCACGGAAACCGGTTTGAGCAGATAGTGCAGCACATGATACTCCACCGCACTCTGCGCATAGGAAAACTCGCGGTAGCCGCTCAGCAGCACCACCTGCACCGGCAGCTGCCTGTCCGCCACAAATTTCGCAATGTCCAGCCCGCTGACATGGTTCATCTTGATGTCCGTCAGAATCACGTCCGGCTGATGGCTTTCCAGATACGCCAGCACTTCCTGTCCGTCCGAAAATTCGCCGTCCACTTGAAAGCCAAGCTCATTCCACTTGACCATATTGACCAGCCCCCAGCGCGTGGTCAGCTCATCCTCCGCAATCACCAGCGAATACATTGTCTCCCCTCCCTGCACATGGAATCATTCAACCGCACACGCAAAATCATAGCACCCGCATTCCAGCTCCATCGGCTTTTCCCCCAGCAAAAGCAAGCTGGCAGTGCAGTCAAAAGGAATTTCGATATGGAAGCGGCAGATTCCTGCTTCCTCCATGCACCATGCAACGCGGTAGCATCCTGCCGGAGAATGATACTCCGCCGTCACATGCTTTGTCGCTGTATCCGGCACAGGGCGAAGCACCACGCGCTTGAAGCCCGGCTGTTCCTCACAGGGATTGATGCCCGCCATCGTTCGCCACATCCATTCGCCAATCGCCCCATACGCATAATGGTTGAAGCTGTTCATGCCCGTAGACGAAACGCTGCCGTCCGGGCTAAGACTGTTCCAGCGCTCCCAAATCGTCGTTGCACCAAGGTTGACTTCATAAAGCCAGCCCGGATATTCCTCATTATGCAGCAGGTGATACGCCATCTTGTCCTCGCCCACCTGCGACAGTACCCGGCACAGCAGCGGCGTGCCGACGAAGCCGGTGCTCAATTTATCCCCGCGAAGGTGCAGCAGCCGCATCAGTTCTCGATGCGCTCTTTCCGGGTAATCGGTCAGCCCGAAATACAGCGCCAGAATCTGCGCCGTCTGCGTATCCACCGCACAGCGGCCCGTCGGTGTAAAATACTCCTGCTGCAAGTCAGATAGTATCTTCTCCGCCCGCTTCTGATACGCTGCTGCCGTCTCGTTATCCCCCAGCACGGCCGCAGCTTTCGCGACCAAGCGCGTGCTGTGATAATAGTACGCATCGGCAATAAAGCCTTCATCCGTCCCGCCGCGAACCTCATCCGCCCGCCCCGACGGATGATCCAGCGCCAGCCAGTCGCCGAAATGAAACACCTCGCGCCAATGATGCGTATCGCCATCCACTGCGGCGATATAATCCACCCACGCCCGCATACTCGGCAAAGCTGTCCGCAGAATGTTTACATCGCCATAAAACAGATACAGTGTCCACGGCAGAATCGTTGCCGCGTCACCCCACACGCAGCATCCGCCACGCATATAAAACGCCGGAATCGTATCCGGGACGCACCCGCCGCGCTTGTTCTGCTCCTTCTGCATGTCATAGAGATACTTCTCATAGAAGGCACACGCATCCGTCAAATAGCACGCCGTCGCTGCAAAAACCTGCGTGTCTCCCGTCCAGCCCATACGCTCATCCCGCTGTGGGCAGTCCGTCGGCACATCCACAAAATTGCTCTTCTGCCCCCAGCGAATATTCGACAGCAGCTGATTCAGCTTTTCGTCCCCCGTCACCATCGTGCTGACCGGGCGCACATCCGAATAGTACGCCACGCCCACAAAGCTGTCCAGCGTCAGGTGATGAACACCCGTCACCTTTGCATACCGATAGCCGTAGTAGGTGAACTTCGGCGACAGCACATGCGGTTTGCCATCCGAAATGTACACATACTCCGACTTTGCGCCGCGCAGATTGTCGCGGTAGAAATTGCCCTTTTGCAGCACCTCCCCCGTTTGAACGCAGATGCGTGTGCCGCGCGGTTCATGCACGGTGAGCCGGAATCCTCCGGCGAAGTTCTGCCCAAGGTCAAACACTTTTTCTCCAGCGGGCGTGTCCAGCAGCGCAATCGGGCGAATTTCTTCCTGCGGCAGCACGGGAATGCTCCGCTGATCTTCCAGCGGAAGCGCTTCATGCAGCAGCACCGCGTTCTCCTCCGGCAAGTCCGGCAGCGTATCATCCACCTGTTCGCCATCATAAATGTCGGAAAAGACAATGTTGCTCCGCGTCACCTGCCAACTGTCATCCGTGCCAATAACCTCTTCGCGCCCATCCGCATAGCGAAGTTGCAGCTCTGCAATCAGCTTCCAGCGCGTCCCGTGGTATGGCACATCCACCTTGCCTTGGTCAACCGTAAACCGCCCCAGATACCATCCGCGCCCCATCAGCACGGAAATTTCGTTCTCCGCTTGCAGCAGCTTTGTCACATCATACGTCTGCACCTGAACCCACGAAGCATAGTCCTGCAAGCCCGGCGTCAGCTTCGCCTGCGTCACTGCCTGACCATTGATAGACGCTTCATACAGCCCCAGTCCGCAAATATACAGCCTCGCCTGACGAATTTCGCCATCCGCCGCGAACGTCTTGTGGAAAATCGGATGCCGTTTTTCTTCCGGTGCACAGGAAATCCACTGACCCTGCCACGCCTGCTCTCGCTTCCCCGTCTCAAACCAGTGCGGCTCGCTCGCTGCTTCCTCGCCCGCATCCGTGCGAACCGCTGCCGTCCACCAATAGCGCGTACAGGGGCGCAGCGGCAGCGCAATCCGCTCGCCCAAGCTGTTCAGCGGTGCAAAGCCAGTATCCGCCAGCACTTGTTGCCCTTGCGCATCCGCCGAAATCCGAATCCGCGCCGCCGCTTGATGTTTGCCCGCAGCATCTTCCACCTGATAGGAGAAAACCGGCGCATCCATCGCAAACCCCAGCGGATTTTCAAGATGGTTCATCAAACAATTCGTAATCTTCATCGCTCTATCCCCTCATTCTGTCACTTTGCAGCAGTCTCGATGCATATGAATCTGCCATTCTATGCTCTATCATAGGGGTTCTTTGGCGCGAAAGCAACCTATAATCTTGCGCTTTTGAACGAGGGACATTCCTGCTGATTTTACTTTGGCTGGAATGGAATCGGCATAATTTTACTCAAAACAAACTGCATAAAAAAACACCCTATGACTGCCATAACAGCCATAGGGCGCAAAAGCCTTGGTATAGAAGGGAACTCAGCGCTTGCTGAACTGGGGCGCGCGACGAGCAGCCTTCAAGCCGTACTCTTTCGGGAAAGATGGACGGCTGGATGAGAGTGTATATTCATACAAATTGAGAAAGGAGAAGGTGGACGGGTGAGATGGTTTGGGGCAAGGTACCTCGTACTGCTCCCACTGCTCAATGGTCATCGCGTCGAAATCCGGGTCGCCGTCCTGATGAATAATCGTGCTTCCTTCTGCGAAAGCAGCGCCCGTCATGCCAACCATCAGCAGGGCGAGCAGGAACGCCAGCATTTTCTTCATAATGATTTTCTCCTGTCTTTCCGTCGGGTATGCTGTTGCCATCCGTTATGTTCCGTGCACTGAACATAACTTCTGTCATCATCATAGCATTTTCGCATGGATGCGGAAATAACAACATCCGTCCTCCTTCATAACGAGAGCGGACAAAAGATTGCTGATTTGGAGGTTATCATACCAGAGTGTGCAGGTTTCGTCCCTGTTCAGCGCTTAATCCGTCATGATTTGCAGCCTGCGTCGGAGCTGAAAAGTTGCTATTTGTGATTAGTACACATATTCCGGCGCCAGCAGCTGCATCAGTTTTTCATCGTGATGATGTACCAGCGCGGGCGTTTCATCCAGCAGCATCGTTGCGCCGCTGTCGCGCGTGTAAGGCTCCCATTCCGGCAGACCCTCGGCTGACGGTACGCCCGTTTTGGCGAAATTGACCCACGCTTGGCTCATCCGGTCGGCAAGCTGCTGTGCCGCCTGACTGCGCTGCGCATGATGGAACACAAACGGAATTTCCGTGCCGTGATATGCTCCCCGCAGTCCCGGATTCCATGTAAACACATACGCATACACCGGTGCGCCCAGCTGGTCAGCTTTGTGGGACATGATTTTGAGCATCGGCAGACGAATCAGCGTATCCACCCGATTGGCGCGGCTGGCCTCCTTCGTCGGATACGCCGCTTGGAACGCCTGCACCGCCTCTTCTGACAGCTTGCCCTGATTGCCGCCCATCATCATCGTCCACTCATTCAGGTTGCTGCCAATCAGCAGGGCAACATCCTTTCCGTTCTCCGCAAAGGAATCTGCTGTCACAGGGTTTGTCGGCAGATAGTCTCCCTCCACCACAGGCCCCCATTCCATCGCGTAGCCGCTGGACAGCGGCGCGGGAATCTGATACTTTTCCGCTGTCCGCCGAAGCGCCTGCTGGGATGCGCTCTCCAGCGTCTGCCAATCCAGCGTCTGCAAGGCTTCGATGTCGTCCGGCTGAATATTCAGCTGCGCCAGTACCTCCGCCGTCAGGTCAGCGCTGACTTCCTTCTGCGTGAAGGTGACGCCCATCGTTTCAGTTGCGCCGCTCTGCACAATGCCTTTCTGGAACAAGCCCTTGGCATACGGTGTCGTCATCAGCGCCAGCACCTTCGCACCGCCGCCGGACTGCCCAAACAGCGTCACATTCTCCGGGTCGCCGCCGAAAGCCGCTATGTTCTCGTGAATCCATTCAAGCGCCTGCACGAGGTCGGTCAGCCCTGCATTGCCCGAATAGCGGTACTTTTCGCCATATGCCGACAAATCAAGGAAGCCCGCCACGCCCAGCCGATGGTTAACGGACACAACAACCACGTCGCCGCTCGCGCTCAAATCTTTGCCGCTGTACAGTTCCTGATTTGCGCTGCCGGTCGAGAATCCGCCGCCATGCAGCCAGACCATGACCGCGCGCTTCTGACCATCCATAATGCCGGGTGTCCAGATGTTCAGGTTCTGACAGTTGTTGTCCGTGCCATCCTGATTTCCGGCGGACATTCCCAGCATCCCGCTCTGCGGGGACATCGCCCCGACGGCATTCGCGTCCAGCACGCCGCTCCACGGCTGTACAGGCGCTGCCGGCGTAAAGCGTTCCTTCGCCTCTGCGTAGGGAATCCCCAGATACTGATACACGCTGTCCGTCAGGCTGCCGCGAATTTTGCCATTCGCCGTTTCCACAATCGTCCGGTCATCCCCCGTCGCCGCCGGAATGCTCGGCTGCATAAAGATACTGCGTAGAATCAGGAAGCCCGCAAGCAGCAGCACCAGCACGATGCACAAAATAATCAGCAGCACTTTCTTCCACCGTTTTCTCTGTTTCGGTTGATTTTCTTTTTTCACTGGTCTTTCCTCCAATTTTTCTTTATTTTCCTTGACAGCACAAAGTCCCGCAGTCCTCTTTATCGGAAAACTGCGGGATATGTTGTTATTCGTGTTCCCCAAACAGCCAGCCCATGACGCTTTCCTCGTGTGCAAACGCCTGACCGCCGGAATGCTGGTCGCGGAAGCCGCGCTCGGTGAAGTATTCTGCCGGACGGACATCCAATACAATCAGTTTGCTGATTTCGTCCTCCGTCAAGCCCTGCGCGGCGTATAAGTCATGCAACGCATGGTAGGTCTGGACGAAGGAGTCCGAACCATAGTAGCTGTCCTGTGCGCCGATGGCGAAGTAGACGGGCGTACGCGCCTGCGCCAGCACGTTCAAATCGCCGTCCCACTGGGAGCTGGTCGCGAGGTACGCGGTGAATAATTCCGGCTTCGTGCCCATGACCAGCGAGCCCGTTTCGCCGCCGCCGGACATGCCGTGCAGATACACGCGCTTGGGGTCAATGTTGTAATGGCTGAGGAAGTATTCCGTCAGCGCAATCGCCTCATTCGCGGAGGTCTGCCCCCAGTCGTTCAGCTGCGGCGAAAGGATAATCATCTTTTCGTTGTAGCGGATGGCTTCCACCCCGAAGTCCTCCACCATATTCGCGCCGACGCCCTGAAAGTACAGCCCTTCCCATCCCGGCAGGGTGACAAAAAGCGCATACGGTTCGCTGCCGTCATAGGATGCGGGAATGTAGCTGCTGAAATGAATGTCCCCGATGGCGCTGTGCAGCACGTTGTCATTCACAAAGCCGCGCTGAGTCTGCGTGCCGAGGGTGATGGATTCCTCTGCCGATGCCGCGCAGAGCAGCAGCATCATGCAGCAGAGGATGGAAATCAAACGCTTCATCATGATTTGCCCTCCATATGGATGGCGCTGTCCATTTTCGCGGTTACTCCTGTGTCAAGCTTTCCAGCCATGCCAGCACGTCGGCTTCCTCCGTGCCGTAGGAGAAGCGCTGACCCGCCAGCCATTCGCCCGTGCCAGCCGCTTCCGCCAGCAGTTCGCCGCTCTGACCGATGCCGGAGCTTGCGGAGGTGCAGAAGGGAATCACGGTCTTGCCGGTGAAATCATTGCCCGTCACAAACTGGTTGACCGGCCACGCGGCAATGCCCCACCAAATCGGGTAGCCGATATAGACCGTCTCGTAGTTCTCCCAGTTTTCAGGGGTGATGGTGTTCAGCGCCACTTCATTCTGCGTTTCGGGATGGTCATGCTCGTAGGAAACGCGGCTGTCACGGTTCGTCCAGTTGAGGTCGTCGTCGGTGTACGGCTGCGTGGGGTCAATGACGAACACATCCGCGCCGGTCGCTTCGGCAATCATGTTCGCAATGCGCTCGGTGCTGCCCGTGGCGGAGAAGTACACAACGAGCGTCTTGCTCGGTTCTTTTTCCTCCGCGGGTGCTTCTGCAAACGCACCGACCGCCGTCAGCGTGAACATCAGGGTCAAAACAAATGCAAGAATCTTCTTCATGGGGAAATGCTCCTTCCTGCGTCTTTTCAGACGATGTTGTTATTTCAGGCGGTTTTCCGACCTGATGGCTGCATTATACCAGCCGATTCCGCCGGATGGAAGTTTCCGTTTGTTCACCAGTCCACACCTTAGGGTTAGCATGTTTACAATTTCGTTGCATCTCTTTACAATTTGTTGTTTGATATCTGCATGTGTTTTTTGTATAATATAATCAGAAGATTTCGGAAAGGAGCGCATGCATATGGTCAATCCGCAGCTGGAAACATTTCTGCGCGTCGCCGACGCGGGCAGTTTCAGCAAAGCCGCCGAAGAAGCGTTTATTACCCCGACCGCCGTCATCAAGCAAATCAATCTGCTCGAAAATTCGCTGGGCGTGAAGCTCTTTGACCGCACCCATCGCGGGCTGACGCTGACCAAAGCCGGGCAGAGCATGTATCAGGATGCGAAATACATCATCCAATACTGCCGCGATTCCGTCACCCGCGCGAAAAATGCCATGCTGGAGGATACCAGCGTCATCCGCGTCGGCTCGTCGCCCATGACGCCCGCGCAGCTGCTCATGAAGCTCTGGGCGAAGGTCAACGAGACGTGCCCCGACATCAAGTTCCAGATTGTCCCCTTCGAGAACACGCCGGAAAACGCCCGCGAAATCCTCGGCAACCTCGGCAAGAACATCGACATTGTAGGCGGCATTTTTGATGAAACCATGCTATCCCTGCGCGGCTGTGCGGGGATGGAGCTTGTCCGCGCGCCGTTTGAATGCGCCGTGTCGATTCATCATCGGCTCGCGGTGAAAGACCGCCTGACGCTGCCCGACCTCTACGGCGAGAATCTGATGCTGATGCACCGCGGATGGAGCCACTATGTGGATCAGCTTCGGGACGAATTGTGGCAGGAGCATCCGCAGATTCACATTGTGGACTTCGATTTCTACAATATGGACATTTTCAACCGCTGCGAAAGCTCGAACAATGTGCTGCTGTCCATTTCCGGCTGGGGCAATGTGCATCCGCTGCTGAAAAGCATCCCCGTCGATTGGAATCACAGCATCCCCTTTGGCATCATGCACTCCCCGACCCCCAGCCCAACCGTGCAGCGCTTTCTGGATGTCGCACGGGTCGTCAGCAAAGGCATGTACACCTGATTATAACGCAAAGGTATAGACCCGTGAACGAAACGAGACTTCTCAGGGAGTCTCGTTTTGTTTATCATAGAATCGACACGGAAGGGAGTGAGGTTGTGAATCGAATGATACTTTGGCTGCTGATGCTGTGCATCCTGCCCGTCAGTGCCTTGGGCGAGGAAGCGGTCGACATGCAGACCATCACCCGCGACACGCGGATTCAGTCGGTCATCACCGACCCGGTCTTTGGCGATTACGGGCGGCTGCTGTTCCCGGTAGACACGGGATATTACAGCGGCGACACGCTGGGGAATCTGCATCTGACGTGGTACACGCACATCGATCCGAACGAGACGGTGGAAATCATCAGCACCCTGCGCAATCGCGTGCTGGCGGGCGAAACCCTCTTCTACGACATTTACACCGACGAGGAAAAAGCTGCTGATCCGGCGAAGCGGGACATGGGGCTGTTCTTCTTCCGCGGAACGCCCGGCGCGAAGTTCGCCGTGTGCAATGCGGGCGGCGGATTCGCGTATGTCGGCGCAATGCAGGACAGCTTCCCCCACGCGCTGGAACTCTCGAAGCAGGGCTACAACGCCTTTGCGCTGATTTACCGCCCTGGCGCACAGACCGCGTGCGAGGATTTGTCGCGCGCCATCAGCTTCATTTTCGCGAACGCAGAGATGCTGCAAGTAGACACGCGCGACTATTCCCTCTGGGGCGGCTCAGCGGGCGGACGCATGGCGGCGTGGGTCGCTTCGTATGGCACGGCGGCGTTCGGCGGCGACGAACTGCCGCGCCCGGCAGCGGTGATTCTGCAATACACGGGGCACAGCGAATACAGTGAGCTTGACCCGCCGACGTACGCCTGCGTCGGGGACAGCGACGGCATTGCCAGCTGGCGGCTGATGCAGCGGCGGCTGGAACTGCTCTCTGACCTCGGCACACCGACGGAATTTCACGTCTATCCGGGTCTTGGACACGGCTTCGGGCTGGGCACGGGCACGGCGGCGGAAGGCTGGCTGAATGACGCAGTGCGCTTCTGGGAAAAGCAAATACAGGACAAATAAGGAGGGAATCCCCATGAACAACTTCATTTTTGAGAACAAGACCAAGGTGTATTTCGGCAAAGGCGGCGTAAAGGAATATCTGGGCTGTTTGCTGAAAAAGTACGGCAAGACCGTTATGCTCGCTTACGGCGGCGGCTCGATTAAGCACAACGGCGTTTACGACGAGGTGACGGGCATCCTGAACGCCGCAGGCAAGACGGTCGTCGAGTTCTCCGGCATCATGCCGAACCCGACCTACGCGAAGGTGCAGGAGGGTGCGAAGCTGGCGCGCGAGAAGGGCGTTGACCTCATTCTGGCGGTCGGCGGCGGCTCGGTGTCCGACTGCTGCAAGATTATCTCTGCACAGGCGAAGCTGGACGAGGACATTTGGGACATGGAGATGGTCAAGCACACCTTCCCCAGCCAGTTCATTCCGCTGGGGACGATTGTGACTGTCTTCGGCACAGGTTCGGAAATGAACGCGGGCGCGGTTATCACCCACGAGGAGAAGAAGCTGAAGTCCGGCATTTTCGGCGCACAGGCGGATTTCGCCTTCCTTGACCCGATGTATACGCTGTCCGTCCCGTTCGGTCAGGTGATTTCCGGCGCGTTCGACACGCTCAGCCACGCGATGGAAACCTACTTCGGCAAGCCGGACGAAAACAACCTGTCGGATGATATCAACGAAGCTGTCATGCGCAGCGTCATCCGCAACATCCGCGTGCTGCTCAAATCTCCGGAAAGCTACGAAGCTCGCAGCGAACTGGCGTGGGCATCCGCGATGGCGGAGAACGGCGTGCTGAAAATCGGCAAAATCACCGACTTCCAGTGCCACCAAATCGAGCATCAGCTGGGCGCATACACCAACTGCAACCACGGCAAGGGCTTGGCGGTAATTCATCCGGTGCTGTACCGCCACCTCTGCACGGCGGGCGCGGCGCGGTTCGCCCGTTTCGCGCAGAACGTCTTCGGGCTTGCGCCGAAGGACAGCATCGAAGAAACGGCGCTGGCGGGCGTGGAAGCGCTGGCAGCATTCATCAAGGAAATCGGTCTGCCGACGACGCTGACGGAGCTTGGCATCCCGGCGGACACTGACCTGCGCGCCGTCGCGGATTCGACGAACATCACGGCGGGCTGCTGCAAGAAGCTGACGCACGACGAAATCTACGAAATTCTGCTGGAATGCAAGTGAGGAAATGCGGTTATGGCGAAGAAAGTGCTGATTCTCTCCGGAAGCCCGCGCAAGGGCGGCAATTCCGACCTTCTGTGCCGTGAATTTGCCCGCGGCGCGCAGGAAAGCGGCTGTGACGTGGAAATCCTCCGCGTGGCGGCGAAGAAGATTGCGCCCTGCTCGGCGTGCTACTACTGCCGGACGCACAGCGGCGAATGCGTCCATAAGGACGACATGGCGGACGTGCTGCAAAAGATGATTGACGCGGATGTGCTTGTCCTCGCCAGCCCCGTCTACTTCTATTCCATCAACGCGCAGCTCAAAGCCGTCATTGACCGCACGGTCGCGCGCTGGCTGGAAGTCAAGAACAAGGATTTCTACTACATTATCACGATGGCGGACGAGGACGAATCCTCTGCCGATACGACGCTTGCGTGTCTGCGCGGGTACGCCGACTGCGTGCAGGGTGCGCAGGAGAAGGGCGTCATCATCGGAAACGGCGTGTACGAGCCGGGCAAGGTGACGGATACGCCCGCCATGCAGCAGGCATACCAAATGGGGAAAAACGTGTAAAGGAGCATGAACATGAAACGAATTTTCGCAGCGCTTTGCAGTCTGCTGCTGATGTGCGCGCTGTTCATTCCCGCGCTGGCGGAAAATGCGCAGGTAGAAGCCCCCGGCGAAGGGGCGGCAAGCGTTTCCAACGTGGTTTCCGTCAAGAATGTGCCGATGATTACGCTGAACAACGGCGTGCAAATGCCGCAGCTTGGTTTAGGCACGCAGATTCAAAGTCTGGAAAACGGTGATTTGGGCGTTTTGAACCAAACGTCCCGCGAGGCCGTCGCTTCCGCGCTGGAAGCCGGCTATCGTCATTTGGATGATGCGCACGGCTATCTCAACGAGCGCGGTGTCGGGCAGGGCATCCGGGACAGCGGCGTGCCGCGCGAAGAAATCTGGATTACCGACAAGCTCTGGCCGAGCGACTACGGCGACGTGGAGCATGCCATCGACCAAATGCTGGAACGTCTTGGTGTGGACTACATCGACCTCGTCTACCTGCACCATCCGGCGGGCGACCTTGACACGATTGTCAGCGCTTGGCAGGGGCTGGAGAAAGCCTATCGCGAGGGAAAAATCCGTGCGCTGGGCATCAGCAACTTCGATAACCGCATGGATGCGTTCAATGCCATCATGGAGCAGGACATCAAGCCGCAGGTGATGCAGATTGAACTCCACCCGTTTGCGCAGCGCTTGGAAACGCGGGCGTTGGCGGCGCAGTACGGCATTCAGGTGGAATGCTGGTATCCGCTGGGACACGGCGACCAGCGCCTGCTGAATGCGGACACGCTGGAAGCTATCGCACAGGCGCACAATAAGAGCGTCGTGCAGGTGATTCTGCGCTGGCACATTCAGGAAGGTTTCTCCGTCATCCCCGGTTCGACAAATCCCGCGCATCAGCAGGAGAATATCGACATCTTCGATTTTGAGCTGACCGAGGACGAAATGGCGCAGATTCGCGCGATGGATCAGGGCGAAAGCGGGCGCTATTTCAACTTGAACTACACCTTCATGGGCGGCTTCTTCACGAATCCCGTCCGCGAATGGGATGGAGAATTTGCAGAATAAGGAGGCATGAACATGCGCATTTTGTTTATCAACGGCAGTCCCAATCATCACGGCAATACCGCTGCTTTGGCGGCGGTGCTGCTCAAAGGCAAGGAATACAAAACGCTGAACCTGACCGACTACACCATCGGCGCATACGGGCAGAACCTCCCCGGCGACGGGCTGAATGAGGTGATTGCCGCGATGAAAGAGGCGGACACGGTTGTCATCGGTTCGCCGGTGTACTGGCACAACATCTGCGGCAGCGTCCGCAATGTCCTCGACCGCTTCTATGGGAAGGTCGCAAACGGCGAGCTGTCCGGGCGCAGGCTGTACTTCGTGTTTCAGGGGGCAGCGCCGGAAGAATGGATGCTGGACGCGGGCGAATACACCATGCAGCGCTTTGCCGGACTGTACGGCATGACCTACGGCGGCATGGTCAGCAGCAAGGCTGACGCGGAAAAGCTCAATCAGACGATTTAAGGAGGAAATTTGTTATGGAATATGCAGTGCTGAACAATGGTGTCAAGATGCCGATGGCGGGCATCGGTACGTTTCTGCTGACCCCGGACGAGGCGGAAGCATCCGTCCTCCACGCGCTTCAAAATGGTGTGCGCCTGATTGACACGGCGAACGCCTACGTCAACGAAAAGGCGGTCGGGCGCGCCATGAAGCGTTCGGGTCTGCCCCGCGAAGAAATCTTCCTCGAAACGAAGCTGTGGTCCTCGTTCTACGAGCAGCCCGATGCGGTGGAAAAGACGCTGGCGCGGCTGGACACGGACTATATCGACCTGCTGCTGATTCACCAGCCCGCGGGCAACTATGTGGCGGGCTATCGCCTGATGGAAAAGGCGTACAAGGAAGGCAAGGTGCGCGCCATCGGTCTGTCGAACTTCAATCAGGCGCAGGTTTCGGAAATCCTTTCCCTGTGCGAAGTGAAGCCGACCATCTTGCAGACCGAGCTGCATCCGTATCATCAGGAACCGTCGCTGAAAACATTCTTGAAGGAAAACGGCATCGTCGCACAGGCATGGTATCCGCTGGGACACGGCGATAAGGCGCTGCTGGAAGAGCCGCTGCTGACAGCGCTGGGGCAGAAGTACGGCAAGTCCGCCGCGCAGATTATCCTCCGCTGGCATATGCAGGTCGGCAACATCGTCATCCCCGGCTCGAAGAATCCCGCGCACATCAAGGCGAATTTCGACCTGTTTGATTTTGTGCTGACGGACGAGGAAATGGCGCAGATTGCGGCGCTGAATCAGGACAAGCGCTATTACACCAGCACGCCGGAGCTGCTGAAAAAGTACGCCGAGATGGTGGCGCCGGTGGACGAGCAGAAGTAACGGCGCGTGTGCCTGTCTCCCGCAAAGGATAACGAAAGGATGATGCAGAATGAAGAAATTGCTTGCTGCGGCGCTCAGTCTCGCGCTCGTTTTGAGCCTTTGCGGGACAGGCGCATCCGCCAGTGAGGTGGAAAACGGTTTGGATGCGATTCAAGATGCCCTGACGCAGGGCAGCACGGAAACATCCGGCGCAGTTTCGGGGCTTGATGACCTGCGCGACGGTTCATCCGCCGACACCGTGCCTATGCCGGATGATTTTCCGTCAGATTATGACTACGGTTCCGGCACGATTAGCGGGTATTCCCGTACAAACATGTTGCGCCATCTCCCTGCGCCGGAGGGAAACGCGACTGTGCTGAACACGGCGGCTGACCCGACGCAAATTCAGGTGCTGTATCTGTGGGAAGAAGGCAATGTGCCCGCCAAAACCCGCTTCACGCAGAACATGACCGGCTACTTCGATGAGTGGGATTTCCGCCCCTATGTCACGGCGATTCCGGTGCGCGCGGGTGTTCAGCCCAAGGGCGCTGTGGTGCTGATGGCGGGCGGCGCGTACCAGTTCCGCGGCAATTACACGGATTCCCTGCCCACGGCGGCGGCGCTGCGCGAGCTGGGCTTCCAGACCTTCATCGTGGATTATCGCCTGTCGCCCTACACACAGGAGGAAGGTGCGCTGGATGTCGCCCGTGCCGTCCGCTTCATCCGCAAAAACGCGGACGTATACGGCATTAACCCTGACGCTATCGCTGTGATGGGCTTTTCCGCTGGCGGCATTCAGGCTGGCGAGTTCCTCATGCACTACGACGAGGACGTGACCGGCTTGGCGCTGGACAGCAGCTATGTGCCGGATGCGCTGGATGCCCTTCCCGCGCACGCCTCCGCCGCAGGCATGATTTACTCCTTCTACGGCCGCCTCAGCGTCGGCAATATGGACACCGCGTGGCTGGCGGAGGGCAATCTGCCGCCCACGTTCTACGTCTACGGCACGCAAGACCCCTTCTACCGCCAGTTCCAGCAGCAGTACGACGTCATCCACAGCATGGGCATTCCCACGGGGCGCATTGTCCTGAACGGCTGGCCGCACGGCTTCGGCGCTGACGGCGGGTGGGTCGGGGATTATGCGGCGTGGCTGGAGGAGGTTTTCGCACAGCTTTCCTGAAATGTGCGAGCGGGCTTCGCGGATTATAGGGGGAACGGTGATTTTCGCATAAAAAGCAGCGAGAAGGGAAATACCCGCGCTGCAATAGGAAAACCATCCGCAACAACCTTCAGCGCAGTCTCTTCTTATGGAAACAAGCGCTTAAACATACGATATTTTTCATGACGAACGCAATACGGGGCAGCAAGCATTTTTCGCTTGCTGCCCCTTTGCTGTTATGCCTTTACGTCATGTTTTGCTTTCCGTCCGCGGAAACAGCGAATCCCTGTAAACACAATCACCGTGACCGCCGCGCAATCCACCACATAAATTGTGATTTTCCACCACTCCGGACGGTAGTAGGCTACACTGATGTTCATGGCATTCGAGTTGACCACCGTGTAGAGAATGTTCTTCACGCATTGGCGAATGATGCTGGATGGAGAAACAAAGGAAGTGAACGCTGATGGGCTTTTATAGCGATATTATGTTCCAATGAGATACATCAAGGTAAAGAACTACTGGTGCAGGGGGAATCTAAACGCTATTATCCGTTCTTCTGTATGCGATTGGACATCGCCTGTGTTTCTCATGACGAAACAACCGCAGCGCCCGCGCTGCATTCATTGGGATTGGGGAATGTGTTTCCAACAAGCGAACTGTCATTTTTAGCAAAATGACCCTGCTTGCTACTACTTCTTCTTGACCGAAGGAGGAAATTAGCAAGCAGGGTTTTCGTATGCCCAAATTTAGAATGCCTGTTGATGCGCTCACATTCAGCTTAGGAATGTGATGAATTAGTGGTATAGCGCTCCCTCATTCCTTGCTGTCAGCCGATTCAGAAAAAAATTTTGCAATCTGCTTCAAATCGTGTCGCAAAACGGTCTTTTCTTTACAGTTCAAGAGTGAAGGGGGATATAAATTTCCCTTCGCATGAACGGAAAGGAGGTTGCTACCAAGAATGAAATGCTCTCGTCTGCTGCTATGTTTCCACCAAGCGCCTAACGATTCAGGATGAAAAGATTTCAAACCGCCTCATCAAAAATTTTTTCTGAATTTTTTGCGAATCGCGTAAAAACCGTCAAATTTTTTACCAGTTATGGTGGAGGGGCATTTCTTCTCTATCCGAAGATAAAGGAGGTGATTTCTGTGATTATGATTTTCAAGCAAGACTCTCAAATCAGCCTGCGCAAAAGAATGGCAGCTGCACTTCGGCTGATTCAGACACCTGCGAATCGCTGCATAACTTTCCACAACCGACACTCTCCAACAAATCAACGCATTTTTGAAACACAAGGAGGTGAACCCGAATGTCCAAGAAGAAATTTTGCTCGTCTGCAAATTTTCCCGCATGGTTCGACGGCACAAATCTCAGCGAGCCGCTATTCTGTACCGCGTTTCTGCAAACCCATCAGCTGATTTACAGTGAGTGTTCGTTCTTCACGCCAAATGGTCGAATGCAGGATTGCACACCGCTGAAAGAAGCCATCTTTCAAGAAATCCACTCCTACATTTGCTCTGGTGTTCCCAACAAAATCAAGAACATTACCGAGGTGCTGAAAATCACTGCGTTTGTTCCGGAATTTCCGCCGGCGGAAGATTGCGTTCATTTGAAAAACGGCACGCTGTTTCTGGATGGCACGTTCGACAGTGCTGCTCGGCAGATTGTCCGCACACGACTCCCGGTGGTCTACAATCCTGATGCGCCTACGCCAGCAAAGTGGATCGCTTTTCTTGATGAACTACTTTACCCCTGAGGACATCCCCATGTTCCAAGAGTTCGTCGGCTATCTTCTGCTGCCCACCAACAAAGCCCAGCGCATGATGATTATCAAGGGTAACGGCGGCGAAGGCAAATCGCAAATCGGTACTGTCTTGAAAAAACTGTTCGGTATCAACGCCAAAGATGGCTGCATCGGCAAGATTTCCGAGAATCAGTTTGCCCGTGCCGACTTGGAACACATTCATCTGCTGATTGATGACGATATGCGTATGGAAGCGCTCAAACAGACGAACTATGTGAAATCGCTTGTCACTGCGAAAGGCAAGATGGATTTGGAGAAGAAGGGGCAGCAGAGCTATCAGGGGCACATGTTCGCCCGGCTGCTCGCGTTCAGCAATGGCGACTTGCAATCCCTGTATGACCGCAGTGATGGCTTCTATCGCCGCCAGTTGATTCTGACCACCAAAGCCAAGAATCCCACTCGTGTGGATGACCCAGACCTTGCTGACAAACTTTGCGCCGAAATAGAAGGCATCCTATCATGGGCTTTTGAAGGATTGCAGCGTCTGGTGGCTAACCAATTTCGATTCAGCGAAAGCGAGCGTTCCCGCCAGAATCGAGAACTGCTGAAACAGGATGGAAACAACCTGCTGATGTTCCTTGAATCGAAAGATTACATTCAGTTCGATTCAGCCTGCGCTGCAACTTCCAAAGAGCTCATGGCTGTGTACGCTGTTTGGTGTGATGACAACGGCTTCGCGCCGCTGAAATCACGAACGGTTTCGGATTTTCTGATTGCCAATGCCCACAAGTACCACATCGAACACACCAACAACATACACAGCGTGGATGGTCGTCGAGTGTGGGGCTTCAAAGGCATTCGGCTCATGATTGACGCTGTTGTCCGCAGCCGGAACGGATTTCAGCGGATTTATGACAAGAATGACCCATTCGCATGAGCTGAAAATATCAGCAAGAAGTTATGTACATACGTACATGAGAACAAAAGGCTGTACGTATGTACACGGAAAATCAAATTTTTTTCAATCCCAGCCACTTCAAAAGTTGCATCCTCAATTTACCGCCAAAGCAAGGAGTATTATGACCACAACAAGCAATCATGTAACCTCGCCCGCCAAGACAGGAAAAAGCCTCTCGCTTGACGAATACAAGAATCTGACCGGCGACAGGCAGCTTCAGCAGATGATTCAATCCGCTGTAACTTCTGCTCTCGGTCAGATGTACCTTGACAACCCCATACCAGATCACTCGAACACCGAAAAATCAACGATGTCAACGATTGACGCGAAAATGAAACGGTGCTGTATCTCAACCGAATACGGGAACATCTGGGTGCAAGGCAAGACGATCCCGCAAATGTGTCAAGCATTCCATGAGAAGATGCGGATGCTGGAAGGTGCTTCTTCTGATTCGCAGGAAGAAGGCGCGAACCCGCTTTTCGAGGACTATGCGCAAGAGTGGTGGGACACTTATGAAGCCAAGCGGCTCAGCGGCGGGACAAAAATCGACTATGATATGAACCTGCACAAGCATGTCATTCCGTACTTCAAGGGGAAGCGCCTAAAAGACATCACGACCAAAGATGTGCAGGGATTCTACGATGAACGAGCAGAGTATGCCAATTCGACCTGTCGGCACTGGCGAACGCTGCTGTATGGCATCTTTAATTCCGCCATTGAGGACAATCTGCTGTCGAAGAATCCTGCCAAAAGCGTTCGTCTGACCATGAGCAAGAAGAAAACGGAACGTCTGCCGATTTCCAAGGAAGAAGCGGCAGCACTCGAAGCAAACCTGCATCTGTTGGAAGGAAAGGACTTGCTTCTGCTGGCCATCTTACTCTACACTGGCGTTCGCCGCGGCGAAATGTTGGGGCTTCGCTGGGAAGACATTGACTTTGAGCATAAGCTCATTCATGTTCGCAGGCAAATCACGTTCATCAACAACCGACCCGTAGAGAAGCTGACCAAGTCCAAGGCAGGGCTCCGGGAAGTACCCCTGCTGCCGGAGCTGGAACAGATTCTGCGCAATCACATGCCAGCGAACGATGCTCTCGCCCAGTATGTGGTAGACGGCGAGGAAGCATTGAGCGAACGTTCCTTCCGGAACACATGGAAGCGTATCTGCAAGAAAGTCAGCCTTCCCAAGGGTGTGACCCCGCACGTGCTTCGTCACACTTTCCTGACCCACCTGCAAGCCACGGGGCGCGTAGACATCAAAACCCTGCAGAGCATTGCCGGACGTTCCAAGATTACGATGACCATGAACACCTACGTCCACAAGGATGTCGGCAATGTCGAGAAAATCAGCCGGACGAGCGGCGGACTCTTCACCAGTACATGACTGCATAAAAATGCGTCATCATGCAAAATGACAGCGGCGTGATTTTGCACGAATTTCACGCCTAAAAACTCCGGAAAATGCTGACTCTGCAAGGCTTTCCGCGATTTTCGCACAGGCAAATCTTTTGCACAAAATCAACGCATAAAAAAACGCCCCATGACTGCCAAACAGCCATGGGGTAGTAAAAGCCTTGGTATAGAAGGAAACTCAGCGCTTGCTGAACTGGGGCGCGCGACGAGCAGCCTTCAAGCCGTATTGCGCGAGTTTTTGAGCTGTTTTTCCTTGATATTCCGGGCTTTTCCGGCTTTCTACTTCTCAGTTATCCGGTGTGCGGACCATAAAAAACGGCCTTTTTTCATTCAGCGATAGCCTGATGAAACGCACCATTTACTACCCCAAACAACTCCTCTGGTTTATTATACTTCACTTTTGCATAGATGTCCATAGTTGTTTTGCTATTTTCGTGTCCGGCAAGGTATTGTACTGTCTTTGGATCAACGCCCGCATAGAGAAGATTGGTGATGTAAGTGTGCCGCAGCTGATGAGGTGTCACATCAAAGTCCAGCGTATATTTGATTTGGGGTTGATTCTTCTGGGTCATACCCAGCGTTGGAGTAACCGTATATTTGATACTCTCCCCATTTACATACTTATAATAGTTCCGGGGCTTAGTGGAGCGGACAACGACATACTGCCACACTCTTTGGAACTGCGAGGCAGCCAGTGGCTCTCCTTTGCTGTCAGCGATCACATAATCTGATATGGAATTTTCTTTCGTTTCTCTCAGACAATCCACCAAACACTTCGGTATCGGAATATCCCTTTTTGCCGCCGGAGTCTTTAGCACCGTAGAAACCACGGGTCTGTTATGCTCTGTACGCCATGCCCGCCTCACCGATAGATAAGGTGTATCCTCGTCCAGAAATACACAATCCCATTGCAGTGCAAGAATTTCTTCCCGACGCAGACCGGAATACAAACCGAGCATAATAAACAAATATGGAGGAAGTCCCTTGACTGTATCCAGAAGCACGGCTACCTGCTGATCTGTCAATGCCTCCTTCTTTTTTGTCGGTTTTCCGCCTTTACCGGATATTCCCGCACAGGGATTGTGTTCAAGAATTTGGTTTCTCTCTGCCGCATAAAAAATGCACTTGAGCAGCATATTGACCTTATTGTATAAGCCTTCCGATTTCTTTGACAATGGAACAAGAGCCAGCCGAATATCGTCAGCAGTCACTTCTTCCATATACATCTCTCCCAGAGGTTTGATGATATAGTTTGTCATATCCCTCGTATAACCTCTGAGTGTAGACGCAGACACCTTTGCCGACTGCATCAGCAGCCACTTCTCTCCATACTCAGCTACTGTCGGGTGCTGCCGGTGAAAGATAATTTCTTCCACCTGCTTCCGAGCCTCTAACTGCTTCTCATACAATTCTTCACAAGTAGCGGCATACAAACTCAACTCTTTGCCATCTGCATCCGTAATCCTGGTTCTGTAATACTGGATTCCTTTCAATGTAATGGTCCCGTACTTCGGGATCTGTGTTTTCTTTTTTGCCATCTTTGATCGTCCTTTCTTGATAATGTGTAGTCTCCGTATCTACACTCTCTTTTTATCAGAAAGCCTCGATTTAATCAAAGATACGGCTGAGGTAAAACAAAGAGCGAGACATCCTTGCCTCGCTCCTGCTTTACTTCCTATTTTATTATTACTGTGCTGCGTCCCAGCTTGCAAACGCGCAACTCATTGATCTGACCAGCTCATCTGGTCTGTTGTACTTAACCTTTGCATAAATGTCCATGGTAATCTTGCTGCTTTCATGGCCTGCCAGGTATTGAACCGTTTTGGGATCTACCGATGCATGAATGAGATTGGTAATGTAAGTATGCCGCAGCTGATGGGGTGTTACTTCAAAGTCCAGACTGTAAACCACTTTTCCGTTATGAGCAGCCTTTTCTCCTAAGACAGGTGTGACAGTATGCTTTACTCTTTTTCCATCTTCATACCGATAATAGCTCCGCTCCTTGACCGTCCTCGTAACAATATACTGCCAAAGTCGCTTAAACTGCGTGTAGGACAGCGGTTCGCCGTCCCGGTTTGAAACCACATACTCCGAAGTCGATGTTTCCTTTGCTGCTTTCAAACACTCAGCCAAGCAAACAGGAAGAGGGATATTTCTCTCCGCAGCCTTGGTTTTCAATTCATCCGAAATCACCGGTCTGTTATGTTCGGTGTGCCATGCCCGTCTTACCGTCAGATATGGAGTATCTGTATCCAGATATACTGAATCCCATTGCAGAGCAAGAATTTCTTCCCGGCGCAGCCCTGCATATAAACCAATCATGACAAAGACATAAGGCGGCAAATCTCGGATAGCATCCAAAAGGCGTGCTGCCTGTTCATCTGTCAAAGCCTGACGATCCTCTTGTGGAACACCGCCACCTTTTGTCGTGAGATAAATCGTCGGGTTATGGTCAATGATCCTGCTTTCCATCGCTGCGCGAAAGATAGATTTGTAAAGGATTACCACAGATTTATAAACCGATGCAGATTTCTTGGAAACCGGAACAAGGGCAAGCTGAATATCATCCAGGCTAACCTCACCCATCCGTTTATCTCCCAATTCCGCTATAATATGCCGCCTGACCTTTGAGGTGTAATCCGTCAAAGTAGTAGCTCGTACATGAACCGACTGCATCAGCAGCCACTTTTCACAATACTCTGCAACTGTGGGCGTTTTCCGATGAAAAGTGGCATTCTCAATCTGTTCCAACGCAAGCGTTTCTTTGTTGTATAGTTCTTCAGGTGTTTTTGCGTAGATAGCTACGAGCTTACCATTCGTGTCTTTGATTCTGGTCCTATAATATAGGACACCTCTTTTCATAACTGTGCCATATTGAGGAAGCATTATTTTCCTATTTGCCAATTCCTCCACCTCCTAAGAATATACTCCAGCGCTGTATCTATGTTTTATCAGACCATTATGATTTCGACAAGGATACGGACCGGCTCACACTCCAGCTCTGCGAGGTTTACGATAAGTTGCGTTCTTTTCTGCTGGCTTTGCTCTGTGGGTGCATTTTGCGATATACTCCTGAAGGCCCGCTGAGGTAAAGTACACACAGCCATTCTGCACATATTGCACATAAGAAATAAGACCATTGTTACGGGCCGCGTCCAGCGTTGCAATGCTGATACCCAAAATTTCTGCTGCTTCTTTTCGCGTAATAAGTTTTTCCATAAAGCATATTTCCTCCAATCCGTCAAGTTTGTCATCGTGTTTGTTCAAAATCACATGAATACGCTGGCAGCCGAAACCACCAGCGCATGGTATCTGATTTTGAACAGAAAGCGGCAAACGCTTCCTATTTATATTTCTCAGCTTTCGTCACATTTGCCACGCCCCCTGACGATGGGAACACAACAGGTCTCCGCTGGCGCGGATGTCATAACTCCGCAGCATCGTTCGTATCGTGTGCCGCAGGGTTCCCCCCCCAAGTCTTTGGCGGGCCGTGAGGAACACCTCCTTAAAATTTGCGCGTCCCCTTTCAGAGGACGGTGTTGAAAAATAAGAGGCAGAAAACGGATGGCTGCTGGCACAGCTCCACGGGAATTTCACCCCGGCCCATGCTGATGGGTGCGGCGCACGATGCTTTGCGGGCGTCCAATGCGCGAGTATCTTTGACCTGTCTGTATGTCATCGCCCGCAGAGTGCCGCGTCCGCTTTGCGGTCAGGTGGGTATCGCTCGCTCCCGGAGGGGAGGTCATGGCGCACTGGCCGTATGGCTCGATACAGGACAGAATGTATCCGTCTGCCTTATGCTGCGCCGGAGGCCTCCCACCGGGCTTTCTTTGTCAAGGAGCTATAACGGGACGCCGCGTGGAAAGAGGAACGCGCAGCGCCCGGCCCTGGATTAGCTCAGGTCAAAATCCAGAATGGAAATAATCAGCTTTGCTTCCAGCCGACCGCGCAGATCTTCGTCCACCTGGGGACGGGGATAGCCGTCAGGGCCATAGCTCGTCCGTGTAGACAGCGCGGCAATGTAGCCGGAGTAATGCCGGACTACCCGGTTCACCGCTTCGGGGTCGCCTCCGACAGCGGCGGCGATCACCGGGTAAGGGATCAGCGATGCCCGCGTGCACGCAGATTTAGTCATCCGCTTCACCTCCCATCAGCTCTGTCAGCAGCCGATAGGCTTTATGCCTGCGGGTATTGACCGTCCGGCGGGGCATGTTTATGTACCTGGCGATCTGTGCGTCGGTCATCCGCAGGAACCAGTGCATCATAAAGATTTCCAGGTCCTCCTGGGACAGCCCCAGAAGCGCCTCGGCCAGCCCGTCGTCCTCGATCAGGATCACGGCCCCTCCCACAGGGAAGGTCGTGTATTCCCACGGGTAGCGGTCATATACCGCAAGCTGGGCCATTTCTGCCTCGGACAGTTCTTCCAAAGATGTGAAACGCTTCTGGTGCCGGCTGATCTGGCGATAGCCGTTGCACGCCTCGCATTTCAGCACCTTCTTGCAGTAGCTGTCAAAGGCGTACTGCTTGTGCTCGTAGTGGCGGTCAGGTTTCAAGTTCTCACCTCCCTTCGTGCCGGGAGGTAGTTCTTTTCTTCCCCTTTCGCTCACTACTCGTTCACGAGTGGTCTGGTTTGGCCAGTTTTCGGGATCTATCTGAAAAATTTTTTTGCCGCTCATAATTGGCTCCTTTCGTTTCGTTCGGGTTGACAGGCCGGAACGAAACGGGGTGGGGA
>ENA-OZEU01000019-OZEU01000019.1-human-gut-metagenome-genome-assembly--contig:-NODE-19-length-47542-cov-9.580580_pt1 | contig 47542 bp, 27 predicted proteins | sample MGYA00244608_ERZ653614 | MGnify/ENA primary metagenome ERZ653614 (study PRJEB26926, sample SAMN06165166) | human gut metagenome | biome: ENVO:00009003; feature: ENVO:2100002; material: ENVO:00002003...
CATCCTGAATCTTCTGAATCAGCACCTTCGCGGTTTCCGGCGCATCCTCCGTCGGAGTCTCGCTCACCAGCGGGAACGTCATTCCATTGTCGCCCTTGTCGGTAATCGTGATGTTCTCATCCCCGACTTCCAGCGTCAGAGACAAACCGGACTGGTCGCAATACTTCTTTTGGTTACCTTCGTTTTTCTTAAAGAAGTGTTCCGTGCCGTCGCCGTCCGTATACACGAACGCCACTTCGCCATTGTACAGCACCTTGTGCAGCGTCTGATGCAGCGAAGTCCGCCAGCCGTAGCCCATGCCGAACTCGTCTTTGTCGCTGTCGCAAGAATTGTAATAGTGCGTAATCGAGACCGGCAGACGATTGCCGTTCATCGCCGTATCGGCGTGCGCAAAGATCAGGTTGCCATTGACGAGGCTGACACTGCCAGTCCCTGCCAAGCCAACAGACTGATGGTCGTAAGTCAGATAGCTTTCCAGACCCGCAAGGCTCGCGTATTCCAGCACGAAGTACGGCTGATTCGCCGTTTCGCTCGAATGCAGCTGCGAAAAGCTGCTTTCGCTTTTGGGCGCGCTCAGCTGAACGCCGTGATTGTCGCCCAAATACCACTTGCGCGCAAGATTGGTGACATCGAACTCCTTCCACGAATACTGATTTTTCAGCACGCGGCAGTAGTCCTGATACACGCCGCTGACTTTGGGCTGCGTCGCGTAAGTAATCGTCTCCGGATCCCAGTTTTCCAGCACTTCCTTGCACATGATGGCGGTATCTGCCGTCGGTGCGTAGACGTTGCGAACGCACAGCTTCGCGGACGTGATGAAGTGGTTCGCGCCCAGACGCGGCAAGTCCACAACTTTCAGATAAGTCAGGCGGTTGCCGTAGTAGTTCGTGTTGCTGATCCACAGGCGTTCGTCGTGCGAAAAGTTCTGCGTCGAACCTTCCTTGACGTAGGTATCAAGGATGCCCGCGGCGTTTTCCGTGTTATCCGCGAACGTCGCAATCGGGCTGTGCGCCTGCGCCGCCATCTGCTGGCGCTTTTCGGCGGAAAGTTCCACCCACTGGTGCGTCGCCGCATCGTACTCATGAACCGGCGTGGTCTGCACCACCGCACGGAATCGGTTGTTGCCCAGCGCGTACACCTTGCCGCAGCGCGTGCGGAGGTGTTTCAGTTCCTGCTGAGCCGGGAACTGAATCTGTTTCTGATTGGTTTCTTGGTTACTCATATGTTTCCTTTCTTTTCTGTGCGCTCCTTGCGCACGTTTTTTTCTATCGAAGGGTACGAAAAAAGCCCCTCGCGCCGTGCGCGGGAGCCTCTCTGTATCTTTCGATGGTATGATTCTAACACACTTTTGTAGCGTTTGCATCCGCGTTTTTAGACGTTCGGTTGTAAAATGAAGTTGGACACCTGAAAAAAAGAAATCCATAGTGACTTCCCGTATGGTAGAATGAAGTTCCCCAACACCATTCACCGGAGGCAATCACTATGGGTCACACCCAGTATAGCACAAATAAAGCGGAACGCAAGCCCAGAAAACATTTGACCAGAGAAGATCGGGGCACAATTGAGGCGATGAAGAAGCTGGTACAGTCTAATCGAGCCATTGCCAGATATTTGAACTGTTCACCCACCACCGTTTCTAACGAATTGAAGCGCGGCATGCGGCCCAGAACCAGCCGGAGAGGCCGTACTCCCGGCTACTCCGCAAAACGCGGAATGCTTGTATATCAAACGCACAGAGCAAACAGCCACAAGCCACAGCGCATATGTAAATGCAGCGCCTTTGTTCAGTGGGTCGTAAACAAGGTGCGTCAGGAGAAATGGTCGTTGGATGCCTGTGTGGGCTATGCACGCAAGCATGAGCTGTTTCTGCCTACGGAAATGGTCAGCACCAAGACCTTGTACAATGAAATATGGGCAAGCAATCTGGTATTGCAGCCGCTGGAGCTTCCCGAGGCTTTGAAACGGAAAAAGTGTTGCAAAAGCACCGCTAAGCGCAAAAAAGCATACGGAGCAACCATAGATGAGCGACCCGAAATTACATCTTCCCGGCTGGAGGTTGGCCACTGGGAAGGTGATACAGTGGTGGGAAAACGCAAAGGCAAGGAGGCGGTTATTCTGACATTGCTGGAAAAGAAAACACAGCACTACCTTGCAATTCGCATCCCCGGAAAGACCAGCGAGGCGCTCAATGCAGCGATGCAAAAGCTCCGTGAGGACTTCGGAGAGTCGTTCTTCAGCCAAATATTCAAGACAATTACTGTGGACAACGGACCAGATTTTGCGGATTTTGCCCAAACAGAACAGTTCGGAACGAAGGTTTACTTTGCCCACCCTTACACATCCTGGGAACGGGCACAGAACGAGCGGCAAAACGGTATGCTCCGTCGATATGTCCCCAAAGGAGTCTCCATTGAGAACTTCTCAGATGAGGAGATTCTCCGGGCCGCAGATGCGCTCAACGGTCTCCCTCGCAGGAATCTGGGATACTGCACGCCGGAGGAACTGTTTGAGGCTTTCCTGGATACCGTTTACGCAGCCTGAACGGCTGCGTAAACCCCAATTGGGTTGATTTTAGAACCTCTTTCTACCTGAAGGTGTCCAACTTGCACTTGCAATTTGCGGTTTGTGTATACAGACGGCAAAAAGGTTGATTCCGATTACAATTACGTCGGCCTTTACATTCAGAACTGGTCTACCGGCACCAAAGCCGCCATGTACCGCTTCGAAGCTGTGGACAAGAATTCCGACGCACCGGCGTATATCGTGTTCAATGACCATATGATTGAACCGGCTGCCGCAGCGCATTTCCATCTGAAAATGAGCAACGAGAGCTTTATGCGATTATCGACCCGGAAAATTCCTGGCCCACGTTCTTCCCTGCCGATCTGACGGGTGAGGAAATCTGCGAGCATCTGACGGAGCATGAGGACGAGGAAGAAACCGAATATGACGAGCATGTCTGGCTTTCTCTGCGCAACGCGGAAACGCTGACGCAGACCATCGCCGATGCGCTGTGTGAGCGGATGCTGCCAACGCGCCTGTCTATCAGGAAAACGCAGCAAACTATATTGCCAAGCTGTCTGAACTGGACAACCAATATCAGGATGTTGTTGCAAACGCTCAACGCACAACGGTTTTGTTCACCGACCGCTTGGAGCAGCGCAATTTTTCTGAACCGTAACTGCTTCAGGCTCTTGCAAATTTCTTCTGATTGCTTTACAATGTACTCAGGAAACATCTCCTCTCGCGGCGGGACATTGAGTGGTTTTCTCATCTTCATTCTACCACCACGAGGAAATTTCCTTATCCTTTGGGGCTTCCTTTTATCGGATTGGATGAGCCTATAGTAGAGGGAGTAAAGGGAATTGATCCTTCAACATTCAGTTAGGATCGCTTGGAGCGAACTATGAACCAGTGACTGAATGGAATATCAATGCTTTGGTAATCGTGACTACAGATGGAATTCAAGCTTGCAAGTTCAAACTTCAGTGAACAACAGCTGAGATGCCACCCGTAATAGCAACTATGAACACAAGATCGGAGGAACACCCATGAGAAAGCTGTTTGATCAGTTCGAACAACTGAGTACAGAGGCACAGGCATTACTGGAAAAAGGTATAAGCCAGATGCGGGATGGATTCGCGCCTGCCCCTTCACTGTGCCAGAAGATAACGTCCACGCTGTCGTCTTTGCGCACAGCATACGACGATATTCGCAGGACGTTACCAGATCATGTTCTTACAGAGGAGTTGCCCGAAGGCGAGCTCCCTGTATGTGAATATGAGGAAGTATGGAAGAATAGCGTTGTCAGCCGGAAAAAGGCAGTGCGTGCTGTGCTTGATGAATTCATCCGTGTGTATTCAGATGAGAAAAAGTACATGGATGCCATTGAAGTGTACATTCGGGATGCCAAGGATATTCTTGCCTGCATGAATTCAGCGGAAATGCATGCTCCGTCTCCGGATGTTTCGGCATTCCAGCTGTTTCTGGCTGGCGTAAAGGCGGATCTCAGTTCCGACGAAGAACTGTATGATCAGCTTTTGGATAGTTCTGCTTTCAGCCCCCGAATTGTCAAAGGACTGCACGAGAAAAAATACTATATTCGTGAAGTGAATGTAGACAAGGCACCTGTATCTGATACCCCCTGCAATGAGTCCGTTGCTGAAGCCGAACCCGTAAGCGCCTCCGAGATTTCTGAATTCCCTGATACTACGGCAGCAGCCCAAGAACCACAGGTCGAAAGTCCCGCTTCGGAGACTCCGGAAGATATTGAGATTGAAACGCTGACCCCCGAAGAGTTTGCAGCAAGGTATGCTTCCGACGCACAAGAATCTGAAGAATCCGCTCTGTCGGAGATGTCAGAAGCGTCAGATGAAACCGCAGAGGATGAAGAATATATCCATCCGATTAATCCCATCAAGCAGACAAAACTGCCCTCAGAGCAAAAGCTTCGAGAGATGATCAGCCGGACGGGTGATGTTTTCCACTTCCTGCTCAATAAGCTGGTTTTTACCGGGCTTATGGATGAAAAATGCGCCTTTGAAGCGCTTGCTCAACTTCCGAGACCGGTGACAAGGGAGCAGTGCATCGAATCGTTTGCTTTCTTAGAGAGGAAAGGTCTGCTTTGCACATATGAATATGCCGGCAGGAACATCCTTTGCTTCACAGAACTGATGGGCAATTGCCTGCAAAAATCCGGCTTATCCTCCACCCTTAAACGGATTTATCACCTGAAAAGTATCGGGCAAATCTATTTCACTGGCAAACAGGATATGCCGTTGGAGCTGTTTGCACATCATATGGCAATGGTGGATCAGTATTCCAAAGTCATTGAAATGTTGGATGCCGATGAAGAGACTGCCAAGAAACTCGAGACAAGCGCCTGGAATCGTGAAAAGTGCTATTTCCTTATGAATCTGACAATGGATGATGGCAGCCTCCTTCCGCTTCATATTGTCGATTCTGACGATTTTGGATCATCTGTTCCCGCTGAAAATGAAGGCGTTTTCTGTTGCGCGGGCGACCTGCCCGGCATGGATGAAGTGGGAGATCAGCTTCACTATTGCCTGACCGCAAACGGTCTGTTCCATTGGTCAGAAGGAAATTGGATTGCCATCACGCACGTTGAAGAAGAAAATCATGACCTTCCTGAAACAGTCGATTCCAATGTAAATGCTGCAAGCGAGTCGTTTTCCCATCCAGAAGTATCGCAGGCAGAAGCAACTGATTCTGAAAACGCTGCTGCCCCTGTAGAACCAATAGTTTCTGTCAAGCAACTTGCCATCCCCGCGGCTGAACCTGTCGAGGGCCTATGGCTTGACGACCTGTCTGAAGAAACGGGAGTTGAGCCTGAAGTCACCATTGATGAATTTGCAAATCTGTCTTCCGCGGAAATTGCGGGACGGCTTTTAAGCGCAGCTTCCAACGGAAACATACCGAGCGATGAGAATATGGCAGTTCTGATTCATCAGCTTTTGAACGAGGGCGTCCGGTCTCATGATGTCCGTAATTGCCATGACCAGCTTGTGGAAGCAGTTGTTTTTGCAAAAGTGCTTTCATCAAATGATGCCTTCCCGCTGTGCCGGAACATTTACCTTCAACTTCATGCTGCTATTCCGTTTTTTCGTGAGGCAGGCGCCAACACAGGGGTCGCGCTGTCAGGCATATTTGCCGACGGAACGGAATTCACCCCCGTCACAAAGCTGTGCGCGTACATTTACGGCATGCTGTTCCCCGCGCATGCGCATGACCATACATTCGCCGCACTGTACAACAACGCATTCACAGAATATGAATCCCAGTTTCCCGGTCTCGATGTCTTGAAGCCGCTTTATCACAAGGCGATGGAAGGGGTAAAACTTGTTCCCACAGCATTTTCGCCTGCCAATCTTGCCGCATTGGGCGACTCAAAGATACGGCAGGAACACATGAATTCCATCCGTTCACAGGCCATAGAACTTTTGAAGCCGCCAACGGTCAAAGTCATGATTCACGGTGTTCCTGAACTGATTGATTTATGTTTTGGATCACAGACCGATCTGCACACTGCTCTGCAGATTGTTACAGACAATGATATCAGCATGAGGGAACTGGTCAAAGCCGAACTGGACAAATACTGCAAAGATGATGATATTGATATCTCAACGCTGGAGAGACTGCTGGACAGCCAGTGGAGTGTGGCTGCGCAGAAGTATTCCAGCCGCCGCATGGGAATCAAGTACGATGCGCGAAAGCACCTTCTCCACGCTTTCGAAGAGCGCCTGAATCTTCTCCGGGATTGGCTTGATGAAACCAACACAGAATCAGAGCCGGATATAGAAAAGCTTCGCGCCATTCGGAGTGAAGTTCTGTATATTATTGAGGATTCTCTTTCCGAAATCAATATCGCACCTTATTCTGCCGCTTATGGAATTATGAAAGCCTCCCTCGAACTGATTCGGGCAAAGCTTCAAAACCAAGGCAGCGGTGTTGACTTTACCACTTTGCTCAGAAGCGGGATGCTGGTTATTGATCACGGTGAACTTATCCTCAACGATGATCTGAATGCGATTGAGTTTGCAGAACCCTGGAGAATGATGCTGCAGCATATCGCCTGCACGGAGTATGACCTGAAAATCGTATACGACCGAATCCTTGAGGCCAGCCCGGATTCCGTTTTGTATGATAACTTTGGTCAGATGGAAGCAATCGGTCGCCTCATTGGTGCCGATCCCAAAGAGTATGTGCTCACCAGTGACGGTCTGCGCGATGCGATTAACAGCGCAGACCTGCAGGCGAGAAACTTCCGGGAAAAGCTGGAGATTTCTTACGCCTATAATCGCATCAGTGAGAATGATCGTGAGCGACTTGCCATGCTCGCCAACCCAGAAGCGTCTGATTTCCAGAAATTTTTCTACGACCACAGAGCATTTGGCTGTTGGAGAGGTTTTTTGAATGCTCTGAGGGCGCAGATCCGTGAAACTGCACAGCAGAGCATGCATGACGTCCGAGCCCAGCTTGATCAGGCAAAAGCAATGCTCCATGCCGATGAAGAAAGCCCACTCATCGCCGAAGCCGAGCGTCTGATTTCTCAGGAGCAAAACTATGCGGTTGCGGAAGATTACATTCATCGATTCCGCAATGGGGAAAGGGACTTGCCTTTTGAAACAAGTAATGACGCCATAGAACATTTTCTGAGATTTATATCTGATGATGAATTCCCCCGCCTGTATGGCTTCTGCGAGAGGAATAAGCAAGACCCGATGCCTCGATGGGCCGTGCAGTATATGAAAAAAAATACGCCGGAGGGGTGGACAACCCGTCATATCGAAGACGCCCGGCGATTCATTGAAAAGTGGCCGGTTGGCAAGCAGTCCGTCAATGCTCAGAACATTCAGGAGTACTTTAAGCTTCTCGGCTTTCATGTCGAGTGCTGCGCCAAGTCGACGCGAGGCAACGAGGTCTGCTGCACGCTTACAGTGCACAAAACAGAACAGAATCTGGCAGATTATCGCCACCCCATTTCCATCTTCGGCACACAGATGAAATCACAGATTGAAGTCGTATGTCTGTTTGGAAAAAGGACAGCGACCCAACTTATTGATGATGCTTGCAAGCTGGGCATCACAAGTACGTTCATTGTGCTTCTTGACGCTGACCTTTCTACAGCGGATCGCCGGGCAATGGCAAAATACGTCTTTACCCAGAAAAATGTCGGTCAGGCGTCCTTCCTCGTTATCGACCGGGTGCTGGCGTTGTACCTTGCTATGCAATCCAGTAACGAACGTCTCCCGGCAATGCTGCAATGCACACTGCCGTATACAATTTATCAGCCTTTTACCAACGGCTCCGGATCTACGGCTGATGAAATGTTCTTTGGCCGCGTAAGTGAACTCGCTTCCATCCGGGATATGGCAGGCGCATCCATCGTATACGGCGGTCGTCAGCTTGGTAAAACGGCTTTGCTGGAACGCGCAATGCACCTTGATCATAACCCTGCCCGCAGAGAGTTCGCCATCAAAGCAGACTTCAAAGGGCATCGTGGTGAGCAAGATTTTCTGGATATCCTCGTTTCGGCTTGTAACGACGTCTTCGAGAAAAATGGTTTCAAGCTGAATCGTTGCGCTACCATCCGAGACTTCTGTTCCCAGATTCGCTGTCTGCTCGATAATGATCGGATTGCAATCCTGCGGCTCCTGCTCGACGAAACAGATGATTTCCTCGATTCCATCAGTGCCTCAAGCTATAATGAAATTCTTCCTCTCATTGAACTTCAACGTGGAAGCAATCGTCGGTTTAAGTTTGTGCTTGCTGGCCTTCATAATGTATGCCGCGCAAAGAATGCGACCCGTAATAACGGTCTCTTCGGTCAGCTCGGCGAACCGCTTTGCGTGAAACCGCTTACTGCGGCAGATGCCCAGAGGCTTCTGGTGAGGCCACTGCGCTACCTTGGTTTCCGCGTTTCTAATGAGTCCCATGTGGATACAATCCTGACAAACACCAACTACTATCCTGGCATCATCCAGTTCTTCGGATACACGCTGGTTCAGACCCTCGTTACGCATTATACCCAGTATTATGACGCCGTGAGAGGGAACCCGCCGTTTGATCTTCATGATGATCAGCTTGCGTCCATCATGAATTCCAGAGACCTAAATCGGAATATCAAGGATCGCCTCCGGTGGACGCTTGAGATGGACGACCGGTATTATATGCTGGCTCGTTGCATTACCGTTCTCTATCATCTGTACAGCAACAACTACTCCGTAATCAGCAGCGGCTTTGATGTTGCTTCGATCTGTGAAGTAAAGGATATGTACGATATCCACTGCCTTGAATCACTTTCGGAGCGGGAGATTGTGGCTCTACTTGATGAAATGGAGGAAATGGGAATCCTTAGCCGTCCCACAGCTGAAGAAAACCGTTATTTGCTCCGCCGGCGCTCTTTCATCGATGTTATCGGGACAAGCCTTGAGATCTTGGACCATGACATTAAAACTTACAATGAGGAGGCTGCGAACAATGCCTGAGTGGTCTGAATTCTGGTGGACATCTATCACCGGGCCACGGAACCTTTGTGACGCTGTCTCCCGCGCCTTGCACAATAAAAGCAGCGTCTGCCTCGTCGTGCCGGATGATCTCCCCTGGCGTGATGAGATGCGCGCCAGCATTGAGACGGGCATGCATCAGATGCCGGACATGGAGTCCTTCTATGTAGAGTTCATCGATGTAGAAGATGAATGTCCGGATATTGCCGATATCGGACGCTACCTTATGGAAAGGTATGCGCTTCCTGAGATCGCCGCCGGTTATCGTGGACGAGAAAAGCTACAGAAGTACATCCTCGACAAGCAGGTGCTTGATAACAGGGTTCTCTGGATTAAGGGAATGAATGCCTCTCAGGAAAAGCGCTGGCTCCAGTTTTGCAGGGACTATGTTCCGGTGAAAGATTCCGACGGCAGGTTTGTTCTGGAGGCTCGGTGGACAGACAAAGAAAACGAGCGCCGCAATCTCGCTGTAATTCGTTATGGCGATACCATCAAGCGTTATGACCTGACCCTGTTTAACAGCATTTATCTCAATCGAGAGAAAGGCACTTATTCGGCAATTTGGCAGCAGTACGCCGCTGTTATGTGCGCATTGCTGTGCAACACGGATGCCGAAACTTCTCAGGCATTCATGGATACATGCGATTTCACAGCCGAAGAGCCGATTATCGGCATGCGGAAAATTGCCGCAGACGGAGCCTATCTGCGCCGTGCTGAAAGCAGCAACCTGCATATCCTCAGCCTGGTTCGCAAAGAAAGCATATCTGCTATTGATGCACAAATCTGGAAGGCGCAGCTGCAAGTGCTCTTCCCGTTGCTTGAAATCGAGAGAGTTTCCTTTATTAAGAGGTATAGAAAACAGGTGCAGGAGGCCTTGGGCGAAAAGTACCATGATTTCCGGACTGGACGACCACAGTATATTTACCAGTTCGGCGAAACCGTCTCTGATCCGGATAACGCAGAGCTTGGGACGATATACCGCATGACAAAGCTTAGGCGAGATGCTGACGCCTATCAATACTTGCTTTACATCCCAGATGAGCAGTCCCGTTCCCGCATTGAACTTCTTCATGATTTGCGAAACTCGCTGGCTCACGGGAACACCTGCGCGATTGATAAAGTGATCGAATTTATCAACGGGCATCCCTTTGACTGGAACTGAGCTTCTGTTTGAGGATTATGCTTGTGGTTATCCTAATTACGCTGGCAACTCCCGAACAGGTTCAGCCAGTATATGATGTTGTCCTCCAGATTGGGCAGTGACAAATGGATGACCGAATTGGAAAATGATTGTCTGACCTTGGCGATGTCCAGCGGGCATTGAAAAAAGCCAATACGGATGGTCAAAAGATTGAGGAGATAAACCATGCCTGCATATACCTCTGTTCTTCAGAAACCTCTGGGAACAATTTTCTGGGAAGATGATAACTTCATGGAAGAGCTGCTCCAAGTGGTGCGGCTCTTTCGGCCTTTCTCTGCCGCTATAACTGAGTTCATTTCGGAACACGGCTATCAGGGGGATACTTCTGACATTGATGCCAAGGTTGCCTTCATCCGCGCCGCGTTTGCGAAGGCCGACATGGATGCGCCGAGGGAAGTACGGGAATGGTTTACTCTGCAGCAGCCCATCAAGCGGGACACAGTTTTTCAAATCTGCTTTGCCTTCGGCTTGGACGGTGGTGAAACGGATGAGTTCTTCCGCCGCATTTTTACCCGCGAGCGCAGTTTCAATTGCCATCAGATGCCGGAAGCCATATATTACTTTTGCCTGAACAATGGCCTGACCTGGACTGACGCGATGGATATTCAGAGCAGCGTTCCTCTATCTGGGAAAGAAAAAACTAACGGAGATATCGTTTATACCGGCTCCATCATCGCAGAACTGAACAATTTGCAAGACAAAGACGATCTCATCCATTGGCTTAACGACAACATCGACAAATTCGCAGGCAGCAACGTGACAGCCTATGAGACTATTCGCCGCCTGTGGGAAGAGGTTTCCGGCCCAGACGGTTTGTTGATACAAGAACGAAAATCGCTGCCGTCCATCCATGATGATGCCGCTACCGGTGAAAAGAGTAAACTTCGCTCGAATGCCTCCGGCGTCAGATCGTATGACGCCTACTTGGCCATTCTCCAGTTGGACAAGAAGGAAGTCAAACGGCTTGCCACAGACCGTTCAATCAAACCGATTCTGGAAAGGCTTCATGACAATGCACAGGACTCCTTCCCTGACAGGCAGGGCATTGAACTTATCCTTCGCGGCGAGATTGTTTCTTATGAGCGAGTGCGGAAATGGTTGGTACTGCTGACCTTTTACACCTACTGGGTCAGAAAAGCCCTCAGCAAAGGCAATTATGAAGCCGGCTCCGGCGATGCTGACCGCTGCATTACCAGCATGAATCAGCACCTGATCAATTCTGGTTACCCGGAACTCTACGTTGGCAATCCCTATGATTGGATTTTCTTTTATGCCGCAAAGTGCGAAGAGCCTTTGTACGTTTTTCGTTACATCTGGAATGAACTGCTTACCGGCGTGCTGGAAAAGCACCAGTAAATCCAACCTTGTAAGCGTCTGAGATATGATGAATGTGAGCAACTGAAAAAGAGGAAGAATCGTGAACGGCAGAATTGTGCTGACCCCAGGCACTGTGCTGAAACTCAGTACGAAAACAGGCTATACCGAATACACCATTAGTCGTGAACTTGCACGGGGCTGCTCATGCATTGTGTATGACGCTTCCTATACCGACAATCTGGGAAATTATAAACTGGTGCGTATCAAGGAATGCTATCCGTATGCGCTGAAAATGACCCGGGATGAGGATGGCACATTGCATCCCTCTGCCGATGATGGCAAGGCTTTTGATGTCGCGAAAAAACGTCTGATTGCCGCTTATCAGAAGAATAACGCACTTTTCTCTCTGGAGGGACTGGCAAATGTCATTGCAAACACGTCCGACATTTATGAGGCAAACGGTACGGTCTATATCGTTTCAGTCTACATGAATGGGCGTACATTCACGGAGCATCAGGGCGATACGCTGCACGACTGCGTATCCCTGCTTATCGGAGCAGCAAAAGCGCTGCGGCACATTCATAACGCCGGGTACCTGTACCTGGATCTGAAGCCGGATAACATCCTGACGCTGGAGGGTTCTCTGGATCTGGTGCAGCTTTTTGATTTCGATTCCATAATCTCCACAGAGGAATTTGAGAAAGCCATCCAGAATAATAACCCCAGCGAGCTGCGCATCTCCTATACCAAAGGCTATGCCTCACTGGAGCAGCAGACCGGAAAACTTCGGCAGCTTGGAAAACACTCTGATATTTACAGCTTGGGTGCCGTGTTGTTCTATGCCTTGTGGCACAAGACGCCCTCTGCCTTCGATTGCGATTCTGCGGCTGTTTACGATTATGCGCAGATGACTTATGCCGCAAAGAAGTTCCAGGATCGTGTGTTTTCCGCACTCACAACGTTCTTCCATAAAACGCTGGCCAGCTATTATGCCGACCGGTATCAGAACGCGGATCAGGCAATCAAGCAGCTGCAGATCATTTTGCAGTTGTCAGACGAAACAAAGCCATGGCTTTTGTCATCTTCTATATCATCCCCTGTGTTTTTTACCGGACGAGAAGAAGCGTTGGCATCTCTGAATCAGCTTTTGCACACGCCGGAACATCACATTTTCAATCTGTATGGCATGGGTGGCATTGGAAAAAGCACGCTCACGAGAGCCTATCTCGCGGAGCATCGTGTAGAATATGGCGCTGTTCTCTGGCTTTATGCGAGCGGAAACACAACGCAGGCGATTTGTGATGATAATCTCGTCCATGTAAATACAATCCAGAAGATGAGCGATGAATCGCTGGAAGACTACCTGCCAAGAAAGCTGCATGCGCTAACCGAAATAGCCTCAAGTCAGCATGTGCTTGTGATTATAGATAATGTCTGCAAAGAGCATCTGAAAGATCTGCAGATGCTGCAAGGCGTCGGATGGGATGTTCTGCTTATTTCCCGTCCCATATTAGCCGATGGGCTTTTCCCGGCTCTGCGCGTTGAAGAATTGCCGCCAGAGCCGCTGGCGCTGCTTTTCCAGCGATATGCGCATGTGAAAATAACCGAAAAAACTGATGTGAAGGATTTTATCACCATTGCAAATACGGTTTATGGACATACGCTGACCATGGAACTGCTGGCGCGGCAGATTGCCCGAAGTTATCTCACTCTGCATGAAGCCGCTCAGATGGTGGAAGAAGCAGGCTTCCAAAGACTCCCCGGAGAGCGGATTGATTATATTCATGATCAGGATACATTTCTGGCTCCTTTGCATATTATCCTTGATCGTCTGGTTGAGATCGACCAGTTCTCTGATGCCGAAAAGCATCTGCTGAAAATCCTGTCCATTTTCGATCAGCCTGGTATCAAAGCCTCTTTGCTGCGCGAACTTACAGCCTTGCCAAACCTTGAAATGATCACCCGGCTGGAAGATTGCGGCTGGCTGAAAGTCGCCTCTCAGCGGATTGTATTCCACCCCATGATGCGGAAATATATCAGCGCATGGCCATGGGATGACGCGACCCGTCGGGCGCTTGACGAGGCAATGAAACGGCTACATCACAAGATCAATCCACTGGAGAATCAACCGGACTTGGATAAGCAGTTTCCAGCTGATTATGGTCAGCTTTACGAGCTTCTCAGCGTTGCGGAGCAGCTTCTGGCTTTCGCAAAACCAGTCACGCCCGCAAGCCAGCTGCTGACATTTAGAATGCTGATGGATGCTCCGGTAGATGCAGATGATACGGTGGCGGGGAAAATGCTCCGGCTTCTTGAAAACCCTGCCGGCCTTAATCCCCGATGCGTGCTGCGTCTATATGAGACATGCGCTTTCACACTGGGCCGACTGGAATGCTATGACGATGCGCACGCTGTTCTCAAAGAGATGAAAGCGTACCTCAAAAAAAAATTCCAGTCATTACTACATGTCATTTTATCACAGAGCGAGCGCGGTTATCCTCAACAATCAGTACGGACGCGATAAGAACAGCAAATGCTTGAAACATGAAGACGCGGCGATCAAACAAGCCCGTGCTTCCAGGCATCCGGACGCTAAAAAGCAGCTTGCAGCTGTTTTGATGAATAAAACGCAGACCTTGCTTGAAACGGGAAGCAAAATGAAACTCTGCTGCCAGATGCTTGAGGAATCTGCTCAGTTGCTTCATCCATACCCATACGGCTATGAGCATTATCATTTCGACTGTGTTGCCGCCATGTTTTTTGCAAAGGTTGGAGACGAGGAGACCGCTTTGGCGCACCTTCGGCGGGCGACTGATAATGCGTCCGCCACAAAGGATTCTATGCTATCTCTGATAGACCATATGCTGGATGAGGCAGCGATAACCTATATTGAACTTGGACGATTCCAAGATGCCATCGACACGGTGTCCCAGGCAATCGCTATGTGCGACGAACTTGAAAATGTCAAAAGATACAGAGAAACCCGATTTGACGCTACCCTGTTCCTTGGTAGAATCTATGCAATGAACGGGGAATACATCAAGGCTGAAGAAACTTTTGGAGAAGCAGAGAAAAGAGTATCCGATTCGCCGTATGAGTGGAAATTGCCGCTCTGCCCGAAGAGCATCCGGGAGAAGGCTGAAGCAGAAAGATACCAGCAGCATTGACTGGTGTTGAGAAGCATGAGCTTATGACGCAGGAGAAAGGGAGCGTGTTACAAGATGCAGGAAGTTTCTCGTATTATTCTTCGACATCATTGATGACCGCCTTCTGTGGGGGGGCCACATGAGAAGAGCAATATAGACCAACGCCTGAACAAGCAAAACAACCAACTGGAAGGCTTCCTTAACGTGGCCTTCCTTTTGCTTCTATACACGGCTGCACCAATAAATCCATTTTTTCTGGCATGGATGATATGCTATGTTCGAGCGATGGAAATCATCACTCAGAACACTAAGCAGGAGGGATCAGAAATGAGTGGAGCGCAGATGGCCCATTTTTTGAAGCAGGTGGGCAACGGCAGCGAACTGGAAGGAATCATCACTGTGTACCGTACAGGATGGCTTGTTGGCGCAGGTCAGCTGCTGACCGTTGTAATCGCGGCCCATGGTGTTTTTCGGCTTGGAAAATGGGGCTACGAAAAGCTGGTAGATTACTTGCAGGAGCGTGGTTACATCGTTGCTGCTGGCGAGGTGGTGTAACCGGCTCATGGAAAATATGACATACAAGGTCATCAGCAGGATGTACAGCAGGGAATTCTTGTGTACACATATCTTTCCCCCTATTGCATGAGGAAGTCCACGGTCAGCTCCAGTGTTTATCTGCCAGATTATGAACGGCGCGACACAGGAGGCTTCTTCAATGCATTGGTATGCAGTGAATGCGGCAAAACCGCCGCCGTCCGTTTCTGGCGTACTATGAAAATCAACTAAAACAAGGAGGACATATCCGATGAAAAAAATGATGGCTTTGGTTCTCTTCATTCTGGTTCTATTAGCCGGCTTCACAACCGCCATGGCTGTGGGCACGATTGATTTTTCAGGTTATTCTCTCGAAGAACTGCTTGAGATTAGCTCCGATTTAGCAGACGAAATCGCAAGTCGCCCCGGCGGAGAAAAGATTGTGCTGGGTGCCGGTCAGTATAAGATTGGCGAAAGTCTGCCTGCAGGTGTCTACAGCTTCAAGTTCGTCCAGAATGGAGACAGTGATGTTTCGAGAACCGATTACTACGTCTACGAAAGTGAATCCATGTACAAATACGATATTGATCGGCTATGGCTTGGTGACATGCCCAGAGTGGAGGGGGACTTCATGGGTGATGGTGAAACGCGGATCAGCCTTTATCCCGGTGAATACCTGAGCCTCCGATATAACGGCGCAGAAGTTGCTCGGGTTGGAAATGTGTCTGAACGCGGCAACGGTTATACGGCTCCAGCTGGAACCACTATTCCGAAGGGAAACTATACCATTGGTGAAGAAATACCTGCCGGAACATACAAGATTTATTTCAGCGGAACCACCACCTCGCGTGTGCGCGTCTTCCAAGATTCCCAGGAGGCAAGCAATACGTTCAATAAGGGCAAGGAGACCATTCTTGATTGGGATAATACAGAAGGAATCGTCACACTTAGTGAGGGCAACATCTTGCGAATCGAATACACTCCTATCATCATGACCAAGGGCGGCGGGTTCAGTTTCGACTAAATGGTATTCTTGCATTGCTCACCGTTGTGCTGAAACAGTCACTGGTGCTTTTCCCGATATTCGCTGGGTGTGCTGCCGACGTAGGTTTTGAACACCCTCGAAAAATGACTGGCGGAAGAAAAGCCGAGATAAGAACCGATAGCGGTCAGGGATTTATCCGAATAGCGGAGGAGGCGTTTGGCTTCCTCCGTTTTTTCTTTCAGGATGAAGTCCGTCAGGCTTTCGCCCGTCTCTTCCTTGAATTTTCGGGAGAGATATGGGCGGCTGAGGAACAACTCTTCTGCGATTTTCTCTGCCGTGATCAGTTCTGACATATGGTGCTGGATGTAGTTCGCCACATCCACGGTGAGCTTCGTGGGATGCTTGCCCAGATGCAGCCGCTCCACCCGCGCCGTGTAGTCCAGAATCATCCGATATTGCAGGTTCATGATCTCCTCCGGTGAAGACAGCAGCTCGCACTGCTGAATATAGGAATCACTGTGGGAAAAGGCATCGTCCACATCCATGCCGCCCCGAATGGCGGCGCGGGAAACCAGCGTGGCGGTAACAATGAACGTATTCTGCCGCTGGCGGGCTTCATCCTCTACGCTATCGGCGGCACAATCTGCTGGGCGTTCCCTACAAATATGACCATCATGCTGATTGGTCAGTTCATCAAAAACATCGGTGGACTGCCCTGCGCCTATGCGTTCATGGCGCTGTTCGCCGACGTGCTGGATCATCTGGAATGGAAAACCGGTTTCCGCCCGGACGGCCTTGCCATGAGCGTGTATAACATCATCGCCGTCGCCATGGTTGGCATCTGCACCGGCGTGTTTAACGGTCTGCTGGGGTCTGCGGGTTATATCGCCCCAGAGATCGTGAACGGCGTCACCATGGCAGCTGCCCAGTCCGACACGGTCAAGGGTGTCATCACCTTCGGTTTTGTGGGGCTGGAGGTATTCACCGGCGTGCCCCTTGCGTTGCTTCTGGTGTTCCTCAATGTGGAAAATGGCATTGAGAAAAAGCAGACGGAAATCAAGACAAGGGAGGAAAAGTGAGACATCCCGCCATTGTGTTCTTCCAGACAGGGTCGAATGACTATGTCTCCCTGAAGGGAACAGCCGCGGAAAAGGTCGCCGCCTGCATGGACTATAAAAAGCAAATGTTTGCCGAGATTCATAAACAACTCCCGGTCGCAAAGCTGGTGGTCATGAGCGGTCTTCTTCTGCCCGGCCGCAGCGAATACCGGGAACTCGCCGAGGAAATCAACAGGGTGCTGGCGGCGCTCTGCGAAAAAACGGACTACCTCTGGTTCGTGGACGCATCGGCTATGACGTGGGGCGGACAGGGCTATGCAGATGAGTTATTTATCAAAGGCGGCATTCACCTGAACCACGAAGGGCAGCTTTTGTGGATGCGGAATTATATCCGGCCCGTGATTGAAACGCTGATTTCCGAATTTGATTTGACGCAGGTGCAAAAGGAGGGCTGAGAATGCAGGCAATTCGACTGAAAACGGAGCATTTATTTGACCCCGTTGGCGTAGACTTCGTCGCCCCCCGGCTTTATTGGAATTGCAGCGGCGGCAGGAAACAGGCCGCCTATCAAATCGTTGCCGCCGATGACATCGGCAGCACCCTGTGGGACAGCGGCAAAGTGGAAAGCACCGCCATGTGCGTAAAATGGAGCGGCGCGCCCGTTCCGCCGAAAACGAAGGTTCTTTGGAAAGTGTGCCTTTGGGATGAGGATGCCGCGGTGGGCGATTGGAGCGAAGCGTCCTTTGAAACAGGCATCGGCGCATGGAGCGCCAAGTGGATCACCGGCAATTATACGATCAATAAGAAAGAGCGCTATCCTGTGGACTGCTTCCGCAAAGTTTTTCGCGCCGCCAGTATAAAAAAGGCGCGGCTGTACATGACCGCCTGCGGATTATACGAGGCAGCCATCAACGGGCAGCGCGTGGGCGATTTCGTTCGCGCCCCCGGCATTACGGACTACCGCAAGCGGATACAGTACCAGACCTATGACGTGACCACCCTGCTGCAAGACGGCGAAAACGCCCTGACAGTGCAGCTTGCCGACGGCTGGTATCGCGGCTCCTGCGGCGCGTGGGGGCTGAAAAATCAGTATGGCACGGAAACCAAGCTGCTGGCGCAGCTGGAGCTAACGCATACAGACGGCAGCGTGCAGACCGTCGCCACCGACGCAGGTTGGGATTGGTCGAACGACGACCCTATCCGCTTTGCCGACAACAAGGACGGCGAGGTGCTTTATGCCAACAATGTCCCTCCTATCAGGGAAAGGCAAAGGTCACAAACCATCCTGTTACGCCGGCTGCATCCAACAACGTCTCGGTCACGGAGCATGAGCGGCCGAAAGCAAAGCGGATTACCACACCCTCCGGCAAGACCGTGCTGGACTTCGGGCAGAACATCGCGGGTTATGCGGAATTTACTGTAACCGCCCATATCGGGCAGAAAATCAAGCTGCGCTTCGGCGAGCTGCTGGACGAAAACGGTGAATTCACCCAGAAGAACATTCAGTGCTCCAGCAAAAAGATAACAACGCCCCTGCAGCAGGTCATCTACACCTGCAAAGAGGGCAAAAATCACTGCAAGACCACCTTTGCCATCTTCGGTTTTCAGTATGTGCTGGTAGAAACTGATGTGGCGTTTCAGTCGGAGGATTTCGCCGCCATTGCGGTATACTCAGACATGGAGCGCACGGGCTTTTTGAAAGCTCCAACGCACTTCTCAATAAGTTTGTTGAAAGCACCGTCTGGAGTGCCAAGAACAACCACGCCGACCTGCCCACAGATTGCCCGACCCGCGAACGCCACGGCTGGACGGGCGACGCGCAGATTTTCTTCAACACTTCGGCATATCTTTTTTGATTATGCGTCTTTTGCACAGAAATATATGCGGGATGTGTACGACTGGCAGAAAAAAGACGGGAAGCTGCCGCAAATCGCCCCCCTACGGCGGTGTGGATTTCTATATGTCCTTTATGGACGGAAGCGTCGGCTGGGCGGATGCGGGCGTGCTGATTCCGTATCGTTTTTGGAAGCTCTACGGGGATGACAGCTTAATTCGCCGACATTATGACGGCATGGTACGGTATGCAAGATTCATGATAAAACGCTGTACGCAGTTCACACCGCTGCGGCACCACCTGCCGCTGAAGGGCGAGGCGAAAAAGTACATTGTCAATTACGGGCATTCCTACGGAGAGTGGGCGGAACCGGCGGATGTATTCCCGAACGATTGGAAAAATATCGTCCTGCCTCATCCGAAGGAATCCACGGCCTATACGGTTTTTATTATGGAGCATATGATGGAAATCGCTGGGTATTGGGGAAAGCAGCAGGATAAGGCGCTGTTTGAAAAATACCGGGACGGCTGCACGAAGGCATACCGTGAGCTTATCACGCTGCCCGCCTACACCCTGGATACCAACCGGCAGGCAAAGCTCGTCCGTCCGCTGTATTTGCGCCTGCTGGACGAGAAGCAGGAAGCATTTGCAAAGCATCGGCTCGTTCAGGCTATGGAGAATTACCGCTGGCGGCTCGGGACGGGCTTCCTTTCCACACCGTTTATACTGGATGTACTGGCGGATATGGATGAAAATCATGTTTCGGGCGGTGGAATCCACCGCTGCCAAGGGGTACGGCGGCAAAATGACTATGATAATCCGAATTTCCGGATGCAGATGGCTTCCTCTGCCGGGGCGCCGATTCGCAGCATGATCATTTCCGGCGGCACGAAGGGGGGGCGTGCTGCCCGGTATGCTGGAAATGGCGAGCGGGCACTTCTTCCGCGGCATCTGGAAAATGCTTACAGGGTTGGATGCCAAGTCTATACGCTTGCATGATGAACCTTGTGTTCCGCTGTATGGCGCAGGACAAGCCGTGGCAGCCCCACGACTATGCAGCGGAGCGAAAACGCAATGACTGAAAACCTCCAAGACCGCCTAAGGGCGTGACCGTCCGGCTTGGCGAATTGGGTGGGCTGTCGGCGGAGTTCATTCAACAAAGCGGCAATCAAAAGGGAACGATTTTCTACATTCACGGCGGCGGATTTATTGTTGCTTCCGTGCGGGAGCGGCGGGCAGTCTGCCAGTATATCACAGCCAACTACGGCTATAACTGCGTGACTTTCAACTACCGCCTTGCACCGGAAAATCTGTGGTCTGCCCCTTTGGAGGGTTGCCTGACCGCCTATGCCGCGCGCTTGAAAACCGGCGCTTCCCCGAAGGATGTCGTATTCACGGGTGAAAGCGCAGGCGGTACGCTGGTGTTGTCATTAGCGTTGCTGCTGAAGGAAAAGGGATTTCCTCAGCCGAAGCGTTGTTGCCTCTCTCCCCTTGTGTGACGCAGGCTGATTGTTTCCCGTCCCACACTCGGAATTTCGGCAATCGTCTGCGTCGGCCACTATGTAGGGTTTTCCCGATCCTGCCGGTCCCAAAAGACAGGCTACCGGACAGAGACTCTCTGTGCGGAATATAACGGCATCAGCCTGTACGGAAAGGCGCTGCTCCCGGATGGAGACGGGCCTTTTTCCACCGTCCTCTACGCCCACGGTGCGGAGAGCGATTACAAAGCAGATATGACCACGCTAAAAAGCCTTGCCATGAGCGGCGTTGCCTGCTACACCTTTGATTTCTACGGCTGGACAAGCCGCAGCACCGGGCCGCAGGGCGTGCATTGGTTCCATGACGTTCCCCGAGGCGTTGATAACTCCTATGAATGAACGGGCAGCAGCAAGGGTATGACGCAAGCAAATAGCGCAATCGAAGCTGGAAATAGTATCGCACTGAAAAAGCTGCCGAGGATTTGCTCTCCTCAGCAGCTTTTTGCAGTCTATGGAAGGCTGGAGCACAAAGCTCACTTTCCCTTTATACTATTTCCAGATGAAAATGCGCCAAGATGCGCCGCGAATTTTTCATTCCGGCTAACGTGAATGAAACGCAGCGCAGCAGCGCTACGCTATGTGGAATGAACGGACGCCAGAAGGGAAAAGGCGCAAGCAGATGGCGCAGGTAAATCTGGAAATAGTATTAGGGCAATACCGCACAAATGAGTTGGTGCGATGGCGAATACATTTTTTGTAAGATGCGATTGCAGAAATCGAAGGTTTACTGGAGGTAAATCGAGATTTCTGCAAGAAGCAGCTGGCAGAAAAGGCATCGCCAGCGCTGCCAACGAATTGTGCGGTAGTGCCTTAGTTGATTTCCGTAATGGTCGGCACTGTCCACGTCTTAAGTGCCTCCATATCTGGCGTATAGATGCGCATAAACAGATGGAAGCCGCCTTCCCCCACCGGAAGCCAATTGGTCGTGTCTGCCGGCGCGTCCTTCGACAAAATCACATCCACAGAGCCGTCGTCATTTCTCTTCAAACCCGAACGGTCGTTGATGCAGTAGCGGTCGAGCAGATTATCGATGAGGAAATCATCGTCACCATATGCAGTGATCGACCAGAAACCGCCGTCAAGCACCTGCGGATCGCTTTCAAGGTGGAGAATGTAGGACTTTTCACCCGTCAAAGGATTCCCGTCGGCATCCTTTTCCGTCTTGGGGTACAGTGCGATTTCCACCGTATTCGCCCCAAGTCCGGCAATGGCTACCAGCGCACGGTAGGCATATTCCGTACCAAAGTCTCCGATTGGCGCGCCGAAATAGCTCCACTGCCCCAGCTGTTTGGAAAACTTCATTCCCTCTGCTGCGAGCTTCGGCCGAAGCCCTTGCAGCATTTCCCGCCAATTTGCCTGAATATCTCCGGTCAAAACAGATGCGTCAAATTCCATGCCGGGGCCAACGTGAACTGCCGCGAGTTTTTCAAGTATTTCCGCATCAGCGGCGGACGGCGGATTGTCTTTCATCAGCGTGTTTGCTTTGTTAAAAAATGTGACAGGATCCAGCGACAGTACCTTGTTGATGGGGACATAGCTGTTTTCCTCCCGATAGATCCCCTTCGGGGGCTGATACGCTTCTCCGCTCAGGTAGACAGAAAGCGGTAAAAGCTGCATCTGCGCCTGAATGGCATACACATTCGGAAGATCCGTCTCTCCGGAAAGCACCGTTCTGGTAATGGCCCACGCCATAGCGGTAGGAACATCAATGCGGGTCACATTGTCCGGCAGGTCGCCCTTCCAAGTTGAGCGCGTGATTGCATAGACTCCAGCCCGGTCAAGGACAGCGACGGTATTTGTCCATGCGTCAAGCACCTGCACCTTGCAGAAGCGGTCTGTTTCCGGATGCACATAGATCATCGGCTCTTCGCTCAGGTCATACCACACCTGTGTATAGATGGTGTCCACGTTAGGCGTCACCACGTTTTTGAACTGCGCGTTAGCCAGTGCCACACCGTGCATGAACTGATTAACAGGCGCCTTGCCGGGTGCGGCTTCCTCCGTATTCGTTGCGGAAGTTCTCGTCGCGTCCATCAGCACCAGCGGGAATGCGTAAATGTAAGCCTCCTCAATGGTTTTCCACACATCTTCGGACGACGAGACAGTCTCCGCCTTGACACCCCATGCGCAGCCAGACAGCAGCATCGCCATGCAGAGCAGAATCACTGTGATTTTCTTCATCTTTTTTCCCTCCTATAACGATTTTTCTTACGGCTCGATGATATTGAAATACAGGTCAAAAGCGGCCATACTGTCACAAAACACTTGGAACAGCGCTTTATCGCCCTTTTCAATGGTGATGAGCTTGTCGATATTTTCCTGATTTCCGCTTGTGATGGCAAGAATCCCGATTCGGGGGGTAGAAATCGTCAGGTCTGCCTCATCTGAGAGCGCATCCTTATAGTACAGGAGCACGCCATGGTGGATCTTCAGCAGATAATCGTCGCCATCCGTCAGCTTGAGGTTGATGGTGAAGGAACGATTCTGGAGCTTTTCCGTATCCATGATAATGCCCATGTAATCCAGCATTGTCTGCGCGTCCATCCCCTGTGCGGTGGTGCCAACGCCAAGTTGGGCTGCCTTCGGGTACTGACCGGTGCCATTCCGCAGCTCAAAGGCTGCCACAAGATAAGCGTTTCTCCATGCGCCCGACTCTGCCTGATAGCCAAGCTGCTCCAGCGCATCGGCGCACAGATAGCGCGCTTCCTTATTTTCCGGGTCAGCATATACCAGCGTATTCGTTATCTGTGCAACCCACTGATATTCGCCCTTTTCATAATCGGCACGTGCCATTTCAAGCACCTTGTCCGTGTCGCCAAGATACTCCACAAGTTTTTTGGCATATTCGCTCGGCGTCAGTTCATCCAGATGAATCGGGTTTGCATCGTACCAGCCCATGTATTTCTGATAGACCGCCTTGACATTGTGCTTCAGCGTACCGTAATACTGCCGGGTATACCAAACCTTTTCCAGCTCCTCCGGCAGCCGGATCATGGAGGCAATCTCCGTGGAGGTATAACCTTCGTTGATATACAGGAGGGTCTGATCGTGGATGAACTTATAGATGGCAGCTGTGTTGGTCATGTATTCGTTGACGGTTTCCTTGCCCCAATGCGGCCAGTTGTGCGCCTGAAAGACAACCTCGGCGTCGGGGAACAGCGACTGCGCCTCGGTGATGTAACGAGCCCAGCCATTCGCATCCCGCACCTCCGCGCCGCGCAGCGTGTAGAGATTGTGCATGGTTCCGCTGCAGTTTTCCGCCATCCAGAGGGCTTTGCTGTCGGGGAAATAGGTATTCATTTCGGCGGGAGATTCCGTTCCCGGCGTTTGCTGGAAGATAGCGGTCACGCCATCAATGGTTGTTTCATAAATCGAATCCGCAACCTCGAAGGTCGGCGCGATATAGCCGACACCGGTCTGCACTGCGGTCAGGCCAATGCCCACCGAAAGGCGACCCTGTTCGCCATAGGGAAGCATGGAGCCGTACTGGAAAAACGCCCGCCGCTTCATTGCCGTGCCCACAAAGACATTTTCCTTCATTACCGCGTCCGTAAAGCCTTTTGGCACAATAATTGCGGTCTTGCCGGATGCAATCTGCTCGTCAAGCGGCAGGCTGCTGTCCGCAGCATCTTCGGGGGCAATCAGCCCTTCAATGCCGCCGTAGTGATCCACATGCGCATGGCTGATGACAATGGCGACAATCCGCGCATCGCCCATCTCGGAGCGGAAGAGTTTCAGTGCTTCCGCTGCGGTATATTTGCTGCTGCCGCAGTCCATGATGATCCATCCGTGTTCGCTGCGGACGAAGGTAATATTGGAAATATCATAGCCGCGCACCTGGTAGATGCCGTCAGTAACCTCAAAGAGACCGTAAATGTGGTTTAGCTGCGTATTCCGCCATAGGCTGGGGTTGGCGGTATCCGGCGCGTCTTTGTCAAGAAACGCATATGCATCCTGCGTCCACACGATTCTCCCGTTCTCGCCACGGAGATTCAGTGTGTCCGGTGCGGCGATGAAACCTCGTTCCGCATTCTCAAACTCCGACGTATCCTCAAAGTTCAGGAAGTCGTATACCTGCCGATTGACTTCCATGGTGCTTTGGGTTGCCGGCTTCGTCTCTGCATTGAACACGGCGACAGTGTCGCTGCTTTTCTCGGCACTGGCGCAGACCGTCAGCGTGGCAGCCAGCATGGTCGGCACAAGGAGTAAGCTTAGCAGTTTCTTTTTCACAGGTGTTCCTCCTTTACTCAGACAGGTTTCCCCATAGGGAACTGCTACGAAAGATGACATCGCTCACCTTCCGTCCTTTTCTGTTCTTATGTTTTCAGTGTAGCATAACTTTGTTTGAATTGCAACAGACATTGCGTGAAGAGCGTATAATCCTGCGCGAATGACATTTTTTCTTTGCATTGCTTCTTGCATTGCATCTGAAAACATGGTATTCTGTAATGGTATTTTATAATGGTGGAGGAAGAGCTATGAGATTCAACGATATTTCCGTTATTTCCAATCGCAAGCATATCAGCTTGCTGACAGAGGACATTCTTTATATACAATTGTCAGGCCGCCAGTCGATCATCCATTTTTCCGATGGCAGAACCTACGAAACCTATGCCACCATCCATGAATTAGAAAGTATGCTTGGCAGCGGCTTTATCCGCGCCGACCGCGCCACGCTGGTATCTATCAAGGGAATCCACGCCATTGGAAAGGAGATTGAACTCGTCAACGGAGAAAGGCTGTATTATAGCTGTCGAAAGAAACGAGAGCTCAAAGAACAGCTGTGCGCCGGACGGCGGCAGATTGCGCAGAGCCTGTCTGACAGCGACGCGCCCGCCACACAGGAAGAATATCAGCGGCACTATGCCAGCTATGACAGCGCGCCCTTTGCGTTTACCGACATCGAGATGGTGTTCAACGAGGAGCGCGCCGCTGTGGACTGGATCTTCCGCTACGGTAACGAGGCACTGGCTGAAATCGAAAAAACGCCGCTGCAGCAGCTCATCAACCACTCGTTCGGCAGCATTTTCCCCAATATGGATGAAAAGTGGCTGCGCGTCTACGAGCGCACGGCGCTGTTCGGTGAAACGCTGGAAATTGTATATTACAGCCCGGAGATTGACACAAAATTGAAAATCATCAGCTTCCCCACTTTCAAAGGGCACTGCGGCTGTATGCTGTTCAAACAAACGGATATTCAGACGGTGGGTGAGCGCGCAGAGTCATAATGGACTGCGCAGATGCGTATCCCTGCTCTCACACATACTGTTGACATTTCAATTCTTTTCTGCACGCAAACAGGCGCTGGCAAGAATCTCACCCTGCCAGCGCCGTTTTGTATTCAGCTTTACTGCCGCTGCACCGAAATTGGCTCATCCGTCAATTCCACCGTCTCGCCATACACCTGCACCGTCAGCTTGTCCCCCTGCGTCAGCTGGAAGACAGTCTTATCCGCATCCATGCTGATTGCAATCACACGCCCACGGTACATGACCGAGAAGGTCAGCCGCTTCCAGCGCTCCGGCAGACGCGGGGCGAAACGCAGCATCGTGTCATCGCTGCGCAGACCTGCGAAGCCGTAGACGATGTTCGCCCATGCCATCGCGATGCTCGTGATGTGCAAACCCTCGCGCGTATTGCGGTTATAGTTGTCCAAATCAAGGCGCGTCGCGTAGCCGAAGAAGCTGACCGCTTCATCCATCTTGTCCAGTTCTGCCGCCAGAATGGAGTGAATCGCAGGCGAAAGGGAGGATTCGTGAATCGTGCGCGGCTGGTAGAAATCGTAGTTGACACGCTTCGTCTCGGTGTCAAACGACGAATTGTAGAGGTAGAGGAACATCAGCACATCCGGCTGCTTAATCATATCCGTGCGGTAGATGCGGTCGTACGCCCAGTGGTCGTAGAGCGGGAACTCGCTGACCGGAATGCTGTTGATATCCGTGTGCGGCAGCTCAAAAAAGCCGTCGTGCTGCTCAAACAGGTGGTCGGGCGTTTCCGGAATGTACATGTTGTCGGCAATGTGCCGCCATTGCACGGGTTCATCCGGTGCAAGCTCGACTTTTTCGCACAGTGCCGCGTAAGCCTCCGGCGCATCCGCCCGCATTGCATCCAGCACATCCGCCGCGCAGCGCAGGGCGCGCATTCCCATATAATTGGTATACGCGTTGTTGTTGACCATCATGTGGAACTCATCCGGGCCCATCACGCCAAAGAAGCCATATTTGCCGATTTTCTCGCTGAAGCCGACGCGAGTCGCTTGGAATCGGGCAATTTGCAGCAGCATTTCCGCGCCGTAGCGGTACAAAAACGCCTTGTCGTCCGTCAGGTGGACATAATGCCAGATGCCGTAGGACACCGCCGTGCTCGGCTGCAATTGCAGGCTGGCGTGCTGCCAGAGCGGACATGCTTCGTCACCGTTAAGCGTCGCAATCGGGTAGCATGCGCCCTTGCAGTCCAGCATTTTTGCGCGCTCCAGCGCCATCGGCAGCGTGTTGTAGCGGAAAAGAAGGAGCGATTTCGCGGCTTCCGGGTTCGTGAAGAGGTAGAACGGCAGGCAGCAGGATTCCGTGTCCCAGAATGCATGACCGTTGTACGCCTCGCCCGTCAAGCCCTTCGCGCCGATGTTGTGGCGCATACTGCCGCCGTTGTAGGTCTGCGCGAGCTGGAAGGAGCAGAAGCGAATCCCCTGCTGTTCCGCTGCGACGGCTTCCGCCATGCTTTCATCTTTCGGTTCAATGCAGATGTCGGACGTGTGCCAGTAAGCATCCCAGTACGCGCGCTGTGCCGCCTGTGCGTCATCGAGCGAGACGGCTTTGCTCTGCGCCATCGCGTCCTGACCGCTCTGCCAGAGGTCGTCCCCCTGCTGACCGTTGAACAGCACGACGACACGCTTGTCGATTTGCACGGCTTGCCCCGGCGCAAGCAGAACATCCGCCGTCGCGGTGACGGTTTTGCCCTCGGCGAATGTGGTGGATTCGCCGGGCAGCGTCAGCCATGCGCCGCAAAACTCCTCCTGATTCGAGAGCGTCGTGCGGGACTGCGCCATCAGGCAATCCGGCTTCGCGTCGATGCGCGTCTCCTGCCAGAAACACTTCTGCCGCCCTTCATGCACGACGTTGAAGGACACGCCGGACGTGACTGTCGCGCTGCCCGTGAAATTGAGCGCTTCGAGCGTGATGCGCTGGTACGCGCGTTCGCGGTGCACCATATCGAGGAATCGAAGGAAGGTCAGGCGGATTTGCTTGCCGCTCTTCGTCGTCCAGAGGAAGCGGCGGGTGAGCGTGCCGGCGCGGAGGTTGAGTTCGCGGGTGAAGTCAGAAAACTGCGACTGACCCAAATCGAGCGTTTCGCCATCGACGGAAATCGTCGTCATCAGCCATTCCGCCGAGGGAATCATGAAGTGTGTTTTGTCGATGATGCCCTTATAGGAGCGGCTCAGCTTCTCCATATCATAGATGCCATTGGTATACGCCCCGCGAAGGCTATCGACATGACCGCCCTCATCAAAGCAGCCGCGCACGCCGATGCTCTCATTGCCCAGCGAGAAGATGGATTCGCTCACGCGCGCGTAGGCGGGGTCGAAGCCCTGCTCAATGACCTTCCACGGGTCTACTTGGAAATATACGTCAGCGGCTTTTGCCATTGTGCGTCCTCCTGTCGGTTCTTTCTTCTAATAAGAAAGAAATAGAAGCTCTTTTTTCGGTGGTGGAAGTTGATTTTTCTTCCGTTTGTGGGCTTTTGCGCAAGTTCAAGAGGGCAATGAAAACAGACGAAGTCTGCGGTCGCCCCCTTGGCCCCTTCGCATTTACCCCTTGATGCCCACAGACACGGCGTTTTCGGTCAGCTGCTTCTGGAAGATGAAGAAAAGGATGATGGGCGGAATCATCGAGAAAACGACGGAGCGCATCATCGTGTCGGCGTTGACGGTCTGCTCCGTGCTGAAAACAAACAGGCGCACCATCACCGTTTGCAGCGCACTGCCGCGAAGCACCAGATACGGCAGGAGGAAGTCCGACCATGCGGCGTTGATGGCGAAAATCGCAATCACGGAGCAAATCGGCTTGGACAGCGGCAGGACGATGTAGAAGAACGTTTCAAGCTGCGTGCAGCCATCAATCCGCCCGGCTTCGATGATGGAAGTCGGCAGCGATTCAAAGAACTGCACGAACAGGATAACGTACATGGCGTTCGCGCCATAGCTCAGCCAGAGCGGGACGAACGAGCCGCCGAGATTCAGCTTCTGGATGTTCATAAACAGTGGCACGATGCTGATGGTCGTCGGCAGGAGCAGGGAGAGCATGACGAGCTTCTTGACGATGCCGTAGCCCTTGGGTTTCAAAATCGCCAGCCCGTAGCCCAGCAGACCGTTGAACACAATCGCGCAGACGACGCTGCCCGCAACAGAAATCAGCGAGTTAAGGTAGTTCTGCGCAATGCCCAGCTGCGACCACGTTTTCGCGAAGAGAGAAAAATCGAACACCTCCGGGAGCAGCTTGGCGGACGACATGAACTCCTTCAAGTCCTTGAAGCCCGCCAGCACAACCCAGATAATCGGGAAAACCGCGATGACCGTCATAATCAGGCAGAAGAAGATGATGAACCCATACCCAACCCGGACAGACGCGGAGTGCATATCATAGTCCCGGATGACGCCGGTGCGCTGTGCTTTTGCCATATGCGTTCTCCCTCCTTAATCCCAGTCGGATTCTTTGCGGTCGAAGTAGGAGTAAATCGCCGTCATGACGAGCAAAATCAGCGTGACAATCACCGCGACGGCAGATGCCTTGCCATAGTTCATCGAGCCGCCGAACGCGTACTGCCACATCAGCTGCATCAGCGACAGGGACGCATTATCCGGGCCGCCCTTCGTCAGCACCATCGGTTCATACATAATCTGGAACACGGAGATGATTTGCAGAATCAGCAGCGTACCCGCGAGCTTCTTGATGGCAGGAATCATGATGTGGATGATGCGCTGCCAGATGCCCGCGCCGTCAATCGCCGCCGCTTCGTACAGCTCCGGGCTGACACTGGACATGCCCGCCATGTAAATCAGCGCCGTCGCGCCCGCGCCCTTCCACGTCGCAATCAGGATGATGATGGGGATGACCCACTCTGAGCGCGTCAGATACGTCTGCGGCGCAATGCCCAAGTGGCTGAGCAGGATGTTCAGCACGCCGGACTTCTCGCCGGAGAAGAACGCCGACCAGAGGATGACGACCGCCAGACCGGGCAGCATATTCGGCAGATACGCCACCGTGCGGAAGAAGCTCTTGCTCCGCACGGTCTCCCCAATCAGCAGCGCCAGCACCATCGGCAGGAAGAAGCCCAGCAGCAGCGACCAGAACGTGTACGAGAACGTGTTCGTCAGCGCCTGCAGGAAGTCATCTTTGCCCATAACGCTGATGTAATTCTTGAAGCCGATAAAGTTCACCAGTTCGATGTTGCGCGTCTTATACAGGCTCATCACCACGCTTTCGAACAGCGGCTCCCAGACAAAGAACAGCATCAGCACGAGGCTCGGCAGCATAATCAGCCAAGCATTGAGGTGGTCAACCGTCCGTGCGCGCAAGCCGACTTGCGCCTTTTTTCTGCTCATAGGCGTTCCTCCGCGAAGATTTGAGCGATTTTTGTGTAAAAGAAACCGGCATCGGTTCTCCTCCGCCGGTGTTCTTTTTTCCAATTAGAAATGAGGAATTAGCAATTAGCAATAATTGCCCGATGGCACCGCACTGCCCCGTCCCATTGACTTTCGCTCGTCACCAACAAGGGTTAACCCAAAGTGCAGCGGCGCCGAAGGTTTCCAAAGGGCGATCGGAAAGCCCTTTGGTCGCCTCCGCAGAGGCGAAACCCTCTGCAACAAACAGTGCAATGCCATGCAGAATCAGAAATTAATAATCATTGATTTCATCATCCAGATACTCCTGGAAGGAATCCTGCGCCTTTTGCAGCGCCTTGCGCACATCCGCGCCCTCGCGAGTGATGACGCGCTGAATTACAGCGGTCAGCTCGCGATACAGCTGCTGCGCAAAGACGGGTTCCTCCGAGCGCAGCGTAATCGTGCCCTGCGTGATGGAATCGAAGAAGTCGTTGTACAGGCGCATATCCACGTTGCAGTATTCGTCAATAATCGCCTGCTTCGCCGCGTTGTAGTCCTCGTCGTTCCACGCGCTGATGGCGGGCAGAACCGGTGCGCCGCGGTCGCGCTTGGCAGCATAGTCCGCGCGCATCCCCTCGATAATCTGGTCATTCAGGTAGGGCATCTTGCCCAGCACGGTCAGGTACGCCATTAGCGCCGTCGCCTGATCCTCGGTAATGTTCGGCGCGAACATGTAGCAGGTGCCGCCCGCCAGCGCATAGCGTCCCGCGTCGCCCGCCGGGAACGGAATCAGCGCGAAGTCCTCCACCGGCAGACCCTTGTTGGAGGTCGGCTGGTCAACAGAGTCATCCGCCGCGAAGTTCATCGCCGCTTCGCCCGTGCCCAGCAGAGAATGCGCGCCCGCCCAGTCGGTCGTGGTCGCGTCGGCATTGAGGATGTTGTACTTCCAGCGCAGGTCGCGGATGTACTCCATCGCCGCCACGCACTCGTCGGATGTGAAGTTGCACACCCAGCGCCCGTCTTCATCCTGATATTCCAGCGCGTTTTCGCCCACGCAGCCGAAATTCCACGCGATATTGGTGAACAGCCAGCCGCCATACGTCTCGCTCGCCGGGAACACAAGCCCCGCCTTGCCCGTCTTTTCGCGGATAATCTGACCGTATTCCGCCACTTCCTGCAAGGTCTTGGGGTAAATCGGCAGACCTTCCTCGTCCACCAGCCCCGCCTCGCGGAACAGGGCGACATTGATGTGCATACCCAGCACATAGCCGTCGCGCGGCAGACCGTAGATGCGGCCGTTCTCGTCGGACAGCATTTCGAGGTACGACGGGCTGAACTCATTCAGCACCCCCGCGCGCTCCAGCGCATCGGTCACGTCGCCGACAAGATGCTGGCTGATCAGCAGCTGCGGGTCGGTAAACGGCGGCTGGAAGATGCTCGGCGCCGTGCCGCCCTTCGCCATCGGAACGTAGCTGCTCAGGGTGTAGGAGTAGTAATCCGGCACCAGCGTCACGTTCGGGTACTGCTTCTTCATCGTTTCGCGGTAGCTCTCAAAGAGCGCCTTTTCCGCCTCCGCCGCCGTATCCGCGGGCCAGTTGCCCAGCGTAATCGTGCAGGTCAAGTCCGCATCAACGACCTCTTCCGCCATCGCCAGCGGCAGCGCGCCCAGCGTCAGGCACAGCACCAGCAGCATGGAAACCAATTTCTTCGACCCTCTCATGGGAAAACCTCCTTCACGAGTTCGTGGCGTATTTTCGTTAGGTTTAACGCTCAACCTTGTCTCTATTATAGTGTATCAAGCCCATTTTGTCAATCCTGTTTCGTGATTTTTTTGAAAAGAAAAGGGGCTGCTTCGGAGAAGTTGTGTCACCGAAGCAGCCAAAGGGATGTGTTATACTATTTCCAGATAAGAATGCGCCAAGATGCGCCGCGAATTTTTCATTCTGGCTAACGTGAATGAAACGCAGCGTAGCAGCGCTACGCTAAGTGGAATGAGCGGACGCCAGAATGGAAAAGGCGCAAGCAGATGGCGCAGGTGAATCTGGAAATAGTATTATTTACTTTCCTTGAAAACGACCATCAGTCCCTGTGCATTTGCCCAGTCAATCACCTGCTGATTTTCCGCGTCGCAGAGAATCACCGGATGGCAGCCGCTGAAGGCATCATCCGCCAGCGTTTGCACACTGTTCGGGATAATGACCAGCCGCAGTAGCGTACAGTCTGCAAAGGCGCGCTTTCCAATCGCAGTAACGCCCTCCGGAATATTCACCTGCTGCACCTGCCACATGCCGACAAAGGCTTCTTCCTCGATTGCCTTCAAATTCGCAGGCAGCTGCAGAATGTGATCCGACGCAATCGCATACCCATTGTCCAGCCATGTGCCGCAAATCTTGCAGACCGTGTCGCTTATCCGCCCGTCTTCCGTCGATGTTGCAGGCCGTACCGTCTCAATGTACGGCGTATGCGGTATGTCGATGCGGCTTGTAACGGAACTGTATTCCGATTCCACATAGTTGTCCGCTGTCTGCGCAATGTAGAGTGTGTATCCCAGGTCGCAGCGAAGCGCCGAAAGGTCAAGCGTAATTTCGCGCTTGCCATCCGGGTAGAGTTCTTCACGATCCTCCACATAGAAGTGCGTTATAGGAGCACTCGATGTGCCGCCTTCCGGCCAGAAAATCAAATCCAGCTGCGCATTTTCCGGGAAAATATGTGAATCCGAAAGCGTCAGCGTCAGCTTGTTGTCCACCAGCTGTGCAGCATCACGAATGGGCGGCAGCTGACATTCCAGCACCAAGTCAAATTCCGTCGGTGCCAGTGTGTTAATGTACTGGCTCAGGGTCGGGGTGAAGGTCGCATGATAGACCTTTCTGCCAGTAATGGTCTGTTTCTTTTCTATATCTTCTCCCCTTTCTATGGTGAACAGCGCCACGCTTGCTTCTTCGGTATCTTCCGACAGCGTCAGCGTGCCATCCACATTCCAGTCGCACAGCACTGCCGTATATTCCGGATTATCCAGCCGCACTTCCGCGCCATACGGATAGAGCGTCTGCGTATTCACCGTCACTTGCGCATACTCGCCCGTCAGGTCGTCGCTGAGCCAGTAGCCGTTGTTTGTGCCAATGATAGTCGGCTCAAATTCGCCCTGCGCGTTCTGCCAGTCCAGCGTATCCATGTGCCGCCCCGCGAAATCCAGCACATACGCATAACTCGCATCCATCAGTTCCTCAATCGGCTGAACTTCCGCATACACCAGCTTCTTGCCCTCTGTAAAGGACGCAGATGCCTGCTCAACAACCTCCGCCTCTACATCCTTGGAGTACGCCTGATAGAGGAAGGTCTGGTCGTAGTTGTCGCAGTCTTTCACTTTCGGATCATCCCCGAACGACAAGCGATACGTTTCTCGATTGAGCATGAAGTAGCGCGCCTTTCCGAAATGCTCCACAAAGGCAGGATGCGTGAAATACCATTGCCCATCAATCTGAATCATATTCACGGCATCGCCGTCAAAATACGAAACAAAGACTGAGGTTTGATTCCCAATTCCCGCGCCCTCAACGATGCCCTTCGCGTTAAAATAGATATCATTGGTAACATTTGCCGCGTTCAGCAGTGCTTTGTATGCAAATGCCCAGCCCCAGCGCGTACCTTTACGCTGGACAAGCACCATTTTGCCGCTATATGTGTCCGGCAGCATGTCTGACAGCATTGTTTCGCTGAGCATCCAGTCTACCAGCGCTTCTGCTTTCTGATAGTCGGTCATGTCATCCGTAATCACCTGCGCGACAATCCCTGCCGCCATCTGTTCAGCCGTGCCGAGGTATTCTGCCGGAATCGACTCATCCAAATGCACGGGAATCTGATGCGCCAGCGCGTATTGATGCGCCGCGCTGCCCGACGGCGTGTAGAATTCCACAACCGCTTCGCTGAACGCATCATCCGCAATTTCCGTAACCGATGCCGGAATTTCCAGCAGCAGCATCGAGTTCCCAAATGCATTTGCTCCGATGCGCTCCAAGCCATCCGGCAGTTTCAGCGCTGCCAAAGCAACATTGCCGTGGAATGCCTGTGTGCCAATGCTGTGCACACCCTGCGGGATGGTAAGCGTCTGTATCCGCGCGGCCTGCGCAAACATCCCTTGCGGGATTTCCGTCAGTGATTTCGGCAAATGCACGGACAGAATGGCATAATTCATCCACATCGGATTGATGCCGATTTGCTTCACGGTATCCGGGAAATACATGGACGTAACGGACGTGGAAGCAAACGCATAATCCCCGACCGTTTCCAGCGAATCGCCCAGAGAGAAGGACGGAATCGCTTTGCAGCCGTTGAATGCCCACTTGCCGATGTACTTCACATGCGGCAGCAAAACGCCCTTCTGCGCTGCCGACGGCGAAACGCGCTTCAGTTTCTTGCAGCCATCAAATGCATAGTCTGAAATTTCCGTCAAATTCGGCGAAATATTGATTTCCTCAATGTTTTCGCAGCTCGTGAAGGCATGTTCGCCAATGGACTGAATGAGCGCACCGCCGTTAATGGTTTGAAGCGCCTTGCAGCCGCAGAACGCACTGCTCTCGATGGTCGTAACAGTGCTGGCGAGCGTTGCTTCCGTCAGCTTCGGGCATTCCAAGAACGCGTCAGCACCAATCGTTTCAACGCCGGGGGCAATGGAGACCTTCTCCAAATTCTTGCAGTAAATGAATGCGCCGCCAAGGCGCTTCACATTACCTGGAATGGTAATCGAGGTCAGCCCGCTCTCACGGAACGCGGCATTCCCTATTTCCTCCAAACTTTCCGGCAGTTCCACCGATTGGAGCTTGGACGCTCCACAGAAAGCATTCGCGCCAATTTTCTTCAAGCCATCGGGGAGCGTCAGCGAACGGAGTTCTCCATTATAATAGAATGTCCAGTCCGCGATTTCGGTCACATTTGCCGGGATGACAACTTCAGCAATCGGAACTCCTCGGAATGCTTCTTCTCCGATCGTGGTCAGCGAATCCGGAAGATTGATTTCTTTCAGCGCATAGCAATGCGCAAACGCAAGTCCACCAATGTTCGTTACCCCATCCGGCAGATGAATACTTTCCAGCGACTTGCATTCTGAAAATGCATTATAGTCGATTCTCGTCACGCTGTCCGGAATTTCAATAGTTTTCAGGGACGTGCAGCCCTTAAAACCATGCACGTCCGTAATGTTCTTCGGCAAAACGACCGTAGTCAGGGACGTGCATTCCGTGAAGCATCCGCCTTCCATGCGGAAAACCTGCGGCGGCAGAATTACTGTCTCCAAATTTTCGCATCTTGCAAATGCCCACTCCATCAAGTCAAAGTCCGTCGATGTGATTTCCACAGACTTCAGCTGATGGCAATCAGTAAATGCAAAACTCCCAACGTGAAGACCCGGCTGCGAAAGTTTCAGCGATGTAATGCCGGAATTGTAGAATGCATTTCGTCCAATCAACTCTAATTTTTCCGGGAAGTTGATATCCGTTAGTGCTGTGCAGTTTTCAAAAGCATAAGAATCAATGACAGTGCAGCTTTCCGGCAACGTGACACTCGTTAAACCTTTTCTGCTCTTGAACGCCCCTTCGCCAATCTTTGTGATGCCATCACGAACGGTTACATTTCCCGTAATCGACGCATTCACAAACAAGATGCTGTTGTCCTGCGTATCATATAAGATACCGTCTTCGGATACATAGCGCACAGAACCAAACGCTGTCGTTATCGTTTTCAGCTTGCTGGGCCACTCGCCGCTGATGTCCGCCAGTTTAGCAGGCAAGTGCAGCGTTTCCAGCGAACGGCACTCTTCCACAACACCGCTCATATAAGTTAGACTATTCGGCAAATTCAAGGTATGCAGCGAGTAGCAGTTTGCAAATGTTCCCGACATCCACGTGATACCTTCAGGTACCGTTATTTCTGTTAAACTGGCGCAGGCGTAGAATGCGCTGTTGCCCAAAAACTTCAAATTTTCCGGTAGCACAGTATTTTCCAGTTGTGTACAGTAGTAAAATGCCAAATCGTCTATTGTTGTCAAGCCCTCCGGGAAGGTTATCTCTTTCAGTTCTTTGCAGGATTGGAATGCGCTGTTTCCAATTTTCTGCAAAGAGTCCGGCAGTTGAACAGATGTTATCGCATGTTCCTTAAACACATCACCGGCAATGCACACCGTGCCGTCACGAATCACTACATCCCCCGACACATCCGGCAGGGCATAGCGCAGTGTTTGCGCAGGAATGTCGTAAAGCAGACCGTCCACTATCTCATAGTTTGGATTTCCTTCGGCTACATACAGCGATGTCAGCGCTGAACAGTCTGTGATGAATGAGTCGCCAAGGCTGGTTACATTAGCCGGTATCGTAAGCGACGTCAAGCCAGAAGATGCAAACGCTCTCCACCCAATCGTCGTCAGTGTGTCTGGCAATGTAATTTGCTTCAGCATGGTGCAGCTACCAAAGGCCGATTGCCCAATTTCCACCACACTGCCAAGTGTAATCTCCTGCAAGTTTTCCTGTCCCCAGAAACCGTCATCCGAAATGATTTTCAAGCTCTGCGGCAGACTTACGCTCACAAGCGTGCGAATGTAGCCTTTCTCATAATCAAAATACGCTTTAAATGCCGAGTCCCCAATCACTTCAATTCCTTCGCTGACAACAACGTGCGTCAGAATCGGGCTGCGGAGGTTTTCAATCGCATAGACAGGGTATCCGTCAATCACTGCCGGAACAACCGTCTCCGGCAGCGTGCCCGTGTAGCCTGTAATATACGCTTTGTCCCCTTCAAGGCGATAGGTAAACGATGTGCTTTCACTGGCATAGCGCACCCCGTGTGCGCTCGCCCACAGCTGCGCCGGGCTGCCATCCTGCACAACAAGGCACAGCGCATCGTTCACTGCTTCAAACGCATGGTCGCCGATTGTCTCCACCTGCGTGCCAATGGTGATACTGCGCAGATTTTGGCAGTAGGCAAACGCATAGTCCGCAATGGCAGTCACGTTTTCGTCAATCACCAAATCCGCTCCTGCGCGCCGTGCCGGATAGAGCAGCAGCGTTTTGCCCGCCGCGTCCATCAGGATGCCGTCACAAACCTGCAAATACACACTTTCCGCTTCCACGCGCACTTCTTGCAGGTACTTGCAGTTTGCAAAGGCGTTTTCCGCAGTACCGACCACAGGCAGCCCGTTATGCACAGCCGGAAGCACCAGCAGAACCGTGTTTTCATCGCAGCCGCTGACAAGATAGCCATCCTGCGCGGCATTGAGCGTGTAGGAAATCTCCTGATCCGCCGCGGCAAAATTCACGCCCTGTGACGTGGCTGCTTTTTCAGCGGCAGACCCCTTCCAGCCGCGGATGGTCAGATTCTCGCAGTTTGCAAAAGCATCCGCCGCGATTTCCTCCACGTCCGGCCAGAGCAGGATGTCCGTCAGCGCACTGCATCCCTCAAAAGCGGCACTTTCAATGCGCCGCACCGTGCGCGGCAAAGTCACATTGGTTAGGCTTTCATTGCCGCTGAATGCCCTTGCGCCAATTTCCACAATGCCGTCCGGCAGTTCGATTTGGGTCAGCGCAGTGCAGTGTTCAAACGTATTCACCGGGATTTTCGTCAGCGCTGCCTCCCACTGAACTTCCCGCAGGGCGGCGCAGTTCATCCACGCGCCGTTGCCCAGCGTCGTGACGCTCTTGGGCAGCTTCAGCGTCTGAATCCCCGTATCAGAGAAAGCAGCTGAGCCAATCGTATTCAGATTTTCCGGCAAAACGATGTTTTCCAGCGTGCCAATGCCCGCAAACGCATACGCGCCGATTCTGGTCAGGCTCTCCGGGAAGATGATTTCCGTCAGGGCCGTATTTTCAAACGCATTTGCTTCTATGGTTTGCAGATACTTGCTCCATGTCACCGTTTTCAGCGACGTGCAGCCGCTGAACGCCGACGCAGAAACGGTATGGAGGCGCTCCGGCATCTGGAATTCCGTCAAGGAAACGTCATTCCGGAACGCCGCTGCACTCAGGCTCGTTACGCTGTCCGGAATATGCACGCTTTCCAGTGCCGTGCAGTTCTGGAACGCCTTTGTGCCGATGTTCGACAGCGAATCATCAAACGACAGCGATTGCACCGCCGTGCAGCCTTCAAATGCCGATTCGCCAACAGACGTCACGCCCGTGAACGCATTGGGCGAAACAAGCGACGTGCAGCCCTTGAAGAATCGGTCAGGAATCGCCGTCAGCGTACCTTCACCGAAATTCACCGTCTTCAAGCCCGTTGCATTTTCAAACATGCCTGCCTGATAATCGCTGAAAATCGGCGAGAAAGTCAGCGTTTCCAGATAGCGCAGGTTTTTGAGTGCGCCATCATCAATCTGTGTCAGCGTTTCCGGCATGACAAAGCTTTGCTGCGGTGCGCTGGCAGCATAAGTCAGCAGCCGCGTGGCATCTGCCGTCATCAGTGCACCTTGCTGCACCTGAAAATGCGTGTTTCCCTCTGCCAGCTGGAAAGCCGTCAGCGCCGTGCAGTCACGGAATGCATCCGCTCCAATCAGGGACAGCGATTTCGACAGCGGCATCGAAGTCAGCGCAACACAGCCGTCAAAGGCTTCCGCGCCAATCATCGTAATATCGCCATCAAACTGAATTGATTCCAGTCTTTCGCAGCCCTGAAATGTGCGGTCAGCAATGACCGTCACACCAGCCGGGATTTGCAGCTTCTTTATCGTGTAGCAATACTGGAATGCGCCTTCCCCAATGGATTCGAGCTTTTCAGGCAGACGACCATCTCCCCAAGCTCTCCCCACTCTCCCCATATTCCAGCATCCAGCGAACGCGCTTTTACCGATTTTGGTCACGTTTTTGCCGATGCACTGCTCAACACTATAATCTCTCGCAGAGCCGTAGCCCCAGCAGTTCACAAAGGCTTCGTCCGGAATTTCTGTCAGTGAATCAGGGATTTCCAAGAAGTGCATTTGTAAACATGCCGCAAATACGCCCTCGCCCATTTTCGTCAGCTTCTGCGGCATCCGAACCGCATCAAGATAGGCGCTGCCTGCAAAGGCTTCCTTACCAAAGGTGGTTACATTGTCCGGAATGTAAAATTCCTTGCCGATGCCCGACGGCATATCATAAAACGCGCGGTCGCCGATCGTCGTGACCGGATACCCTTCAATCTCCTGGGGAATAAGCACTTTGCTTCTCAGCAGTTCTTTATTATATCCTGTAATCGTCGCTTCCCCATTCTGAATCTCATAGGTATAGTACTCTGCCGGGTCTGCAACAAGCACATATGCGTGCATGTAAATCCAATAATCGACATTCGGTTTTTTTATGCGTAGTTCTACACGAACCATTTCATTGTTGGAAAGAGTAATGCTACCTTTTCCATCAAATTCGACACAGGTTCCCGTTGGCTCATAGGTATAGCTTTCCGTGCGGCCTTCACCATATTCGTCATCATAGTAAGTACAGCCATGACCATCCGTATAGGCAAAACACCATGACCATCCCTCTTTATCCACAATGAAGCCTTCCGGAACGTCATAGCTAAAGTGGATTGTTTCCCCCGGCTGGGCAAAAATGACACGCTTCCCTTCCAAATCCACTTTCTCTTCGCGCGTTTCTGCGCAAGCAACTGTCGTTGCCAGCGCAAAAAGAAGCAAGAACAGTCCGAATGTGACCTTCCAACGTTTCATGTGCAATTCTCCTCCATCCGCTTTTTCCCTGTTGCAAACTGCCAGTTTTCCATATTTATTATACGCAGGTTTTCCCAGCTTGTCAACATGATTGGTAATCGTTTCTTGACAATTTTTTCTGAATATAGTATTAGCACCTTATTGATTTGACGGTGGATGGCATAGCATTCGATTTAGCTTCTGTATTTTTCCTTAATTTTCTTGATTCTGCTATTGACTTTTTCTTGAAATTGCTGTATGCTGGAAATCGAGAAAGGGGTTGATACGCATGAAATCCAAGAAACTTTTGACGATTACGCTGACCAGTCTGCTGATCGGAAGCTGTCTGACCATACCCGCACTGGCGGACAGCGCGGACGCTCCAAGCGGCGGAAATGTCGCGACTTACGAAATTTCCGCAAACGTAAAACGCATTGATGAATATGCGTTTGCAAACAGCACGAGCCTTGTCAGCGTGAAAATTCCTGATTCTGTAACTGCCATCGGGGATTACGCCTTCTCGGGCTGCACGAGCCTGAAAGAGATCACGATTCCCAGCAGCGTGACAGAGATTGGCGCGCACGCATTCGATGGATGCACGGCGCTGGTGAAGGTGGATGGGCTGGAGAATGTAACGAATCTCAGTGACTTCACGTTCTACAACTGCATTTCACTGCAAGATGTTGGGGATTTGACTTCTTTGACGAGCATTGGCGAATCTGCTTTTGCAGGCTGCAAATCACTGACGCAGCTCGGTGATATGCCCCATCTGAAAAGTATCGGCGCGTCTGCTTTTTCATACGCCATCAGTTGGGACGATGAACCGGAGCAGCATTATTACTGCGATTCACTGAAGCGTATTGGCGACATTTCTAATGTCGAACAAATCGGTGATTCAGCCTTTTTCAGCTGCGCGTCTTTAGCAGAAATCGGAAGTTTGCAGCATGTCACAACAATTGGAGATTGGGCTTTTGGGTATTGCACTTCACTCAAAGAAATCAGCAGCTTAGACAATATTAAAAAGATTGGCAGATGGGCTTTCTACGATTGTCAGTTGAATACGCTTGAAATCGGAGGAAGTGACGTCCACATTGGGGCGGAAGCATTTTTCAGTTGCAATTCTCTTGCAAGCATCGAGGGCTTAAGCAACGTAACAAGCATCGGCAGCGGTGCTTTCGAGTCCTGCGCCATGACCACCATTAGCGGTCTAACGAACATTTCTGCCATTCCGGATAGCGCATTTGCCAGCTGTACCAATCTGCAAAGCGTAGAAGGTTTAGGGAATGTGACGAGCATTGGCGCATACGCATTCTCCAGATGCTATGCGTTGGAAACACTTGATAACACCGATAATGTGACCACCATTGGTGCTTACGCTTTCAGAGATTGTGAATCGCTCACATCCATGGAGCATTTGAGCAATGTAACAAGTATTGGCGATAGTGCTTTTGTAGGCTGCACCTCCTTGGTTCGGGTTGGTGATATGCCCCATTTGGAAAGCATCGGCGACTCTGCCTTTGGGGTTTCCAGCCGTTGGATTCCGGACGAAGGCATGTCAAAAGACTATGCCTGTGCGTCACTGGAAAGCATCGGAGATCTCAGCAGCGTTACTTCCATCGGCGAAAACGCCTTCTATCAGTGCACTTCGCTGAAAACCGTCGGCAGTCTCAGCAGCGTTACTTTCATCGGCGCAAATGCGTTCAAGCAGTGTACTTCCCTGCAAAGCATCGGGGAACTCGGCAATGTTACACGCATCGCGTATGGTGCCTTCTACGGCTGTGAATCGCTGACCAGCATTAGCGGCTTGGAAAAGCTGACCGTCTTGAATCGAGAGACATTCCGCAATTGCAAATCGCTGAAAACCGTTGGTGATTTAAGCAGTGTGACAAGCATCAGCGACAAGGTGTTCGATGGCTGCACTGCGCTAACCACAGTTGGCGATTTAAGCAGCTTGAAGGTCGTTCCTGACAGGCTGTTCTTCTATACGTCAAATCTGGTTTCGGTTGGCGATTTGAGCAGCGCCACCAGCATTGGAGAGAGCGCATTCTCTGGCTGCCGCAAACTGACGAGCATCGGAGACATGTCCAATGTTCGTACCATCGGCGAGTCTGCATTTTCGTCCTGTAATGCGCTAACAAGCATCGGTTCCCTGCCCAATGTTCGCACCATTGGCAACTATGCGTTTTCTGGCTGCAAAACATTGACCAGCCTTGATGAGATGCCCATGCTGGATAGCATTGGCAGTAGTGCATTTTCGGGCTGCAGTATGCTGGCAAGTCTTGGTGAAATGCCCATACTAAAAAGCATTGGCAGTAGTGCATTTGAGAGTTGCAGCAAACTGACGAGCCTTGATGGAATGCCCATGCTGGATAGCATTGACACCGGTGCATTCGCTTACTGCACCACCTTAACCAACGTCGAAATTCTGGCAAATGTAACGACACTCGGAAGCCATACCTTCTACGGCTGCAAATCGCTAAAAACCATTGGTGATTTAAGCAAAGTTACAGTCATCGACTCCTCCACATTCGCTTCCTGCAGCGCATTAGAGAGCGTAGGCGATGTGAGCAGCGTAACTTCAATTGGTTATGCCGCATTTGAGGGTTGCTCTTCGCTTGTGCGTGTCGGCAACATGAGTAATGTCGAATCCATTGATTCTAACGGTTTTGCAAATTGCAGCGCCTTGGAACGCATTGATGAACTGGACAAGATCACCAGCATCGGTCAGTATGCATTTATGGGCTGTACTGCACTGAAGAGTATCGGTTCCCTGCGCAACTTGAAAACTATCGGGCAAGGTGCTTTTAACGGCTGCAGTGCACTGGAGCATGTTGACGATTTGTACAGCTTGACGCGCTTGGAATCCGATATTTTCTCACACTGTGTATCGTTAATCAGCGTTGACTGGTCTGACAAACTAACCGTCATTGGGAGTAGTGCATTCTTTGGCTGCAAAACGCTTGTCAGCATTGGTGATTTAAGCAATGTTGCAAGCATTGGAGGTTCTGTCTTTAGGGACTGCATCGCGCTGAAATCAATCGGCAATATGCCCAAATTGGAATCAATGGAGTCGGATTGTTTCATGGGCTGCACCGCACTGGAAACCGTCGGTAATTTAAGCAGCCTGAAGGAGATTCCATATGAGGCGTTTGATGGCTGCACCTCTTTGGTGAGCATCGGCGATTTGAGCAACGTAACCACTATCGGATCATACGGGTTCAACCAATGCAAAAAGCTGACCTCAATTCCGAATCTGGGCAGTTTGGAAAGCGTCAATCAATTTGCCTTCTCCGGATGCGAGTCGCTTGCATTTCTGGGTAATCTTCGCAATCTAACAAGTTTTGGCTATTCGCCTTTCATTAACAGTCCTTTCTATAACTGCCCAAACCTTGTCCTGGAAGTCCTGCCGGACTCCGCCGCTGAGCAGTACGCAAAGAGCTACAACATGCGGTACACCTACATTACGGAGTAATTCTCACATCACTTGGTTCTTCGCGGAATCTTGGGGCAACCAACAAGATTCCGTGAAGAGCCTTTTTTGCACCATTTCGTCCACATCCACATCCATGTTGATATGTGCCGTTGGATTTCGCAGAACTATAGTGTGTTTCTAAAATGAGACCGGTGCAGTTTCAAGCAGATTTTCTTGCAATTCAAGGATGAAAACCGACGGTTTACTGGCGGTAAATCGAGAAGTGCAAGAAAAGATGCCAAAATTGCACCGGTCTCATTTTAGAAACACACGCTAAGGAGCAATCAGCTCATAGAATTTGAGCGCCTCGACAATCGCAGTTTCCTTGTCGGGCGGGCATTGTGGCTGCTTTGCCTCCTCAGACTTCGGCTTGTTGTAATTCTCACGCTCAATAATGCCACATTTCTGCTTCACCTGTGCGATATAGAGGTAGCTGACCTTCAAGCCATTATGTTCCAGAACATACGCTTTGATTTCCTCGTAGGTTGCCTTTTTCTCCGCGGCAGTCAAATCCAGCTCGTCCATCTTCACTTCAATCTCGATATGGTCCTTGCTTTGAAGTTGGACAATAAGCATACCGTCTCCGACATATCCGTTTCGTCCCAACAAAGTCCGCTGATCTCCGAGCCCTTAAAATACACAGGAAAACGGAACTCGATGCGCTTCACGATGCGTCCGTCGCTCCGACGCTCCGGGTAAATCTCCACGCGCTCGATGAAGCTGTTCATGAAGGTCTTTTTCTCCAGATCGGTGAACTGGTCGTACAGCTTGTCGAAGTAGAGCAGGAACTGATAGACGTTGTCGGTGGAAATCCGGCGCTGGCGGATGTTGTCCATGCGGGTCTGCACCTCGGCGATGCTGACCTCGATGGAGGCGATCTGGTCGTAGACCCTGTTCTGCCGCTCCTGCAGGTCCTGCGCCTTGCGGGTGTAATGCGGGTCGTCGAAATCGAGCGCGTCGATCTGCTCGCCCAGCCTGTCCTTAGTGCCCGTGAGCTGACGGAGCTGCTTGCGCAGGGTCTCCATCTCCGTGTCGAGCTCGGCGATGTCCAGCTTGCCGCCGATCTTCTCCCGGATGCCCTGCTCAAAGGCGGGGGTGTTGACCAGCTTGTGGATGATCTCCTCCACCGCGCCGTCGATGATTTCCTCGCCCCACTGGTGGTGGTAGTCACAGCGCTTGCCGTCCACATGCAGACGGTGCTTGCAGGCGTAGTAGAAGTAGTCGCGGTAATAGGTTCCGTCGCCCTTCTTCTTGCGGTTCACGTTGCCGTACATGCCGCCGCCGCAGATGGGGCACTTGAGCAGCCCGGACAGGACGTGCTCGTGGTTAAGGCTGTGTGTCTTGAGCTGGCGCTTGTTGGTCTGCTGGCGCTGCTTCTGCGCAAGCTGCCAGTCCTCCTCGGAGATGATGGGCTCGTGGATGCCGTCGTAGAGCGCGTAGTCCTTCTGCTTGACGATGTGGTACTGGTTGCGGGTGCCGGGGATCTTCTCGTTATGTCTGCGTCCGTACGCCAGCTTGCCGCAGTACACTGGATTGTCAAGCACGCCGATGAGGAAGGAACCCGTGAAGGCTTCCCGCTTGTTGTTGTGACGGCAGACCTTGCTGTATCCGTGCTCGTTGAGCCAGTTTGCGATTCTGGCGGTGCCCATGGTGGTGTGGATGTACTTGTCATAGATGATGCGGATGACCTCGGCCTCTTCCTCGGCAATCTGCAGGTGCCCGTCCACGAGCTTGTAGCCGTAGGGCGCGAAGCCGCCGTTCCATTTGCCCTCGCGGGCCTTCTGCCTGCGGCCCTCCATCGTCTGGACAAGGATATTCTCGCGCTCGATCTCGGCGACAGCGGAGAGAACGGAAATCATCAGCTTGCCGCTGTCCTTGGAGGAGTCGATGCCGTCCTCCACGCAGATGAGGTTGACGCCGAAGTCCTGCATCCGCTGCAGGGAGGTCAGCACGTCGGCAGCGTTGCGGCCGAAACGGGAGAGCTTGAACACCAGCACGAAGGAAACGCCGTCCTTGCCGGATTCGATGTCCCGCAGCATCCGCAGGAACTCCGGGCGGTCCTCGATGTTCTTGCCGGATTTGCCCTCGTCGCAATATTCCCCGGCGACGAGCATGTTCTGGAACTCCGCGTACTTGCGCAGCTTGTCCTTCTGCGCGTCCAGGCTGTAGCCGTCCACCTGCATGGAGGTGGAGACGCGGGTATAGATGTAGCATTTCATTCGCTTCATGGCTTTTCCTCCTGCGGTCCAGCCTTTGCCGCGTCGGCGTGTTCCTCAAGCTCAAGGAGGAACCTGTCGTAGTCGGACAGGAACTCGCGGTCCTGAATGACGCGGTACTTCTCAAATTCGGTTTCTGCGTGCAGCCGGGCGATTTCCGCAGACACCCTACCCGCATCCCTGAGAAGACCGTATTCGAACATTTCAATGAAGCGGTTCAGGCGGGTTTCCCAGTCCTGCATGGTCAGCGGGATGTGGCGCTGGGCCATGTTCTCGGCGAAGTCCAGATAGGAGGTGACCATGCGGTTCAGCTGCCCAAGCTCCTCTTCGGTGAGGTAGTTCTTGGCGATGGACACGTCGGATTTTTTGATCTTGCCGTCCGGCGCGTCCTGCCAGGTGGTCAGACCCATGTGATCCTTCGTGTGGTCGGCGCGCTCCATGATGAGTTCGGCGGCGGTGTGCCCGTGCACGGCGAAGTGCATCTTGTTCTGCACCGTGGCATAGAAGCGTTTCGTGGCGGCGGAAGTACGGTCGTAGTCGATAGCAGTGGCATACAGGTCGGTGATCTTCTGATAGAACTTGCGCTCGCTGGCACGGATCTCCCGGATGCGCTCCAGCTGTTCCTCGAAGTACTTGTCGGTCAGATAGGTGCCCTGCTTGAGACGTTCGTCGTCCATGACCCAGCCGCGAATCGTGTACTGCGTTGCGATCTGGTTGACCCACTTGCGGAACTGGACAGCACGCTCGGAATTGACCTTGAAGCCGACCGCGATGATCATCTGCAGGGCGTAGTGTTGTACGGTGTACGGCTTGCCATCTGTGGCAGTTATCCGAAATTTTCGGATAACTGAATCCTCGGACAGCTCGGAATCGTCAAAGATCTTCTTGATGTGGTAATTGATCGTTTTGACACTCACATCATACAGTTGCGCCATCGTCTTTTGCGTCAGCCAGATGTTTTCGTCCTCGTAGCGTATTTCGATGCTGCCCTGCGGGTCGCCCGTGGAGGCGACATAGGTCAACACCTCCGCCGCGCTGGAACGGATGGGCGCGGGCGTCTGCTTTTCTCTGGACATGGGAATTCCTCCTCGTGCGGTTTATGGAAGCCTTCCCCGGCCCGATTGGATACGAGCCGGTGAAGAAAGGTGGTTCAGGCGCGGATGATTTCGGTCATCACGTTGTGCTCCGCTTCGGCGCGCGCCAGATTCATGAGCCCGACCCACTTTATGGGATCTTCAGCCTTCAGGGCTTCGGTGATGCCCCAGCTTTGGGCATATCCCTTCATGAGAACATCGAAACGCTCGCTGGCCTGCGCATCGACAGTGTGCAGATAAGCATCCAGTTCTCCCGTGAGCAGAAGCCTTTGGAAATGCCCCGGATGGTTCGATTCCAGGTGCCGGAGGTGCAGACGGCCCCATTTGCCGATGGTCTGCTGCTCTGGAAGCTCCAGATCCGGGAAGTAATAATCGCCGTGAAGGGTGTAGCTCAGGCCGTTGCGCTCGTCGGTGATATGCTGGGGCAGCGCGCAGCGCTCAGGAGCGGGATGGTTTTGTGGCATGGTGCACCTCCTGCCAATCGTGCAGTAACTGTTCGTGTATTTTGTCCCAACTGCATTTTATTACGCAGCCATATCATTTGTCAATGGTTCTTCTGAATTTGTTTGAGATGATGGATTGGATAAACTGTCCCAACTCGTTTTGCTGTCAGCGGGAAGAACGGGAAACTCCACCTTCCGCTGTACTTTTCGATCATTTCGGCAAGAAAGCCGACGCACCGCTCAAAGGCGGCGTTCTGTTCAGGCGTTCTTTTGAGCAAAGCCATGATTCCTCCAATAAAGGGTTGATCGGTGGTGGGTGCATAGAGGTTCAGTGTTCCTTTCTTGTTCCTGCAGATATGCGAATCCACTGCGTACATACGTACATGTGTACAATCCCTTTGTATGTGTGTACGTATGTACAC
>ENA-OZEU01000052-OZEU01000052.1-human-gut-metagenome-genome-assembly--contig:-NODE-52-length-30498-cov-5.534868_pt1 | contig 30498 bp, 39 predicted proteins | sample MGYA00244608_ERZ653614 | MGnify/ENA primary metagenome ERZ653614 (study PRJEB26926, sample SAMN06165166) | human gut metagenome | biome: ENVO:00009003; feature: ENVO:2100002; material: ENVO:00002003...
CGTCGGCAGCGTCAGATGTGTATAAGAGACAGGTCCGGCCACGCCCGCCTTGGCCTTTTTCTTTCCAGGGTGGGAGTGATGCTAAAAATAACCCCTATACAAGCCGCCCCAGCGGCCCCTTTTCGGACCGTTAAAATGCCCACTGCGCATTGACAGTGGCAGGGCAGCACTATATAATATAGGTAGATACTTGGTTCTGGTAAGGCCGCAGCCCCTTTCGCACGGGGGCTGCGGCCTTGTTTTGTTGTGTAATATTTTCCCGCGGCCCGCCCATCAGGCGGTCATGCTTTCCGGCTTCCTTGTTGTTTAACCATACAAGCCAGCAAAAGGCGCGGGCCTGCAATTCTACTTCGCCATAGTTGGCACCCGCACGAATGGCACAGCCCAACAGCCTGTCCAGCAATTCCTTGTTGCTGACATTCACGTGCACTCGCTGTGCTGCCTCCCTCGAACGGGTGAACAGGTCTGCGGCTTCACGGTATCGGCTTTCTGCCACTGTGTTCATCAGAATTTTAATGCACTTTTTTCTGGTCATGGTCGTTTCATCCTTTCAGTCACTGTTGGCCGCCGCACCGTTTGGGGGCAAGCGTCTTTTTCAGGTAGGTGGTGGTCTGCGGCATGCTGTCTACATATTCAAACTGCCGGTCGTAGGCCTTCCGGCGTTCGTTGGCAGCGTCCTCGGCCGCATACCGCGGGCATGTCCCGTGGCAGCCTGGGTATCTGTCAGCACACTGGTAGCAGCTTCTTTTCATGGGCTTGACCTCCTATGCCTGTTATGGTGGTGCGCCCCGGTGTTGGTCCGTGCGGCGGGAAAGAGGTTAAGACCCGCCGGTAACTGTACGCGCACCATGTGGCTGCCTGGCAGCGGCTGAAGCGGCCAGGCAGCAGGGAAGCGGCAACATGCAGAAAATCCGCTTGCCCTCTTGCGCCCGTCAGGCTCTTGGGTGGCCTGGCAGGGCCTGCGGTTTGCCCACGCAGTAGGGCGCTGCCGAACTTACCCACGCGGCAGCTGTGGGCGGTGCCGCCGCAGCTTCATGCTGCCTTGGCGGCTCATATAGCCCCACCGGGGCGGGGTGTTACTTTAAGTAGTTGCGTTCGCCTTTCTGGTAACTTTCAACCAGTTCGTTTAAATTTTTCACTGCATCTTCTCTGGTCGCATACACAGCACCGAACACAGCCCCGCAGGTGTTGGCCAGCGGTTCAATTTCCCCGTATTCGTCCTTGCGGCAGGGGATCCATTTTTCTCCATCGGTCATTAAAACATCGACGGTTGCGGCCATTACATAGGGCATCTGCATTTTTTCGACCCTGTTGCCGTTCCCGATGCTGATCGATACCGCACTGCCGATTGCAACCATGTAGGCCAGCTTGCCGATCTGATATGGGCACTCCGGCAGCCCGCTGGGCATTGTTCCTTTGATTTCGTCCATGTAATCTTCGTCCTTTCGCGCCATCCATAGGCAACACCAGTTATTTGATTTTGTTACTCCCAGTGTATCGTGGTACAGCTGGGTCTCATCTTCCAGTGTAAATCCGCACCAGCCCTCTGCAGGGGTGCCGTCCGGCTCCATAGGTGTGTCACCACCGCGCCAAAACTTGCAGTTAAAGCAGTAGCTGCCCTCTTTGCGGTCTCTTGCATTACCCATCATTTTGCAGCCTTCCATTCCTTTTATAATGTTCTGCCAGGCTGCGCAGCACGGCGGGGTGCAGCATGGACAGTTCAAACCTTGTCCGCCCCAGGTCGCCGGGCGGGGAGGTCTCGCCGGTTTTGCTCATGTAGTCCAGGTAGAACTGGCGCAGCACCGGGTGGCTGATGTTCAGCAGGTAGTAGGGCGTTTTGCGCGGGTCCCGCTCTTTGGCGGCGGCTTCCCGCCGGTCTTCCACCACCAGCGCCGCCAGCTGGTCGATCAGCTGCCTGCGCTCATCCGCCGGGGCGCTCATTCGTCCACCTTGTGCTGCAGCACGGTTTCGCGGGTGTCATCGTGCAGCACTTCGGCGTCCCGCATGGCGTTGCGGTAGCCTACATCCTTGCCGCTTTGCTAGGCGGCCCAAAGGCCCAGCGCAACAGCGGCAGCGCAGATCAGGTACAGCAGAACGGTGTAAATCATAGTTTCATCACCTCTTCGGCTTCTTCCTTTAGGTCATCAGGCACCAGGCCTGCCTTTATCAGAAATTGCAGCGAATCCTTGTACCCGCCCAGCAGCCCGGCCTGTTCGGCGGCGGTGCAGATCAGTGCCCCGCGCATGCCGGGGTTGTACACGCCCACGATGCTGTGCAGCGTGTCATGGTACAGCCGGGCGTTTTCCTTGGCGGCGGCAATGATCCAGGCCACCGCCTCGTGTGTACTCATGGTTTCCATCGTCTGGCCCTCCCTGTGTTTGGCATCTGCATCTGTAAAAAGGCGGTGGCGCACCGCTCACAGCGGGCGTCGTTGTTGCTGGCAGGGCTGCTGCACTCGAATGCAAGCCCCAGCTGGCCGGCCAGGTATTCCGGGCATGCCCAGTGCAAAAAGCTGGTTGCGGCCGTCTTGGCGGTGCAGTTCCGCAGCCCGCGCAGGGCGTTGTCAGCACAGCCCACCAGGGCCACCCGGTCTTCCAGTTCCATATCTTGCAGGTATTCCAGGATGGTCATTTGTACCACACCACGGCTTTCTGCATGTCGTAGTCGTAGGTGATGCTGCTTGCGGCAGCGTGGGTGCCGGGGTTCTCGGCCTTGGTCTGCCAGTAGCTCACATCGCTCAACGTCACCATGTAGGCACCGATCAGCAACGCCAGCGCCAGCACCATGGCCACGGTGGCAAAGCGCCAGTAAAACAGCGCCTTTTCGGCGGCTTCCTGGCATTGCTCGGCCACGTTGGCCCGCTTGCACTCACGGGCGGCGCGGCGGGACGCTGCCTGGTACAGCCCTTGCAGCTGGTCGTTATCTGCCTGTCGCTTGGCGGCTACCCGCTCGGCGCGGGCAGCGCGCTCGGCCAGCATGGCCACCTGTTCCGCCGGGCTGTCGGTTTCGGTGCGGCAGGCCCGCAGCACTTCGGTCATATCGTTAAGTACCTGCATTTCCATCGTTCTTGGTCCTTTCTTCTGCCGCCAGCGCGGCTTTAAATAGTTCGGCCAGCAGCGGGGCCAGCTTGGCAGCCCCGGCATCTGTCAGCGCGGTGCCCGGTTCAATGGGCGTTCCGTCCGGCAGTTCTCCGCTGGTCAGTGTGATGCGGGCCGTCATAGTCAGCCCCCTTTCTGGGCGCCCAAGCTGCGCATTAGGCCCACAAAAATACACCCCTGGCGGGCCAGCTCTGCCGTGTGCTTTATGATCTTGCGGTTTTTCTTGCCGTACACACACCAGTAGGCTACCTCCATGGTGGTGCCGTCCACATGGCAGCTTGTCGGCACCTCGCCATAGTCGCCCATCAGTTCCAGCAGCCTTTTGTCCAGCGGCAGGTCTTTCACCCGGCAGCCGATCTCCTTGGCGTCGTCCAGCTGTGGACCGTCATAGCCCCAGTCTTTGCTGGTCGTGTAGCACATCATTACGTAGGCGATGTGCTGCACGGCCTGCTGCTTTTCCGGTGTGTAGCCGCCGCACGCCATGTCTTCCAGCAGCGCCACGGCTTTTTGCAGGGTGCCGTAGGTGGCGGTCAGGTCGCTGCGGTATTGTGCCGCAACAGCTTTAATGTACTCATCCAGATGTGCGCCCGGAACCAGCAGGGCGTTCAGCCCGTTTTTATTCTCCATGGTGTTTGCCTCCTGCCGGGGTTCTCCGGCGTGTGCCCAGCGCCACCAAGTCTGTGGGCGGGTTCTCTTTTATAACCAGCACATGCGGTATGCCTTTGGTGGCACCGCTCTTGTACCGCACCAGATTGTGGATTTCCTGGCAGGCGGCCTCTGCCACTGTCTGGTCGTCCACCAAAAATGCCACAAGATAGCGCCCTTTTGGTTTTTTTTGTGTTGCTGATGATTTCATTTTTTCACCGTACTACGTTGTTTCAGCGCTTTTTTTCGACTATGGCTGGCAGTGCCCCGCCTGTTTTTTCGTGCATGGCTGGCAGCGGTTCTGTACAGATTTTTTCGGCTGTGGTATAATCCACAAAAAGCTACAGGGAAGTGCAAAAAATGGGAATTTTTGCTGTGTTAATCAGTACATGTGGTTCTCTTCTTGGTGTTTTGCTTGGTGCATGGCTTACAGGAAAGAGGTCCGTGGCACAGGCCCGCCGGGATGAACAGCGAACTGCATACGCCAATGTTCTGGAGGTTGGCATGCGTGTGGCGGATGATGACAGTATCAGCAACCGGTATATGTTCATGTCAGCAGTGTACGCAGCCCGGCTTATTACGCCGGTTGGTTCTGCTGCGGATGACGCACTTTCTGACTTGCAACATTCCCTTGGTGCCTCCGGCTCCGATCTTGTCAATTTTGTCGTATGCCTCAAAGCGTTTTTCAATTCAGCCCGCGATGCTCTTTCCGATGACCAACATAAGCCACGCATTTGCCATCGTTGCCGCGCCGATCATCACGAAGAAGAGCCAGGCGGGCAGGTGGTGCCTACTCACGAAATCCAGTGAAAAGCTGCCGAATATGGCGCCCACCGTCATGGATTCCAGAAAATTAAAAAGTTGCCACATAGGTATCATCTCCAATCGCTCATGCTGCGCCGGGGCCGTTGCCTATGGCTTCCTTGAATAGGTAGGAAATGTCGCAATCAGGGAAGAAGGTGTCCCGGATGATGAAGGCTTCATCAAGCTGCAGGGGAGACTTCCGGGCCAGCTTTCGGCCTACCGTGTCGCGGTTTTTATCCAGGCACTTGGCAATGTCCTGCACACCAATGCCTTTGCGGGCCATCTCGACCCGCATGTTCTCGTATTTGATCGTGGGTGTTTTCAATTTTTATCCCTCCCGGAATCGCGCAATGCGTGATTTGATGTTTGCAATATACCACGCATTGCGTGAATTGTCAAGATGGTTTTTAAAATTTTTCTTGCAATGCGTGAAAATCGTAGTATAATAAAAATCAACATAGCGAGGTGAATACAATGGAGTTTTACAAAGTTCTGCTTCAAATCATGGAAGATCGCTCCCTTTCAATTCCTGACATTGCGCGATCCTGTGGCCTTTCTGACAGCACGATCCGCAGCGTCATCAATCGCAAACAGAAAAGCGTTGCCCTTGATGTGGCCTTCAAAATCTCCAGCGGCCTACAGGTCGATCTGGAATACCTGAACACAGGCAAACACGCAGCTGGTGGAGAATGTGTGCATACACCTGAACCGCAGCTGGTGCTTAACAGCGAAGAAGCCGATGTGGTAAAGAACTACCGCCTGCTGGACGCTCGCGGCCGCGATACGGTCCGGCGCTGCATTGCAAATCAGCTGCAATACAGCGGTAAAGGGGAGTGAACCCAGGCCCACGCCCGTCTTTGTCAAACAAAGACGCTACCCCGGTGCTACACTTCATCTTTACAAGATGAAGTGTAGCACCGGGGATAGATTAAAGAACTTTATCTGCACCGGGGCATGGCATTATTTATGCGGCCTTTTTCGTGCATTTTGCTTTATTTTGGTAATATTTTACCGTATCGCACCGGCAACGCCGGTTTATATAGGATGTTGAAATAATCAGGAGGTCTATCATTATGTCAAACTATGTTACTGTTACCAGCGATAAAAAGAAATGGGTGGCTTTTTTCCTGTGCCTGTTCCTGGGCTGCTTCGGTGCGCACTATTTCTATGTTGGCCGCATCGGCCGCGGCATTGTTGCCCTTTTTACCATGAATTTCTTCTTTATCGGCTCTATTATTGACATTATCCACATTTTGACCGGCAAATTTAAAGACAACACCGGCGCACCGCTGCGCCAGTGATCGGCTGCACTTGACTGCAAAACAGGGGAGGCGTTACGATGTACAGCACTGTGTCCGGCCCTATGCATCCGCCCTTGGCGTTCGGCTATTGCCGCAAATCCACTACCGGCCAGCGTGAAGAATCCATTGAAGCCCAGCAGCGCGCCATCGTGGCCTATGCTGCTGCTATGGGCTATCAGCTGGTACACATCTATAAAGATCATGGCAACAGCGGGCGCAGCGGGGAGCGGCCAGAGTTTCAGCAGATGCTTCAGGACGCCGTACCCGCCGGGGTTCAGTTCATCATCGTGCACAAACTCGACCGCTTTTTCCGCAATGCGGAACGCCAGACGCTGATCGAAGCGCAGCTGCGCCGCCAGGGCATCCGTGTACTGTCCGCCAGTGAACACTTCGATGATACCCCGCAGGGCCAGTTCATGCGCAACATCACCAAGGCCATCAATCAGTGGTACAGCGCCAACCTGGCCACCGAAGTGATGAAGGGCATGCGGGAAAACGCCATGGGTGCCCGCAACACCGGCGGCCCGCCGCCCCTGGGCTATGCAGTGGACAAAACCACCGGCAAATTTGTTTTGCAGCCCACCGAAGCCGCGGCCGTGCAGATGATCTTCAGAATGTACCGGCAGGGGTGCGGCTATACGGAAATTATAGACGCACTCAACGCTGCAGGGCACGTCACCCGCCGGGGGCGGCCCTTTGGCAAAAACAGCTTGTACGATATACTGCGCAACGAAAAGTACACCGGCACTTATGTCTGGAATCGCCTGGCCCCGGCTGATCCGGACGGCCGCACGAACCGCCGCAACCTTAAGCCCCGCAGCGAATGGGTCTGCGTAGAGGGCGGCATGCCGCAGATCATCACCCCCGAAGAATTTAAAGAGGTGCAAGCCGAAATGAATAACCGCAAACATCGTTCCGCTGCCTATACGGCAAAAGCGTTTTACCTGCTGTCCGGCCTGGTTTACTGTGGCGGCTGCGGCGGCTCCATGTCCGGGGAGGCCCACCGCTACAAATCCCATGGCAAGCCCGTGGAATACAGGTACTACACCTGCAGCGCCAAAAAGCGCCTGCATGCAGACGGGGAGCATGCCCGCCCCGTGCCTGCCGCCAGCCTGGAAGGTGCGGTGGTAGACTATCTCCAGCGGGTCATCTTCAACCCCGCCAACATGGACACGCTGTGCGCCGCGCTGCTTCAATCCATGGAGCCGGACCCCCGGCACACTGACCTGGCCGCCGATCTGAAGCGCCAGGCTGCCGAAGTCCAGCTGAAGATCGACCGCATCTATGCCGCCATCGAAAAGGGCCTTGATCCGTCCAGCGCCATTGAACGCATCAACACCTTGCAGCAGCAGCGCCTGGCCTTGCTGGCCCAGGCCACCGATCTTGACATGACGGATGATGTGGCAAAAATCAACATCGACCAGTTGCGCGAAGTGTGGTCACGCATCCAGCTGAAGGACATGGAGCCAATGCAGTTACGCGCCGTGATCCGCGAAATGGTGCACAAAATTATTGTGTTCGATGACGGCCCCGGTGGCTTCCGCGTCCGCATCATCCTGAACCCTGGCCACGTCGCACCAGCCAACATCCCAGAAAATGTTGAAACAGCGTCCATTTCCGAACTGCAAGATTTTTCGACCAACGGCGGCAGGGGACTACCCCTGCCACCTATGCACGAAATCGTGATTTTGCCTTTCGGATTGATTGTTGCAGAATTCATGGTTTCGCGCAAGTAACGGAAAAGGCCATCAGCTTCATGCTGGTGGCCTTTCGTTATTGTATACACAAAAAGCCCCCGGAAGTCTGGCACACTACCAGGCCTCCAGGGGCTTTCACTGTTTATTTACTTTTCGTCGTCGGGTACGTTCAGCGGCACCGCAGCAATCTGTGCAATCAGGTCTGCCCTGTCAGTGCCATCCTTCACGGTCAGGCCCATGTCAATGGCCAGCTGTTCCAGGTCTTCGGTGGTCATTTCATCCAGCTGGGTGGCATCCAGGTGGCCAACAGGGGAGCCGTCCGCATTTTTGCTTACGTTCACTGTAAAGGTTTCTGCGCTCTTTTCCACTGCTTTCTTGCCAGCCGCAAGCATGTTAATCAGCCATTCAGGAACCGGGGCACCCATCTGGGCCGCGTTTTCTGCCATGCTGCCCAGTTCGGTGAAGATGTACCAGCACAGCACGACCGGCAGCACCAGGGTGGGCATCGTAAACGTCACGCCCGGCATGTTGTTTACCAGCACATGCAGCACAGTGTCCGCCACAGCGGCCACGACCACCACAACGATCATGCCAGCCTTATGCCATACGCCATCCCTGGCGGTCTTGCTGGACCAGCTGCCGGTAGCGGTTGCTGCAGCCGTGCCGCTGATCCAGTCTGCGGCCATGCAGGCTACCCACACAGCACACAGAACGCCCACATAACCAAAAGCTGCCACATAGGCGGCACATGCGCCCACAATGGCAGCTTTCGCGGTCAGAAAAATATTGTTGTTCTCCATCTGTCAATCCTCCATCAGTGCGTTGGTATCTTTACGCGGCATCCTGCACCGCTTCCACGGTGGCCTTGCCCTGCACACCCAGCTTGTCCAGCAAAGCAAGCACCTGTTTTGCGTCGCCCTGGGTCACGGGGCCAACCTCCACGTCCTGGGTGGTGTTGTTCGCGTCCGCGAACTTTGCCACATACAGCTGCATGGTCAGCAGGTCCAGCTTGGTGGCCAGCATGTACACTTCCCACGCCTGGGCATTGGTCAGGCCGGTGGCCTTGATGATCTGCAACCCGTTCACAGCAGCCGGGGCATCTGCCGGGCGCTCCACAGCGTGTTCGCCGGGGCCGTAGGTGTAGACGTTGCTGCTGGCCACGATGTAGGCATCATCCAGCCAGGTCAGCGGGTTGGTGCGCTTGCCGCCCAGCAGCACTTCAAAGTGGAGGTGCGCGCCGTAGACGTTGCCGGTGGCACCGCTGTAGCCGATCAGCTGGCCTTCCTTGACCTTCTGGCCCACCTTGACGCAGAAGCTGGACAGATGGGCATAGCGGGTCAACAGGGCTTTGCCCTTGTAGCTGGCGTGGCTGATGTCAACCCGGTTGCCGTAGCTCTGCATGCTGCGTTCGTCCTTGGTGTGGCCGTCCCAAACCTGCGTAGCGGATACCGTGCCATCTTCGGCAGAGTATACCGGGCGCATGCTGGTGTTGCCGATCAGGGTGCGCATGTCGATACCATTGTGGCTTTTGCCGTTGTTGTAGCGCCAGCCCTGGGTAATAATGTGCTGCGCCAAAGGCCAGGCCAACAGCACTTCACCGTTCGATAATCTCATGGTTTGCCATCCTTTCTATTCGTCGTTATCCATCACCAGAGCCTCGTACCTGTCCAGCAGGTTTTGTATAGCTCTGGCTTCGTCTGTCATGCCCTGCTTGAGGCACAGCTCCCGGTAGTCCCATACCAGCAGCATAGCGTCCGCCAGCAAGGCCGCTTCTTCACTCACGGTCTGGGGCCGCAGATTTTCACGGCCTCTTCGGCGCTGATTGCGCCGCTGTCTACGCGCTCCCAGATCTGTGCCGCAGTGATCTTCTTCATGCGGTACAAAAGCAGCCAAATGCTCATGCTTCGGCACCTCCCGTCATAATGTCCACAATGTCGGCCAGGGCGGTTTCCACCGCATCCATGCGCTGGTTCAGCGTCATGGGCGGCTGTTCTTCCCATACTTCGGCATAGGTCCACCAGTCGTCCAGGTTGGCGGTGATGCTCTCCACCGTCTCGGCTGCGCGGTCGGTGCCCAGCTGGGCTACCGCCGTGGTGGCCGTCCAGCACGGCCCGCCCTCTTCACCCTCCGGCGCTTCGGTCTTTCCCTGCACCACATCCTTGTGCAGCCGCAGCCAGGCGGTGCCATCAGGCAGCCGTTCCAGCTCCACAGCAGCGGGGGCGTGGTCCAGTGTTTCCGTGTACTTCATCCTGCTTTCACCTCTCTTAGTCTTGCAGCAGCGCCTACTGCCCACTTGGCAGCCTTGAAAAGGTGCCGCTGTTCCAGCTCGGCAGCTGCGCCACTTGTTTTTGTGCCCACAAAATACCCGTTGTAGCTTATCAGGCGGTACGATCTGTACAGTGGTATGCGGCCGGTCTTGCGCAGGTCATCCGCTGCCCGCAGGCTTTGGCGGCGTATCCGCTTAAAAATGCCGCGGCGTATGGTGGTGTAGGTGCGGTGCATCCTGTAGCCTGCCATGTCAAAGCCAGGGCAGCCCTTGGCTGCGCCTTTCAGGTGCCGTCTGGCCCGTTCTTCTTCCACGGTCAGGAAATCAACCCGCATCCACTTTGGCTTGATAGTCAGCCCCAGCACATCCTTGGCCCACTTCGTGATCTTCCGGGCAGCGCTCTGCATATCCGCCCATCGTCGGCCAAACAGGCCCAGGTCGTCCATATAGCTGCAGCGGCGCTGTACCAGCGGCAGGCTGGCGCCTCTGCGCGCCTTGGCGTAGCTCAACAGCTGCCGCATCAGGTAGCTGGCCACCAGGTTAAAAAGCCAGGCTTCCAGGTATCCGCCAATCAGCAGGCCGCCATGGGGCGCCATGGCCAGCAAACTGCGCACAACAGCAAGCAGCCAGGCCGCATGCGGGATCTCATGTTCTAAAATCCCCATCACTACCGCGTGGCTTGTGTTCTGGTAGGCAGATTTTACGTCCATCTTCAGCCCGTACCGCACGCCCAGGCTTTTGCGCCGCAGCCAGCGCTCCACCTGTCGCTTCAGCGCCACCTGGCCCTTTTCTGGTATACTGGCAAACTGGTACGGCAGCAGCTTGGCCCGCAGCAACGGCTGCAGGGCCAGCACTGCCAGGTGCCCAAAGCACTGGTGCATGGGGCAGCAGTCGCTTAGTTCCCGCGTTTTCATGCTGATGCCGTCAATGCGGTAAAAGGTATGTACCGGGTCCAGGTCCAGGTCATCCGCTGTCCCGTCCATCAGGTCCAGCACCCGCTGTTCCATCTCCAGCGCTATGCCGTGCACCGCTTCCAGCTTTGCGTGCATTTCATTTTTGGCCGTTTCGGCCTTTAGCCGCCCATAGGCAACACCTCCATACTTTTGTGCGTCCGCCAGGTAATTCTTGCGGAACCATTTATCTTCAAAGGCTGCAATGGCCGCTTGTTCGCACAGCTGGTGCGTTAGCGGCAGGTATCGCTTTGTATGCGTTGTCAGCCCTCCATTCTTGCTGATGTTCAACGGCTTTCGGTTGCCGCCCATGCCCTTACAGCAGGGCGGGCGGTTTTCTACTACTCGCCGCCGCGCAGGCCCACGGCACTGCGGCCAGACGCTCACTGTATGCCGGGCGTATCAACTCGCACCGGGCCAGCTGTCTGGTGTCGGTATTACATGATTGTAGCAGTCAACTGCAAGCGCGGTGCAGCGCTTATGCCTGTTATGGCTTTTTGTCATCAGCATGCCGCGGCACGCCGTTCCAGTTGGAGTTGCCGGGGCCATTGTTACCATTCGCGCAGGGCAAACCACAGTTGCCCCCATCGTTGAGGTTGCCGAAGCGCCACGGCGCATACACACCGGCCCCGCCAGGGGAAACGAAGGCGGCCTTGACGTAGGTGCTGCTGGAACCGCCGAACTTTGTCGGGATTTGTGCTTCTGCCGCCATTTTGTTCAATGTGCGGATAAAGTTCCAGCTCCACTTGTTCGCGTTCGGCAGGTCAAATTCACCCACCTTCTGGTAGTTGGCGGTGATGCTGCCAGCCAGCTTTTCGCTGTCCCGGCAGCTATACACGTCATAGTGCCAGTGGTCATTGTCCACCAGGCTGGCCTGCCACAGCGGGTCAAGTTCTTCACAATAGCTGCCGATCTGCATTTCCATACCGGCAATGCGATACGGGTATTTGCCGTTGGTCAGATTGCCAATGCAGCCGTCGCTATGGCCGGGCAGCGCTTCGGTGGTGCCGTTCGGCCACGGCATGGTGCTTACCAGCATCGTGGTCGTGGTGTCGATGGTGCTTGCCAGGTCCAGGTTTACGGCCGCATACTCGGTATCGTTCACGGTTACGGTCTCAACGCTCAAAATCTTGGCAATATTGAACACATTGTGGTTGTATGCCTGGTTTCGGTCGTTGTTCGTATTGCTTCCGCGTTCACCCAGGCACACGCAACTGCCAACCAGCAGGCTGGTACCCTGGGCCTTGGTCAGCAGCACACGCTTCACGCCGGTTTCGGCTGCCGCAAGGGTGTACTGGTAGTTGTAGTAGGTGCAGCCTTCCAGCTGGCCGCTGTTGCTTAACGTCCAGTGGCGCAGCCGCCAGGCCATCAGGGCAAACTGGGTGTCGCAATCGCACCACAGCCCATCGTAGGCGGTCAGCTTGCGGGCCAGCGGCAGCGCCGCGTTGGCGCTGGTCCAGGGCATGGGCAGCAGGCCCGCGCCGCTGGTCATGCCGCCCGCGCTGTTTTTACCGCCGTAAAAGGCAGGGTGCCACGTCAGCAGGCGGTGGGTGCCGTCCGGGGCTACATCGCCCGCCATCGGCACATAGCCGTCGCCTGCGCGCATGTGCCAGCTGGTGTAAAGGTAGCTGCCGTCATCCCATTCCTTCACGGCCAGGGCAGGGGAGAAGCAGTACACCGGCGCAGTCTCGCCGGTCACGTCAAAGGCGGCTTCGGTCTCAACAGCCAGCACCTCCATGGTGCCGTCTGCCAGGCTCTTGGCGTTGGCACGCACATACCAGGTCATGGGGTCGTTTTCGGCCCAATCTGCCACGCCTGTGCTGGCATCTGTTACCAACGGCGCAGCGCTGCGGCCGTCTGCCAGATCATCCAGCGGGGTGCCGCTGGCATCGCCGCTCACGCTCTCGTGGATGTTCCGCACCGTGTAGGTCTTATCGCCCCAGGCGGTGTCCAGCATGGCGGCAAAGCGTTCCAGGCAGCTGTACTTGTTTTCGCTCTGTGTTACGGCAAACGGCCACCACAGTTTAAAGATCTTTTGCGTGTTGGTGCCGTCCAGCATGGCCGTGTACATGCCGTCCAGCGTAGACGCCGGGGTAGATGCCTTGGCTTCTTCGGCGCTCTTGGCGGCTGCCTTTTCGCTTTCTTTGGCGGCGCTGGCGCTGCTTTCTGCTGCCGTCTTGCTGGCGGCGGCATCCGCCTGGGCGGCTTCGGCTGCGGTTTTCGCCTCGGCTGCCGCAACGGCATCGGTGGCCGTCTGGGCCTGCTTGGCCGTTACGTCGTCCTGGATCTCCTGCATCTCGGCCAATTTTTCGTCAACGCCTGCGTTGGTGACCTTGCTGGCGGCATCACCTGCGGTCTTGGCCGCTTCCTTGGCGTCTGCGGCGCTCTGTGCGGCGTTCTTTGCGTCAGTGGCCGTCTTGTTTGCCGCATCCTCTGCGGCCTTCTGGGCGGCCTGCGCGGCTGCCGCAGCGGCATCCAGGCTTTGGAATTCGTCTGTGCTCTCCACCGCACTGTCATCCATGGCGGTTTTCTGCACGTTCAGCACCAGGTTGCAGCTCTTCACCACGTCCCCGGCGCTGTTGCTCAACTCCACTTCACAGGTGGCCTTGCCGTAGGCGGCCAGGGCATTCTGCGTCAGGATAAACTCGGCCACGTTCTCGGCCGCGCTGCGGGCGTCCAGGTAAATGCGGGTGCCGTCCGCCTTGGTGCCGCGCAGGCGGGCCACAAAACCCGCCGGGATGGGGTAGTCTTCCTTGTTATCCTGGATCGTTACCCGCAGTACGCGCACCACATTGTCCGCCTGCTTGCAAAATACCGTGGGTGCCGGGATGCTCTTGCTGACATCAACGGTCACTTCCTGGAGTACTTCAAAAGTTTCAGCCATTATCTGCACCTCCTTCCGCCGCCTGTTCCGCCGGGGCCTCGGTGGCCTCGGCTGCCTGCCGTTCTTTCTCTGCCTGCATGGCGGCGTTTACTTTCATCAGGGCGTTTTCCAGCACCAACGATTTCACTGCCAGCGGCATTTTTGATGCGTTTACAGCTGCAAAAACTTCATTTTGCAGGGTCAAGATCATTTCATTATCAGACATCGCTTTCAATCCTCTTTACAATCGTTTTGGTTAAAGAATCAACAAAAGATTTTGTGCTTTCGCTCTCGTCAATGTAGGAGCCGCGGATATTGCTGGCTGTGACATTTCCATTGTCATCGATTTTGCTGTAAGTGTAGCCAATTCTAAGGCCCTCTGCCGTGTTTACAATAGCAATACCCGTAACCTTCGTAACACTCATACTGTGCGCACCTCGTATCTGTTAAATAATCTAAAAATCAAAAAGTGCATTATACGCATTTTGTTCTTCTTCTGCCGATTCGCTTACAATCATGTCCAGCATGTTTTTGGTTTCATCGGCGTTTTTTGGCTCTTCTGCATCTGTGATTTCTGCATATTCAGTCGAACCGTTTGCTTTTGGTGTCAGACAAAGCCAGTCGAACATTTGGTACTTTTTCCCGTGCACAATGACGTTTAAAGAATCTGTTTTTTCAACCCACAAATTTCCGCCAGAATTTACTGGGGTAATAATCCATCTTGATTGCTTGTATTGCGACACGGATTCAGCGTAGCGCGGGTCTGCATAGATATGGCACAAGCCATTCACATCGCATATTCCTGACCCGGCATCCGCATACATCGGTTCCGGTGCCTCAATGGCTCCAATTTGGAGATTTCCAAAACTTGTTTTTGCAATGCCACTCTTTGATTGCCATGCGCTCAACGTCTGGCAGCTTACGCCGTAACTGACCTGTACGCCATAATTTCCAGTTACATTTATGCCTCCATTGAAATTGCTGTATGTTCCCGTGGAAAGATGGACTTTCTCTTTGTTATACGCATCAAACATCCAAATATTTGCATCTGTATCGCTTCCGTGTATGTACACACCCCTGCCAACCGTTCCGTCCGCTCTGCGGCTATAAACTGTGAGTGCTCCACTTGGGTAGTCCTTCGCTGTTCTACCTAAGTAAACCGTAGAATATCTTTTCCCGTTAGCATTCAATGCGTCTAATGTTATAAGGCCCTCGTTGACAGCAGCATTGCCCGTATTCCCTTTGGAAGTAATTGATCCAGTTATTGAAACGGAACCGCTTTTTGTTAATTTGAAATTGTCTGATTCTACCACCAACGTATTCCCGCTGAAAGTAATAATGCCGCCGCTAATGGTCACGCTGCTGGTATCCATCGCAAACTTGCTGCGCACCTCGCCATCCTTGATGACGGACGCTTCCAGGCTTTCGTGGCTCAATTTCAGCGCTGCCAGGTCCTGGCTGTTCTTCGTTACGCTCGCCTGCAAGCTGTCATGGCTCAGCTGCAGTGTGGCAACGTCCTGCCGCGATGCAAACCCCGATGTGTTCAGCACCGCACTGGAAATTGTCACGCCGTCCTTTGTCAGCTGGAAACTGTTGTCTGTGCCGGATACATACTGCAAGCTGACATTGCGCACCTGTACCTGGCCGGTAGCACCGCTGTCAAGCCGCGGCTGGAAGTACATTCTGGTGATCGTGTCACTTTTTACGGTAAACGTAAAGGTGACCGTTTTCCAATCACTCACGGCAGCCGTCTTTGTGCTGTTCGCCCAGGTGCTTCCGCCATAGTAGCCGTCACTGGTTTCATTCGCGTAGTATATCCAGTAAATAAAACCGCAGGTCGCACCGCTAAGTTCCTGGGTTACTTTGTACTCATACGTCACCCGGACCTTTCGCCCCGGCAGCAAGGCTTTCAGGGTATCCGGCACATAAAGCGAGGCACCGCAGTACCGCCCTTTTACAGCTGTAATGGTCAGCACGTTACCGCTTACGCTGGCCTGCGTAAAATCCTGCCAGGTGTTATCCCCAAAGCTGCCGTCAGTCCACGCATCCGTTTCCCGGATCCCCAGCTTGATGCCGTCCAGCGCCACGTTGATGGCCGATTCTGTCTGGCTTTTGGTGGAATAATCCTCCAGCTTCCCGTCGACTTCCTTTGTGACAGTGTCCGTCACGGTTTTGGTCACGTTCAGCGTGATGCTGTCTGCCTTCTGGTCGATCAGGCTCTTGGTCTCTTCGGTGGTGCTGTAGCTTTTCAGCTGTTCGTTGGTGTAGCTTTTGGCATCTGCCAGGGCCTGGTCTGCCTTTGTCTTGGCGTCCGCTGCTGCCGCTGTCTTGGCGTTGGCTTCCGCCTGGGCCGCTTTGGCTTCGGCGTCCGCCGCTGCCGCCTTTTCCGCCGCCTGGCGGGCCGCTTCGGCCTTCTCGGCGGCATCTGCCGCCGCGTTGGCTTCCGCATCCTCGGCAGCCTTCTGGGCCGCTGCTGCGTCCACCTTGGCTTTGTCGGCAGCCGCCTGTGCGGTGGCCGCGTTGCTTTTTGCTGCTTCCGCTTCCGCGTTGGCAGCATCCGCAGCTGCCTGGGCCGCTTCGGCTTTGCTTGCCGCGGCGGCTGCACTGCCGGTGGCTCCCTCCACTTCGGATTTTGTGGCATAGGTCTTGGATACTTCCTGGGTGATCCCGTCCGCCCGCTGGTCAATCAGGCTTTTGGTCTCTTCCGTGGTGCTGTACTTCACCAGCTGGCCGTCGGTGTATTCGTTGGCCGCATCCGTGGCGTCCTTCCCGGTCTTTTCCACCAGTGCCGTGGTGGCGTAGGTCTTCGATACTTCGGACGTTATGTTTTCGGCCGTCTGGTTTACCAGGCTCTTTACCTCTTCGGTCGTGCTGTACTCCAGCAGCTTATCGTCCGCGTATTTCTTGGCCGCATCCGCCGCCGCTTCGGATTTTTCGGTGGCCTCTTTCCGGGCCGCCTCAATGTCCTGGGTGTTCTTGGCCACGGTCTCGGTGGTCGTTTTCACCTCGGCTTCAATGCTTTTCTGGTCTTTGCGTATTTCCGCCACGCTGGCCGTCACAGTGCCCAGCTGCTTTTTTACCCGCTCGGCTGCGCTCTGGTACGGGTATTCTTCCTCCAGCTCTCCGGCTTCCGCCGGGGCCTCCAGGTCGGCGTAATGGCTCGGCCCCAGGCTTTCCTTGATGTTGTAGGCCACACAGGCCACGCTGCCCACCGTGATTTTGTCCCCAGCCTCGGCCACCGGGTCTATGTACCGCTGGTCACATGTGTAGGGGGCGTAGGGCAGGCCAACCAGCTTTTGGGCCAGTTCATCTGCCAGCGCCTGGGTGCCGTTTTCGTTTTCCACCTCCAGCACTGTGCCGGTCTCATCCCCGGCCAGCAGGGGAGTGTCCGTATCATTGCGCACCACCCGTACCCCGGTAATGGCCTGCACGTCCCCGCAATCCGGCGCACCGCTTACGGCAGGCAGTACGTCGCCGGTGCCCGCAAAAGGCACCAGCAGCAGCTTGCCCGCCGGGGTTATGCACCAGTTGCCGCCGTTGGCTGCTGCAATCTGTTCCAGCACCTCCCGCATGGTCCGGCCCACCGGCATGCTTACCTGGTGATTGTCCCCGGTGCCGATCTGGGTGCGCGGGTCGATCTCCACGCCGATCCGCTGCGCGATCTCGGTCACGCAGGCCGTTTCCTGCTGCGGCCAGTCGTCCGCGGTTACGTCGCCCAGGTAGTCCTGCTGGGCCATCAGCATGGCGTCGTAGCAGGTCAGCTTCAGGTAGCGCCCGTCCTTTTCGCGGGTGTTGATCCAGTAGGTGCCCTTGGGTATGTAATCTGTCCGGGCATCGTCCAGCATCAGCCGGTATTGCACCACCACCTTGGCCCGCTTCGGGATCGTCTCGCCCTGGTTGATCTCCAGCGTCAGCACGGCGGCGGTGGCGTTGCCCACCTCGGCCGTGTTCTCCAGCAGGTTCCTTTCGATCTCACAGCTTACAATATCCTGTGCAGCATACTGTTTCCCGTCGATCGTTACCAGCAGTTCGCCGATGTGGTTCGGGTCGTCTCTGGCGGTTTCCCAGCCTTTCGGCCGTTTCTGCATGGTTTCACCTCCACATACAGGCAAAGCCCCTCTTGCAGTCAAATGCAAAAGGGGCCTCACCGCCGTTATTCTTCTATCAGCGGCGCTTCAATGCCCTGGTAGTACCCAACGCCGTCTTTCTCCATCAAAAAGGTGGCAGGCAGGTCGTCACTGTACATCCGGCAGCTGTACTCGCCGCCGGTGAAGGGGCTTTCAAAGGTCACTGTTACCCAGGTATTGCCCAGGGTGCTGAACACCACAGCCGCTTCTTCCGCCTTCAGCGGTCGAAACGTCGCGGTGATCTTGTGTTTCTGCGCCAGCACCGTCAGGTGCATTTTCGCGTCCTGGGTATCGCGGCCGCTGTCTTTGCTGCTTACCTTGAATTTTTGGAACTTCAGCCCGCCCCTGGCAATGTAGGGGGCAAAATCCACGCCGTCAATGTCAAAACGCATCGTGCCTGCCTCCCTTATTCATCCCGGCCATACAGCCGGGCTTTCTTCCGGCGGCTCTTGGCGGTTCTGTTTTCCACCTTGTCGCCGTCCAGGTATACGCTGTTGTCCTTATCCTCCACGGCCTTTTGCAGCGCATTGAAGCCGCTGCGCAGCGTGGCAATAATGTCGTCGCTGCTGCTGTCCATGCGGCGCATCGGGTCGCTGGGCAGGCGCATGCCGCCCGCAGTGGCCAGGGCAGGGGTGGCCGTGCCGTTGTAGGCGCGGTTTACCTGGCGGGCCACGTTCTGGATTTTGGCCAGCAGGGTGGGGCTGTTGTCGTCTACACCCTCGGCCAGCAGGTCCATAAAGTCAGGCATCCAGGTGTCAGCATCTGCCAGCGGGCCGGTGTCCGGCACACTAAAATGCAGATACCCGCGCACCTGGTTTGCCATGTTCTTCACGCTGTCCAGCAGGCCCGTCATCTTGTTTTTGATGCCGGTGGTGAAATTCTGTACAAAATCACCGCCCCAGTTCAAAGCGTTGCTTACCAGCGGCAGTAAAGTGCCGCTGATTCCGCTAATTGCTGTCTGCATGGTGCTTTTGCCCAGGTCGCCGAAGGTCTTAAAGATGCCCACGGCCGTGTCTTTCCACCGGCCCAGGGTGCCTTGCGTTTCGGTGCTGTAGCTGCCCAGCTTGGCGCTGCTGTCCGTGCTGAAATCTCCCACGCTGTTTTTGGAGCTTCCGGCCCAGTCTGCAATTTTCTGCTTGGCATCAGCTGCCCAGCCGCCCACGTTGCTGGCGGTGTCGCTGATCCAGCCGCGCACGGTCTCGCCGGTGGAACTGGCCCACTGGCTGATCTTCTGCCCGGTCTGGTCTTTCCAATCATTGAACTGACCCACAATGCCGCCCAGGTGTTCACCCAGCCAGCCGGTTATGCTGTCCCACAGCTCTGTGATTCCGTCAAAGAATCCCTGCGCCGTATTGTCGCCAATTTCTTTCATCACGGTAGAAGGGGAGTGGATGCCCAGGGCAGTTTTTACCGCCTTTACAAACGGGTCAACAATGTGCTGCATGACCCATCCGCCGATGTCGCTGAACAGCTCCCACAGACCATCGAAAAAGCCTTGGGCGCCTTCTTCGCCGATACCGCCGAAATATTTGCCCAGCGTTGCGCCCAGGCCTTCAAATACGCCAAAAATAAGCCCGAAGCCGGTGCCTAAAATTGCGCCCAAAGCGCCGATTGCCAGCGCCACGACTTCGCCCAGGATGCCAAACCAGTCTACAGACGCCAGCGCCTTGCCGACGTCACGGCCGATCTGGAACCAGTCAATGCCCTGCACCATAGCTGTCAGGGATTCCAGCACATCTTTGGCCAGCTCGCCGAAATCAATCGCCGCCTGTACCCAGTCGATGTTGCCCCAGGCACTGTTCAAGGCCGTTGCAAGGTCATCACCCAGCCCGCCCCAGTTAAACCCGGACGTCACAAACCCGTGCAGGGTTTCAAAGGCGGCTTTCAGGCCGTTGGTCAGGCTGCGGCCCACAAGGGAACAGTCTACCGCCTGCCGCATGCCCTCCAGCCCGTTGCCGATGCCGGTGCCCAGGCTCTCCCAGTGGAAGGTCTGCACAAAGGTGTCCATAAAACCCAGCGCGGTGTTCAGGCCGTTGCCTAGGGTGCTGCCTACCAGCCCCCAGTCCAGCGTTTCCACAAATCCGTTCAGGGTGGTGGCAATGTCTTCTGCCCAGCGCTTCGCGGTGCTCTGTATGCCCTCCCAGGGGATGGCCTCCATGGCTTCGTTCAGCTTTTCGGCAAAAATTTCGCCCACCTTGTACCAGTCATCATCCTGGATCGCCTTGGTCAGCTTATCCACAAAGCTGCCGGGCTGGCTGATGTCGGTGGTCAGGTCAGGGGTCACGCTCCCGCCGCCTCCGTTGCTGTCGGTGCTGCTGTCGTTGCCCACCTTGTGCAGGATGTCAAAGTCCGCAGCTTCCCGCTTGGCTTCTTCGGCTGCCTTTTTGCTGGCGTTGGCGCTGCCGGTAGCGGCCCCGGCCTGCTTGTAGTAGGCCTGTGCGCTTTTCTGTGCGGCGCTGGTAGTGGTGCCAAATAAACTTGCCATCACCTGGGCCACCATGCCCGCCAAGCTCGCCAGGGCCGCCGTCACGGCCCGCACAATGGGCAAGATCGTCTGCCACAGCGGGGCAAAGGCCGTCAGCAGGTTTCCCTGCAGGCTGGCCAGGCTCGCTTTCAGTTGGCTGTCGCCCTCGATCATGCCGGATATGCCTTGCTGCACGGATTGAAAACCCTTGCTCAGTACGTTGAATACCAGCGCACTGGCGGCCAGGCTGCCTATGCGCCCCACCACCCGGCCAATGCCCGTGCCCAGGCGGGTGATCCCGCCCAGGGCATTACTGGCGGCGCCGCGGATACTGCCCATAAACCGGGCAGTCTTGCCCGCGCCTGCCTGCACCAGCTGCAGGGCCTTTCCGGCCCCGGTGGCCAGCCCGGCAAAGCCTTTCACGGCCACGTTGCCGGCTCCTGTCAGGCCGTCCAGCACCTTGGCTTTCAGGCTGGGGCCACTGCCTGTGTCTGGGTTCTCGGCCTTGCTTTTGTTCAGCTCTTTCTGCAAGTCGCTGGCATGCTGGGCAGCTTCTTTCAGCTTGTCGCCCAGCGCCTTGGCCTCCGGCGTAGACGCCGGGTCAAGCCTGATCTGCCGGATCTTATCGTACAGCTCATCGGCCCGTTTTTCCAGCACTTCGTACTGCTGCAAAACGGCTTCCGGTGTGGTGTCCTTCATGCTGCCGTCTTTGTTGGCATACTGCTTGTCCAGGTCCGCCCGTGCTTTCTGCACGTCCCGCAGCTGCTTCAGCAGGCCGTTTTCGGTGCCTGCCTGGCCCATGGTGCCGGTCAGCTGCCGGTACTCATTTTTCAGCTGCTGCACCTTCTGGTTAGCCGCTTCCAGTTCCTTGGTCAGGCTGTCCTGCTGGTTTGCAGCAGCGCTTTTCCGCACCTGTTCCAGCTTTGCAAAGTGCCCGCGCGCGGCATCCGTAGCCTTGGCAAGGTCGCTAAGGTCTGCGCCAATACGCACAATAAGGTTTTTCGTTGCCATACAGCCATCACCTCCTAACTGTCAAAGCTGTTGGTGCCGCCCAGCGCGGCGTTGATCGCCCGCACCTGGTCCAGCATTTCTTCCGCTGTCATTTCCTGGGCGTGATCTGCATCGCGGCCAAACAGCGTGTCGAAGCGCTCCAGCTTGCCCCACACGGCCTTCCCGGTCATACAGGCCAGGGCATACAGGTCGGCTTCACGCTCTTTGCGGCGGTCATCTTCCCGCTGCCGGTGTACACGCAGCAGCAAAACCAGTTCCGCCGGGGTCATGTCTTCATACTCGGCCAGGGTCAGCCCCAGCCGCAAAGCACTTACCAGGCTTCGGTCCCAGTCCCATCCGCCGGGGTCGCCGGGGCGTTTTTTTCGTCACCCTCGGCAGGCGCTTCCGCCTCTTCGCCATCCTCCGGCACGTCAAAGGCCGCCTTAAAGCACTCGGCAGCCGCACGGCTGGCGGCCAAGTACTGGGCGGCGTTCATGTTGTCCAGGGCTGCGTTAAAGGTCTCTTTGTCCATGGCTACCTGTTTGCGGGCCGCATCGCGCTGCACCATGCAGTACAGGCAGCAGTCAATGGTGCGCACACTGTCCATGCTCAGGTCGGTGATCTTCACGCCCAGCAGGCTTTCGATCTGCTTCAGCTCACAGTGGCCACAGTTCAGGGCAAAGGTGCCCGCCTTGCCCAGGTTTGCCATAAATACGCGGTTGCCCGCGCTCTTTTTATTCGTCATGGGTTATCCCTCCTATCAGCCCCCGATTTCCGCGCTTGCTTTCAGTTCCGGTTTGCCGCTCACTTTCAGGGTGGCGTCAAAGGTCACGATGCCCGCGGTCTCGGCGCTGGTTGCAAAGCTGTTTACACTGGCTTTAAATGCCCACTCGGCCCCGATCTTTTTCGGGAAAACAATGGTAAATTCCAGGTCATCCGTGCCCGCGGCCATTGCCTCAATCATCGCTTTCTGGCCTTCATCGACAAAATCGAAGTTGCCGGTAATGCTCACCTCGCCGCCCTCGGCAAAGGTGGTCAGAAATTCCTTGAAATCGCCTTCGGTATCCAGCGCGGTGCTTTCGGTGGTGTCCCACTTAACGCTGGGGCTGCCGATCTTGGTCAGATGGGCCACAGCCTTGCCGCCGATGGTCAGTTTAGTACCTTTTGCAACACTGATTGCCATAGTTTTACTCCTTTCACAGGTGCCCCATTACAGGGGCGTAAAATCCAAAAAATGCCTGGGGCTTAGTTGCCCCAGGCTTCGTCTACGTTCTTTTCGATTTCTTCCAGGATCGCTTCGCGGTAGCCCTCGCTGCCCGCTGCCATGCTGCCGCCCAGGTAATGCTTACCGGCTACCCGGCCGCCGTTCACAGTGGCAAAGCCATATTCCTGGCTGGCTGGGTAGTAGGCGGTTTTCCGGCGGCTCTTGCCGTTGGCGGTGCGCCCCGGCTGCTTTACCTGCTTTTGCAGCAGGCCATTGGCCTTGGCGGTCGGCAGTACATCGTACACCTGCTTGCCGTTCGGCCGGTTGCGCTCCATGTGCAGCACCAGGCTGTCCCGCAGGGTGCCGGTCTTTACGGGGGCCGCAGCCTTGGCAGCCTCCAGCTCGGCTTGTGCAGGGGCCAGTGCCGCCTGTGTAGCCACCCGCTGGGTGCCTTCCTTCAACTCCCGCAGTGCGCTGTCGATCTCGGCCGCGGCCGCTTTGTCCCAGTCAAACGTCAGGTTCCCAGCCAACTGGCTGTCACCTCCATTTCGCTGTGCTCCAGCTTGGTGTTTGGCAGGGCCTCTTCGGTCTCGGCCACCCTGGCGCGCATTTCGCACACTTCCAGGCCGTCAGCGGTCACTTTTCCCTCTGCCGTGCGGCAGGCGCGCTTTACGCCCTGTTCCAGGGCTTTCAGCGCAGCGTAGTTGGCCGCCAGCAGGTGCAGTTCCAGGTTGCCCGTCCAAAAGCCCGTGCCGCCGTCCAGGTCTTGCAGCTCGGTGTCGTCGTGTTTGCCAAAAACAGCGTAGGGGGCGGTGGCGTCCTTCGGCGCCGCCAGCTTGTACACCTTCCCGGCCAGGCCGTCCACCTGCTGCAAGGCATCTTTCAGGATTTCTTCAATCATGGTTTACTCCTCCAGTTCCCGGCACATCAGCTGCAGCCATTCGTGGCGTTCGCCCTGGTCAATGATGTACTGCACCTCAAACTTGCGGTTGCCCAGCAGCACACGGGTGCTGCGCTTTACGCCGGGCCGCCACCGCAAAATAATGCGGTGGTCAATGGTGCTTTGGGCCGCTTGGGCTTCCCACAGCTCCCGGCCGCGCAGCGGCAGCACACTGGCGTTGGTGGTGGCGTAGTCTTCCCACTCGGTGGCGCCGTTCGGGTCGCTCAAATCACCGCCCGCCGGGCGCTGCAAGGTAATCTTGTGGCGCAGGTTTCCCGCTTCCATGGCTACACCTCCCAGGCCATCAAGTTCAGGTTGTAGCCATCCAAAAAGCTGGCCACAAGTTCGTTCTGCTTCTGGTCTGTCACGGCGCCCAGGCTGCGGTTATCATACAAAAAGCTGCACAACGCCAGGTAGGCGATGGTCAGTTCTGCATGCTTGTCCAGCTCTTCTTCCTTCTGGCCAGTGTACGTCACCATGTGGGCCTTGGCGGCGGGCATGATGATGTTTTCCAGCACCTGCCGGTCCGCGTCATCCAGGGGCGTGTCAATGCGGCAGTATCCTGCCACGGTCTCCACCCGTACTTCCGGGATCATCATGCGGCCATCACCTCACAGCAGATCAGGACGCTGCCATGGTCAGCTTGGCCAGCTTCTGGGCGTTCTCCACCTTGGCGTCCAGCTCGGCCCAGCCCACAACGCCAACGGCATGCTGGGTTGCGAAATGCTCGCGCAGCACTTCGATCTCCATGGTCTCGATCTCTTTCACAGCCAGGCCGCTCATGTCGCCGTACAGCACAGCGTCCTTACCTGCAGCCATGTCGTCCATGCTGTCAGAGGCAAAAACCGGCTTGCCCAGCAAGATGTAGCCCCAGGGCGCGTTCAGGTCGGTGTTCAGCAGATAGCGGCCCTCGTTGTCTTTCAGTTTGCGGATCGCGGCGCGGGTCTTTTTGCTCATGATCCAGATAGCACCCTGCTGGTACACATCCGGCACGGCTTCCTGCACGTCGATCAGTTCATCCGCGGTCAGGGCGGTGGCCTTGGCGGCAGTGACAGTCTGGTCAGCCGTAACGCCGGGCAGGGCACCGGTTACTTTGCCGGTGGTGCCCTTCAGGCACTCTTTCTCGATGAAGCGTGCCCAGTTCTCGGCCATGTGGTCAATGACGATGGAAACAACATCGAAGTCGCTGTTGTTAATCAGGCTGCGGCCGATCAGGGTCAGGGCGCCGATCAGGAAGCCGGTCATGGTCACGCTGCCGAACTTGTTTGCGCTGCTTACCAGCTCGCTGAACTCATCCTTGTACGCCACAGTGATGTCCCCGGCACTGGTGTCGATGTAGGGAATGTCCAGCTGGCCCTTCACGTTGTAGTGGCTGGCCTTGGCGTAGATGGGGCAGATGTTGTAAACCTGCTTGACGATCTTCTGGGCGATGGTGCGGGGGATAATGGCACCATTTGCACCCTTGGTCATGTTGGTGGCTGTGCGCTGTTCGCCGGGGGTGACGGCATCACCGTGGCGCAGGTAGTCTTCAAAGGCACGGCGCTCTTCCAGCTCAATCTTGTTGGCGGCTTCCTGGCTGCGGGCCTCGCTGCCCAGCTTGGCCGGATCGATCTCGTGTTCCATGCTCATGCCCTCCACCTGTTCGGCAGCGTGGATGGTGTCGGCCAGGCTGCGGGTCTCGGCCATCATGGTGTCATAGGTTTTCTTTTCCTCATCGGTAAAAGCGCGGTTTTCCGCCTCGCACAGGTCCAGCATTTTGCCCATGGCCTCCAGGTTGGCGTTGCGCTTCTCGATCAGGGCTTTCAACTTTTTCATGGTTCATACCTCCAGTTTCATCAGTTCCAGCCGCGCCCTGTCCTGGGCACGGGTTTCGGTGTTTTCGGTTTTCTCGGCGGGGTCTTCCAGGCTGCGCACCTCGGTGCATACCAGGGCGGCCCCATCTTCGCTGCGGGTTTCTGCGTCCACGGTGGTGGCAATGTAGGCCGGGGTAATGGTCAGCACGGCCACTTCGTCCAGCGCAATGTCCCGCAGGCTGCGCTTGGCAGGTCGGCCGTCTTTGCCATCCTCCCACACATCCCCGCCGGGGCGCGGGCGGAAGGTGAATGACCAGCCACGCAGCTCGCCGCGCTCTGCGGCGCGCATGACCTCGGCATCATCCGTCCAGGCATCCGCTTTCAGGCCAATGGCATCTTCTGCCAGCGCAAGGTTGCTGCGGGTGCTGCCCAGCTCCCGGCCGTGGTTCAGCGTCAGCTTCACATCCTCGGCCGCTTCCAGTGCTTTGGCGAAGGTGCCCGGCTCCACGGTCTCCACAAAATCCCCATGGGTTGGGTGGTGCAGTACCCGGCTTTCCCGGCCCGCTGCGCACACATACCCATGCAGGTGTATCTGGTTCCCTCTGCGTTCAACTTTCATCGGATCACCCCCTTTCCGGGCAAAAATAAAAGCACGGTGCAAATTGCATCGTGCTTGTGTGTTATTCGTTTTTATTCGTCCGGCGTCATCCTGGCCAGCCAGTGCCACAGGTCTTGCACAGTCAGGCTTTCGCGTCCTGTTACATAGTCCATGGCCGCGTCTTGCAAGCCTTGGTCCTCGCAGGCGGCGGTAAAGGCCATTGCATCGTCAAGCCCTGTCCGCTCTACATCAGCAAGCCGGTTTGCCAGCTGCGCCACCATCTCCAGTTCAAAGGTGGTGGCGGTTCCTTCGTCTTCATCCATCAGGTCTTCGCCGTCATCCTCCGGGGATAGTCCTTCAGGAATCGCTTCAAAGCAAAATTCCAGCAGTTCCCGGCCCGTGGGGGATGGGTTCTTTTCAAGAAAAGCCCTGGCCTTATCCTCGATGTGGTACTGGCTGCAGCCGTAAATGATGGATTGTGCGCCCTCTACCTCGTCTATGTTTTTGCTGTTCAGGTAGTCAGCAAAGCGCTGTTCCATTTCATCCACATAGGCATCCCTGTACATGGTGGTTCCCTCACTTGATTTTCTGGCGGCCTTTTACATGGATACCGCCGTTTTCTGCCGCTGTTGCGTAATATAGGTATTTTCCATCACTGACGGTCAAAATGCCATCAGCGGGCTTTGCCTGCGGGTGCTTGGTTTTAAAAGCACCGGACAGTTGTGCATATTTTTCCGGCTTCAGGTTCACTTTGGAAGCGTTCTTCCTGCGGCTCGGTGCATACTTTGTCTTGGTGTGCTTCTTCCGGCCGCCGCTGTAGGCAAATCGGCCTTTATCGTCCCGCTTGTAGTCCCGGTTTCGTGCTTCCAGTATAGCATCGCTGCCATCGTCTGGCAAGTTTTCTTTTCCAGGCGGCTGATCCTCCGGGGCAGGGGAAGCATCACCCGGTGCAGGCTCTTTTCCATCCATCACACTGCCGGTGTTCGGTGTGTAGAAGGTGCCGGTCTTCATGTCAAACAGCACGTCGGCCAGATTCATGCCGATGATGTCCAGCCCTTCCACAACCGGCAAACCTTCCCGCCGGCGGATTTCATTCTTGCCGATCCAGCCGCCTTCGGTGGCCACCTTGTAGGCTTCGTACCGCTGCTTGATGGCACCCTTGGTCAGCTCGGTGGTGTCGGCGCGCCATACCAGGCTGCCTTTTTCGCTCTCCAGCAGCAGGTCCCGGTTCAGCGCCGTTTCCATGGCAGTGATGACCGGCACGACCGCCCGCTGGATCGCGGCATTAAACTGATCTTCGGTTCCGTGGCCGTTTATAACCTCATAGGGCACACCCAACAGCAGCATGATTTCCTGGCGGTTCTGCTGCACGATCTCTTGCAGCTGCATTTCCACCGCAGTGTTGCTTGCCTGTTTAAAATCCAGGCCCTTTTGCAGCACAACAACGCCGTTCCCATCAGCCCGGTACAGCTCGGCAAAGCCTTTTTTCAGGGATGCCAACTGCGGGTCTGTCAGGTTCCTGTCAGAGGTCAAAAAGCCCCTGGCATTGCCGCCGCCCTTCATAATGCTGTTTTGCAGCACCAGCGTGGCCCAGGCCAGGGCCAGCATCTTGCTGTTTTCCTCCAAAATGCCCGTGCCGCGCATGCCGTCCACGCTGTGTCTGCATAGCCTGATAAACTCCCACGGCCTATAGGCTTGGCCGTATACATGCACATGCCCGCTTTTAAAAATCGGGTCAGGGTCTACCGTTACGGCCACCTGGTCGCAATCTACATAGTGCAGGCTTACCAGGTGGTTGCCCCGCCTGTTTATGTACAGGTAGCCATTCCCGGCCAGCAGGTAGTCTCTGTACAGGCTTTGCAGCATCTCGGCACAGCTCAAAAGGTCGCCGGTGTCGTAGTTCAGCACTTCGGCCCGTTCATCCTTTTTCACTTCTTCCAGCCCCTTGTCCGTGCGCCGGTAAAGCCGGAAGGGGACAGCAGCCGCCTGCGCGGTGATGAACTCAATGCCGCCCGCCACGGCCGGTATATTCATGGCCGTGGTCTTGCTGATCCTGTCCACGCCGTTCAGTATGCCCAGGAACTCGGCGAAACTTGCGTCCATCACTTTGCCGCCGGTATCTTCCGCGGCCGCTTCGGTCGCCTGCACAGCGGCCCGCAGCTCGGCGCGTTCCAATTTCATTTCCGTAAAATCTCCCCCTTGCAGTTAAATGCAAAACGCTATCAACACACCTGGCATACAAAGCCGCCCCCGGAATCGTCCAGTATTTCATTCTGCTGTAGCAGGTACAGTCCATCAATTACCGCCATCACGCAGTCCACCTTGCCGTTGCTGCGCTTTTTGTTTACATAGCGGTTCATGTTGGTGTCATAGGTGCATTTCGCATTTTCCACGTTCACTTCAAAAAGCCTGTTGGCCACATAGGCCAGCCGCCCACTTTCCACCAGCTCACAAAACAGCTTGGTGGGCATGTGCAGCGTATCGCTGTGCTGGCGTACTTCTACGGTCTCAATGCCGGGGCAGGCTTCCCGGCCGTCCCTGCCGGGGCGGCCGTTCTCCCACTTCTGGGCGCTGCTTATGGCATTGTATCGGTCGTAGCCGATCTGCATCACGGTCACGCCGTATTTTTCGGCCAGGTCAAACACATAGTTTTCTATGCGGTCATAGTCCACGATTCTTTCGCCGCAGGCTATGCACTCTCCGTCATGGATCGCCCGCTTATAGTCGAACTTTTCCAGTGCAGTTTTCTCTTCGATTTTGCCTTCCGGGATAAAGCCCATAACCTGCACGGCCACTTTGTTGTCTGGCAGCAGGCCCGCAAAGGCCACGGCGCAGTTGTCGTTGCTCATGGCCAGGTCAACGCCCACATACACGGCCATGCCCGCCCAGTCGATCTTTTCTACCCGGCATGCTTTCAGCTGATCCACCGCCACAAACTGTTCGCCAGCGTTGCCCTGGTAAATGATGTTGCAATGCTTCGTCAAAAAGTTTTCCCGCGCGCTGGGCAGGTCAATGGCGCGCTGGCGCTTCGCCAGCAGATTTTCCCAGATTTCCGGTACTTCCAGCGCCGCCGGGTTACTTTGTGCCATAACGGCCGGGTTGGTGGCCCATTCGTCGGTGATCTCTTCGTCCGGCTCATACAGCAGCGCAAACACCGTTTCGTCATCCAGCAGGCCATCCAGCACCTTTTTGTCGTAGCTCACAATGTCTTCAAAAGCGCTGTTGGCTCTTGGGTACTTGGTGCTGATAATGCAGCCCAGCTTGTTCAGGATGGACACCTGGCCGGATTGCATGGCTTCTATGGCGTATGCGTTCGGCAGGTCCCCGGCTTCATCCACCAGAAAGACGTTAGGCTCGCGGCCGTCCAGACGGCTGTTGCTGTAGTTCAGCGGCACATATTCCGTGTCGGTCAGCTTGCAGCTGATTTTGTCCATCAGGGTGCGGAAATACTTTTCCGGCTCATCCGGCGGCATCAGCAGGGGGGAGCTTTGCAAAATTTTCTTGATGGCTTCCTGCACCTGGCGGGACAGTGCCCCATCCGGTGCTACCGAAAACAGCTTGCTGAACCGCGGCTCCAGCAGCATCAGCAAAATAAAGACGGTCGCCACCGTGAAGGTCTTGAAATTCTTGCGGCAGATTTCCAGCACGGCCGTTTCGTACCGCCGGTGCTTTTTATCGGCCCTGTGCACCACGCACAGCACCGACACATAGAAAAGCCACTGGTAGCCCACAGTAGCGTCATACACGCTCACCCCGGCCCGCAGGCCGCTGGGCATCCGCATCACCTTCAACAGTTTGGTGATCTTGGCCAGGCGCTTTTCGTTGATGCAGTATTTCGGGTCCATCCCATCAGCAATGCGGATAAACTCGGCGGCCTGCTTGCGGACGTACCGCCCTACAGGCTGCCGTACCCCCTCGCAATGCTTCGGCACGGTCCCTGCCAGTACCAGCTTGGCGTACTTATACGCCGGGTGCTGTTTAACCGTCATCGTCCTGCAAAATGGCCAGCAGAGGGTCTTTTTCCTGGGCTTTGGCCTTGGCAGCTGCCACGCCCAGCTTGGCCCGTGCCTGGGGGCTCAGGCACAGTTCATTGCAGCAGCGGTAAAAGTCAGCCATGTACTTGCTGCGGGCGGCCACAATGTCTTTGTCTGTCTGCCTGACTATGGTGCGGTTTGCATCGGCGTCAATTTCAGCCACTCGGTCAATGGCCACCGCACAAAAGGCGATGACCCAGCCGTCGCAGCTGCCCGCCACCCCGGCGTCCACCAGCAGCTTTTTGATCTTGTTAAAAATCTTTCGCTGGCTCGGCGTCAGGTAGCTGGGGCAGGTCACTTTCGGTTTGTCGCCGCCCTTCAGCTTTTCTTCCGTCTGCTTCCGGGTCTCGATTTCTTCTTTTGTCCTGGCTCCATCCGCCGCACCAATCGCCTTAGCCGGTCTCCCCATGCTCCCGCCCCTTTCTCTCAAAAATCAGCCCCGTCGGGCATCCGCACCGATCAACAGGTCGCCCCGTCAGGTCTACGTCCCACCTGTCAGCCGTGCCGCCCCGTCAGCTTCACGCCCCGTCCATCAGCTGCCCCGCCTGGCATCTTGCGCATTTTTGCCCGTTTTCATCCGTTCCGCCGGGGCATTTTCACCGTTTTGTTGCTATTTATGGCACATTTTTGCTTTGTCCCTCACGCGCGCGGGTACTAATGCGCGCGCCCGTATATACCTGTCTCTTATACACATCTCCGAGCCCACGAGACCTCTCTACATCTC
>ENA-OZEU01000060-OZEU01000060.1-human-gut-metagenome-genome-assembly--contig:-NODE-60-length-28518-cov-4.701577_pt1 | contig 28518 bp, 19 predicted proteins | sample MGYA00244608_ERZ653614 | MGnify/ENA primary metagenome ERZ653614 (study PRJEB26926, sample SAMN06165166) | human gut metagenome | biome: ENVO:00009003; feature: ENVO:2100002; material: ENVO:00002003...
CTCGTGGGCTCGGAGATGTGTATAAGAGACAGCCGGGACGGGGTCGATCAGCTACGAATTCGCTTCGCGGGGCGTGCACAGCGTCACTTCGGTCGAAATCAATCCCGTACACTATAACTTCATCAAAAAAACGGCCGCCGACCTGGGAATCGACAATCTGTTCGCCGTCAAAGCCAATGTATTCCTCTACCTGAAAAGCTGTGCGAAGCAGTTCGACCTGATCTTTTCGGACGCGCCCTACGATCTGGAGGGCAGCGAAGAGGTCATCCGGCTGGTACTGGAACGCGATTTACTCAAACCGGATGGGTTTCTCGTTTTCGAACATTCGAAAAACATAAATTTTTCGTCCGACCCTCACTTTTGGCAATCAAGAAGTTACGGAAGCGTGCAATTTTCTTTCTTCAAAAAGTGAGAAAAAAGTTTGGAGATACAGATTTTTGTACTACCTTTGCATTCGCAATCAGCAAACGGTGTGGTAGTTCAGCTGGTTAGAATACCTGCCTGTCACGCAGGGGGTCGCGGGTTCGAGTCCCGTCCATACCGCAAAATATCGAAGCAAATGATTGCAAAGCCTTGTAAAGTATATTTACAAGGCTTTTTTCTTTTTCTGTATCCTAAAAAAGGTTCGAAATGCTCTCCAAAAGCAGCTAATAATCAGAGGAAGAGCCCCCCCCTATTTTGTGCTCGAAGCATTCAGCTACTGCACTTTGAATCTTACCAGCCATAGACTTTTAGAGTAAGTTCGTAACTAAAAAGATATATTATGGAAAGACCTCTTTCAGCGTTTTATTCTACCTGTGTAAAACAAAGACAAATCGTAATGGTGAAGTTCCTATCACATTACGACTCACAGTAAATGGAGAAAGAAAAGAGATGCGTATCCATCGGTTTATCGATCCGAAACAACGGGACGCAGCAAAAAGGGGAGCAAATAGGAGTTGCAAAGCGCTCAACTTATCCCTCGATACCATAAATCTGCGTCGCTTCGCACATATCGAGAGCTGGATAAGGCAGGGAAACACGTTATCGCTCAAACGGTATCGGATCGTTATTCCGCAGGCAACGACACTTTTTCTGATCGAGAAAAATCCTGACGTCGAATCCGCCTTCCGGGAAAAGCGCAGAAGGCGAACCGGGGCCCCACCCTATTGTATATTAAACCGCACCGAACACTCCGATTACATACGGCACCGATCGATCCTCGTTAGGAATAATTATTGCATAATAATTAAGATAAGATTCGAAATGACGAATCCATACACGACAAACTTCGATTTTTCCAACCGTTTATGAATACAAACGACTTTGCATTGACCATCCTGTTCGGAATCAAAAAATTCCTCGCCTGGATCGGCATTCCGTCCCATATGCTCGACAAAATGGACGAACTCCTGTTTCTGATCGTGATCGTGATTATCGCATTCATCGTCGCGGGAATCGTCCACGCCGTATTGGTGCATCTGGCGAAAAAGATTCTGAAACGCAAACGCGTCGGATTCTTCGAATCGATGTTCAAATACAGCGTATTTCGGAAGCTGACGGCCATCATTCCGCCGCTGATGGTTTCCGCCCTGCTGCCATTCGCTTTCAGCAAAGATTCCGCCTGGTTCATCCTGAGCGAGAAGATCACCTGGATCTATTTTTTCATCGCCCTGATTATCTCCGTAAATGCCATACTGAACACGGTCGGAGATGAGCTGAAAAAGAACAAGCAACTGAAAAACCGCCCGATGAAGGGCTTTATCCAGATATTCCGCGTGGTTTTCTACTGCGTCGTCGTGATCGTTATCATTTCGATCCTGATCAACAAATCGCCGCTCAACCTGATTACGGGACTGGGTGCTTTCACAGCCGTATTGATGCTGGTGTTCAAGGATACTATTCTGGGACTGGTCGCAGGCGTGATGATCTCCGAAGACGACATGCTGCGCATCGGCGACTGGATCGAAATGCCGCAGAACAACATAAACGGCACCGTTACCGACATATCCCTGGATGTCGTGAAGGTTCAGAACTTCGACAACACGATCGTGACTGTTCCACCCTATTCGCTGGTTTCGGGTTCGTTCATCAACTGGCGGGGCATGAGCGACTCGGGCGGACGGCGCATCATGCGCGAATATACCCTGAAACTCGATTACATCAAACCGTGCACACCGGAATTTCTGGAGAAAATGAAAGCCTTCGACAAAGAACTGGCACAATTCATAACCGAAAAACAGAAGCAGGCAGCCGATGGAAAAGTCGCCAATACGGACAATCCAGAAGGGCTGGTGAACGGAACTATCGACACGAATCTCGGTCTGTTCCGGGCCTACATGTCGATGTATCTGCGACACCATCCTTTCGTCAGCAAAGAACTGCTGCTGATGGTGCGGACACTGCCGCCAGTAGCCAACGGCCTTCCGGTACAGATCTACTGCTTCTCCTCGAACAAAAACTGGCCGAGTTACGAATCCATCCAGGCAGAAATCATGGAACACTTCGTTTCCGTATTGCCGGCGTTCGAACTCTATCCGTTCCAGAACGCAGACGCCCGCGATATGATCCTGAGCAGCTACATCGAATCCGCCAAAGTCGATCTATCGACACTGATCGGAATCCCCTGGCATACGACCGTCACGCAAAGCAACCCGTTCGATGTAGAAAAACAGGAGGCGCAAGACTCATCTCCGAAAGCATAACCGATTCGGGATTTCACCCGCTACCGACAAGGCAATATCGGGATAAGCGAACTTCGGGAACAGGCATAGGTTCGCCGAGGTTACAACAGCCGGACGGACCCGCCCCCGACCGATTAGGACCAAACGAGAAACACCCTGCCGGAATCGGCAGGGTGTTTCTCGTTACTCGCAGGGCAACGTCCGGTAAAAACCGCATTTTCACCCCCCCTTCTCGACACGCTTCTCCGTTTATATGGTCATGGCGAAAATCTGCCCGCCATAAAACAGACCGCCCCTCGTCGGCTGCTCTTCCGTCAGACGATGCTGGCACCGCCATCGACGACCACGTGCTGACCGGTGACATAACTCGAAGCGTCGGACGAAAAATAGAGGATCGTACCGTTCAGTTCGCCCCGGCGACCGGGACGGCTCATCGGATCGGTGAAATTGTACATCCTCATGAACTCCTCGTTTTTGAAAAGCGTATCTTCGGTCATCTCGCTCTCGAAAAGTCCGGGGCAAACAGCATTCACCGTAATACCATCGACGCCGTACGAAGCGGCCATTCCGATCGTCAATCCCAAAACCGCCGCCTTCGATGCGTTGTAAACATGTCGGGCCAGCAACGGACTCTTGTCCGCGATCAGTGCGTTCACGGAAGAGATATTGACGATCTTGCCGTAACGGCGTTCGCGCATGTGAGGTACGACGTATTTGCAGACCAGATAAGCACCCCGCACGTTGGTATTCATCTCTTTGTCCCATTCATCGGTGGTCAGTTGCTCGACAGTACCCGGCACGGCGACACCCGCATTGTTGAGCAGAATGTCGATCTTTCCAAAGCGAGCCACGACCTGCCCGATCGCTTTGCGGACCTGCTCCTCGTCGGTCACGTCGCACCCCACGACAAGCACTTTACGCCCCGTTGCGGCTATTTCGTCGGCTACGGTCTTCAGTTTCTCGACCCTGCGAGCCAACAGTGCCACGTCAGCTCCCTGACCGGCATAAGCCCGGGCTGCATCCGCCCCCAGACCGCTCGACGCACCGGTTACGACAGCAACCCGTCCCGTCAAATCAAACAAATTATCCATATTGCATTCGATATTAGTACAACAATTCCCGCTTCGTGCCTTCTCCGTACCCGAACGCCGACCGACGCAGCTCCCCCTGCCGACTATTCACGAACGCCGTCCGTCAAAACCGTTTGGTGTAACGATGACAGTACGGCTGCGTACCTTTACGGTTGTAGTAGTTCTGGTGGTATTGTTCAGCCGGCCAGAAGCGGGAAGCCGGAGTTACGTCGGTCACCACGCTATATCCCTTCTCCTTCAGGATACGGATCAGCCGTTCGGCAACCTCCTTCTGCTCAGGGGTAGTATAGAAAATCTCCGACCGATACTGATCGCCCAAGTCGGGTCCCTGTCCGTCGAGCTGGGTCGGATCGTGTATCTCGAAAAAGAGCCTGGCAAGAGTTTCGTAAGAGACTTTCGAAGGATCGAACTCGACTTCGACGGCCTCGGCATGACCCGTTTTATGGCTGCACACCTGCTCGTAGGTAGGATTCTCGGTATGGCCGCCGATATAGCCCGAACGAATGCTCTTCACTCCGTCCACCTTACCCAGCATATACTCCACGCCCCAGAAACAACCGCCGGCGAAAATAGCCCGTTCGGTTTGCACCGATTTCGGCGGCTCGGCTGACGAGGTATTTTCAGGCTTTTCGGCAGAAGCCGCTGCCGGGTCCGTGACCGGCACGGTCGGAACGGCTACCGGCACGAAATCGAGGGAGAGGGAATTCACGCAATGGCGCGTATTTTTAGCGGTAAATCCTTCGCCCGTAAAGACGTGGCCCAAATGGGCTCCGCACTTGGCGCAGAGAATCTCCGTACGGCGTCCGTCGGCATCCGGTTCGCGGCGCACGGCACCCGGAATTTCATCGTCGAAGCTGGGCCAGCCGCAGCCGGCATCGAATTTATCCTGCGAACGGTACAACGGAGCACCGCACCGGCGGCAGCGGTAGGTGCCGTCTTCGTCGTGGAGGTAATATTTACCGGAAAAGGGCGCTTCGGTTCCTTTTCGAACGATCACCCGCTCTTCTTCGGGAGTCAATGGTTTCATATTCTGTGCATTTAAAGTTATTGCCATGCCCGTAAGCACGGTCGCAATCGACAAACAGCGTATCATATTTTTGTTCCTGCAAAAAATACACCGAAATTGTCCGGAAACGTATTCATCCATACGCAAGATAGCGACCTCTTCCGTGCAACCGGAAATCCGGCCGGTATCAGCGAGGAATGAAGTAAAAAGAACAAAAAGCCGGAGCAGAATACCCTGCCCCGGCTTCGAACGATATATCGGCGAATTACTTCACCTCTTGCCCCCGGAGGAATACCCGGTGGATAAGCGGAGAGGTATAGGCATACGGCAGATATGCCACCGAAGGAATCTTCGTCGTGAGGAAGAAGTTCGCCTTCTTGCCTACGGTGATCGAACCGTACTCGCTGCTCAAGCCCATGGCGTAAGCACCGTTCAGTGTCGCGGCGTTGATCGCTTCGGCCGGCGTCATACGCATCTTGATGCAGGCCAGCGAAACGATCATCTTCATACTGCCCGAAGGCGATGAACCGGGGTTGAAATCCGAAGCCAAAGCCACGCTCAAACCGCCCTCGATCATTGCCCGTGCAGGAGGATACGGCATCTCCAGGAAGAAAGCGGCACCCGGCAGCATCGTCGGCATCGTACCGGACGTACGCAGCACTTCAATCTCCTCGGCCCCCATGCGCTCCAGATGATCGACGGACAGCGCCTTGTTGCGGACACCGACCTGCACACCGCCCGAAACGGCCAGCTCGTTGGCATGGATCTTCGGCACGAGACCGTACTCGGCACCCGCACGCAGGATCTGCTCCGTCTCTTCGACGGTGAAGAACCCCTGGTCGCAGAAGACATCGACGAACTCGGCAAGCTTCTCCCTGCCGACGGCAGGGATCATCTCCCGACAGATCAGGTCCACATACTCCTGCTGGCGGCCTTTATAGGCCCGGCCTACGGCATGAGCTCCGAGGAAAGTGGCACGGACGGTGATCGGCGAAGTTTCGCGGATGCGACGGATCACCCGCAGCATCTTGAGTTCATCCTCGGTCGTAAGACCGTAGCCGCTCTTGATCTCGACGCAGCCCGTACCCATTGCGATAATCTCGCGGATACGTTCCATCGCCTGCTCGTAAAGCTCGTCCTCGGAAGTTTCGTGCAAGCGGTCGGCGGAATTCAAGATGCCGCCGCCCCGCTTGGCGATCTCTTCGTAGCTCAAGCCGTTGATCTTGTCGAGGAACTCCTGTTCGCGGCTTCCGGCATAAACCAGATGGGTATGCGAATCGCAGAACGAAGGGAAAAGCATGCCTCCCTCCGCATCGACGACTTCCGTGTCGGGAGCCACCTCCGGCATCTTGTCCATCGTGCCGTATGCAGCGATACGATCGCCGTCGGCCAGCAGCCAGGCGTTGTCGATCTCGCCGAGTACATTCATGTCGCGCCCCTTGACCCGAAGACGGCCGCTCTCGTCCACGCCGACGATCTTGGCTATGTTCTTAACGAGTAACATTACAATTTCTCGGTTTGAAGGAATTTCACCGAAGCGTCGATCAACGTGTACATCACCTGATCGTTCTCGACGAACGGCACATGCTTACGGTAAGCTGCCAGCAGATCCTCGATGGGCTTCGAAGAACGCAGCGGACGGCGGAACTCGAGGGCCTGTGCCGCATTGAGCAGCTCGATAGCCAGCACACGCTCGGTGTTCAGCACCACACGGTAGAGCTTCGTGGCAGCGTTGGAACCCATGCTGACGTGGTCCTCCTGACCCTGCGACGAAGGAATCGAGTCGCACGAAGCGGGCCAGCAAAGACCCTTGCTCTGGCTCACGATCGAAGCGGCCGCGTACTGCGGAATCATAAAACCGCTGTTCAGACCCGGCTTGGCCACCAGGAACGAGGGCAGCTCGCGTGCACCCGAAATCAGCTTGTAAATACGACGCTCGGAGATGTTGCCCAACTCCGCAACAGCAATAGCCAGGAAATCCATCGCCAGAGCGATCGGCTGTCCGTGGAAATTACCGGCCGAAACGATAATGTCCTTCTCGGGGAAGATCGTCGGGTTGTCCGTCGGGCTATTAATCTCGGTCTCGAGCACGCTGCCGACATAGTCGATCGTATCTTTCGACGCACCGTGTACCTGCGGGATGCAGCGGAACGAATAGGGATCCTGCACATGCTTCTTCGGGCGGGCGATCAGCTCGCTGCCCTCGAGCAGGCGGCGGAAATTACGGGCCGTCGTGAGCTGGCCTTTGTGGGCGCGGATCTCATGCACCTCGTCGATGAACGGGTTGATGCGGCCGTCGAATGCGTCGAGCGACATCGCGCCGATCAGGTCGGCCCACTCGCTCAAGCGACGAGCCTTGATAAGCGAATATACGCCGAAAGCCGACATGAACTGCGTACCGTTCAGCAGGGCGAGGCCCTCCTTCGATTGCAGCGAAATAGGCTTCCAGCCGAACTCCTTGAGGACTTCGTCCGAAGGACGCCGTGCACCCTTGTACTCCACTTCGCCGAGGCCCAGCAGCGGCAGGCACATGTTGGCCAGCGGAGCCAGGTCGCCCGAAGCGCCCAGCGATCCCTGCTGGAACACGACCGGCAGCACGTCGTTGTTGAAGAAATCGACCAGACGCTGTACGGTTTCGAGCTGCACGCCCGAATTGCCGTACGAAAGGGACTGGATCTTGAGCAGCAGCATCAGCTTCACGATCTCGGCAGGAACGCGCTCGCCCGTACCGCAGGCATGCGACATCACCAGGTTCTTCTGCAACTGCGAGAGCTGGTCCTTGTCGATCGAAATATTGCAGAGCGAACCGAAGCCGGTCGTAATACCGTAGATGGGCTCTTTCTGGGTTTCCATCTTGTTATCCAGGTATTCGCGACAACGCACGATGCGTTTTTTCGCATCTTCGCTCAAGTCGATTTTGATATTGTTTTCCAGAATTTCGCGGACACGATCGACCGTAAGATGCTCCGCGCTGATATGATGAATCATCGTTGTATTTCTTATTAAAGGTTAATACTCAAAAATAAGTCGAATTGTTTTTCGGTGCTCTCGACGTCCGGCGTACAGGGAATCCCCTCCGCTTCAGCCAATCGAAAGCATTCTCTCCGTCCGGCAGCAACCGAACGGAGAGAAGACCGATCTATTATTTCACTTCGTCGATAGCCTTGCGAACCAGCTTGTCGTCCGCCAGGTTGGGAAGGGTCACCTTCAGGCCCGGAGTACGCTCCATCTCGCGTTTGATAGCGAACATCGCGCCCTCGTTGCGGGCCCAGCTGCGGCGTGCGATACCGTTGTTCACGTCCCAGAGAAGCATCTCCTTGATATGACGCGCGGAATCCTCCGATCCGTCGATCACCATACCGAAGCCGCCGTTGATTACCTCGCCCCAGCCTACGCCGCCGCCGTTGTGGATCGAAACCCAGGTAGCGCCGCGGAACGAGTCGCCGATAACGTTCTGCACAGCCATATCAGCCGTACGGTTCGAACCGTCGTAGATGTTCGAGGTTTCACGGTACGGAGAATCGGTACCCGACACGTCGTGGTGGTCACGACCCAATACGACAGGTGCGGAAATTTCGCCGCGTGCGATAGCGTCGTTGAACGCGAGCGCGATCTTGGTGCGGCCCTCGCTGTCGGCATACAGGATACGTGCCTGCGAACCTACGACCAGCTTGTTCTTGCCAGCCTCCTTGATCCAGTGGATATTGTCGTCGAGCTGTCCGGCGATCTCCTTCGGAGCGGTCTTGCGAATCTCTTCGAGCACTTCGGTAGCCAGACGGTCTGTAGTAGCCAGGTCTTCGGGTTTGCCCGACGTACATACCCAGCGGAAGGGACCGAAGCCGTAGTCGAAGAACATCGGCCCCATGATATCCTGCACATAGGAAGGATAGCGGAAACGACCGCCCTCGCCCATGATGTCGGCACCGGCACGCGAAGACTCCAACAGGAAGGCATTGCCGTAATCGAAGAAATACATACCCTTGGCGGTCAGCTTGTTGATCGCAGCCACCTGGCGGCGCAGCGACTCCTGAACACGCTTCTTGAACTCCTCGGGATCCTCTGCCATCATGCGGTTGGACTCTTCGTAGCTCAAGCCGACGGGATAGTAACCGCCTGCCCAGGGGTTGTGCAGCGACGTCTGGTCGGAACCCAGATCGACATTGACGTTCTCGGCAGCCAGACGCTCCCAAAGATCGACCACGTTGCCCTGGTAAGCCAGCGACACGGCCTCCTTGTTCTCCTGTGCCTTCTTCGCACGGGCCAGCAACTCGTCGAGCGAGGTGTACACCTCATCGACCCAGCCCTGCGAATGACGCGTATGCACCGCTTTGGGGTTGATCTCGGCCGTGATGCTCACCACACCGGAGATATTACCCGCCTTCGGCTGCGCACCCGACATACCGCCCAGACCGGCCGTCACGAAGAGCATGCCGCGAATGTCTTTCTTACCCTCGGTAAGACGTTTGCGGGCTGCGTTGAGCACCGTGATCGTCGTGCCGTGCACGATACCCTGCGGGCCAATATACATATAGGAGCCGGCGGTCATCTGACCGTACTGCGAAACGCCGAGCGCATTGAAACGCTCCCAATCGTCCGGTTTCGAATAGTTCGGAATCACCATACCGTTGGTTACGATCACGCGCGGAGCGTCGGGATGCGACGGGAACAGGCCCATCGGGTGTCCCGAATACATCACCAGCGTCTGATCGTCGGTCATCTGGGACAGATACTGCATCGTAAGCAGATACTGCGCCCAGTTCTGGAACACGGCACCGTTACCGCCGTAGGTAATCAGCTCGTGGGGATGCTGCGCCACAGCCTTGTCCAGGTTGTTCTGGATCATCACCATAATCGCAGCGGCCTGACGCGACTTGTGGGGATACTCCTCGATCGGACGGGCATACATCTCATAATCGGGACGGAAACGATACATATAGATACGACCGTACTTGTGCAACTCCTCGGCGAACTCGCGGGCCAACACTTCGTGGTGCTTGGCCGGGAAGTAGCGCAGGGCATTGCGGATGGCCAGCACGCGCTCCTCCTCGGTGAGTATCTCCTTACGCTTGGGCGCGTGGTTGATGGTGGGATCGTACGGTTTCGGTGCGGGCAGCACATCGGGGATACCCGCCTTGATCTGCTCCTGAAATTCCTTTACAGTCATTGTTTTATATGTATTAAATTATTTAATCTTGCTCTCGACGATTTCCAGAATCTCACGCTCGGCTTTCTCCGCATCGGCGACGATCCGGTTGGCCTGGCCGATCAGGTCATCGGCGACGGCACGGTCTTTCAGACCGGCGGCATTGATCTTCACGTTCAGACACGCACCCAGCACGGCGCTGCGGGCAGCCAGCGCTCCGACGCCGGCGTCGGTTACCGAATTGGGATTTCCCTGTTCGGCCATCGCCTTCACGATTTCGAACACCTTGAACGAGGTCTGCATCGTACGCAGAGGCACCTGCGTAGCGTAGAGCGTAGCCTCCTGCAATGCGGCGCTACGGGCAGCTTTCTCCTCGTCGGTACCCTTCGGCATCGAGAATACGTTCATGATCCGGTTGAACGCTTCGGTATCCTCATCGACCAGGTGCAGCAACTCGGTCATCAGCTTCTGGCCTTTGTCCGCCCAGTCGGAGAACTCCTCCCAACGTGCGTCCCAGCCGGGTTTGTGCGACGACAGGTTGGCGACCATCGTACCCAGGGCAGCGCCCAGCGCACCCATGTAAGCGGAAATCGAACCGCCGCCCGGAGCCGGGGACTCGCTGGCGGTCTCCTCTGCGAAGCCGGTGCAGGTCAGATCGACCAGTTTCTTCTTCTTATTGTCCGCTTCGATCAGGTATTCGATCACCTTCTCTTCCGGTTTGAACGGCTTCAACTCGTCCAGACCCATCGACTTGATGGCGATACGGATGATCTCCTCCTCGGAAATACCGGTCGAACGCTCCTGCTTCTTCAGGAAATAGCGGCCCGCCTCGATCAACGTGCGCTTCGGAATCAGGCCGACGATCTCGGTACCGGTCACACGCACACCGCGTGCGTTGGCGGCGCGGCAAACCTCGTCGAAAGCCACGTGGAGCGGCGTAACGGAAATATTGGTGATATTCATCGAAACCTGGGCGATCTGGTACTCGTCGATGAACCAGCCGATCGCCTTGGTAGCCTTCAGCGTACCGGGCTTCATGATGGTCTTGCCGTTCTCGTCCTTCAAGGGTTTGCCTACGGGCGAATTGCCTTCGCGTACCGGACGGCCCTTTTCGCGCACGTCGAACGCGATGGCGTTGGCGCGACGCGTCGAAGTGGTGTTCAGGTTGTAGTTCACGGCGATCAGGAAGTCGCGTGCACCTACGGCGGTGGCACCCGTGCGTGCTACGCCCTCGTCGAAGGGACGGTCGCCGAAATCGGGAGCTTTGCCTTCGTGATTCATCTTCTCGGGCAGCGCCTCGTACTCACCGGCACGACATACGGCCAGGTTGCGGCGCTCCGGCGTAAAGGCAGCCGCCTCGTAGCAATAGGTCGGCACATGCAACTCGTCGGCGATGCGCTTGGCCAACTGACGGGCCAGCTCGGCGCACTCCTCGAGCGTAATACCCGCGATCGGGATGAGCGGACATACGTCCGTGGCACCCATACGGGGATGCGCTCCCTTATGATTACGCATATCGATAACCTCGGCAGCTTTCTTGACGCCCTGGAAAGCCGCTTCCAGCACGGCTTCGGGTTCTCCGACGAAGGTAACCACCGTACGGTTGGTCGCTTCACCCGGATCGACGTCGAGCAACTTGACTCCGTCAACCGCCTCGATTGCGGAAGTAATCTGCTGAATAACAGCCTTGTTACGGCCCTCGCTAAAGTTGGGCACGCATTCAATAATACGTTTTTCCATGTATTTTAGAGTATGTTAAGAATTTGTATTCGCTTCAGAATTAGCCCGTAAAACAGACCTACAAATATACGAAATAAATAAATATCCCTCCAAAGAAAGTTACAAATCTTTTATCGAAACGGACTATACGGTTACAAACTATCACGTATTCCACGGCCGAATCTCACAATACGACACTTTTCGCAACGATAAAACGGGCCGGGATTCGATCCCGGCCCGCCGCAAACAAACTTTTCCGGACATTACCCGATCGTCACGACGATACCGCCCGAAAACCAGACGCCGGGCATCTCCAACCCGCCGAAATCAAAATAACGGGTATCGGTCATGTTCATCACGTCGAAATAGAGTTTCCACCCCTTCTTTTCCCACGACAGACGGCCGTCCAACAGGAAATAAGGCTTGAAGTCACGCACTTCGGTCATCATCTTGCCGTCGGGATCCAACATCAGGGAACCGTCCGCATTACGCAAATAATAGGTATAGCTGCCGTTGCGGTCATATACCGCACCGGTCAGCGTGAGCGAACAGTTACGCAGAAAACGGAATTCGACCGTCGCCGCCGCTTTGTGCTTCATATAATCCAGCGCACTGGAAGTGATGACCCGATCGACTTTGCTCGTATGGATATAGCCGTATGAAACCGAAATCCGGTGCAGAAACCCGGTCGTCGTATAACCGCCCGAAACCTCCAGTCCATAGGTGTCGAGCTTGCTCTCCTGCTCGGAGTGCCACTTGCCCAGCTCCTCGCGCCAAACCCAGTCGATGATGTCGCGCCCCTGCCGGTAGTAAGTAAACAGCGAAGCATTCCACCCGCTGCGGGCGTAATCCGCCGCGAAACGATAGGTAATCGCATGTTCAGGCTTCAAATCCAGATTATTGAGCTGTGCAGGGGATGTGTAATAAAGATCGGTGAAGGTAGGCAGTCGCATCGACTGGGCCGCACCGACCTCGAGCCGCAGCCCACGCACCGGACGATAGCCTCCCGAAAGACTCCACAGGGCCGAAGTCCCATAAGGCGTGAAGCTCACCCCGGCCGAACCGGAAACGTCGAAACGCTCCCACTGTTTGACATGCCGCAGCCAGAGATTTCCCACGTGACGGTCCTTGGCATGGGTATATTTGCCGTGCGGAGTCGGAAGCGGCTCGCCGAGATTGGTGCTGTAAATGTGGTTGTAGGTGTAATCGCCTCCCAGGGAGGTCACACCGCCCTTCCACGTACAGTCGGCCCAGAACTCGGCTCCCGCATTGTCCGTATTGTGATGATTCATCGGCGTACCGCGCGTCCAGTCGTAACGGTCGAAATTCTTGCGGTAGCTGACCGACGAATTGAGCGTGAAACGCCCGACGGATTTCACCCATCGCAGCGAAGAGAGCACCGTCGAAGTATGCTCGAACTGATCGGGATTGTACGCGGCATAGAAACCGTTCGAACCGAACGACCGGTTCTGATAACCGGCCTGGAAATCGAAAAATCCGGCCTTTTCACTGTCGTAGTTCATCCGCAAGTAACCGTTGTAGTTCTCGAAATCGGTGTTGTGGATATACCCGTCGCTGCGACGGTACGACCCGGCGGCAAAAAGGGAAAAACGTCCCTTGGTCACGGCCCCCGAGAGATTGCCGTACGCATAGCCGTCGTCGCCGCCCGCCGCCTCGATGCGCAGATAGCGGGATTTGAGAGGCATCGTGCGGATATTCAGGGCCCCTGCATACGCACCGACGCCCGATACGCCGTCGATCAGATCGATTCCCGCGATGCAATCTATGTCGATCGGCAGCGAATGCGACTGATGACCCGTTCGGGCATCCGTAAAGTTAATACCGTTGAGCATGACCATCGTCTGGTCGAAGGAACCTCCCCGGATCATAATGTCCGCCTGCGTTCCCCTGCCGCTCCGTTCCCGAAGATCGATCGCAGGGCTCAAACGCAGCACAGACTCGAGGGTCTGGACCGGCGCCGAAGCACCCGCCTTTCGATCGAAAACGGAGGTGGACGACATCGTACTGCGCGTGGGGGTAGCTTTCACCCCCGTCACCTCGACCTTTTCGATCTCCAGCTCTCTGGCGATCGTAAGCGAATCGACGGTCTGCGCCTGCACGGGCGTCGTCGTGGACAGGAGAATGGTGGACATCGAAACAGAGAGGACTCCGATGGTAACCTGGCGCCGAAGGCTCGCGAAAGCGGCGTACCCCTTGCGACACCAGCGCCTGAAGCGCGGAGTACGCTTTGTTTGGATCTCTTTCATCCTGTAAAAATTAAAGTGATTAATAATATCGGCCTCGGTTCCTCTGCAGCGGAACTTCGGCCTGTCGGGGTGCAAAGATAATCCATTTGTCCGGACACACAAACGAAAAGGCCGGCCCTATGGCTGGCCGGCCTCTCTTTTCCATTCTATTTTTTATTACCACTCTTTCACCTTTTCGGATGCCTTATCGACCAATTCCCTGGTCTTGTCGAGCACTTTGCCTGCCTGCTCCTTGGCCTGTCCTTTCAGTTGCTGCGCCTGCTGACGGGCGCTTTCCTTGACCTGGCCGGCTTTCGCTACGACCTGTTCTTTCACCTGACCGGCTTTCGCGGCCACATGCTCTTTCACATCCTGTACCGTATCGGACAGATCCGCCTTCAAACGCTCTTTGTCCGCATTCAATTTCTCATTCATACGAATAATTTTTTAGTCTATCTTTTTCTCTTTTTTATTGCCTACGGCAGCTACGATCCACAACAATACGATAGCACCGACTACCGAAGTGACGATACTGCCGATGGTTCCTACGGCGAAAAGTCCGAACAGCGAGAAGATCCAGCCGCCGAGCACCCCGCCGACGATGCCGACAACTAAATTGACGATCAGGCCGGACCCCCGCCCTTTCACGATCAGGTTGGCGAGCCATCCGGCAACCAAACCTATCAATAAATACCACAAGAAAAACATAATCGATAATTTTTTAAGTTCTTTCGATACTGCTTGTACAAAATCTCCGCCAAACCCGAAAAACGACCGGACTTTATCGCAACCGCCCCAACGCCACCTCCGGCCGGACAAAAATCAAGGGGCCGCTCCGCAAACCGAACGGAAGATCCGGGAAACAGCTCAGGAATCCGACAGACGGGCAAGCTCACCACATTTGACTACCTCTCGCCTCCGAAATACCCAAAACGGGTGATTGCCCGCCCGTTTCATCCCCCCTACTTTTGCAAACGAATAAAACCAAAAGCCCATGATTAAAAATATCTGCACTGTCATCCTATTATTATTGTCCGTCCTGCCCGCAGCGGGACAAAACCGGGTAAAGGTCAAAATCTCGGGCAATGTCATCACCACAGACGGCGCTCCGGCCGAATACATCACGGTTTCGCTGAAAAATACGGTATTCGGCGGGATGTCCGACGGGGACGGCAATTTCGAATTTGCGGCTCCCCCGGGCGAATATACGATGGTCGTCCAATCCGTAACCGCCCACCGCAAGGAGTTTCCGGTCACCATCGAAACCGGTCGGGAAAACGTATTCCCGAACATCGAAGTCAAGGAAGATATCAACCAGTTGGAGGAGGTGGTCGTCACCGGACAGTTCTCGCCGCAATCCATGAAAAACTCCTTATATAAGGTACGGTCGGTAAACAGCGATCAGATCCGGCAAAAGGCACCCCTGGATGTACAGTCGCTTCTCAACACCGAAATCGGCATCCGCCTCTCGAACGACATGGCGCTCGGAGAAACGGACTTCGAGCTGATGGGTATGAGCGGCAACAACGTCAAAATCCTCATGGACGGTATTCCGATGATCGACCGAGGCTCGACCAAACAGAGCCTCAGCCAACTCGACGTAAACCGGATCGAACGGGTCGAAATCGTCGAAGGTCCGATGTCGGTAGTCTATGGCACGGATGCCCTTGCGGGAGTCATCAACATCATCACCAAAAAGGGACCGGGCTATTCCGAAGAAAGCACCTGGCGCGTGGGCGCCCGCATTCAGGAAGAAACGATGGGCAAGGAGTACCAGTTCTTCAACGGCGAAGGTCTTCACAACGAAAGCATCGATCTGGGGTTCAACCTTAAAAACGGACTCTACTTCAACGGCGGCTACACCCGCAACGACAACGGCGGCTGGCAGGGCGACCTGACCGGACGCGAAAAGCGCTGGCATCCCAAAGACCAGTCGCTGGCCAACGGTATGATAGGGTTCCAGCGACGCAACCTGAACGTCTGGTACCGGCTGGATTTCCTCGACGAGAAAATCTTCGGTCCTCTGAACGGTACCGCCATCGAACCGGAGAAGGTTTCCGACAAGGACTATCTGACCAAACGATACACCCATCAGTTACAGGCAGACTGGAGACTGGACAACCGGTTGAGCGTCAATCTCGCCCTCTCCTACCAGGACTACAAGCGCCGCACGCAGACCACCTGGACAGACCTCTCGACCGGAGAGAAATGGCTCTCGGCCGAAGATGCCAGTCAGGATGTCACCCAGTACAAAGCCTGGATCGCACGGGCGACGGCAACCTGGAATATCGGCCCGAAGATCAGCCTTCAGCCCGGTTTGGAATACCAATGGACCGAAGGCAAGGGCGGACGCATCGACGGCACCCCCACGATCTCCGATCTGGCATTCTTCATCTCGGCCGAATACAAACCCTGGAGCTGGATGAGCGTACGCCCCGGCGTTCGGGCTTTCCTGATGGCCGACTACGAAGCTCCTGTGGCCGTACCTTCGATTTTAACGAAGTTCGATCTGACACCCGATATGGACATCCGCCTCTCCTATGCCTACGGCTTCCGTACGCCGACCCTGCAGGAGCTCTACTTCTCGTTCCACAACGACAACCACGACATCGACGGCAACCCGGACCTGAAAGCCGAATATTCGAACAATGTCACGGGATCGTTCACCTACCGCATCCTGCATAACGCGCGGATCCGGCTCACCACCACGTTGAGCGGTTTCTACAACGTCTTCAAGGACAAGATCAGCCTGGCGCAGAACGTCGATATTCCCAACTACAACACCTACTACAACATCGGCCGCTACAAAACCCTGGGCGGGGCACTGGAAACCTCGCTGGCATGGGGCGGATTACGCGTGAACGTCAATGCTTCGCTGATCGGACGCTACAACAAATATGCCTCCGACGATAAAAGCCTGCCCCAGTTCCGCTATTCGCCCGAAGTGAGTACGACCATCAGTTACCATATCGCCAAGTCGGGAACGGACATCAGTTTCTTCTACAAATACACCGGCCAGCGCAAGGAGTACTATTACCACGAATACACGACCCCGGACAACAAGAAAGAGAGCGAAATTTACCTGAGGGGACTCCCCTCCTACCACTACGGGGACATCACCGTCACGCAGAAGTTGACCTCGTTCCTGAGCCTGAACGTAGGTGTCAAAAACCTCTTCAACCTGACCGACATACGCACGATCGTAGAATCCGCGAACGACACCCCTTCGGTCAGCTATCTCGGCTGCGGACGCAGCTACTTCATCGGACTGAACTTGATGCTGAACGGAAAATTCAAAAAATAACAAATTCAATATTAACTAATTAAAACCATTCTATGAAAAGATTACTTTACTTACTGTCAGCCTGTCTGATGACCTTCGGATTCTCGGCATGCAACGACGATGACGACAACCTGAAGTTGCAGGACATTTCGGTCGAATTCGCCGTATCGGAAGCCGGCATGGACGGCGAAACCGTCAGCCTCGGCCTGAAACTCAGCCGCGCTACGACCGAGAGCTTGGACGTAACGATGGAAATGACCTCTTCGGACGTATCCGACGCGGACATCACGACGACCCCGGCCATGACCGACGGCAAGATCACGGTCAATATTCCGGCCGGACAGTCCACGGGCACTTTCACCGTAGCCAAAGCGACGGGTAAAAACCCCGAGGGAACGGCGAAATTCCAGATTCTCTCCCTCTCGCTGACCGAAGGCTACAAGATCGGCACGACCAAGGAGATGACCCTCTCGTTCACTCCGATCGTCTCCACGGGCGGCACGATGACGCTCGAAGGGAAAGTCGGTGACCAGAACTACGCCAACATGGTCTATGTCGATCTGAGTAATAACAGCCAGATGCAGATCGACCGCAAGAGCTGGAACCTGGGCTTCTACTGCGGCGATGAGTTCCGCGTGGTACTCAACTCTTCATACGCAACGGTAGCGGCCGCTTCCGAGAAAACGGACTTCGCAGCCGTAACCCTCGAAGATGCGCAGAGCGCACCCAACATCGCCGCAGGCAGCATGTCCGAAGACTTCAAGGCGGAATGGATCGACGACGTCACGGGCGACCTGTCGAAGACCGCATTCGGCGAAATATCGGCTACGGATGCGAACAACAAGGTATTTTTCGTGGCCTCGGCCGACAACAAGACCAATACCGACGGTACGGAAAACCGGAGCCTCTGGTACAAAGTGAAAGTCACCCGCAGCGGCAACGGCTACAAGGTAGAGTACGGCAAGGTGGAAGATACGACCCCAAAAACCGTCGAAATCACGAAAGACCCGATTTACAGCTTCATCGGACTCTCGCTCGAAACCGGCGAACAGGTGCTCCAGCCCGCCAAGAGCAAATGGGACATCATGTGGGCCTACGCCGCCTCTTCGACCATGATGGCATCGGGACCGGTGATCTCGTTCACGCAGGATGTAATCACGATCAACAACCTGGGCGGCGCGGAAACAGCGATCGTCATGACGGACACCAAGTCGTATGCCGACTTCAAACGTGCGGACGTGGCATCTGCGGAGTTCCAGACGGAAGCGAACACGATCGGCACCAACTGGCGCACCCCCGCGATGCCGGGCGTGGAGAATCCGGGTGTCAAGGCAGACCGTTTCTTCGTCATCAAGGACTGTGCGGAAAACTACTACAAGCTCCGGTTCCTCAAATTCGGTTCGGGCGACGACGGTGAGCGCGGACGTCCGCAACTGGAGTACGAGTTGCTGAAATAGACGCAATGATGCGATCGGATTGGCTGGCAGCACCGGAACTACGGGACTGCCGGCCAAACCACGCAAAAAGAGTCCGTTTTCAAGATACGGCCCGTCCGGTATGGATCCGGACGCCGGCAATCCTCAAGAATCTTAACAATTTACACTTCGAATAATGGCAAAAAACAAGAAATGGATCCTCGCGGCCGTCGCCGTACTCGCAGTGGTCCTGTGCTGCTGGGCGGCGTGGAGCAAATGGGCATCCACGACCCGGATCGGACTGGTGAACTTCCAGAACTATCAGACGGCCAGCCTCGTCAAATCCAACGAAGACAACTTCATCGAATACGAAGAAATACCGCTCGACCGGCTCGACCGGCTCGGACGTTACGACCTGGTGCTGGGATTCGGCATGGGTCTGAAAATCACTGAAGAGCAGCGAGCGCAGATCCTCGCGGCAGCCGACGAAGGCACCCCTATCTACATTTACGCCGCCACCAATCCGGAAAACGACATCTGTAGCCTCGACAGCCTCACCGAGGCAGGACTTTCGGCCTACATCGGCAATGGCAACAAACGGAACTACCGGAATATGGCCCGCTACGTCCGCCAGCATATCGACGCGAAGCGCCTCTTCGTCACACCGGCTGAAGAAGCTGTCGAGAGCGCTTCGGACGTGCTCTACCACTTGGACGAAGACCTTTCATTCAAGACGGTGGCAGATTATGAGAAATACCTCCGGGAACAGGGAATTTATCGGGAGAAAGCCCCTAAAATCGCAATCGTAGGCGGTCTGAACGACCCCTTCAGCGGCAACCGGGCCAACATCGACAGCTTGATCGTATCGCTGCAAAACGCAGGAATGAACGTCTATCCCGTTTCGTCGTACCGCCAGCGTCTGACGTTCCTGCGGGAAATCGGCCCCGACGCGGTCATCCACTTCGCGCACGGGCGCATGGTCATGGGCCAGGCCGACGCAGCCGTGGAGTGGCTGAAGGAGCGGAACATCCCGATCTTCTCGCCGCTCTCCATGCTGGAAACGCAGGAGGAGTGGGAAAGCGACCCGATGGGGATGTTCGGGGGATTCATGTCCCAGAGTATCGTCGTACCCGAACTGGACGGCGCGATCTACCCCTACGTGCTGAACGATCAGGAACTGGACGAAGAGGGAATCTACCTCTTCAAGGCCATTCCCGAACGGCTGAAGAATTTCACCCGGATCATCGGCAACTTCATCTCGCTGAAACGGAAGCCGAATGCTGAAAAGAAAGTAGCGATCTACTACTTCAAAGGCGCCGGACAATCCTCGCTGACGGCCCAGGGACTGGAAACGGTGCCGTCGCTCTATAATCTTCTGAAACGGCTCAAGGCCGAAGGCTACACGGTGAAAAACCTGCCTGCGACCGAAAAAGAGTTCGAAAAGCTGCTGATGACGCAGGGTGCCGTATTGAGCACCTATGCCGAAGGAGCTTTCGACGACTTCCTGAAAAACGGCCGTCCGGCACTGGTCGGAAAGTCGGAATACGAATCCTGGGTGCAGGACGCCCTGCCCGAAGAGCTCTATGCCGACGTCGTGCAACTGTACGGCGAAGCGCCGGGCCGCTATATGAGTACGGTCCGGGAGGGCGAGCCGTGCCTGGCCGTAGCCCGCATCGATCTGGGCAACGTCGTGCTGCTGCCGCAGCCCATGGCTGCGGTCGGCGACGACGCTTTCGCCATCGTACACGGCGCCAAAACCGCTCCGCCCCACCCCTACATCGGCGCCTACCTCTGGGCGCAATACGGCTTCGGAGCCGACGCGATGATTCACTTCGGCACACACGGCAGCCTGGAGTTCACGCCCCGGAAACAGGTGGCGCTCTGCCGCTACGACTGGCCCGACCGTCTGGTGGGCACCATTCCCCACTTCTATTACTACACCATCGGCAACGTCGGCGAAAGCATGATGGCCAAACGCCGCTCGTACGCTACGACGATCTCCTACCTGACCCCGCCGTTCACGGAGAGCAAGACCCGGGGACAGTACAAGGAGCTGATGAACAAAATCGAAGCGTACTACAAGACCGACGAGGCCCGCCAGCCGGAGGTATCGATCGCCGTGAAAAAGATCGCCGTGAAGATGGGCCTGCACCGCGACCTGCGGCTGGACAGCCTGCTCACGCAGCCCTACACTGCCGAGGAGATCGCCCGCATCGAAAACTTCGCCGAGGAGATCGCCAACGAAAAGATGACCGGGCAGCTCTATACGACCGGCGTTCCCTACTCGCCGGAGAAGATCCGTTCGTCGGTAATGGCCATGAGCGCCGACCCGATCGCATACAGCGTAGCGGCCCTCGACCGCCAGCGCGGAAAGGTAACCGACACGCAGCTCAAGAGTCAGGCATTCTTCACGCAGCACTATCTGGAGCCGGCCAAACAACTGGTCCGCCAGGTACTCGGCGGACAGAAAGCCGACGACGCACTGGTCTGCCGCGTAGCGGGAATCACCCCGGAGAAGCTCGCCGAAGCGCACACGATCCTCACTCCGCCCCGGCGAGGTATGATGATGGGCCGCGCAGCTACTCCTACGGAATATACGGCCGATCAAAAACGCGAAGCGCAGGCCATCGCCGAAGTGGAGCGTACCGTGACGAATATCCAGAACTACAAACGGGCGCTGGAGGAGAGTCCGGAAATGGAGATGCGCTCGATTCTGAACGCTCTGGCGGGCGGATACGTCGCACCAACTTCGGGCGGCGATGCCGTGGCCAATCCGCAGGCGGTGCCTACGGGCCGCAACCTTTATGCTGTGAACGCAGAGACCACCCCGTCCGAACAGGCCTGGGCCAAGGGCAAGGAGCTGGCGGAGAATACGCTCGCACAATACAAGAAAACGCACGGCGACTATCCGCGCAAAGTCAGCTACACCTTCTGGAGTAGTGAATTTATCGAGAGCGAAGGTGCGACGATCGCCCAGGTGCTCTACATGCTGGGCGTAGAGCCGGTACGCGACGCCTACGGCCGCGTGTCCGACCTGCGGCTGATCCCTTCCGAGCAGTTGGGCCGGCCCCGCGTGGACGTAATCGTGCAGACCTCGGGGCAGTTCCGCGACCTGGCGGCATCTCGCCTGGCACTGATTTCGCGGGCCGTCGAGATGGCGGCGGCAGCGACCGACGACCGGTACGGCAACCGCGTGGCGGAAAGCACGGTGGAGACCGAACGCCTGCTAGTCGAGCAGGGCGTATCCCCGAAAGACGCGCGTGAAATGTCCACGCAGCGGGTATTCGGAGGTGTGAACGGCATGTACGGAACCGGCATCCAGGACATGATCACCAGCGGCGACAAGTGGACCGACGAACAGGAGATCGCCGACGCCTACATCAACAACATGGGCGCCGTGTACGGCAGCGACGAAGAGTGGGGAGAGATGAAGGCCGGACTGCTGCGGGCCGTGCTCCACAACACGGACGCCGTCGTACAGCCCCGTCAGAGCAACACCTGGGGCGCGTTGAGCCTCGATCACGTCTATGAGTTCATGGGCGGGATGAACCTGGCCGTGCGCAATGTCACGGGCAAGGACCCCGACGCCTATTTCGCCGACTACCGCAACCGCAACAACGTCAAAATGCAGGAGCTCAAGGAGGCTATCGGCGTGGAATCCCGCGCCACGATCTTCAATCCGGAATACGTCAAGGAGGTGATGAAGGGCGGCGCATCGAGCGCATCGCAGATCACCGAGGTCGTGACCAACACCTACGGATGGAACGTCACCAAACCCGATGTCATCGACAAGGAGATGTGGGACCGGATCTACGACGTGTATGTCCAGGACAGCTACGGCCTGGGAACCGAACAGTTCTTCCGTCAGCAGAATCCGGCAGCCCTGCAGGAAATCACGGCCGTAATGCTGGAAACTGCCCGCAAGGGAATGTGGAAAGCCTCGGAGCAACAGCTCAACACACTGGCGAGCCTGCACACGGAGCTGGTCGAAGAGTTCGGCTCGACAGGCAGCGGATTCTCGGGCGGCAACGCCAAATTGCAGGAGTTCATCGCCGGACGGGTCGCTCCGCAGCATGCGGCGGCCTACAAACAGCAGATCCAGACCATGAAGACCGTACAAAGCCCGGATAACAAGAACGGGATGGTACTCAAGAAAGACGAAGTGTCCAGCGGTGAACAAGGTCGGAAAAACGCCCTGAACGGCGTATGGATCGCCGGCGGAGTACTGGTGTTGTTCGTCGTCCTGCTGCTGGTGCTCCGCAAAAAGAGAAAAGACAACTAATACGATACTATGCAACTAATCATCAGCGTACTCATCCTGTTCATCCTCATCAACTGCGTGCTCAAACTCAGTTTCTGGAGGATCTGGCAGGCCGCTCTGTTCGGAGCGGTGTGCGGCGCCTTCGTCATCGCGACCTACCCGTACGCCATTCTGCAATCGAAGACACAGTTGGCCGACTACCTGCAAAACACGACGGCTCTGCAAAATATGGCCGTTATCATCACGCTCGAATCGGTCGTCTGCTTCGCCTACTGCATCGCCGTGCTGCGGGGTTGGTTCGGACAACAGGAACGGTGGTGGGTGAAACCCCTGAAGTGGTACCCCAGCCTACTCGTCTTCCCCGTGCTGTTCTACCTGCAGACCGAATTGGTGTTCAGTTTTCCCGGAACGTCGTTCTCGGCGATCTCCTATGCGTTCGCCGCAGCCGTCGTCGTGCTGTTCCCGCTGCTCTGCCACCTTTTCCGGCTCCTGCTGCCGGAAAAGGAGATGCGGCTGGAGACGCACTTTCTGGTGAGTCTCTTCGTCTGCATCATCGGCCTGCTGACCACCGTCAACGGCAATGTAACCTATCCGGCGGTCGATGAGCCGACGAACTGGCGGGCACTGGGATTCGCCTTCGGACTGTTCCTGGTTCTCTTCGTGCTTGGGGCGCTCTGGAACCGCATCAAATGGATCGTCCTGCAAAAGCGAAACGCCCGCAAAAAACATTCGGCACAACCCCGAACCGTCATAAATTCCAAGAAATCGTAAAACAAATAAACTTATATGGAAACCATTTCACAAGTACTTTTCTGGGTGGCCAACAGCCTGCTTATCCCGGATATTCTGCTGCTGTTGCTGCTGTTCATCCGCGCCCTGCTGCTCGTGGGCGGCATCTACAACCAATACATGGCCAAACGCAAGAACGACAAGCGACTGAACGACCTGATCAAAAACCTGACACCGGACAAGGTGGACGACCTGCGCAAAGCGCTGCCCGCGAAAGACAACTCGCTCTACATCCGCTATCTGCGCGACCTGCTGACCAACCCGGCCAGCCAGGATTACGCAGACTACCTGATCTCGAATTTCGAGAACGACGCCGAGAAGGACGTGATCCTGTCCAAACTTCTCACCAAGATCGGCCCCGTACTGGGTCTGATCGGCACGCTGATCGCCATGAGCCCGGCGCTCGTGGGACTCTCGACGGGCGACATCGCAGGTATGTCCTACAATATGCAGGTCGTATTCGCCACGACGGTCGTGGGCCTCGTGATCAGCGGCGTGGGCCTGGTATCCCTGCAATTCAAGCAGCGCTGGTATGCCAAGGATGTCAATAACCTGGACTACGTATCACGGAAACTGATCGAAAAAAACACGGAAGCATGAAACCGACCCGCAGAAAAAGCAAGTTCGCCGTACAGGAAGACTCCGATCCGCTGAGCGTGGTGGTCAATCTGTTCGACGTGGCGATGGTCTTCGCCGTAGCGCTGATGGTCGCCATGGTAATGCATATGAACATGACCGAAGTATTCACGCAGGAAGACTTCACCGTAGTGAAAAACCCCGGCAAGGAAAATATGGAGATCATCATGAAGGAGGGAAACAAGATCAACAAATACACCCCCTCCGAACAGCAGGGTTCCGGTGCGAAGGGCAAGCGCGTCGGCATCGCCTACGAACTGGAAAACGGAGAAATCATTTATGTACCAGAGTAATAAACAGAACGGAAAATGAAAAAGATCCTCGTATCGTTGATCTGCTGCCTGACCGCAACGCTCGGTTGGGCACAGGAGAAAAATGCCTACACGCTGTTCGACGCCCAGGGCAATCGGGTCGATTACACGCAGATGATGGACGTGCTCGAACGGCAGGATGTCGTATTCATCGGCGAAATCCACAACTGCCCCATCGCCCACTGGATGGAATACGAAATCGTCAAAGACCTTTACGACCGGCACGGCGACCGGCTGATGATCGGCGCCGAAATGTTCGAGCGGGACAATCAACTGATCCTCGACGAATACCTGGCCGGAATGATTACTCCCGAACGGTTCAACGCCGAAGCCAAGCTCTGGCCCAACTACAAGACCGACTACTCTCCGATCGTCGAATTCGCCAAAGAGCACAAGATTCCCTTCGTCGCCACGAACGTAGCACGCCGCTACGCCAACATGGTCGCCAAAGGCGGATTCGAGGCGCTGGACGGGCTTTCGGACGAAGCGAAACGGTATGTCGCACCGCTGCCCCTGAATTATGTGCCCAACAAGAGCGTGGACGAATATTTCGGGGCCATGAAGATGCCGGGGATGAAACAGAGCGCCGCAGAAAACCTTTCGAAGGCACAGGCGGTCAAAGACGCTACGATGGCCTGGTCGATCGCCGAACGGATGCAGTCGAAACTCGTCCACATGAACGGCAACTTCCACTCGACGGACCACAGCGGCATCATCACCTACCTCAACCAGTACCGTCCCGGTCTGAAGATCGGCACGGTGGAGGTCATCCGGCAGGAAAATACCGACAAGCTCGATCCCGAAGCACTCGGTAAGGCCGATTTCTTCATCTGCGTACCCAAAGACATGACCTCGACGTTCTGATCGCAGACAAACGAAAAAAGAGGGGACGATACGGAAAATCGTCCCCTCTTTTTTTGTCGCGCCGGCCTTTTCGGATCGTCCGGACGCTATTTTATGCGAACAGGGCTTCCGTTTTGGCGATCACCTCCTCCGGGTCGGGATCGATCGGGAAAACATGATCGGGCTTCAGGTACCACAGCGTTTTATCCTCCTTGAAATGGAGTTCGCCGCCGCCCGTAATATTCAGCATCACCACGGCATCTTTGGCGATCTTGCCCTCTTCTACAGCCTTGATGAGCGATGCGGTGGCGATGCCGGCCGCCGAATAGATATCGACGCCTTCCAACTCAAGGAACAGACGCCGCGCTTTGCGGGCGTGGGCATTGGTCAGCGCGAACATCTCGCCGTCGGTGGCTTTCAGCGCATCGTAAAGACCGCCGGCGATACTATAAGGCGGTTTGCGGTTCGACAGCACCTTGGCGTCGATGATCTCCACGTCACGGCGGGCTTTGTCATCGTCGTAATGGAGCATGTCGCGCGAATCCTCCCGCCAGGCGTTATACATCGGCACGAACGGCGCGTTCTGCGAAACCATCAGCTTCATCAGGTGACTACCGAAACGGCCGTCCTCGATAAGGCGCATATTGGCTTCCCAGGCGGCAATAGCACCCGTACCGCTGCCGACGGCCTGGAAATAGTAATCGGGGATCCGACCGATAGTCGTCGCTGCCGACAGTACGGTAGTGGCCATACCGTCGCGGCGTGCCACGTTCTTCGCACCGCCCTCGGCATAAAACTTATCGCTCTTGAGTGCCAGGTTGCTCAAATGGATCGCATCGAAATAATCTCCGCCCTTCTCCGAACAGATCAGTTTCACGCAAGGATCCAGCGGTCCGTCGAACCACAGGGCATCGAGGTTGTCGGCAGGCACCGACAAGAGCAGCGGAATCCGGTTGTCGGAGCAGACCTTGGCGAAGGCGCGGGCCGTATTGCCGGCCGACGCCACGACAAGCACCCGCTTCTCGTTCTCGTCGATACGGGCACAGACGCTGTAAGCCTCCGTTTCCTTGAACGAACAGGTAGTCATGTGCGCCCCGATAGCCGGGTAATAGCCGTTGAAGGTAATGTAGAGATTTTCCAGCCCGAGGTGCGCAGCCAACCCTTTACTTTTGTAGGTCACCGGAGCCTTCGAATTTTCCAGCATTCGCCGAACAGGCAACCAGTCGGCGAACTTGTAGAACCCGTATTCATCGGATTTGAGTTCGAGCTGCTTTTTTGCATAACGAGTACGGATCAACGAAGGACACTTGCACTGGGCATCGTCCAGCGTCCACCCTTCGTCCGGAAACTCCCGGCCGGTAGCGACACACTCCAGCGTGTAGGAAGTAGGGGTAAAATCTTTCATCTATTGCGGTTTAATTATTACGACATACGGGACTTGAAATCCTCGTAGCCGAATTCTCTGATTATTTCTATTGCTCCGTCGCGGCGCACGATGGCGATCGCAGGATGCGCCACGCCGTTGAACATCGTGGTCTTGACCATCGTATAGTGAATCATATCCTCGAACACGATGCGATCGCCGACCCGCAGGTCGCGGTCGAAGATCCAATCCCCGTAGTAATCCCCGGCCAGACAACTGTTGCCGCCCATACGCCAACCCTTCTCTCCCGGTTCCGGATCGCGGGCCCCCAGGATCGCCGGTTTATAGGGCATCTCCAGGCAGTCGGGCATGTGGCAGGCGAACGACACGTCGAGCATCGCCGTCGTCACCCCGCCGTTCTCCACGATGTCCTCGACGGTCGAAACCAGAAAGCCCGTGCGCCACGTGAAGGCGCTGCCGGGTTCGAGAATCAGCCGCAGGTTCGGATGGCGGGACCTGAACGCCTTCAGCAGGGCGATCAGGCGGTCGCAGTCATACCACGAGGCCGTCATCAGGTGGCCGCCGCCCATGTTGAGCCATTTGATCCGGTCGAGATACGCTCCAAAATGCGTCTCGACGGCCTCCAGCGCCTTTTGCAGATGCTCCGGGCGCGATTCGCAGAGGACGTGGAAATGCAGCCCCTCGACACCCGCCGGAAGTCCGCCGTGCGCCGCCAGCTGTTCGGCCGTGACGCCCAGCCGCGAGCCGGGGACGCAGGGGTTGTAGAGGTCCGTCTCGACGGGCGAATACTGCGGGTTGATCCGCAGGCCGCAGGAAATGCCGTTGATAAGGGCTTTCTGGCCGAAGCGGCGGAACTGCGACAGCGAATTGAACGTGATATGATCGCTGCAATTGAGGATTTCGTCGATATTGGAGTCCGTGTAGACCGGGGCGTAGGTGTGGGCGGGACGCCCGAACTCCTCGAAAACGAGACGCGCCTCGGCGGCGGAACTTGCAGTCGCACCGTCGGAATGCTTCGCCAGCTCGGGAAAAATGCTCCACATGGCGCAGGCCTTCAGGGCGACGATAATTTCGGCGCCCGATTCCCGGCGCACACGGTCGACAGTCGCCAGGTTCCGGTCCAGCAGCTCCTCGTCGAGGACGTAGCACGGTGAAGGCAGTTTCAGAAAGTCAATCATCGAATTGTTTTTAGTTGGATTTCATCCTTCGTTTTCTCCGCTCGGCATAATCCGGGCAAGCCCGGCTCTGCCCTCGCTCAACGAAAACGTCCAAAACAGTTGCAAAAGTAGCAAAAACCTCCTGAAAACCACGCTGCGCAGGCTTGGTTTTCGGGAAAATACGCATTTATACTTATCGCTTGCGAAACCCGGTCCGGAAATAAGCATCGGAGCCGGTCGCCGGCAGGGGCATTTCGGGAAAAGCGGTTCTGCGGAAAACGATACGACAGTTTTGATTTTGGAGGAGCGGAAAATCCCGCTGCGGTTTTCGATCGGTGCGGTGCATCTGTCGTGCATCGTGAAAAATCCCCGGATGGGACGTACTTCGGCACTATCCATCCGGGGATTTTGAGGGATGTGCGGCAGATGCGCCGCAATCTTCAAAAACCTACACTTCGAGATTCACATCGAACAGCTCGTGCCACGGCAGGCCCTGCTCGCCCAGCTCGGCGAGGAACGGATCGGGATCGAACTCCTCGACGTTGAACACGCCGGCGCCGCGCCAGAGGCC
>ENA-OZEU01000100-OZEU01000100.1-human-gut-metagenome-genome-assembly--contig:-NODE-100-length-21936-cov-11.026827_pt1 | contig 21936 bp, 19 predicted proteins | sample MGYA00244608_ERZ653614 | MGnify/ENA primary metagenome ERZ653614 (study PRJEB26926, sample SAMN06165166) | human gut metagenome | biome: ENVO:00009003; feature: ENVO:2100002; material: ENVO:00002003...
AGATGGCGGAAAAGACATCGCCAGACGCGCCGCCGAATTGTGCGGTGGTGCCTTAGAACCAGCTGCGGCTTAACGCATGAAGCCGCAACATTCGCGCGCATTGGAAAGGAGCATTCCGATGATGAAGAAGTACATTGCCTGCCTGCTTGCGGCTATCCTTCTGCTGACCATGCTGCCCGCATCCGCATCGGCGGAGGGCGGAATGCAGGCGTGTCACCGCGTGACGGCGAAGTATACCGATTCCAAGCAGAGCAACAAGAGCGGCATCCGGCTGTGGTCGGTCAAAACCGCATTGACGAGCGTCGATGACGAAATCAATGGGCTGGCGCAGGCGTACGCGGACAAAATCGCCCCGACGCTCCAAGCAGGGAAAGCGAACGGCGATAAGAATAGCCGGCTGGATGTCGAAATCCGCCATAGCAAAACGGGGCTGACGTGGATGAGCTTCCTCGTGCAGGCGCGCACGACCTACCACCGCGACCTGATTGCGCAGGAGTTCACCAGCCGCACGTTCGACATGACGACCGGCGAAAGAATCCTGCTGACGGACATTTTCCCCGAAGGCAGCGAGGGCTGGACGATTCTGCGCGAGAAGGTAGAAGCCCAAATCAACTACTATTTCCCGGATGAAACGCCTGACCCGGATGCCGTTGCGCAGGTGCTGTCGGACGAGGGACTGCGGAATCTCGACTTCACGCTGCACGGCATGTCGCTGGTCATTCACCTCTCGGCGGATGCGTTCTATCCGGAGCATCACACGCTGATTGAGACGACGCTGTTCTACCCCGACATCCGAGAGTACATGACCGAAAAGGCGCAGGTCGAGACGGACAACCTTTCCTATTATAAGACCGTCGCGCTGACGTTTGACGACGGCCCGACGCGCACCAACTCCACCAAAGTCCTCAACAGCCTGATGGAGGTCGGCGCGCCCGGCACTTTCTTCATGATTGGCAAAAACATGAAGCCCTACGCCGATTTGGTGCAGCGCGCGCACGACGAGGGTCACGCCGTCGCCAGCCACAACTGGACGCATGGCGACGCGCGGAAAATCAGCGCCGCCACCCTCCGCGCCATGCCGGAGAAGGTCAACAATGCGCTGATTTCCATCATCGGCATCCCGACGCGCTACGACCGCGTGCCCTACGGCGTCTATCCGGCGATGATCAAGGCGAAAGTCGGCTGGTCGTACATCCAGTGGTCGGTGGATACCTACGACTGGCGCGGGCGCAGTACGTCGCTGATTATGAGCAAGACGAAGAAGCAGTTCACCGACGGCGATATTGTGCTGATGCACGACATCAAGGACAACACGCCAAACACCGCGAAAGTGATGGCGGAATGGCTCTACGAGCAGGGGTACATTCTGCTGACGGTGGATGAGCTGTTCGCCAAGGACGGCGTGACGCTGGAGCCGGACACAGTGTATTTCCGCTGCGACGACGGCGTGACGACGATTAAGAAGTAACGGGGGTGCAAGGGATGAAGCGAATCGCTGCGCTGCTGACGGCGCTGTGCCTTCTGCTGGCGCAGGCGCTGGCAGAAACGACCATCGACCCGAAGGAAGCGCGAAACATCACCCTGACGGAAGCGGGGGAGAATGAAATGCCCGACGGCATCAGCCCGACGACCGGGCGGACGCTGAGCAAGCTCTATGTGCCGGAGGGGTACGCGGGGCTGGCGGCGACAGGGCGCTATCTGCCCATGCTGGTGCAAATCGGCAATGATGGCGGCGGCGTGGGCAACCGCGCGCCGTGGGGCGTGGCGTATGCGGATATCCTCTACGAAACGCCGCTGACAAGGAGCCACGAAACGCGCATCACCGCCGTTTTTTCCGATATGATCCCGGATTCGGTCGGCTTCGTGCGCTCGGCGCGCATTGGGCATGTGTGGCTGAGCGAGGAGTGGGGCGGCGGCTTCCTGTTCTACGGTCAGCAGGAGGTGGAAGGGAGCGACGTGAAGGCGGAAATCAGGCGGCTCGGCGCGGACTTGAGGAGCGTTATCTTCAGCGGCATTGCAGGCGGAACGAACTTCAAGCGCTACTTTACCAGCCGCGCGGGCGCGAAATCCCCTTATGATGTGGATGCAAACGTCGCCGCGATGAGCCGCCTCGTGCCGGAAGACCACGTCGCGCCGAACCACGCCTTCCGCTTCACCGACGATGCGCCCGATGGCGACAGCGCCACCCGCGTCTACATCAACTGGGGGGACAGTGCGAAGCTCTACAACTCGCGCCTTGTCTACCGCAAGGAGTGGAACGGCTACCTGCGCTACATGGGCACGAGCAAGACGAACTGGTACGCCGACCGTGATTCGGACGACAGCGCCATTGCCTTCCAGAACGTGATTGTGCAGTTCACGCGCGTGGACTACAACCACAACAACAAGAATGAACCGATTATGTACGTCATCGGCGAAAACGGCGAAACGGCGGAGGGCAATGCGGATTTCTTCCTGGGTGGCAAACATATTTCCGGCTATTGGAAGCGCGACAGCATGACCTCCCGCACGGTCTACTACGATGCAAGCGGCAAGGAAATCGCCCTCCTGCGCGGACGCACGCTGATTGTCATTTTCCCCGATGACGCGGCGTCGAAACGCTCGGTGTCTTACGAGTGAGCAAATGCATATCCCGGAGGGCGGGAGAATTTGTGCCGCGCCAAAACAATTGGAAACGGCGTGAAAAACTGTCATTTTTCTCCGGGCATTGTGTCCCGGAGTTTTTTGTTGTCGAAAAAAATAGGAAAATGATAGCCAAATATGGAAAAAACGCTTGACAATCCTTGCCGAAAATCGCTATAATTAAACAGGTAAATTCATACGATTTCTGAATCAACATGAGCCATCAGCCTGCATGTTTTTCCCTTTGACGTCCGCGCATTCCACTTCGCGGCAGCCAGATGAAAAAATCCGCAGCGTATTTTGGCTTGTTTACATTCGGAAATCGTATCAGGTTGAGGGAGTGGAATTGGAAAATGGAAAGCGGTGCAAACACAAAGGAAGTACTGACTCCGAAAAACGTCTATCGCTTTTTGACGGACAATCTGCCGGGGCTGTATCCGCATGGGGTGATTCCCGCGGCGGAACGCAAGGGCTTGACGCTGGTGAAGTTCTGGGCGCAGGTGCTCGACGGAATCATTCCGCCGGAATGGCACGCGTCGCTCTTTGGCGGCACGCAGCGCTCGCGGCGGCTGAGCGACATGATGAACCGCACGGGCGTGCAGCCGCTTCCGCCCAAATTGCAGCAGGAGATGAACGCACTGCTGTCCGGGGAGACGCTGATTCGCCTGAGCCAGCAGGTGCAGGACTTCCTGCGCAGCGCGCACTACGATGCCGATGCCCTCACGCGCGCCCTGCCCGACTTCGTGCGCATGATGATGGAAAACGAGGAGTGCATGAAGCCGGAGCATGTGCAGGTGTTTGAGAACCTGCAAAAATCGCGGGAGACGCTGCCGCGCACGTTTGTGGACATGCTGACGCTCTCGTGGCTGGCGCTGCTGGCGTTCTATGGGGAAGAGATGTGCTGCCGGGAATTGATGGATTTCTGTCAGGCGCAGGAGCATTCGGCACAGGCGCTGTATCTGCTTTCGTCCCATGTGACCTTCGGGCGGCGCGTGCCGCTGTCGATGACAGGGCGCAACTGCGAATTGTGCCGTCAGGGGCTATCGGCGGATGAATACGTCATGGATGCGGCTTCGTGCCTGCCGCAATTGACGGACGCGATTCGGCAGGGCGGCAAAATCGCCGTGACGGGCATGGGCGGCATCGGCAAAACGGAAATGACCCGGCAGGCGCTGGCGGCGCTGGCAAAAGAGGAGCTGTTCAGCCGCATGGCGTGGGTGCAGTACGAAAACAGCCTTGCATCCAGCCTGCGCATGGCGTTTGACGGCTTGGACGGCGTGGCGGAGGAGAACGTGCTCTCAACAGTGCGCGAGAAGCTGGAAGCGCCCTATCAGGGGCGGACGCTGCTGCTGATTGACAGCGTGGATATGCCGCCGGAAGCGGACGAGGGGCTGCGCGAAATTGAGCATTGGGGCTGCGATGTGCTGGTGACGACGCGCTTCCCGCTGGGCGAGGGCTTCCGGAATATCGCCGTGCCGCTGCTGTCGGAGGAAGCCAGCCGGGCGCTGTTTGTCCAGCACGACCCGTACTTGCAGGGCATGGGCAGCGCGGAAACGGAAGCGCTGCATCAGGTGCTTTCGCGCGTGGCGGGGCATCCGCTGGCGATTATCCTGCTGGCGCATCTGGCGAAGATGAAGCGCTGGACGATGCATCAGCTGCTGGAAGAGCTTGACCGCATCAGCCCGGAGGGACTGCGGCTGGCGGGCGGCAAATTCAGCGCGATTGCGCAGAGAATCGCCCAGATGGTGTCCACCGACGCGCTGACCGACCGCGAAAGGCAGGTGCTGGCGGTTTTCGCCACGTTTCCGGCGTGGACAATCCCGGTGCGGGACGCGCTGACCCTCCTGCGCGACTTCGGTACGGAGGATGAGCTGCTCTCCGCGCTCGAAACCGCGGCGGATTACGGGCTGCTGACGTCGAACTGGCGCGGATACGCGATGCACCCCGTGCTGGCGGAGAGCTTCCGGCCGCTGCTGCCGCCGATGGAGAAGGTGCCGAGGCTGGCGGAGGTGTTCGAGGAGTGCAAAGAGCATTACCGCGAGACAGATTATCGGACGGCGCCGCTGATGTCGCTGGCGCTGTACGCAATTTCAGACTTCGATGATGCGCCTGTGGAAACCATGGGCGGCATGACAGTGGCGATTTTTTACCTTTTGAATCTTCGTGGGGGAGAAATTCCTGCCGCACGACTGGAATTGTGGCGACAAAAGAAGCAAGGTGAACTTCAAAAGACAGAACATGGACGCTTCTTGGACGGATGTTTCAGTTTAGCACTTGATTCCATTCTGGGCGGCGATTTGGTGAAAGATGGCGAAAAAGTGATTGCGAATCTTTCCAGCGCTTGTGAAGATGATATAGAGTTTATGCTGCTGACCTGCGGCAATCAGGCGCAGCAGATGGAGCGTGAAAATACCAGCAAATTCCTTGCCCGAATTGGCGAACTGATTCCGCTGAACCATCCGAATGCAGCGGCAATGAGAGCGGAGAAAACAGCTATTGCACTGCTGAACAAGGAAAATGTGCCGCAAGAAGATTTGGATGCAGCCATTTCCTGCTTTATGGAAGCGTTGGATGAACCAAAGCGCGTGGTTGATGCGGCTGGGCAGCTTGCGCAGGTGCTTTGTGCAATGGGACTGGCAGGTATGCCCAGAGAGCGAATCAAAGCACTGGCGGAGCTACTGGAAGAAAAAACGAAGGATGTTGACAATTTGCCGTTTACCTTCTATGAAGGGTGCGAATTGGTTTTTCATATTCTGGAGGAATATGAAAAGGCACTTTCTTACGCGAAGGCTGCTGTTGAGCATACGCCGAAAAACACAAAAACGTATTTTACGGCACTGTACAATTATGTGACGATTATGCAGGAGATGGGGAGAAGGTTGGAAACACAGGAGACTGTAGTTGATGCGCTTAAAAAAGTGCAGAAACTATTTGGCGAAAACAACTCACTGTACTGCATTTTCAAAATGGCGTATATCTCTAATTTGCTCGAATTAAAACAAGGAGAGGAAGCAAATGAAGCCCTAAATCAGGTGCTGCCGATTGTGCGCCAGCAGATGGGGGAAATTGATGCAAAGGTGGTCGAGTCGGCGCGTGTTCGTGCACTTGCACTGCTGGGACGTGAGGAAGAAGCAATCGAATTGGGCAAACAGGTGCGTGCATTCTTTGTTCAAATCGGCGGTGAAGAATGGACACAGGTGAAAGCACTCGACAGAATCATCAGCAAAGTAAAAAAAGGGGGCTATCGGCAGGAAACGTAATATTGCAGCACAATTTCTGCAAGTTCGGCTGCAATGAATGTAACCTGCTTGACAATCCCCATTGTCGCCGTATAATGGAAAGCGGAATCCTGCATTCGGATAACCATTTTCTATTATACGGCGTTTTTTGCTGCCGGACGCAAAAGAAAGGAAATGCACATGACGCTCAAGGAATTTTATGCCGCAGTTGGCGGCGATTATGATGCAACCCTGAACAGAATCCCCAAGGAGTCGATGGTGCTGCGCTTTGTGAAGAAGTATGCCGACGACAAAACCTACGCCCAGCTGACCGAAGCGGTGAAAGCGCAGGACTGGGAAACGGCGTTCCGCGCGTCGCACACGCTCAAGGGCGTGGCGCAGAACCTCGGTTTTGACGGCCTGTACCGCGCTGCGTTCGCGCTGACGGAAGAAATGCGCGGGGGCAAGCCGCTGACGGACACTGCCCTCTACGACGCCGTGACGAAGCAGCAGCAGATTGTGCTGGACGCCGTGCGGCAGCTGGCATAAGGACAAAAAACATGCGTGAACAGAAATGGAATCTTTGGCGGTTTATCGGGAGGAGCAGTGCGCTGCTTCTCCTGTTTGCGCTGCTCCTCCTGCCGTCGGCGCGGGCGGAGGAAGGGGAGAATCTGCCGAAAATAATCATCGGCAGCGACGAATATCAGCCGTACAGTTACTACAACGTGGATGGCTCGCCGCAGGGCGTGGATGTTGAAATGGCGCGCGAGGCCTTCCGGCGCATGGGCTATGAGCCTGTCTTCCGCCATGTGGCGTGGGAGGATAAGGACGAAGCGCTGGCAGACGGCACGGTGGACTGCCTGTGGAGCGGGTTCATGATGAACGGCTGCGAGGACAAGTACACATGGGCGCGCCTCAACCTGTTCAGCCGTTTGATGGCGGTGGTGCGCGCGGACAGCGCCTATGCGGATTTGGCTGATTTGGCGGGCTGCCGCGCGGCGGTGCAGGTGACGAGCTGGGCGGAATATCTGCTGATTCGGCAGGATCAGCCGGGCATCCCGAAGGTCAAGGCGGTGTACAGCTTCTCGTCGATGGAGGAGGTGTTCGCCGTCATGCGCAAGGGCTATGCGGACGCGATTGTCGGGCATGAGTGCGTGCTGAACATCTTCCTTGCGGAGAATGAAGGGCGCTACCGGAAGCTGGAAACCCTGCTGGGCACGGCGGAACTCGGCGTCGCGTTCCAGAAGGGGACGCACGAGGAACTGGCGCGGCAGCTGGAGCAGACGCTGGCTGAAATGGCGGCGGACGGCACGATGGCGGAGATTTTGTCGGCATACGGCATCAACGGCATCGTCCGCATGGGAGGAAGCGAAAGCAAATGAAGCAGGAAACCTCTCATAAGCGGCACGGCTTCATCAGTATGTTCTGGATGCCGCTGACGCTGTATCTGGTAATGCTTGTCACATCCTTTGTTGTGCTGACGTGGCATGATACGCGCAATGTCTGGGAGGCAATGGATGAAACGCTTGACTTTGCGGTGGCGCGCCTTGAACAGTATTCCAACGCCATGTCGAACGACCGCGCCATGAGCGAAATCCGCCTGCTGGACAAAACGGTGGAGCTTGCCTCCCGCATCGCAGAAGCGGGGCTGATAACAAACGAACAGCTTGACCGGTACGCCTATGCGCAGCGGCTGACGGGCATCGTCATCCTTGATGCGGACATGAATGCCGTCGTCCAAACGACGATTGACGGTGACACAGCGGCGGCGCTGCAATCGATTCTGCAAAAGCCGACGGTGCGGGAGATTGTGGATTACCCCGTGAAGGCGTACATGACGCGGACGCAGGTGGGCGACCGCCTGGTAGATTTCGCCGCCGTCGCGCGCGAGGACGCGCCGGGCCTTGTTGTGGCGTACGCCGCGCGCGAGGAAGAGGAAGCGAGCGACATGAAGCTGGAGACGCTCTTTGACGGCTTCACGTTTGAAATGGACGGCGCGGTCACCGTGTCGGACGGCAGAACCATCATTGCCTCCAGCAGCGCCGAAATCATGGGGGGCGACGTAAAGGAAATCGAGGGGGGGCGCATCCCCCATGCGCAGTGGGACGAATCGGGGCGGCTGCACATTGTTGACGGGCTGAAGGCGTGGTCGGGCAAGCGTACGGCGTTTGAAACCTACTCGGTGTACGCCATGTTCCCGGATCGTGCCGTCTACAATTCCCGCAACACCATTCTCCTCTACGGCACGCTGATTTACATGGCAATCTGGCTTTGCTTCGCGTGGCTGCGCGCCCAGCAGTCCCGCCGCGCACTGGAGAGGAACAGCGAGCAGGCGCGGATTATCAGCGCCATCAGCGAAATCTACTGCTTCACGTTCCTTGTTAACGTCCAGCGCGGCACGGTGCGCATCATCAAGCACCCGGAGGAGCAGATGATGAAGAGGGAACGCGCGTGGAGCATGAACGATGTGGTGCGGATGCAGGCGGAACACAACGTTGCGCCGGATTTCCGCGCGGCGTTCATCAGCTACTGCGACCTGACGACCTTGGCGCAGCGCTTGAAGGAAAACCCGAACCTGACGCTGGAGTTCCGCGACCCGAAGGAAAAGGTGTACCTGATGACGACGCTGCCGCAGAACTACGACCGCCGCGGCAGGCTCGAATCGGTGCTGATGGTGACGCAGGACGTTACGGCGGAGAAGGAACGCGAACGCGACTATCAGCTGCAATTGAAAAAGACGGCGGAGGACGCCGAACGCGCCAACATCGCCAAAACGGACTTCCTGCGCCGCATGAGCCACGATATCCGAACGCCGATTAACGGCATCCGCGGCATGGTGGAAATCAGCCGCCGATACGCGGGCGACGAAGCGAAGCAGGAAGAGTGCCGCGAGAAAATTATGACCGCGTCGGGCTTCCTGCTGGATTTGGTCAACGATGTGCTGAACATGAACAAGCTCGAATCCGGCGCGGTGACGCTGGAAGAGAAGCCCTTCAACCTGCGCCGGATGGTCAGCGAAATTGTGACGATGGTGGAGGGTCAGGCGTGGCACGAAAACGTGCAGGTTTCCTGCAAGACGCTGGCGTGGAATCACGAAAACCTGATTGGCTCGCCGATGCACCTGCATCAGGTGCTGCAAAACGTTGTCAGCAATGCGGTCAAGTACAACTGCCCCGGCGGCAGCGTGACCATCTCCTGCGAGGAGAAGGCCTTTGACGGCACGACGGCGACGTTCCTTTTCACCTGTGCCGACACGGGACGCGGCATGAGCGCGGCGTTCCAGCAGCACGCGTTTGAGACGTTCGCGCAGGAGGAATCCGGCGCGCGCACGGCCTACAAGGGCACGGGGCTGGGGCTGCCGATTGCCAAGGAACTTGTCGAGCAGATGGGCGGCGAAATCCACTTTGAGAGCGAACTGGGCGTCGGCACAACGTTCTACATCACCCTGCCGTTCCGCGTAGATCCGAATCCGCCGGAAGCGGAATCCGCCAAGCCGGAGCAGGCGGCGTCCATCAAGGGCGCGCACATACTGCTGGTGGAGGATAACGAGCTGAACATGGAAATCAGTCAGTACATACTGGAGGGCGCGGGAGCGATTGTCGCTCAGGCGTGGAACGGGAAGGAGGCGGTTCGTCGCTTTTCCGAGAGCGAACCGGGTACGTTTGACTGCATCCTGATGGACGTGATGATGCCGCTGATGGACGGACTGGAAGCAACGCGGATGATTCGCGCGATGCAGCGCCCGGATGCGGCAACCATCCCGATTGTGGCAATGACCGCGAATACCTTCTCCGAGGACGAACAGCGCAGCCGCGAGGCAGGCATGAACCTGTTCCTGAACAAGCCGATTGACGCCCAGAAGATGCTCAGCACCGTTGCACAGTGCCTAAAAATACGGCAACAAGACAACTGAATATCGGCAGCGGCATACTTGTGAAAACCTTGACAAGTACAGAAACGCGGTGTACAATAGAGCCATGATCGGCGCGATTCTGAAAAGAATTCCGAAAATACAGGACGCGCGAAAGGAAGGGTTTGTTTTATGAAGAAGCTGCTTGCGCTGGGTTCTGCGCTTGTGCTGGCTGTCTCGGCGATGCCGGCAGTGCTGGCGGAAGATACGGATGCGTTCACCTCTGCGTCTGTGTCGAACTACTATGGGGATTTCGCCCTGACCGGCGATGAGCTGATGAACGCCATCAACTCCTTCTCCGGCACCTATCTCATCTGCACCACCAACCCCGACGGCACGGCGAACGCGGGCGTGTTCATCTTCGCGTGCGTGAAGAACGAGGACAAGTACTACATCCAGATGGGTCTGGCGGAGAACCAGACGAAGCAGAACCTGCTCCGCACGGGCGAAGCGCTGGCGGTCTACGCCGCGAACCCCTCCACCGAGGAAGGCGCAAAGCCCTACATCACCGCCGGCGCGCGCATGGTGCTCCAGCAGGTGACGGACGAGGAGCTGCTCAAGGTGCTCAACACCAAGAACAGCGAAACGGCGCTTTTCTTTGAAATCACTGACCTGCTGCCGCTGGGCTGATTCATGGCTGCATTCGCATCCGCTTCCGCGCTGGGAGCGGGTGCTTTTTTGTCCCCTGAAATTCAAAACACTCAAAATCCATAGGAATTTGCATATTCCTCTTGACAAGCATGGGAATCGGGAGTAAAATCCTATTGCGGAAGTAGGTTATAAACTGCCGCACAAGAATGATTCATCAATCAGCCAGAGAAAGGGCTTTTGCAATATGAAACACGCTGAATTGCTGTCCGTCCGCGACCTGCACGTTCAGGTGGGCGAAAAGGAAATCCTCCACGGGGTCAACCTTTCCGTCGGCACGGACGAAACCCATGTCCTCCTTGGCCCGAACGGCACGGGCAAATCCACCCTCGGCTATGCCATCACCGGCAACCCTGCCTATCAGGTGACGCGGGGGAGCATCACGTTTGACGGCGAGGATATTACTTCTATGCCCGTCAATGAGCGCGCGAAGAAGGGCGTTTTCCTTTCCTTCCAGAACCCGCTGGAAGTGCCGGGCGTGACGCTGAGCGCCTTTATCCGCACGGCGCTGGAGCAGAAGAGCGGCAGCCGCATCCGCCTGTGGGACTTCAAGAAGAAGCTGAAGGAAACGATGGCGCTTTTGTCGATGGATGAAAGCTACGCCGAGCGCGATTTGAACGTCGGCTTCTCCGGCGGCGAAAAGAAGAAGGCGGAAATCCTGCAAATGCTGATGCTCGAACCCAAGCTCGCCATTCTGGACGAAACCGACTCCGGTCTGGACGTGGACGCGGTGCGCACGGTGTCCGAGGGCGTCCGCCTGTTCCGCGAAAAGACGCACGGTTCGCTGCTGATTATCACCCACAGCACGCGCATTCTGGAGGCGCTGCGCGTTGACCGCACGCATGTGATGGAAAACGGCGTCATTGTGCGCGAAGGCGACGCGGCGCTGGTGGAAGAAATCAACGAAAAGGGCTTCAAGGGCTGATGGGGGAGTGGCATGACAGAGAAGAGCCAAGTTGCGGACATTGACCGCAGCATTTATGATATTCGCGACGCGGAGCATGACGCGTACCGCATGGAAGCCGGCTTGACCCCCGCCATCGTCGAGAAGCTGTCCAAGGAGAAGAACGACCCGGCGTGGATGGAGCAGTTCCGGCTGGAATCGCTGCAAATTTACAATAATATGCGTGTGCCGGACTGGGGGCCGTCGCTGGACGGGCTGGATATCGACCACATCGCGACGTATGTCCGCCCGAACACGAAGATGCAGAACAACTGGGAGAACGTGCCGCAGGACATCAAGGACACGTTTGAGCGGCTGGGCATTCCGCAGGCGGAGCGGAAGTCGCTGGCGGGCGTGGGCGCGCAGTATGACTCGGAACTGGTGTACCACAACGTGCGCGCGGAAGTGGCGGCGCAGGGCGTGGTGTACACCGACATGGAGAGCGCGCTGCACGGCGAATATGCCGAGATGGTGCGCAAGTACTTCATGAAGCTCGTTCCCCCGCGTGACCACAAGTTTGCGGCGCTGCACGGCGCGGTTTGGTCGGGCGGCTCGTTTGTGTACGTTCCCAAGGGCGTGCAGGTGTCCATTCCGCTGCAATCGTATTTCCGCCTGAACGCCAAGGGCGCGGGGCAGTTTGAGCATACGCTGATTATTGTGGACGAGGGCGCAAGCCTGCACTTCATCGAGGGCTGCTCTGCCCCGAAGTACAACGTGGCGAACCTCCATGCCGGCTGCGTGGAGCTGTACGTTAAAAAGGGCGCGAAGCTGCGCTATTCGACGATCGAAAACTGGTCGAAGAACATGTATAACCTCAACACCAAGCGCGCGCTGGTGGAGGAGGATGGCACGATTGAGTGGATTTCAGGCTCGTTCGGGTCGCATGTGGGCTGCCTGTATCCAATGAGCATCTTGAAGGGCGACCGCGCCCGCATGGAGTTCACGGGCGTGACGTTCGCGGGCGCGGGGCAGAATCTCGACACGGGCGCGAAGGTCGTGCACGTTGGCAAAAACACCAGTTCGTACATGAACACGCGCTCCATCAGCAAGAGCGGCGGCATCAGCACGTTCCGCTCCAGCGTGGTGGTGGAGAAGAGCGCCAAGCACGCCAAGAGCGCGGTCTCCTGCCAGTCGCTGATGCTGGACAGCGAAAGCCGTTCGGATACAATTCCCGCGATGGACATCCGCACGCGCGACGCCGCCATCGGGCATGAGGCGAAAATCGGCAGCATCAGCAACGACGCGGTGTTCTACCTGATGAGCCGCGGCATGAGCGAAGAGGACGCGCGCGCGCTGATTGTCAGCGGCTTTGCGGACAACGTGTCCAAGGAACTGCCGGTGGAATACGCGGTGGAGATGAACAACCTCATCCGCCTTGAAATGAAGGGCAGCATCGGCTGAGCGGAAAGGAGCATCCATCAATGGAGAAAATGACCATCAATCAGCTGCCCAGCCGGACGTGGAATCGTCTGGGCGTAAATGAAGCGAGCATTGACTGGGACGAAAGCGCGACGGTCGTGCTGCCGGAAGAATCCGCAGAGAAAACGGATATGCTGATTGCATCAGACGTGGCGTATGCCCGCAAGCGCGTGACCATTCAGGCGGAAAAAGGCGCGAAAAAGTCGCTTTTCCAGACCCTTCGCACGGCAGGCAAGCTGCATGTGCAGACGGAGCTGACCGCCGAGGACGGCGCGGAAATGGAACTGATTCAGCTGGTCGTTCCGGGCGAAAACGCGCTGGTGTATGATGAAGTCATCGGGCACTGCCACGGCAGCGGGCGGATTGTGCTGCGGCAAGTGACGCTGGGTCATGGCGATGTGTACGCGCAGACGGGCATCGGGCTGGACGGCGAGAACGCGTCGTTTGCGGCGAATATCGGCTATCTGGCGCGGAAAAATCAGACGCTGGACATAAACCTTGTCGTCAACCACTGGGGGAAAAAGACGAAGTGCGAAATCAACGCGTCCGGCGCACTGAATGACGCGGCGAAGAAGATTTTCCGCGGCACGATTGACTTCAAGCGCGGGTCGTCCGGGTCGGTCGGCAGCGAACAGGAAACGGTGCTGATGCTGGGCGAGGACGCGGTGAACAAGACCGTGCCCGTCATCCTCTGCGCGGAGGAGGACGTCGAGGGCACGCACGGCGCGACCATCGGCGAGATGGACGACGACACGCGCTTCTACTTCGGCAGCCGCGGCATCGACCGCGAAACGGCGGAAAAGCTGCTTTCGCGCGCGGCAATCGCCCGTGTGGCGCAGCAGGTGAAAAGCGAAACGGCGCGCGCGGCGATACTGAACGAACTGGATGGGGAAATGGATGAAAACGACGGATTACAGGCGTGATTTTCCGCTGCTGATGCAGGAAACAGCGGCGTATCTGGACAACGCGGCGACGGCGCAGCGCCCGCGGTGCGTGCTGGATGCGGAAAAAACGTTCTATGAGACGCAGAACGCCAATCCCCTGCGCGGGCTGTATCCGCTGAGCATCGCGGCGACGGAGGCGGTGGAGGAGGCGCGCTTGGCGGTTCGCGATTTTCTGCACGCCAAGAGCAGTCAGGAGATTATCTTCACGCGCAACACGACCGAGGCGCTGAACCTCGTGGCGTACAGCTATGGGCTGTCTCACGTCCACGCGGGCGACGAGGTGGTGGTGTCCATCCTGGAGCATCACAGCAACCTGCTGCCGTGGCAGATGGTGTGCCGGCAAACGGGCGCAACGCTCAAATTCATCGACTGCGAAATGGATGGACGGCTCGACCTGAACAAAGTGGCGGAAGTCATCACGGAGAAAACGAAAATCGTCGCCGTGACGCACGTTTCCAACGTCATCGGGCGCGTCAACCCGATTCGCGAAATCGCGGATATGGCGCACCGCGTCGGCGCGGTCATCGTGGTGGACGGCGCGCAGTCTACGCCGCATATCCCCGTGGATGTGCAGGCGCTGGACGCGGATTTCCTTGCGTTTTCGGGGCATAAGGTGTTCGGCCCGATGGGCATTGGCGCGCTGTACGGCAAACGCAGGCTGCTGGAAAAGATGCCGCCCTTCCTCTCCGGCGGGGAGATGATCGAGTCCGTCACGCGCACCGGGGCGACGTATGCCGAGCTGCCCTACAAGTTTGAGGCGGGCACGGGCAATGCCGCCGGCGCGGTCGGGCTGCACGCGGCGATTCGCTATATGCAGTCCGTCGGCTTTGGCACCATGCACGAGCGCGAAACGGCGCTGGTTGCCCGCATGATGGCGGGGATGGCGGATATGCCGTTCATCCATGTGCTGGGGTCGGGCAGTCCTGAGGAACACAGCGGCATTGTCACGTTCACGGTCGATGGCGTGCATCCGCATGACGTGAGCGAAATCCTCGCGGCGGACGGCGTGTGCATCCGCGCGGGGCATCACTGCGCACAGCCGCTGCTTAAGCACCTCGGCTATTCCTCGACGGTTCGGGCAAGCTGCGCGTTCTACAACACGCCGGACGAGGTGGATCGGCTGCTGGACAGCCTGAAAACAATCAGGGAGCGAATGGGCTATGGAAAACAGGAGCTTTTATAACGAAATTCTGACGGAACACAACATCCACCCGGAATTCAAGCACGATCTGCCGGACGCGAACATTGAGCTGGAAGGCGTGAACCCCAGCTGCGGCGACGACATCACGCTGAAGCTGAAGGTGGATGGTGACGTGATTACCGACGGCGCGTTCGTCGGCGACGGCTGCGCGATTTCGCAGGCTTCGGCGGACATTATGCTGGGCATGATTGTCGGGCGGAAGAAGGAAGAAGCGCTGCGCTTGGGCGAAATCTTCCGCAAGATGATTCAGGGCGAAGCGACGGCGGAGGAAATCGACGAGCTGGAGGAAGCCGGGGCGCTGAAGGATATTTCGCACATGCCCGCGCGCGTGAAGTGCGCCGTGCTGGGCTGGCGGACGCTGAAGGAAGCCATCGGGGGAGAAGAGGAATAAGAAAACCGGACGGGGCGCAAAACCTCGTCCGATTTTTTGGATTAGAATCCCATTAGAAATGCGGCAAACGGCAGGAAAAGCGGGCGCGCACGCCGAAATCCTCCATAAGAAAGGGGGATGCGCATGAAAGAAATCATGCTGGACTTCGGCGCGATTCTGTCTGACCTGTTTCATGCGCTGCGGTCGGGCGCGAAGAAAGTACTGATTGCGCTGGCGGTGCTGACGGCGCTGCTGACCGCGCTCGTTCTGTATCTCATGACGCCGCACACGGAGATTCGGTCTTTGACGGGCTTTCGGTGCTACTTTGTGCCGCGCTGCGAGGTGAATTACCAGTCCTACCACCGGGACAACGACCTGTACAATATGGGCATTTACAAGCTGAACGGGCAGGACGCCGCGCGGTTTGTGTACTGGGCGCAGGAAAACGGCTGGTCGCCGATGCCGCTGTCGGACGAGGCGCTGACGAGCGGGATGCTCAACGAGGAGACTTGCCCGGAAGCAGCGGAAATCAAGCAGGTGACGCAGGGGTTCTGGAAGCAGCCGAACGGCATGTCGCTGTTCGTCTTTGATTCGCAGACAGCGACGCTGTATATTCGGAAGATGCCGAGGTAGCGACTGTGCAGGGAAACGCTGTCCGAGTAGAAAAGGAGGAAAAGCATGAAACGAGTGCTGCTTGGAATTGGCGGTTTTGTGCTGGCACTGCTGGCGATGCTGGTGCTGCCAGTGCTATCGGCAGGACATCAGGAAACGACGCCAGCGTCGGAAATCAAGAGTGTTACAGGTTTTCAGTGCAAGGATGAGCCGCAATGCGAGGTGGACATCTGGAAGTATCACTGGAAGCATCATCGGGAAGAAGACTTTTACTACTTGGGCATTTACACGCTGACAGAACAGGATGCCGCGCGGTTTGAAAGCTGGGCGCAGGAAAAGGGCTGGTCGCCGATGCCGCTGTCGGACGAAGCGCTGACGAGCGGGATGCTCGACGAGGAGACTTGCCCAGAAGCGGCGGAAATCAAGCAGGTGACGCAGGGGTTCTGGAAGGGATTTTATGGCGTGACACTGTATGTTTTTGATTCGCAGACGGCGACGCTGTATATTCGGAAGATGCCGAGATAAGGCAATTGCAAACAGAACCCGACCGGGCAGGGGAGAAATCCTCCGTCCGGTCGGCTTTTTGCTGCGGGATGTTTGTAAGCAAAAGAAAAGGTCAAGGTTTTTCAACCTTGACCATCCGTGGAGCATAGGAGATTCGAACTCCTGACCTCGACAATGCGAATGTCGCGCGCTACCAACTGTGCTAATGCCCCAAGCGCTTGTTCTCTTTGTGTCAGGCGGTGAAGCGCTGAGCACAGAAAGTATTATAGCATAGTTCTCGGAAAAATGCAAGGGGTTTTTTGAAATTTTTTCGGGAAAATTGCAAACTTTTTTTTAGGGGGCATTTTGGACAGATTTCAGAATGCACGTTCGCTTATTTTGCGCGAAAAACCGCTTTTCTGCCCGGCGGCTCTTGTGCATGTGCGCCGATTATGGTATAATGCCCATGATGAAGCAAACGGAGGAGAGAACGGATGGATGCAGAAATGCTGCGGAATGTGCTGACGATGCTGGGCACGGTGCTGGGCGCGATTTTGGTGCTGATGCTGGTGGCGAAAATCACGAGCATGGTGCATGTGGAGGCGGACGATGCGCGCGCGCCGATTGACAGCATGGAAGCGAGCGTCGTCGGCAAGCGCACGCTGGTGACGCAGGAGGACGGCGCGCCGAAAACCATCTACTATATGACCTTCCAGAAGGTGAACGGAATGCGGATGGAGCTGGAAGTGCCGGGCGAGGACTACGGCTTGGCGGCGGAAGGCGATCAGGGCGTGCTGGTCGCGCGCGGGGAAGAATTTATCGTCTTTAAGCGAATGATTTGAAATTATTGGAGCTTCCCAAACAAGTGGCGGCGCCGAAGGGGTGGAGGGGGTGAGCGGAAAGCCCCCTCCGCGCGTCCGCAGACGCGAAATCCTCTGCAATAATCGCATACTGTAAGGAGTAAAACAGAAATTATGGCATATCAAGCACTCTACCGCCAGTGGCGCCCCAAAGACTTTTCCAGCATGGTGGCACAGGAGGCGGTCATCTCCACGCTGCGCAATCAGGTGATGAGCGGGCGCGTCGCCCATGCGTACCTCTTCTGCGGCAGCCGCGGCACGGGCAAGACGTCCACCGCGAAAATCCTCGCGCGCGCCCTCAACTGCGAGCATCCCGTGGGCGGCGACCCGTGCGGGCAGTGTGAATCCTGCCGCCGCCTGCTGGCGGACGAGTCGATGGACGTGATGGAAATCGACGCGGCGAGCAACAATGGCGTCGAGGAAATCCGCAATCTGCGCGAGACGGTCAAATATCCGCCGCAGCAGGGGAAATACAAGGTCTATATCATCGACGAAGTGCACATGCTGTCCACTTCCGCGTTTAATGCTTTGCTGAAAACGCTGGAGGAGCCGCCGGCGTACGTCGTTTTCATCCTCGCGACGACCGAGCCGCAGAAGCTGCCCGCGACGATTCTCAGCCGCTGCCAGCGCTTCGACTTCGGGCGGATTCCGGCGCGCCAAATCGCGGGGCGGCTGCGTCAGGCGGCGGAGGGCGCGAAGGCGGAAGCGTCGGAGAACGCGCTGATGCTCATCGCCCGCGCCGCAGAGGGCGGAATGCGCGACGCGCTGTCGATACTGGACATGTGCCTGGGCTATTCCAATCAGGTGACGGAAGACCTCGTGCGCAATGTGCTGGGTACGAGCGACCGCAGCTTTCTCTTCCGCTTCGCCGATGCGCTGGAAAAAGAGGACGCGTCCGCCGTCATGCGGATGATTGATGAATTGATGCGCGCCGGGCGCGAACCGATGGTGTTCGCCAAGGACGTCAGCCAGCACCTGCGCGCGCTGCTGATTGCCAAGTGCAGCCCGGATGACCTGAGCGCTCTGCTTGACCTGACGCAGGAGGACGCGCAGGAGTACGCGCAGCAGGCGGAAAAATTCACCACGACGCGGCTGATGAACATGCTGGAATTGTTCATGCGCGTGGAAACGGATTTGCGCTGGGCGTCGTCGCCGCGAATCGTACTGGAAAACGCCGCGCTGAAAAGCTGCCTGCGGACGAGCGAGGCGGATACGGCGGCGCTCAACGACCGCATCGGCGAACTGGAAAAGCAGCTGACCGCCTTGCAGGAGAAGCTGCAAAGCGGCGCGTTTACCCCTGCGCAGCCCGCGAAAAAGGCGGCAAAGCCTGCATACGAGCCGAAGCAGGAAGCGCCCAAACCCGCCGCGCCTGTGGTCATGACCCCGACCGGCAAGACCGACGCAGACGCGTGGAAGGAAGCCATGAACATCCTGAAGCGCTCCGACCCCGGCACGTTCGCCATGCTGACGATGGGCAAATACGCCGGGTGCGACGGCGACACCTACCGCTGGCAAGCGCCGATGGGGCAGGAGCTGTATGTCGGGCTGATGAATCAGGAGAAGAAGCGCACGGCGATTGCCTCCGCGCTGACGCAGGCATCGGGGATGCAATGCCGCTTTGAGGCCATCGGCGCGGTGAAGGAAAAGAAAGCCGACCAGAGCGACGAATCCTTCCTCGCGGCGCTGGAAACGACCTTCGGCAAGGCGAACACGATGGTGCAGGAGGACGTGAAGGGGTGAGCAGCGCGGAAATTCGCAGGATGTTTGCCGGACTGCCGGGTGCGCACGGCATCATCGAAGCGGCGCTGAACGGGCAGGGGCGCGTGATGACGGATGATTCGGCGCGTCCGAGCAGCGCGGCAGTGCTGGCGGGCGATTTCCTCTTCCTCGGCGGCGAACCGTCGGAAGAATTGGTGCGGCGCGCACTGAACGCGGAGAATCGCGCGTGGATTGTGCAGGGGAGCAGTGCGTTTCTCGCGCTGGTGCAGGCGCAGCGGTCGGGAACGTGGTCGGAGCGCATCGCCTTTGACCCGTGCCGTCAGCCGGAGGATGCGCACCTGACTGCGCTGCTGGCGAATCTGCCGCAGGGCGTGACGCTTGTGCCGATTGGCGCGGCGGAAATGGCGTTCTGCCGCAAGACAGCGTGGGCGGTGGACTTCGTGAATCAATTCACGGAGGATGAATATGCGCGCAGCGGGCTGGGGGTGCTGGTCTGCGCGGACGGGGCGTTTGTGTCCGGCGCATCCAGCTACGCGGCGTATCCCGGCGGCATCGAGGTGGAGGTGGACACAGCACCGGCGCACCGCGGACACGGCTACGCGACGCTGGCAGCGGCGAAGCTCATCTTGACGGCGCATCAGAAGGGGAAAATTGCGACGTGGGACGCGGCGAATGAAGCATCAGCACACATTGCGCAGAAACTCGGCTACCGTGTAACCTGCGCCTATCAAGTCTTCACAACGGCGTAACCATTGGCGCACCCGTCAGGATGATTCGCATTCCGCGTTTCCTGCCGGGTGCATTTTTTGACGAAATTTCAACGGTTCGGACGATTTTCACAAAAATCCTGCTGGATTCCTCAGAAAAACCACAAGATTTTTCCGGGCAGCAGGAAATAGGGGGGACATGTAGAATTAGAAAAGTCGGGCTAAATTGTAACCTCAACTTTTCCCGCCCCGAAAGGGGCATGACATGGAGGGAGTTTTGAACATGAGTGAGCAGAACCTGAAGCAGGTGCTGGCGAAAAAGCAGAGCATCCTGCAGGGAGACGCGGAACGAATCGCAAAGCAGCGCGCAGCTGGCAAGCTGACCGCCCGTGAACGGGTGGCGAAGCTGCTGGACGCCGGCTCTTTCGTGGAGACGGACGCGCTGGTATCCCGCAATGGGGATTACGCCGGGGTCGTGACCGGCAGCGGCACGGTGCAGGATCGCCCTGTGTACGTGTTCGCCCAGGATTTCACGGTGCATGGCGGCGCGATGGGGCAGATGCAGGCGCAGAAGATTGTCAAGGTGCTGGATCTGGCGCAGAAGACGGGCGCGCCCGTGATTGCCCTGTGCGACAGCGCCGGTGTGCGCATTGACGAGGGCGCGGCGGCGATGAACGCCTATGCGTCCGTTTTCACCCGTCTGGCAAAGCTCAGCGGCGTGGTGCCGGTCATCGCGCTGGTGCTGGGCCCGGTGGTCGGCGGCGCGGCAATGATCGCCCAGCTGGCTGACATCACCATTGAAGCCGAAAACGTTGGTCAGCTGATGGTCTATGGCCCGCAGGTCATGAGCGCCATTTCCGGCAAGACGGTGGATGCCAAGGCGGTCGGCGGCGCGAAGGCGATGGCTGCGCAGGGCGGCGTCGCGCTGACGGCCAAGGACGAGGACGAAGCCATCTCTCTGGCGGTGCAGGTGCTGGACTATCTGCCCGGCTGCAACGCGGAGGATGCCGCGATTGTTGATACCGACGACATGAACCGCATTCTGCCCGTGCTGGACGCGGCGGACGCGGAAAGCCAGCTGGCTGCCATGGCGGACGGCGCGGCGTATGTGGAGCTTTTCAAGGACTACGGTAAGGAAATCCGCGTTGCGCTGACCCGCGTGGGCGGCCGTCCGGTCGGTCTGGTGGTTGGCAACGGCAAGGAGAACGACGGCGTGCTGACGGCGCAGTCCGCAAGCAAGGCCGCGCGCTTCATCCGCCTGTGCGACTGCTACAGCCTGCCGGTCGTGTCCCTGATCAACAGCAAGGGCGTTGCCGTCCCGGCGGTTGACGAGCAGGCGGCGACCATCAAGGCGACCACCCAGCTGCTTTACGCCTACGCGGAAGCGACGACGGCGAAGGTGTCCATCGTCACCGGCAATGCCATCGGTCAGGCGTATGTCGCCATGGGCGGCAAGAGCAATGCCGATGTGACCTATGCGTGGCCGGGCGCGGTGATTTCCGCCTTGACCCCCGAAGCGGCGGTGCAGGTGCTCTACACCGACGACCTGAAGGCGGACAAGAAGCCGGCGCTCCAGTCTCGTGCGGATCTGGAAGCGAAGTTCGCTGCGGATGTGGCGGACGGCGTGGCGGCTGCCGCGGCTGGCATGGTCGATGACGTGATTGATCCCGCCGAAACGCGCAAGTATGTCATTGCGGCGCTGGAGATGCTCTCCTCCAAGCGCGAATCCAATCCCCCGAAGAAGCACGGCAACCTGCCGCTGTGATTGAGGAAAGGATTGTGTGAAAATGGACTTTGCAGCCTTTTTGAGTAATCTGGGCAATAATCTGGGCTTCGGCTTGACCGTCACCCTCATCGGCATCGCCATCGTGTTCCTCGGTTTGACGATTCTGATTGGTCTGATCAAGCTGATGGAAAATGCCACCGCGAACCTCGGCAAGGGCGGCAAGAAGGCAAAGAAGCAGGCGGAAGCGCCCGCTCCCGCGCCGGTCGCCGCGCCCGTGGTGGAGGAAGTGCCCGTGGCGGATGACAGCGAGCTGATTGCGGTCATTTCCGCCGCTGTGGCGATGATGATGGAGGATGGCAGCGCCTTTACGGTGCGCCGCGTCCGCCGCGTGCAGAATGCGCCCGCCTGGCAGAAGGCTGGCCGCGAAGAACAGGTGTACAGCCGCTTCTAATATACTATTTCCTGCATTCACCTGTGCCATCTGCTTGCACCTTTTCCTTTCTGGCGTCCGTTCATTCCACTTAGCGTAGCGCTGCTACGCTGCGTTTCATTCA
>ENA-OZEU01000105-OZEU01000105.1-human-gut-metagenome-genome-assembly--contig:-NODE-105-length-21305-cov-10.826965_pt1 | contig 21305 bp, 21 predicted proteins | sample MGYA00244608_ERZ653614 | MGnify/ENA primary metagenome ERZ653614 (study PRJEB26926, sample SAMN06165166) | human gut metagenome | biome: ENVO:00009003; feature: ENVO:2100002; material: ENVO:00002003...
GACCAACAGGTGCGCGGCCCTCGCCACCGCCGTGGGGGTGGTCGCAGGGGTTCATAACGGTACCACGGCTGCCGGGACGAACGCCCATGTGGCGCTTACGGCCGGCCTTGCCCAGGTTGACGTTCTCGTGGTCGATGTTGGAAACCTGGCCCACAACTGCGGTGCAGTTCACGGGCACGTTGCGCATCTCACCGGAGGGCAGACGAACCAGAGCGTAGCCATTCTCCTTAGCCATCAGCTGAGCCATGTTGCCAGCGGAACGAACCAGCTGAGCGCCGCGGCCGGGATACAGCTCGATGTTGTGGATGATGGTACCGACGGGGATGTTCTCGAAGGGCAGGCAGTTGCCGGGCTTGATGTCGGCAGACTTGCTGCTGATGACCACATCGCCCACCTTCAGGCCATCGGGAGCAATGATGTAGCTCTTAACGCCATCGGTGTACTCGACCAGAGCGATGAATGCGCTGCGGTTCGGATCGTACTCGAGAGTCTTAACGGTAGCGGGGATATCGGTCTTCTGACGCTTGAAGTCGATGACACGATACTTGGTGCGGTTGCCGCCGCCCTGATGGCGGACGGTGATACGACCGGTGTTGTTGCGGCCGCTGTGCTTCTTCATGGGCTCCAGCAGGCTGCGCTCAGGAGCGACCTTGCTCAGGACGCTGTAATCCGTGACGGTCATGCCGCGGCGGCCCGGAGTAGTGGGGCCATACTTCTTGATAGCCATTGTGCTATTCTCCTTTGTTTATCTTATGAATTATTATCGGGGTCATATCCCCATAGAGGAACCCTCGGCGGGTTCGGTTTAGACCATGCTGTTGAAGAACTCGATTTCCTTGGAGTCCTTGGTCAGGGTCACGATTGCCTTCTTGGAAGCGGCAGTGTAACCAGCATGCATGCCCTGGCGGCGGAAGCGGCCACGCACGGAAATGGTGTTGACCTTAGCGACCTTAGCGCCGGGGAACAGGGTCTCGACAGCCTGAGCGATCTCGACCTTGGTGGCATCAGTAGCAACCTTGAAGGTGTACTTCTTATCAGCGATGCCAGCCATGGAGTTCTCGGTAATGACCGGCTTCAGGATGATATCATGTGCGGTTTTCATTAGCCAAGCACCTCCTCGAGCTTCTTAGCTGCGTCGACGCTGATGATCAGCTTGTCGGCGTTCAGCACATCGTAGGTGTTCACGCTGCCTGCGAAGGTGGTCTTGACACCGGCGATGTTGCCAGCGCTCTTGACGAACTTTGCATCGACGGTCTCGTTGACCAGCAGGTTCTTCTTGCCAGCGCCAACAGCGTTCAGCATTGCAACCACAGCCTTGGTCTTGTACTCGTCGCAGGTGAACTTATCAACAACGACCATGTTGCCATTGGCAGCCTTGTCAGACAGAACGCTCAGCAGAGCCAGGCGCTTGACCTTGTTGTTGATGTGGTAGTTGTAGCTGCGGGGCTTGGGGCCCAGAGCAACGCCGCCGTGAGTCCACTGGGGAGCACGGATGGAGCCCTGACGAGCGTGGCCGGTGCCCTTCTGACGCCAGGGCTTCTTGCCGCCGCCGGAAACTTCCATGCGGATCTTGGTGTTCTGGGTGCCCTGACGCTGGTTGGCCAGGAAGTTCACCACAGCAATGTGGACAGCCTTCTCGTTCGGGGTGATACCGAACACGGCGTCGGAAAGCTCGATCTCGCTAACGTGCTGACCGTTCATATCGACTACATTAAACTTTGCCATTGTAGCTTTCCTCCTTACGCCTTCACGCTGTTGGCCAGAGTGACGATGGTGCCCTTGGAGCCGGGAACCGCACCCTTGACAGCGATCAGATTGTTCTCGGTGTCAACCTTGACAACGGTCAGGTTCTGCACGGTGACCCGCACAAAGCCCATGTGACCGGGCAGGCGCTTGCCGGGGAACACACGAGAGGGGTTGGAAATAGCGCCCATAGAACCTGCATGACGAGCAACAGGGCCGGTGCCGTGGCTCTCACGCAGACGGTGCTGGCCAAAGCGCTTGATAACGCCCTGGTAGCCCTTGCCCTTGGAAACGCCTGCAACGTCAACCTTGTCGCCTGCTGCGAAGACATCAGCCTTCAGCACGTCGCCAACGTTCATTGCGGAAACATCTTCCAGACGGAACTCGCGCAGGGTCTTCTTGGGGGCAACGTTTGCCTTCTTGAAGTGACCTGCAGCTGCCTTGTTGACCTTCTTGGCGGAAACCTCGCCGAAGCCCAGCTGGACAGCCTGGTAACCATCGCTCTCGACGGTCTTCTTCTGCACCACGGTGCAGGGACCAGCCTCGATGACAGTTACGGGAATAACCTTGCCGCTCTCATCGAACAGCTGGGTCATACCGACTTTCTTGCCGATAATGCCTTTAACCATTTTCTTTTCCTCCTGTAAAGGTTATTGGTTGGCAGCGCACGTCACTGCCAACATGACCCCTCGGGAAACGAGGGCATCGAATTTGATCGTGTGTGGTTTACAGCTTGATCTCGATGTCCACGCCAGCGGGGAGCTGGAGGCTCATCAGAGCCTCGACCGTCTTGTTGGACGGCTTCAGAATGTCGATCAGACGCTTATGAGTGCGGCTCTCGAACTGCTCGCGGCTATCCTTGTACTTGTGGGTAGCGCGCAGAACGGTAACGATCTCACGATCGGTGGGCAGGGGGATGGGGCCGGACACGCGGGCACCAGTGTGCTTTGCGGTCTCCACGATCTTCTCTGCTGCGGCATCGATCAGCTGAGCATCATAGCTCTGCAGACGGATTCTGATTTTCTCTTTGACTGCCATTGCTTACGCCTCCTGAAAAAATTGATTTTGCCCTAGGCGAGCCGATAAATTGCTCTACACAGTTCCGGGTGTTCCTCGATTTGGCACTAGAAAAACCGGTGAACCGCTTGGCAGTTCTCCCGGAAATATATTAGCAAATCAAATCCGAACATTGGTTCCGCCCGTTTCGCAGGTTGCCCCGCCGAGGGAACGTATTCCATCGCTGTCAGTAATTTTTTCGCCCGGTTCTAAGATCGGACATACTCCGCGGAAATAACCCATCACGACTATTGCCGGATGACAACCTCCCGCATCTACGCATATCGCTGGCCTGCACGACTTGTATCGCACAAGCCCTTTGCAGCCGAGAGATATTTTATCACATCTGCGTGCATTTGGCAAGTGTTTTTTCAAAAAAATCGTATTTTTCTTTTTTATTTTCTCTACACGGTCTTTTGGCGCATTTTTTGTGCATTTTGCATACCGCGTTCCACGTTTTTGCGTGGAAAACTCCCCCGCCTTTCAGGATGCACCGGAATGGGGCGCTTTATACAAAAAGACCCTCTCCGTCAGGGCCCACAGGCTTTGACAAAGAGGGTCGATCTTTACTTTTTCTGTTTCAGCTGTTCTTCCAGCCCATCCCGGGGAGTGATGTAGACGGTGGTGTACACCTCATACAGAACCATGCCGGGTTTTGCACCGTTGGCTTTCCAGATGTTCTTCACCTCGGTGGTATCCACGGCCACCTTGGCACCGGTCCCGGCCTTGTAGGCGCTGGAATAGATCACGGCCAGCTCGGCGGCCTCCTGCCGGGTGGTGTCCGGGATATCCTCGCCCCGGCTCATCACGACCACATGGCTGCCGGGAGCCTTTTGGACGTGGAACCAGAGGTCCTTACCCCGGGCGGTGTGGAGGGTCAGCTTGTCGTTCTGGGCGTTGTTGCGGCCCACAAGAATTTCAAAGCCGTCGCTGGAGGTAAAGCGCAGGAAGTCGGCAGGTTTCTGGCGCTTGTCGCGCTGCTTGTAGTATTTCAGGTAGCCCTGACTCTTGAGCTCGGCCCGGATCTCGTTCAGTGCCGCCTCACCGGCGGCGGTCTCCACCTCATAGAGTACGGTTTCCAGATAAGCGATCTCCTTTTCACCCTCTGCCAGCAGGTCTACCAGCATCCGGGCGGCGGTCTGCTTCTTCTTGTAGTTCTTGAAGAAGTTCTGGGCGTTCTGGCTGGGGCTGAACCGCAGGTCCAGCGGAATGGTCACTTCCTTGCCCTCATCGTACCAGTTGGGCACGGTGATGCTCTTCATTCCCTTCTGGGCCATGTAGAGGTTGGCTGAGAGCAGCTCCCCGTAGAGCCGCAGCTTCTCGCTCTTGCCGCTGGCGGCCAGCTCCTCCTGCCGGGCGGCCTGCTTGCGGACCGCACGCTCGTACATGTTGTGCACGGCCTTGTGCAGTTCCTTGCTCTTGGTGCGCAGGCGCTCGGCGCGGTCCTTCTCGGCATAGTAGCCCTCGAGCAGGGCGTTGAAGGACGGCCACTCTTTTATAATATAGGTATCGCCGTACTGCAGGGGCCGGAAGAAGGTGAACTCCACCGGCTTGCCGTCCGGGGCAGTCACGCTGCAGGGACAGCCACCGTTGTGGTGGAGCTCCTTCAGCTCATCAATGGCGGCCATCAGCTTCCGCTTCTGCACATCGTCCAGCTCGTTGGCCAGCAGGTGTTCCCCGTCGAAGGCGCGCCAGGCGGCTTCCCGGCAGACCACCGGGCCGACACCGGCCACGGTCTTGTTCAGAGCATCGGCCACAGGCAGATCTCGCTCACAGGCCGCCGCCACGATAGACGCGGCGCTCACCTGCAAAAAGTCAGGGCGGACCGGTTTGGGCGGAATGGTGTAGGGCAGGCCCGGCAGCAGCTGCCGGACATCGCTGTCCTCAAAATCCACTCGCTTGAGGGCATCGATGATCTTGCCGTTCTGCACCAGCACCAGATTGGAGTAGCGGCCCATCAGCTCAGCGCAGAGGATGTTCTGCACCAGGTCCCCCATCTCGTTGGTGCACTGGAAGGTAAAGTACACGATGCGGTCACCCGGCTCCATCTGCACATCCAGCAGTTTGCCGCCGGTCAGATGCTTGCGCATCAGCATACAGAAGGAGGGCGGTGTCTCGGGGTTCTCGAAGCTCTCTTCGGTCAGGCAGACCCGGGCCGGGCCGCTGCGTGCCGAGAGCAGCAGCGCATAGGTCTCGGTGCGGGTGCGCAGGGTCAGCACCAGTTCATCGCGGGTGGGTTCAAATATCTTTGCGATCTTCGCATCGGTCAGGGTCTGTTTCAGCTCCCCAGCCGTCAGCGCCAGCGTCGCGGCATCAAGTGCCATCTTATAATCACCTGTTTCTCTGATAGAATCTCTTATTCGTTTACGCAAAACGCTCCGGTTTTGCCAAGGGCTCCCCTACTAGGCAACGACGACGACCGCCGCCAGTGGCGGATGAAGGGAGGAGTTGTTGGGGCCGCGGCCAGCAGGACACGAGTGCAATCCTTTGCACGAAGTGGACGCTGGGAGCCGCAACCCGTATGCTGGCGCAAAGCGCCTGAGAGGTTTAATCCGTCTCCTTTATATATAAGTAAACGGATCTCTGTTCTCTCCGCTCACCCGCACCTCCAGCTCCGGGAACGCAGCGCGCAAACGGTCAGCGATGGCGGCACACACCGGAAACTCGGTGGCGTAGTGCCCCGCCGCCACCAGCGACAGCCCCAGACGCACGGCATCTATGGCCGCGTGGTGGTTGGCCTCGCCGGTCAGCAGACAGTCTGCCCCCACGGCAAGGGCATCCTCGAACATGCTGCCGCCCGCGCCGCTGATGACCGCCAGCCGCCTTACGGTCCTGCCGGTATCCGCAAACTTGACCTGCACTGCGGGGCCGCTCCGGGGCCGGTTGCACCGCCCGCCCAGCACAGCCTGCGCCTTGCGGGCCAGCTCCGGCACCGTGATGGGCTCAACCTCGCCCACCCGGCCGCAGCCATCGGCAAACACTTCCCAGTCCCGCATCCCGAAGATGCCCGCCAGCACCTCGTTCACGCCGCCCTCGGCGGCATCCAGATTGGTGTGCATACAGATGGCAGAGATGCCCTTTTGCACCAGCTGGAAGGATACATCTCGGGGGGTCAGCTTTTTCAGCGGGCTGAAGATGACCGGGTGGTGGGACACGATGAGCTCGCAGCCTCCGGCCGCAGCTTCTTCCACCACCTCGGGGGTGATGTCCAGCGTTACCAGCACCCGGAACACCTCACGGCCGCAGTCCACCAGCAGGCCGGGGTTATCCCAGCTCTCTGCCAGTTCCAGCGGCGCATAGCGCTGCATCTCAGCGTAAATATCATTGGTTGTAGCCATAAAGCTGTACCTCCAATTTCAGCAGCCTCACCCTCTCCGTCATTGCTGCGCAATGCCACCTCTCCCGAAGGGCGAGGTTTTGACAATCCCCACAAAGTTTCCGGTTTTGCCAAGGGCTCCCCCTTTGGGGGAGCTGGCGAGCGTCAGCGAGTCTGAGAGGGCGAGCCATCTAACAATTTATCGATCTCCTCTGCCAGCTCCGTCCCATCCGGCACGCCCAGCCGGAAACGGGGGAGCTTGGCCTTCTGCCAGGCGGCATATCCTGCACCCTCGGGCCATTCGGCTGTTCTGCCGAACAGGCACTCGGTAAAGGTGGGGGTGTGCACCTCGCCGGTGTACTCGGCAGCCATCACGGCGTACCAGCGGCCCGCCGCCTGCACGGGGCGGTCTGCCGCCAGCGCAAAGCCGTGTTCCCACAGCCAGCGGCGCAGTTCGCTGTGGCGGGTGGCCGGCACCATCACCAGCCGGGGCCCGCCGACCTGCGACACCCACGGGGCCTGTTCGATGATCTCCCAGGTGGTCTGTGCCGAAACGCCCGCCAGCACAATGGTACCCACCTCGCCCGCAGACAACACAGAAAGACCGTCGCCGAGCCGAAGCTCAACGCGGTCTTTGCATCCTGCATGTTCCAGCGTCTGTTCTGCCTTTGCCAGCGGGCCGGGGCGCAGATCGGCCCCGATGACCCGAGGGTATTTCCCCGAAGCCGCCAGCACCGCTGTCAGCTTGCCGTGGTCACAGCCGATGTCGGCCACCGGCTTGCCCGGCAGCACCAGCTCGGCGGCGGCGGTCAGACGCGCATCCAGTGTGGGGAGCACTCAGGCCTTCTTAGAAGCCAGATGGGCGTTCAGCTTCTCCAGCAGCTCGTCGCAGTCCACACCGTGGACCTCGCAGGCCTCAGCAATGGTCTCGCCGCGGGAAGCGGGGCAGCCCAGGCAGTGCATACCGATCTCCATAAAATAGGGAGCGGTGGTCTGATCCATATCCAGAATATCGCCAATGATGGTCTCGCGGGTCACCTGCATCGTCTTGTTCTCCTCGTTCTTCTTGAGCATATTAAAAATATCAAACATGATGGGATTCCTTTCTGTTGTGGGTGTTTTCGTGGTCAAACAGACCATTCGTATATACTATACCCTATTACTAGGTATTTTTGCAAGACTTCTTACAAATTTTAAGCCTCATCTTTGTACAACCTCTCAGTCGAGCTTACGCTCGCCCGCTCCCCTGGTAGGGGAGCCTCTGGCGAAACCGGAAACTTTGCGTGGAATGCCAAGGCCTCCCCTCGTTAGGGGAGGTGGCATTGCGAAGCAATGACGGAGAGGTTTTGCGTCCTCTTTCCACACAAAAAGCCCCCGCCATCTTGCGACAGCGGGGGCCAAGCTTCAGATTTAAAAATCAGCGCTTAGTTCTGCTTCATACGAGCGAAGCAGTCGGAGCAGTAGACCGGACGGTCCTCACGGGGCTGGAAGGGAACCTTGCAAGCCTTGCCGCAAGCTGCGCAGACAGCATCGAACATCTGGCGCTCACCGCTGTTGCTGCGTGCGCCGCCGTTCTTGCGAGCGTCACGGCAGGGCTTGCAGCGCTGGGGCTGGTTCTCAAAGCCGCGAGATGCGTAGAACTCCTGCTCACCAGCAGTCCAAACAAACTCCTTGCCGCAGTCTTTGCAAACTAAAGTCTTGTCTTCGAACATAGTAGTATCTCCTCTTTGTTTAGTTCTTGCCCGCGGAAGGATTGTAACCATACCTTTGGTTTTTAGGGACCATCGCGCTGATCGTAAGCTACCAGGGGCTTGAATGATAGAACATCCTCTGGTTGAGGACTTCTCTATTGTACCGTTCTTTTTTTGATTTGTCAACCAAAAAACAAACCTTCGGCTTCATTTTTGTGCATTCGGCCCAATTAGACAGGGTTTGCGCCCCGGAAAACAGCAAAAGGGAACGCGCCCCATCCAGAAGCGCGTTCCCTTTTTTTATTGCATTGTAAAAACCGCGTAAAATACAAACGGCTTACTTCTCGACAACTTCCTTGGTGTCGCGGGCGATCATCAGCTCCTCATCGGTAGCAATGACCAGCGTGCGGACCTTTGCGCCCCAGGCAGTGATCTCACAGACATCGCCCTGGATGTGCTTGTTCTTGTCGGTATCGATGCGGATGCCCAGCCAATCCATGTGGTGGCAGATCTTTGCACGGGCAGCAGCATCATGCTCGCCGATGCCGCCGGTAAAGACGATGGCATCCACGCCGCCCATGGCGGCAATGTAGCTGCCGATGGTCTTCTTGATCTGGTAGTTCAGCATGTCAGAAGCCAGCTGTGCGCGCTTGTTGCCGGCAGCAGCTGCCTCCTCCACATCACGCTTGTCGCTGGAGACACCGGAGATGCCCAGCAGGCCGGACTTCTTGTTCAGGATCTCGTCCAGCTCGTGGCCGGTGATGTTCAGGGTGTACTTCAGGTAGTTGACCACAGAGGGGTCCAGGTCGCCGCAGCGGGTACCCATCATCAGGCCGGCCAGCGGGGTCATACCCATGGAGGTATCCACGACCTTGCCCTGGTCCACAGCAGCAATGGAAGAACCGTTGCCCAGGTGGCAGGTGATCAGCTTCAGGCGCTCAATGGGCTCCTCCAGGTACTCGGCAGCCTTGTATGCAACATACTTGTGGCTGGTGCCGTGGAAGCCGTAACGGCGGACACCGTACTTCTCATAGTACTCGTAGGGGATGGCGTACATATAAGCCTTCGGGGGCATGGTGCTGTGGAACGCGGTATCGAACACAGCGACCATGGGGATGTTGCCGAACACCTTGCGTGCAGCCTCAATGCCCAGGATGCCTGCGGGGTTGTGCAGGGGGGCCAGAGGGCTCAGCTCCCGGAGGGTATTGATGACTTCATCGGTGATCAGGCAGCTGGCCTTGAACTTCTCGCCGCCGTGGACAACGCGGTGGCCGATGGCGTTGATCTCGCTGATATCGTCGATGCACTTGCCCTCGCCGGTGGTCATCTTCTTCACCACCTCAGCAAAAGCCTCGGTGTGGGTGGGGAAGATCGCCGGGGTGGTGGCCTTGTGGCCGTTGGCCTCGTGGGTGATCATGCTGCTTTCCATGCCAATGCGCTCGCACAGGCCCTTGCACAGCACCTTCTCGCCGTCCATATCGATCAGCTGATACTTCAGGGAAGAAGAGCCGCAGTTAATAACCAGAACTTTCATCTTCTTGTGCCTCCATATTCTTTTCGGTTCGCAGATGCGGACAGAATTTTACAGATTCCTAGAAATATTATATAATAGGTTCCAAGGGTTTTCAAGCCGCAACCGGGCAAAGGGTTCCACAAAGTATCCATGCTTTTTTGTACACCCTGCCCACAAATGGAAAGAGACACAGGTTATTTCTGTATGAACGATATAAATTTCACAATGTATAAGCTTACCGGGATCATTGCCGAATACGATCCCTTCCACAACGGCCACGCCTGGCAGCTGCAGCAGGCAAAGGCACTGGGTGCTCAGCGGGTGGCGGTGGCCATGAGCTGCGGGCTGACCCAGCGGGGTGCGCTGCCCCTGCTGCCCGAAAGCGTGCGGGTGCAGGCCGCGCTGACCTGCGGGGCCGACCTCGTGTTCGCCCTGCCCGCTCCTTATGCCTGTTCCGGGGCGGAATGCTTTGCCCGGGCCGGGGTGCAGCTGCTGGCCGCCGCCGGGTGCGACGCTCTGGTGTTCGGAGCCGAGACCCCGGATGCGGCGCTTCTGATGGAAGCCGCCCGGGTGCTCTCCGGCGCGGAATACCGCACCGCCCTCAAGGCTCGGCTTGCTGCCGGGGCCCGCAGCTTTGCGGCAGCCCGGCAGGCAGCGGTGGAAGCAGTCTGCCCGGGCACCGGCCTTGCCGCCCTGCTGGACAAGCCCAACAACAATCTGGCCGTGGAATACTGCAAGGCCATCCTGGAGCTGGGAGCTTCTCTGGTGCCGATCCCCCTGCCCCGGCAGGGTGCCGGTCATGGGCAGGCCCTGACCGAAACAGGAGGGCAGTTTGCCAGTGCCAGCGCCCTGCGCACGCTCTGGCAGAGTGGCGGAGCTGATGCCGCTGCTCCCTATGTTCCGGCGGAAGTCCTGCCGCTCTACCGGGAAGCCTTTGCCGCCGGGCAGTACACCGATCTTGCGGCCGCCCAGCGCTGTCAGCTGGCGCTTCTGCGCAGCCGGTGCGCAGGAACCGCGCCGTTTGCCCAGGTGCGGGGCATTTCGGAAGGTCTGGAGCACCGGCTGGAAGCCGCCGTGCGTTCCAGCACCACCCATGCGGAGCTGCTGGACAGCCTGACCACCGTGCGCTATCCACGGGCACGGATGCGCCGCCTGGCCATGGATGCCGCTCTGGACTATTCTGCCGATGCCTTCCCCGCCCTGCCGCCCTATCTCCACCTGCTGGGGGCGCAGAAGGATGCCCTTCCCCTCCTGAAGGCTGCCGCACTGCCGGTGTCCCACTCCCTTGCGCGGTTGGCCGAGCAGAACGCCCCCTGCCGGGCGGTGGTGGATGCACAGCTGCGGGCCTGTGATTTTGGCGCACTGTGTCGTAAAAAGCCGGAGCCGATGGGGAGCGCACTTCGTCAAAAAATTATCTTTTTGACGAAATAGCAAAATTTTCTCCTGAAATTTTTACATTTCCACACTTGTATCCCGGCAGCGGTTCGGTGTATCATAATGATAGTATTGGATACAACGAAGCGTCCCCAGCCTGTGGGACAAGAGGAGGAACTCCATGGCATTACACGTTCTGGACGAAGCCAACCGCTGCCTCGGCTGCAAAAAGCCGATGTGCCAGCAGGGCTGTCCCATCCACACCAACATCCCCGAGGTCATCCGTCTGCTCAAGGCAAACGAGCTGGATGCCGCAGGCCGGATGCTGTTTGAGAACAATCCCCTGACCACGGTCTGCTCTCTGGTCTGCAACCACGAGAACCAGTGCGAGGGCCACTGCATCCGCAACCGGATGCCCAGCCACGATCCTGTCCACTTTTCCATCATCGAGGACTATATCTCCACCACCTATGCCAACAAGATGACCAAGGGCCCCGCCCCCAAGAACGGCATGAAGGCCGCCGTGGTGGGTGCAGGCCCTGCCGGCCTGACCATTGCCGTGCTGCTGGCGCGCTGGGGCTACGATATCACCATTTTTGATGCCCGGGATAAGATCGGCGGCGTGATGCGGTACGGCATCCCCAACTACCGCCTGCCCGACAGCGTGCTGGACGATTTCCAGTACCGCCACCTTGAGCTCAAGGGCATCCATGTCCGGCCCAACACCACCATCGGCAAGACCATCACCATCGATGACCTGTTCCGCGACGGCTACAAGAGCGTGTTCATCGGTGCCGGTCTGTGGAAGGCCAACGCCATGCACATCAAGGGCGAGACCCTGGGCAACGTGGCCTTCGGCATCGACTATCTGGCCAACTCCAAGGCCTTCCGGCTGGGGGATGACATCGCCGTGATCGGCGTGGGCAACTCGGCCATGGACTGCGCCCGCACCGCCATCCGCAACGGTGCCCGCCATGTCACCTGCTATGCCCGCCGGGACGAGAGCTGCATCAGCGCCTCTGCGTACGAGGTCAGCTATGCCAAGCTCGAGGGCGTGGGCTTCCGCTTCTGCAAGGCCCCGGTGGAGATCCGGGAAAACGGCCTGATCTGCCGCGACACGGTCAAGAACGAAGAGGGCAAGTTCGTGCAGGTAGAGGGCAGCGAGACCTTCTACCCCCACACCGGTGTCATCGTCTCGGTGAGCCAGGGCTCGGAGAGCAACCTCGTCAAGACCACCACCGGCATCGAGACCAACCAGAAGGGCCTGCTGACCGTCAGCGAGGACGGCAGCACCACCCGCGAGGGCGTGTTTGCCGGCGGCGATGCCGTTATGGGTGCCCGTACCGTGGTCGAGGCCGTGGCCATTGCCAAGCAGGTGGCCGAATCCATGGACAAGTACATGAAGAGCCTGCCTGCAGATACGACCCCCGATCCCTACGCCGACATCCCCACCTTCCAGACCCCCACCTCAGACGTTCTGGGCAAACAGGAAGTCAAATAATGCTTTTCCCGCCCGGCTGGTCTGTCCCGCCGGGCGTTTTATTTCTCATCGGTTTCCATTTGATATCCAATTTGTAAATTTTGCGCTCATTTATCCATCTTTACCGTTTCTTAGTTGACCCCTTTTTCCGCTTTTCGGTATACTATTCATATATCCGCATGTGTTTTGTACACTGCGGAAATATTTTCTCGAAAGGTCGGTGGACATTATTCTCAAGGCATCCATCCCCAAACTGCGGGAAAAATTATTGGAAGCGCTTCAGGCGGTGCTGCCCATCGTGGCCATCGTGCTGGTGCTCTGCTTCTCCATTGCTCCCGTCTCCCCCAGCATCCTGCTCTGCTTCCTGCTGGGCGCGGCTATGATCATTGTGGGCATCATGTTCTTTACGCTGGGCGCGGAGATGAGCATGAGCCCCATGGGCGAGCGGGTGGGCGCAATGCTCACCAAAAGCCGGAGCGTGCCGCTCATCATCGGTGTCGGCTTTCTGCTGGGCTTCCTCATCACCATCTCGGAGCCCGACTTACAGGTATTGGCCAATCAGGTGCCCTCCATCCCCAACATGACCCTCATCCTCTCGGTGGCGGCAGGCGTAGGGCTGTTCCTCGTGGTCGCCTTCCTGCGTATGCTGCTGGGCATTGCCCTGCCCAAGCTGCTGGTGGTGTTCTACGGGCTCATCTTTGTGCTGGCCGCCTTTGTGCCAAAGGAATTTCTTTCCGTGGCCTTTGATTCCGGCGGCGTGACCACCGGCCCCATCACCGTTCCCTTCATCATGGCGCTGGGTGTCGGCGTGGCCGCCATCCGTTCCGACCGCCATGCCGCGGACGACAGCTTTGGTCTGGTGGCGCTCTGCTCCATCGGCCCCATTCTGGCGGTGCTCATTCTGGGCATTGCGTTCCAGGCCAGCGACAGCACCTACGTTCCGCCCATCCTGCCCAACGTCAGCGATTCCGTGGAGCTGTGGCAGCTCTTCCACGAGGGCCTGCCCACCTACATCAAGGAGATTGCCACCTCCCTGCTGCCTATCATCGCCATGTTCGGCGTGTTCCAGCTGGCTGCCCTCAGGCTCGACCGGCGGACGCTGGGCCGCATCGGCGTGGGCCTGGCCTATACTTATCTCGGTCTTGTGCTATTCCTCGCAGGCGCAAACATCGGCTTTATGCCCGCCGGTAATTATCTGGGGCAGGTGCTGGCAGGCCAGAGCTTCCGCTGGCTTCTGGTGCCCATCGGAATGCTCATCGGCTACTTCATCGTCAAGGCCGAGCCCGCCGTCTATGTGCTGAACAAGCAGGTCGAGGAAGTGACCGACGGTGCCATCTCCGCCAGCACCATGGGCGCAGCCCTCTCGGCAGGCGTTTCCCTCTCGGTGGGGCTTGCCATGGTGCGGGTGCTCACCGGCATCTCCATCCTGTGGTTCCTCATCCCGGGCTATGCCTTTGCCATCGGCATCTCCTTCGTGGTGCCCAAGCTCTACACCGCCATCGCCTTTGACGCGGGCGGCGTTGCTTCCGGCCCCATGACGGCCACCTTCCTGCTGCCGCTGGCACAGGGTGCCTGTGTGGCTGTGGGCGGCAATATCGTCACCGATGCTTTCGGCGTGGTGGCCATGGTCGCCATGACCCCCCTCATCACGGTGCAGCTCATGGGTCTGATGGCCCAGCTCAAGCAGCGCCGGGCCCGGCAGGCACAGCCTGTGTCCGCCGCCGCGCTGGCCTTTGCCGACCTGCCGGATGATGCCATCATCGAGCTGTAAGGAGGTCCTGCTGTGAATACTTTATACTGGCTCGTCACCATCACCGACCGCCACTCCACCGATGCCTTTCTGGCCCTTTACGAGGAGCACGGCATCACGGTCAGCCTGCGCACGGTGGGTGCAGGCACAGCGGTGCGGGAGACCCTTTCCACCCTGGGGCTGGAGCAGACCGAAAAGGCCGTGCTCTTTGCCATGATCACCGCCGAGACCTGGCCCGGCCTGCAAAAAGACCTGCGCCGTAAAATGCGCATCGATGTGCCGGGCACCGGCATCGCGTTCATCATCCCGGTCAGCAGCATCGGCGGCAAGCGGGCGCTGCAATTCCTGACCGAACACCAGACCTTTGCACTGAAGGAGGAAAGCACCTTGAAGGATACCCGCTATGAGCTGCTGCTCGTCATTGCCAATCAGGGCCACACCGGCTCCATCATGGACGCGGCCCGCGCCGCCGGAGCTGGCGGCGGCACCGTCATCCACGCAAAGGGCACCGGCATGGAGGGTGCCGCCCACTTTATGGGGGTGGAGCTGGTCAACGAGAAGGAGCTGGTGCTCATCGTGTCCCGCACCACCCTGAAAAACCAGATCATGCAGGCCATCATGCAGGGGGCAGGCCCCAAGGCGGGAGCCATCGTGTTCTCCCTGCCCGTGACCGATACGGCGGGTCTGCGGCTGCTGGACGAGGAGTAACGGCCTCGCCCTCTCAGGCGCTTCGCGTCAGCTCCCCCAAAGGGGGAGCCCTTGGCAGCCACATCAATCCCGCTGTTCTGATGGGAAGCAACCGCATCGGGTGGATTTTCTTGAAGTTTTCCTGTATTATAAGGATAGTATGGGAGGTACTGCTATGAAATCTACTCGTCGCTGGCAGCAGCTTTTGCTGAACAGTCTGGCTATCATCCTGGGCAACGCGCTGTATTCGCTGGCGGTGGCCCTGTTTCTGGAGCCCGCCGGGCTCATCACAGGCGGTGCCACTGGCATCGCGCTGGCCTTCGGGCGGCTGACGGGGCTCTCCGTCTCCGGTTTCCTCTTCCTCTTCAACATGTCCATGCTGGTGTGGGGCTGGGCGGTGCTGGGCAAGAAGTTCGCACTGAACACCCTTGCCAGCAGCGTGCTGAGCCCCGCCTTTCTGGAGCTGTTTGAGCGGCTGCTGGACGGCCGGGTGCTGACTGAGGATATCTTCCTCTGCACCATCTTCTCGGGTCTGGGCATCGGCGTTGCGCTGGGCATGGTCATCCGGGCGGGCGCTTCCACCGGCGGCATGGATATCCCCCCGCTGGTGCTGCAGAAATGGTTCCGCTGGCCGGTGTCCATCACCATGATGCTCTTTGATATCGCCATCCTGCTGGTGCAGGCGGCGTTCAGCCAGCCGGAGCAGGTGCTCTACGGCATCGTGCTGGTCATCACCCACACCATCGTCATGGACAAGATGCTGATGCTGGGCGACAGCCGCACCGAGGTCAAGATCATCAGCACCCGGTCGGATGAGATCCGCGCCGCCATTCTGGCTGAGATCGACCGCGGCGTGACCGTGCTCCACGGCGAGGGCGGCTACACCGGCGAGCCCAGCGAGGTGCTGCTCAGCGTCATCTCCAACCGGGAGCTGCCCCGGCTGGAAAAGCTGGTCCATTCCATCGACCCCGCCTGTTTCCTCATCGTCAGCCGCGTGACCGAAGTCAGCGGCCGGGGCTTCTCGATGGAAAAGGAATACCAGTAAATCTTCTTGACAGTGTTTCTGCTATCTGCTATATTGATATCAGAATAACAAAGTCGATTCTGGGCTTTCGCACAGGGACCCCCCTGCCTTTTGGGGTTATCTGTACGAAGGCCCGTTTTATTACAGGAAAAAGGAGCCAACTATGAAAATCACTCAGATCCCCATGGGGGCCCACAATGCCCAGCTGACCTGCTACCTGCAGGATCCCTGCACCGAAATGCCTGCTCTGGACCGCTGTCCTGCGATCCTGATCTTTCCGGGTGGAGCCTATGCTTTCTGCTCAGACCGGGAAGCCGATCCTGTAGCGCTGGCCTTCCTGAATGCAGGCTACAATGCCTTTGTGCTGCGGTACAGCGTCTCCCAGAACTGTCCGGTGGAGGAGGTCTATACCAATGCCTTTGCCGAAGCGCAGGAGGCCATGGACTACCTGCACCAGAACGCAGGCGACCTGCACATCGACCCGGAGCAGATCGCCGTGGTAGGCTTCTCTGCCGGCGGGCATCTTGCCGCCTCGGTGGGCACCATGGGCCGGGTCCGTCCCGCGGCCATGCTGCTGGGCTACGCTGTGTTCAGCGTCCCGGGCAAGGCGTTGGGCATGGAGCTGCCGGACCTGCTGCAGCATGTGGATGACCAGACTCCCCCTACCTTCCTTTTTGCCACTCAGGGCGACCATCTGGTGCCCGCCACGCAATCCCTGCAGTTTGCCACCCTGCTGGCAGAGCGGAAGATCCCCTATGAGATGCATATCTTTGCTTACGGCGACCACGGCTTCTCCACCGGCAGCCGCCACATCGCCAATCCCCAAAACCCGGAAAACCCGGAAACCGCAGTGTGGCAGGGCATGGCACTCGGCTTCCTGAACCACATCTTCAACCACGACGTGCTGGTGCCCGCCCCGGAGGAAGTCAAGGAATTCTGTCTTGATATGAAGATCGGCACCTTGCTGGACACTCCTCAGTCCGCTGCCCTGATCCAGCAACTGCTGCCGGAGCTGGCCCAATATGTGCAGCAGGAGCCCGGCTCCCGGGGCATTTCGGTGAACGATCTGCAATTCTACAGCAACAAAATGTTCGATGAAGAAAAGCTGGCCGCACTGAACGAAGCTCTGGTAAAACTGAATTGAGGGAACACCACATGGAACGCTCTGAACTTCTTGCGCGGCTGGGATTTGCACCGCCGGAGGCCTGCCGGGTGCGGGTCATCATTGACACCGATGCAAAAAACGAAGGCGATGATGACTTTGCCATCCTGCACCATCTGCTCACTCCGCAATTTGATGTGCGTGGTATCTGTGCCACCCATTTCGAGGTCAAAACCACCCAAAGGGGTCTGCCGCCCCACAGCATGGAACGCAGTTACCAGGAGGTATGCCGCCTGCTGAACGCCGCACACATCGACGATGTTCCCGTTCTTCATGGTTGTACTGCCCCTCTCGCCTCCCCGGAGGACGCTCCCGACTGTGAAGCTGTCGAGTTTCTGATCCAGGAGGCTCTGCGGGATGACCCGGCTCCCCTGTACATTGCGGCCCAGGGCGCTATGACAAACATTGCCGCCGCCCTGAACCGTGCCCCGGAGATCGCGTCCCGCATGACAGTGCTCTGGAACGGCGGCGGCCCCTATCCCGCCGGACGACCGGAATTCAATGTCCAGCAAGACCCCATCGCCTGCCGTGTCCTGTTGGACAGCGCTGTTACGGTCTGGCAGATCCCACAGGATGTCTACGCCAGATTCGAGGTATCCCTTGCCGAATTGGCGCTTCGGGTACGGCCCTGCGGCGAAGTGGGAGCCTATCTATTTCAGCAGCTGATGGACGAGTACCCCTCCGAATACAATCCCCGCTTTCCTCTGCGCACCGGGGGCAATTGGACTTTGGGTGACAACACTACCGCCGCCGTCCTGCTGGAGAATGGATTCCGGGGGCACTGGACACTCCGCCCGGCCCCTGTGCTCCTGCCCAGCCTGACCTATGCTGAAGCTTCTGACCGCAAAACCATCCGTGTCTATCACGATCTGGATGTCCGTTTTGCACTGGAAGATTTTTATGCCAAGCTGGCGCTGTGCTACCCCAGATAAGGATCATACAAAACAACAGCCCCCTCGGGTCAAAATAGCCTGAGGGGGCTGTTGCTCTGTAATTCAGCTGTTACAGCAGCGGTGCAATGACCTTGAGCAGCATTCCGGTGGCACGGAGCAGATAATGCTTCTGCCAGATGCTGGCCGAGGTATTTTCCACCGTGCGGCACTGTTCCAGCGTGTGCTGGAAATCCTGCTCAATGTCCCGGATGCAGGGAGCATCCACCATCCAGACGGCATCCTCAAAGTGATGGTACAGGCTGCGGTAGTCCAGATTGATGGTGCCCACCACCGCTTCCCTGCCATCCACCACGAACACCTTTGCATGGACAAAACCAGGGCTCCACTCGCTGATCTTCACACCCGAATCCAGCAGGGCCGAATAGTGGCTCTTTGCCAGTGCGTAGGGGAACTGCTTGTCCGGCTTTCCGGGCAGGATCAGGTGGACATCCACGCCCCGTTCAGCGGCAAATTTCAGAGCGGTCTCCAGTTCGCCGTCCAGAATAAGGTAGGGGGTCATAATGTGGATGTAATCCCTGGCCCGGTTGAGCAGGTCGATATAGACCATCTCACCTACCCGCTCGCCGTCCAGCGGACAGTCCCCGTAGGGAGCCGCCACGCCCTTTGCATTTTCCGGCACCGTAATGGGCCGGGTCAGGAACTGCTCATATTCCGGCTCCTTCAGGATGCCCCACATCTGCAGAAACTGGGCCGTCAGCGAACGGACCGCCTCGCCCTCCAGCATCACGGCGGCATCCTTCCAGCGGCCATGCTTCTGGATGTGGTTGATGTACTCATCGGCAAGATTCACGCCGCCGGTAAAACCGACCCGCCCGTCAATGACAAGAATTTTCCGGTGGTCGCGGTAATTATAGTGAGTGGAGACGAATGGCTGCACCGGGCTGAACACCTTGCACTGGATGTTCAGCTTCTCCAGCAGCCGGGGGTAATTGCGGGGCAGGGTGGAGAACTCACAGGTACCATCGTACATCACTCGGACATCCACGCCCTGCAGCGCCTTGCGGGCCAGCACTTCCAGGATCTTGCCCCACATCAGGCCCTCGTCGATGATGAAATACTCCACAAAGATATATTCTTCTGCCGTTTCCAGCTGGCGCAGCAGTTCCTCAAACTTTGCTTCGCCGCCGGGGAAGTAGGTCATGGCGGTGTTCTGGTACACCGGAAAGCCACCGCCCCGCCCATACAGGTACTTTGCCAGCGAGGCTGCGCCGGGTTCAAGCGCTTTCAGCTGTTCCACTGCCTTTTGGCTCTGCGGCAGCCAGCCGCGCAGCTGGTCCTCCAGCTCCAGCAGCCGCTTGCGCAGGATGTTGTGCCCGAAATTGCTCTTGACATAGAAGAACATCGGAATGCCCACCACCGGCGCAATGGCAACCACCACCATCCAGGTGATCTTGGCGCTGTTGTCCATCTTGCTGTTGAGCAGGTAGATGACCATGGCCGATGTAACGACCACGCTGCCGCCGAAGTAATGGGGCCACAGGTTGCCGAACCACCGGAAGATGCTGAACAACAGCCCCACCTGCAGCAGCAGGAGGATCAGCACCAGGCCAAAGCGGCTGAAGATGGCGTGGATCACACCCTTCTGCCCCTTTCTCAGCAGCCGCAGGCCGCCGTCCTCAAACTGATGAACATAGCCCTTGACGTTCTGTTTCAGTTTCTCTGTTTTCATGTTCCGCCTTTCTTATTTCCGCCGCAGGGTCACCGCATAGGAGTCCTGTGCCGCGTGGCAGCGCTCCACCAGCTCCTTGGGCTGGGCGCAGACCCCGTGGTCATGCCACGGGTCATTGAACCAGTAGTTTTCCTCATCGTAGCCCACCAGCAGCAGGCAGTGCTCGTGGCACTTCCAGGCAAAGTCGGTGCCATCGGCCAGCAGCCAGTGATCCCGCTCCTCGGGCACCGGGGTAAAATCCAGCGTTGCCCAGAATACCACCGGCATTCCCTCGTCAATGAACCGGCACAGCTGCTCTGCGGTCTCACCGCTCACGTCCAGCACCTCGAACCGGTCCGCCGCCCCTTCATGCTTCAACGCGCTCTGCAAGGCCTGCACGATGCAGGGGGCATAGCAGCCGTACCCGGTGTGGTCGTGGGGGTCACCGGGGTAGACGAACATCGGGTCAGGCCCGTAGATCCTGCCCTCCTGTTCCCAGTAGGGGGCGTGGGGCAGGTCGCGCTCAATGAACACATCCGGGTCAATGGGGATGCCCACAACCTGCAGCAGCATCACGCTGCTGATGCTCTCGCAGCCGTTCACCCAGCGGGCGGTCTGGTCGATATACGGGGCCGAAACAATCTTTTTCATCAATTTTCCTCTTACTCTGTCAAAAACAGTGGTTTTGTGATATCATAAGCAGTGAGAAACAGGGGTGTTCCCCAACAATATACCTATTATAGCTTATTCTGACCGGTTTTTCTACCGGAATCGGCAGGCGGGAGGATTTTGGGACATGAACAATCTGATCATCGGCATCGCAGGCGGCTCGGGCAGCGGCAAGACCACGCTGGCTTACCGGCTCAAGGAGCGGTTCGGGGAGGACGAGCGGATCCTCCGCCGCATCCTGCGGGATGTCAAGGAGCGGGGCCGCTCTCTGGACAGCGTCATCGCCCAGTACCGCGCCACCGTCAAGCCCATGCACGAGGCTTTTGTGGAGCCCAGCAAGCGCAACGCCGATATCATCATCCCCAACGGCGGCGAGAACGGCCCCGCCATCGAGATGCTGGCCCACCACATCCGCAGCCTCATCGAGAAGGCAAATATGCTCTAAAAGCTTCTGATACAGCAAAAACCGGAGTCCCTGCGGGGACTCCGGTTTTTGTTTCAGCTGTTACTCCTTGATGGAGGTGCGCACCAGCGCGCGCTTGAGGCGGGCCTGTGCCATCTCGTACTCGCGGCGGTCGAGGTCTTTGCGGGCCAGAATCTCTTCGGCGCGCTTTTTTGCGGCCTCGGCGCGGGTGTGGTCGATCTGCTCAGCCCACTCCCATGTGGTGGCTACCAGACGCACCTCACCGTCCAGAACGGTGAGCATCCCGCCCATGCAGGCGGCACGGCGGCGGCTGCCCTCGGCATCAACGATGTGGGCCTCGCCCATGCCCAGCGCGGTGCAATAGTCGCCGTGCTTGGCCAGAATGGCAAGGTCACCGTCGATGGCGCGGCAGACCACACGCTCGGCCTGCCCCTCAAAGGCGCAGCCGTCCGGTGTGACCACCGTCAGATGAAAGGTCGTCATGGTTTACCCCTTCTTCGCCTTAGCGAACACATCGTCGATGGTGCCTGCGAACAGGAAGGCGCTCTCGGGCAGGTCGTCGCACTCGCCGTTCAGGATCATGCGGAAGCCGCGCAGCGTCTCTTTCAGCGGGACGTACTGGCCGGGCATACCGGTGAACTGCTCTGCAACGTGGAAGCTCTGGCTCAGGAAGCGCTGCACCTTGCGGGCGCGGCTGACGGTGCGCTTGTCATCCTCGCTCAGCTCGTCCATGCCCATGATGGCGATGATGTCCTGCAGCTCCTTGTAGCGCTGCAGCACCTTCTGGACGGCACGGGCGATCTCGTAGTGCTCCT
>ENA-OZEU01000136-OZEU01000136.1-human-gut-metagenome-genome-assembly--contig:-NODE-136-length-18760-cov-5.902379_pt1 | contig 18760 bp, 16 predicted proteins | sample MGYA00244608_ERZ653614 | MGnify/ENA primary metagenome ERZ653614 (study PRJEB26926, sample SAMN06165166) | human gut metagenome | biome: ENVO:00009003; feature: ENVO:2100002; material: ENVO:00002003...
TCTACACCGTCTAATTCGTCGGCAGCGTCAGATGTGTATAAGAGACAGATGATATCCCTTGCTATTTTGTCAAGTGCTTTTCCTGACATACCTGCCTTTACTGCGTCAAGAGCTGAAAGCTGTGCAGTAAGAACAGTTTCGTATACAGACTTCATCTTGTCACTAGGTTTGCCTACGCATACAGTTCTAGTCATATCGCTGTGCCAGCCATCATAAGTTGCTCCGAAATCCATAAGCACGAACTCACCGCTCTCAACTTTTTTGTCAGATGGTACACCATGTGGAAGCGAAGTATTAGAGCCTGAAAGTGCAATAGTGTCAAAAGACAGAGCTTCAGCACCATTTTTAAGCATATAATAGTCAAGCTCAAGCTGAATTTCTTTTTCAGTTCTGCCGACCCTGATAAAGTCAAGCATATGTGCAAAACCCTTTTCAGCGATACGCTGTGCTTTGATTATCTTGTCTATCTGCTCTTGGGATTTAACTGTTCTGATCTCTCGTATTATTTCCGCAAGCTTTGTGTCTGCGATGACCTCAGCATTAAGCTTTTGCTGATATGCGATAAGCTCGGAAAGTGTGCAGGTATCGGCATTAACAGAAACTGTTTTTGCACCATGCTTTTTAATAAGGCTGTTTATCTGCTCATAGAGCTTGTCCTGCAAAATGACCTCGCAAGCTGTGACAGTTTTCTTTGCCTTTTCAATATATCTAAAATCTATGATAAAATACGCTTTTTCTGGAAAAACCACTAGTGTTCCTGCACTTGATTTCATTGCGGTGAAATATCTTCTGTTCACATCGTCAGTGATAACAGCACAATCTGCCGCTTCTGTTACTCGTGAACAAAGTTTTTCAAGATCAGTCATTTTCTGCACCGCTTTCATTTTTCCATTTGTAATACAAAGCGTCAACAGCCATGTAGTATGAATACTTTCCGAACCCGCTTATCTGACCCACGCATACAGGTGCGATAACAGAAGTGTGTCTGAATTCGTCACGGGAGTGTATATTGCTCAGATGTACCTCAACGACAGGAATCTTTATTGCGGCGATGGCGTCTCTGATAGCATAGCTATAGTGTGTATAAGCGCCTGCGTTAAGTATAACGCCGTCATAATTTTTTCTGGCAAGGTGAAGCTTGTCGATTATTTCACCCTCATGGTTTGACTGATAAACGTCGCAGTGAAACTCATATTTCATTGCATGCTCGATTATCTCGTTGTTTATGCTCTCGAATGTATCTGTACCGTAAACTCCAGGCTCACGCTCGCCCAGAAGATTAAGGTTAGGACCATGTATAACAAGTATTTTTTTCATATCAATACTCTCCTATCTTTATTTCACCGACAAATAATAATTCTTCATTGTCAGTGCGTCTTTGTCCTGAGTGCCTGCACTTTCACAGACGAATATAGGCGAAAGATCTTTCTTTGCGACTATCTCCATAAGCGGCTCATAGTCAGGTCCAAAGCCTTGATTATCGTCAAAAGTCAGGTGCTTTTTCTCGCCGCCTGGATTTGTAAACATTATCTTAGAAAAATGGCTGTGGAATATTTTAAGCCGGTCGTGACCAATAGCATTTTCCACTTCATCAAGCATTTTTTCATACTCTGCCTTACCTTTTATATAGCCGAACTCTCTTGCGTTTAGATGTCCGAAATCTATTGTCGGAAGGAACGTATCATCAAGCTTGCAAAGCTCCAGCACTTCTGTTAAGTTACCAAGCTGATTTACCTTACCCATAGTTTCAGGGCAAAAAACGATATGTTCAAAGCCCTGCTCAACGGCTACTTTTCTAGCCCTTGTGAGAGTATCCTTAGCAAGTTCCAAAGCGTCCTCTCTGCTTATTTTCGCACAGCTTCCTGAATGGATAACTATTCTATCAGCACCCATTCTGCTTGCAGCGTCACAGGATTGCAGAATATAATTTATGCTGTTGTCACGCTTTTCAGCTTCAAGGCTTGAAAGCGAAATAAAATACGGTGCATGGAGCGAAAGCGTGATATTATGCTCTTTAGCCTTATCTTTCAAGGCAAAAGCTATTTTATCGGAGACCTTAACTCCCCTGCCGCACTGATATTCATAGTGGTCAAGCCCCATTGCTTCGAGATATCCCGGAGCTTGAAGTGTTGTTTTATGTTTAATGGAAAAAGCTTCGCTGTTTCCCGCAGGTCCGAATTTTGCCGACATTAGTATCATTCCTTTCGTTTTATGCTATTTTAGCTTTGGTAAAAACGGCTTTTCACAGGCTCTTTTAAATCGAAATGGCAAGCTCGTTTCAGGCTCTATTGGGAACACGAATATGGAGCGTATACCTTTCAGATTTGAGCCAAGCACGTCAGTGAATATCTGATCACCCACAGCCGCAACATTATTCTTATTAAGCCCCAGCTTAGCTATAGCTTTGGTATATCCAAATGTCAGCGGTTTTTTGCCTTCAGGCACAAAGTCAAGCTCCAACTGCTCTGCAAAAGGCTTTACCCTTGGAGCATGATTGTTTGAAACGATCATAAGCTTTATCCCTGCCGCTTTCATCTTAGCAAGCCAATCAAGACTCGACTGCGGGGGAACGGGATTGTTATGTGTTGTCAGCGTATTATCAAGATCGAGGAGCAGCCCCTTAATATGCTTTTTAGCAAGAAAATCGGGGGTTATCTCTCCTACCTTGTCAAAAACATAAGTTGGTTTGAACATAAAAAAACTCCTGTAGTATAAAATAAAAAGCGGACATAAAAATGCCCGCCTTTAATTACATATTAGTATTTACGCTTACGAGCAGCTTCGGACTTCTTCTTACGCTTTACCGAAGGCTTTTCGTAGTGTTCTCTTTTACGAACCTCTGCGATAACGCCGTCTCTTGCACATGATCTCTTGAAACGCTTAAGTGCTGTATCCAAAGTTTCGTTCTTTCCAACACGGATTTCTGCCAAAATTATTCCCTCCCTTTGCCACCTGTGACAGAGGCAATTCTATCGGAATTTCCGAAAATCAACGGTGATAGTGAAGGTGTCTGCAAAAGCAAACTGAAACGCTTTACGTTCCCCCAGTCCTACTCTTTCGGACCGCTCTGTCTTTAATCTGCGGAATTTATAAAACCGATATAATTACAAATTTAATTATACTATATTTCCACCAAAAAGTCAATAGCTTTCTGGCTCTTTTTTTGATTTTTCTGAGGAAATTTTCGCTTACTTTACAACCAGATTTACAAGCTTGTTAGGAACATAGATTTCCTTGACTATATTTTTGCCTTCCGTTGCCTTAACGATAGCTTCGTCGGCCTTAGCAAGTGCGATAACATCGTCCTTAGCTGCGTCTGTAGGTATTGTGAGCTTGGATTTTACCTTGCCGTTTATCTGACAAACGATCTCAATAGTATCGTCCTTGCAGAGTGCTTCATCATATGTTACCCACTCCTGCTCGTCAAGAACTCCTTCGCAACCGATCATCTGATAAAGTTCTTCTGTAACATGAGGTGCAAAAGGATTGAGTATTATAAGAAAATCTCTGAACTCTTTCTTTGTGATAGAGCCAACATTATATATCTCATTAAGAAGCGTCATCATTGCGGCAATAGCAGTATTGAACTTCATTGACTCAATATCATCGGATACCTTCTTGATAGTCTTGTGCATGAGCGATCTCAGCTTGTCGCTGTACTCGTCGCTGTCAACTACCTTATCCTGCAAAGCCCAAATTCTGTCCACAAATCTCTTACAGCCCTTAACACTGCTCTCGCTCCATGGAGCTGCCTTTTCATAGTCACCCATGAACAGAACATAAAGTCTGAGAACATCTGCACCGTATTCGTCAACAACATCGTTAGGGTCAACAACGTTTCCTCTTGACTTACTCATCTTCTCACCGTCAGGTCCAAGGATAAGACCCTGAGCTGTTCTTTTTGCATAAGGCTCTGAAGTTGGTACAAGACCGAGATCATAGAGAAACTTATGCCAGAAACGTGAATAGATCATATGACGTGTAACGTGCTCCATACCACCGTTATACCAATCAACAGGCATCCAATATTTCAGTGCTTCCTGTGAAGCAAACTCATCATTGTTGTTAGGATCGCAATAACGCAGGAAGTACCATGAAGAACCAGCCCACTGTGGCATTGTATCTGTTTCTCTCTTTGCGTCACAGCCACACTTAGGACATTTGCAGTGTACGAAAGAGTCTATCTTAGCCAGAGGGCTTTCGCCGTCTGTACCAGGCTCAAAGTTCTCTACCGGTGGCAATTTAAGTGGAAGCTCATCATATGGCACAGCGACCATTCCGCAGTGAGGGCAATGTACTATCGGGATAGGCTCGCCCCAATATCTCTGACGATTGAAAGCCCAGTCTTTCATCTTATACTGAACGCCCTTTTCGCCGCAGCCCAGTTTTTCAAGAACAGTAAGCATCTTTTCGATAGCTTCTTTCTTGTTTGTTATGCCGTTAAGCTCACCAGAGTTGACCATTTCGCCGTCGCCTGTGTAGGCTTCCTTAGAAATGTCGCCGCCCTTGATGACTTCGATTATGTCAATGCCGAACTTCTTTGCAAAATCATAGTCCCTTGTATCGTGAGCAGGCACAGCCATGATAGCACCTGTGCCGTATCCCATCATAACATAATCTGAGATGTAGATAGGTATCTCTTTGCCTGTGATAGGATTGATAGCTGTCAGACCGTCTATCTTAACGCCTGTTTTATCCTTAACGAGCTGAGTTCTCTCAAATTCGCTCTTCTTTGCACACTCTGTCTTATAAGCGTCAAGGTCAGCAATGTTTGCAATACTATTTCTGTATTTCTGGATGATAGGATGTTCAGGAGCGATTACCATGAATGTAACGCCGTAAAGTGTGTCAGGACGTGTAGTGTAGATCTTGAGCTGCTCGTCCTGCTCTTTGATCTTGAAGTTTACAAATGCACCTGTTGATTTTCCTATCCAATTCTGCTGCTGGAGTTTGATGTTAGGCAGATAGTCAACTTCTTCAAGTCCCTGAAGAAGCTTGTCAGCGTATTCTGTGATCCTCAGATACCATACTTCTTTAGTTTTCTGAACTATCTCGCTGTGGCAAACATCGCAGTGACCGCCCTGTGAGTCCTCATTTGAAAGAACGACCTTACAGCTTGGGCAATAATTTACTAGGGTCTTATCTCTGAATACAAGACCATTCTCAAACATTTTAAGGAATATCCACTGTGTCCACTTATAGTAGTTTTCATCAGTGGTATCAATAACTCTTGACCAATCGAATGAAAAACCTACTCTTTTGAGCTGCCCTGTGAACTTCTTGATATTGTCGTCTGTTACCTTTCTTGGGTGAACACCTGTTTTGATAGCTGTGTTCTCTGTAGGCAGACCGTAAGCGTCAAAGCCTATAGGGAAAAGAACATTATAGCCCTGCATACGTCTTTTACGGCTTACAACTTCTAGACCGGAATATGCCTTGATATGTCCAACGTGCATACCGTGACCTGACGGATAAGGAAACTCTACAAGTCCGTAAAATTTCTTCTTCGAAAAGTCATTGCTTGCCTCAAAGGTCTTATGCTCGTCCCAGTATTTCTGCCATTTGCTTTCTATGGCCGAAAAATTGTATTCTTTCATCTTTATCAATCCTTTGTTAAATTATAATTGTCAAAATTAATCCTGTGGCTCGTCTGGTAAGAACTGCTTTACGTCGATATCCTTGCCGTCAGACCATAGTCTTTCAAGATTGTAATGATCTCTTGTTTCCTTATAGAAAACATGAACTATGATATCACCGTAATCAAGTACGACCCAAGTTGCACCCTGATAGCCCTCTGTTCTGTTAGGTTCAATGCCAAGCTGGCTCATTTTGAACTCAACTTCCTCCGCAAGAGCCTTTGTCTGAGTGCTTGAAGTACCATTTGCTATAACAAAATAATCCGCAACTATAGTCAGGTCACCGATCTCTATTATCCTAATGTCCTCTGCTCTTTTTGAATCAAGAGCTTTAACAATAGTTGACAGCTTTTCATTCTGTGAAATATTATCCATAAAAATCTCCTTTATTTTGAATTATCGGCAAAATCATTATATGCTTCAAGTGTGGAAACGGGGATAGTATTACCCTTTTCCACTGAGTCTTTTATTGAGAATTTCAAAGCCTCAAACATTGCTTTCTCCAAGCTTTGTTCGGCATACTTTCTCATTTTCTTTACGTCTTTATAATCCCTGTCCGCAGAAATAAGGTCTGCAAGATATACTATCTGGCTAAGCTTGGGCATATCTCCACAGGCAACTGTATGATAGCGTATAGCTGAGATTATCTCAGGGTCATGGATATCAAAAAGCGTCTGCACAAGCTCTGCCCCTGCAATACCGTGAAACAACGGAACAGCCTTTTTCTCTATATCGCACACATCAAGTGAAGATTTAGAAACTATAGCCGCAAGCTCCAATGCTGGTATCTCTTTTGCAACATCATGCAAAAGTCCTGCAATATAAGCCTTGTCTGCGTCAGCACCATATCTTTTTGCAAGCTCCACAGCGGAATTTGCCACGTTCATAGAGTGTGTGTATCTCTTTTTTGATAAATGTTCTTTTAGGTATGCCTTATAAATGCCTATTGTTTTTTTATCTGCCACTTAGAAAACCTCGGTTATACAAATTTTTGTCCACTATATATTGTACAACATTTTCACTCAAATAGCAAGAGCAATCAACATTTTTTTTGAGCATTTGACGTATCTCAGTTGAAGACACCTCAAATGGGTCGGTTTTTACTATGATTATCTCTCCACCCTCGGCTTTGAGTTGTTTGGATTTCACCTCTATGTGGTCAATGTCCTCATGCGAACGTGCAACGCAGATAAGTGCCGAAAGTGATAATATCTCCTTATACTGATACCATTCTTCAAATGAAAGCAACATATCGCTGCCCATTATAAAAAACAGCTTATCATGTGGATATATCTCTTTTAGATGTCTGAGTGTTATCACTGAATAGCTTTTGCCCTCTTGCTTAAGTTCCCAATCGGATATTTCAACACATGGGATATCTGCAAAAGCAAGTCTGCACATATTCAACCTATCCTCAGAGGAAGCTAAGTCCTCCGCTTGCTTATGTGGAGGTATTCTGTCAGGCATGACGATCATCTTGTCAAGACCCGCCTGCTCCGCTACGCTTTTAAGGCAATTTAAATGCCCTAAGTGAACAGGATTGAACGTGCCGCCGAAAACACCTATTTTCATTACTTTGACTTTAATTTTATAACAGGCTGCTTCTCATTGCGTTTATAAAGTACCGCCTTTGAGCCTATTACCTGAACGACTTCAGCAGATATCTTTTCAGCGATCTCCTCTGCGGCTTCCCTTGCGGTGTACATTGAGTTGTCAAGCACCTTTATTTTTACAAGCTCGTGAACTCTCAGATAATCGTCTATCTGTGCCACCTGAGCGTCATTAACTCCGCCCTTGCCTATCTGAAAAGCAGGCTGTATAAGCGAAGCCATACCTTTGAGTTCTGCTCTTTGTTTAGTTGTAATCATAATCTAAATCCTTTCAGTTTACTGCTTTGTGAGCTGTTCAAGCAAAGCTTTCAGTGCGTTTGCTCTATGGGAAACGGTATTCTTTATTTCTGAGTCCACCTGAGCAAAGCTCTTGTTCCCATACATGAAAATAGGGTCATAGCCGAAGCCGTTTTCGCCAACAGGCTCGTGAGCTATCTTTCCGAATACTTTTCCCTCAACGGCTATCTCTTCACCGTCTACTTTGATAAAGTGTATTGTACAGGTAAAGTGTGCTCCCCTTTTATCATCAGGTATTTCTTTCATTTTTTTAAGCACAAGAGCGGTACGCTCATCATCAGTTTCGAGTCCGCCATATCTTGCTGAATATACTCCGGGCTCACCATCCAGGGCGTCTATCTCAAGACCGCTGTCGTCTGCAAGTACAGCACAGCCGCAAAGCTTGAATGCAGCTCTTGCTTTTAGTGCAGAGTTTTCAGCAAAAGTAGTGCCTGTTTCCTCAACATCAAGTATCAGACCTGCCTCTGATTGCGAGAACACCTCATAACCAAGCGGCTCAAGAATCTGTTTATATTCTCTTATCTTGCCTTTATTGTTGCTTGCAATAACAAGTTTCATTTTTTCTCCTTTAGCTGTGTATATAAGTTACCTTATTTTTCTTTAATTTTTCACGGCATTTGTTTGCCTTATCTTTGAAAACTGTACCGATACATTCTTCGTTGAAAACAACTTTCATTCCACATTCAATAGCACCTATTGCAGTGTTGATAACGGAGATACCACCATCAACACCTACAAATTCTATCTCTTTCACATTCCTTGCTCTCATAAAATCTTCAAGAGCAACGTTTGAAAAAGCATCGGGCTTGCTTTTGGAATAAATATTTTTGGATACAACTTTCAGCTTTGCTGGAAAGCTAGCCGCAGGTGTTCCCTCTTTGGGCATTCCTCCACCCAAAAGTCCCTTTTTGTAGCTGACGATATAAAAGACCTCCTCAGCTTTATAAGCAGAGATACGCTTGTTTATAGCGTCGATAAGTGATTCGGCATCATATGTGTATGTGGTTTTATCTCTGCCCCTTCCTACATACATTTCCTGCATATCAACTACAAACAAAACCTTATCCATAAAAAATTCCCCCTGATTTTATACTTTTAAGTGTCTAATCCAATATTCTATTATTCAAACAGTGCTTCAACAAAATCTCTTGCTGAAAACGGCTGTATGTCGTCTATTTTTTCGCCTACTGTAACAAGCTTTACAGGCACTTGCAGATCATCGGTTATGCTGATAATTATTCCACCCTTGGCTGTGCCGTCAAGCTTGGTAAGAATAATACCCGTTATATCAGCTACTTCATTGAACTGTCTTGCCTGATTAACTGCGTTCTGTCCCGTTGTAGCGTCAAGCGCAAGCAGGACTTCGAGAGCGCAGCCCTCTGCCTGCTGGTGAACTATACGGGATATCTTTTTCAGCTCGTCCATAAGGTTTTTCTTATTGTGAAGACGACCTGCGGTATCGCATATAACAACGTCAGCCTGTCTTGCCTTAGCCGCCACCAGTGCGTCAAACACCACGGAAGCAGGGTCTGAACCTTCGTTGTGCTTGATTATGTCTACCCCTGCACGTTCTGTCCACACTTCGAGCTGGTCAATAGCAGCCGCTCTGAAAGTATCAGCCGCCGCAACGATAACCTTTTTGCCTTGTTTGTGAAGCTGATAAGCAAGCTTGCCGATAGTTGTTGTTTTGCCAACACCGTTTACTCCGATAACCAGTATAACTGACGGTGTTGTTGACATATCGAGCTTCTGATCCTCACCGAGCATTTCTGTGATTATCTCTTTAAGCATATCCTTGATTTTTTCAGGCTCTTTAACGCCCTCCTGCTTGACTTTCTGTCTGAGCTTATCGCATATCTTTTCAGAAGTTGTAACACCGATATCGCAGAGGATAAGAGTTTCTTCAAGCTCCTCAAAAAGATCTTCATCTATTTTGCTGAATGAATGAAGCAGACTTTCTATTCTGCCCATCATTGAGTCTTTAGTCTTTTTAAGACCATTTTTCAGCTTTTCAAAAAATCCCATTTCTTCACTCCTATTCAAGTTTCATTTGACGTGTTTCCGAAACGTCCATTTTAAGAAGCTTGGAAACACCCTTTTCTTGCATCGTTACGCCATACAGAACGTCAGCTTCTTCCATTGTTCCACGTCTGTGAGTTATGGTGATAAACTGTGTTTTATCTGTAAGGTGGTGCAGATATTGTGCATATTTACTTACGTTCACGTCGTCGAGCGCCGCTTCTATCTCATCGAGAAGACAGAAAGGTGATGGCGAAATTTTCAGGATTGCAAAATAAATTGCAATAGCCACCAGAGCCTGCTCTCCGCCTGAAAGGGACATAAGGTTTGTTATGACCTTGCCTGGCGGCTGAACGTTTATCTCAATACCACATTCAAGGACATTGTTTGGATCTGTGAGAATAAGCTCGCACTGACCACCACCGAAAAGCTCGGTGAAAATTTTCTTGAAGTTCGCATTTATGCGCTCAAAACTATCGGTGAACATATTCTTCATATTTTCTGTCAGATCCTCGATAAGTTTTTCAAGTTCTGTTTTTGACGTATTTACGTCATTAAGCTGACCTGTGAGAAATTCGTGTCGCTGTGACACTTCTGCATATTCCTCTATAGCTCCAAGGTTTACGCTTCCAAGATTTCTTATCTTTCCACGAAGTTCGTTGAGTCGCCTGTTAGCTACCGTTATATCCACAATATCCTCGGCTATCTCTGCAGCGTCGCTTCTTGTAAGCTCATAATCGTCCCAAAGCTGTGCCACAAGCTTATCAAAGCCTGCAGTAACAGATTTTTTCTGTTCCTCCGCTCTTGTAATCTGACCTGAAAGTGTTTCCTTCTCGTCCATTTTGTGCTTCTGCTTGGTGCGAAGTTTGTTTGCTGCATTATCAAGCTCAATATGCTCACGCTGAGCCTGCTCCGCCATTTTCTGTGCGGCGGTTATCTTTTCGTCAGCACCGCTGAGTTCCTGTTTGGTCTGAAGAATAAGCTCTTTCTTCTCGGCTATTTTCTTTTCACACTCGGAGATATTATCATTCAACTTGCCGCTGTCAGTATCACTGTCGCCGATAGTTTCTTCAAGCTGTGATATTGACAGCTTGCAGGCATCAAGGTCTTTGGATAACTCTGCCGCCATTATCTTCATTTGCGAAAGCTCTTCGCTGAGCTGTTCACGCTTATTTTTAAGTTCTGTCTGCTCGTTCTGAGAGTCGGCAAGCTTGGCTTCATTATCTGATATCTCAGCTTCGATCTCTGAAAGTTCAGTCTGAGCCTTGTCGATATCTCCGCTTACTATCTTGTATTTATTTTTCAGCGTTTCGATAAATGTTTCTATCTCATCAAGCTTGTTTTCATAGTCAGAATAATACTCTGAAACACGCTTTATTTCCATTTCAAAACGGAGTATATCGCTGTTTACCTGTGAAAGCTTTTCCCTTAGTCCCTCGGTATCAGCGGTGTATTTTGAAACCTCTTGATTTAGCTTCTCAACCTGCTGTTTAAGCTCTGTAAAGGAGTTTTCAAGTGCTGTTTTCTTTTTAGCAAGTGCTTCCGCTTCATTTTTTCTTGTAAGCAGACCTGTCTGTTTGGAAACGCTTCCTCCTGTGAATGAGCCGCCCGCGTTTATCACCTGTCCGTCCAGGGTAACGATGCGGAATTTATAGCCGTATTTCTTTGCAATAAGGGTTGCACTGTCGATATCCTCTGCTATGCAAATCCTGCCTAAAAGGCTGTTGATTACGCCCTCAAACTGGCTGTCATACTTAACAAGCTCACAGCCTAGAGCCACAAAGCCGTCCTCATTTTCAAGTTGCGGCATATTTAGCCTGTTTCCTCGAACTGATGTAACAGGCAGAAATGTTGCACGGCCTGCTCTGTTCTCTTTCAGAAGCCTGATACCTCTCTTAGCAGAGTCCTCATTGTTTACGACAATGTTCTGAAGTGCCCCACCCAACGCAGTTTCAATGGCTACAGAGTATTTTGTTTCAACAGATATAAGCTGAGAAACAGTACCGCAAATGCCGCTTATCCTACCCTGCTGTGAGGCTTTCATTATGTGCTTTACGCTGAACTGAAAGCCCTCCATGGAGTTTTCAAGGTCGGCTATAGTCTTTATCCTGTTCTCAACGTCACGGAGCTGTATTTCCGTATCTGTGAGATTTTTGCGACATTCTGAAAGCTTTGTGTTTCTAGTTTCAAGAAGCTTTGCAAGTCCGCTCATGCGGTTTGTAAGCTCCTGCTTGTTTTCATCAGCTTTGCCTTTTGATTCACGCAGTTCCTTTAATTCCTTAGAAGAAAGTTTTGAATGTTCTTCAAGCTGTTTTTTTCTTTCAAGAGAATTTTCGATCTGCTCATCAATATCCGAAAGGTTGTTTTTAGCATTTTCAAGTCTGAATGAAACTTCCGACTTTTTCATGTAAAGCTCATTTATAAAGCTTCCAGCTTCACTTACCGACTTGTCAGATAATGCAGTTTTATCAATAAGCTCAGAAAGCTCTTTTTCCTTACAATCTACAGCTTCCTGCTGCTTTGCTTTTTTCTCGTCGAGTTCTTCAAGCTTCTGTCTGCGTGTTTTCAGCTCAGCCTCAAGATAGTATTTTGATGAGTTGGACTCACTTATCTGCTCTTTAAGCTTCAAAATATTATCTTCAAGGTGAGAAATATCATTCTCATATACTGCGATCTTTGACAGTGCCTGAGAGTTTTCAAGCTCCACCTGATGTATCTGATTTTTGTAGCTGTCAGCAAGCTCAGATTTTTCAGCGCTCTTTGCAAAGCTGTCATTTATATCATCTTCAATGCTTTCAAGCTCCTGCGTGATGACCTCGTACTCTTTTTTTACAGCAGAAAGCTTCTCCTCATAACCTGCTATTTGGCTCATATACTCGTTGAGCTTATACACCCATACGGAGACTTCCAGCTTTCTCTTTTCTTCATCAAGGACTCTGAACTTCTCCGCCTTTTCAGCCTGCGCTTTAAGCGGACCTATTCGTCCTTCTATCTCTCCCATGATGTCATTGATACGAGAGAGATTATCCTCAGCCGCCGCAAGCTTTTTTTCGGCTTCTTTTTTCTTTGAACGGAATTTTGAAATGCCTGCCGCTTCTTCAAATATCTCACGGCGGTCATTGGATTTTCCGTTTACGATATCTGCTATCCTGCCCTGACCGATTATCGAATAACCGTCCCTGCCAAGACCTGTGTCCATAAACAGTTCCACGATATCCTTTAAATTTACTTCTTTACCGTTTATCATGTAAAAGCTGTCGCCATTGCGGTAAAGCTTTCGTGATACTGACACGGTGTCGCTGTCATATTCAAGTGCACCGTCCTCGTTGTCTATGGTGATAGTTACCTGAGCAAAAGGCGCTTTTGGTCTAGTTTGAGTGCCGTGAAAAATAACGCCTGCCATTTTTTCACCTCTCAGGGCTTTGGAAGATTGCTCGCCCATTACCCAGCGCATAGCGTCACCGATATTACTCTTGCCTGATCCGTTAGGACCGACAACTGCGGTGATACCCTTATTGAATTTCAGCTCTATTTTATCCGGAAAAGACTTAAAGCCCTGCAATTCAAGTGATTTAAGATACATTATTTTTCACCACCCCTCATTATGATTTCGTTTATCTTTATTTTATCGCTGCCCTCGTGACCTACAATTTTTATATTGACACCAAGATCTTTGAAATATTCTATATTAGCTTTTTTCTGACCTATTGCCTTGCTTATCTGCCTTTTTGGTACAGATATCACAACGGAAGCTATATCGCTTATATTGCCATGCTTTCCAAGCTCCTCTGCTATAAGCCTGCGGTAATTTCTGCCTTCGCAAAGTTCACGGAATGCAGGGTGATAAAATCCGCCCAACATTTGCTCCTCCACGACCTCGCTTGCGTGCAGACCAAGCTTTATAACATCTATACCAAGTTTATCGGCTTCTGTGAGAAGATAAGAACAGATTTTCACTACCTCGTCAAAGTCCATAGGCTTATATTCGCCACTTTTGTAAAGCTCTCCGAGCCTTGTACCATTAAGGATAACAACGGGATAAATACGTACTGTTTTAGGAGACAGCGCCGCTATCTTAGACCAAGTTTCCAACTCAGTTTCACGGTTGCTTTTATAAAGTCCTATCATCATTTGCAGACCAAGGTCAAAGCAATCATAGCTTTTTATAAGCTTTGCAGCGTTTTCGACGTCCTGAACAGTATGTCCACGCTCGTTGGCTTCAAGAACAACATCTGACATAGACTGTGCGCCAAGCTCGATAGCCGTAACGTGATTATCTCTGAGAATGTCAAGTATCTCAGTGCTGATATAGTCAGGTCTGGTGGATATCCTGATACCCTTGAATTTGTCGTTGCCTATAAACTCCTGCGCTGCACCAAGAAGTTCGAGCATATATTCTCTCGGCACTGCTGTAAAGCTACCACCGAAAAAGGCTATCTCCGTCTGTGAAACGTCCTTGACTTCGTTCATTGCCTGTGTGCAGATACGCTTCACATCATCAGCGTGCGGTATCTTCTCTGTACCAGTTATGGTGCGCTGATTGCAGAACGCACACATATGCGGACAGCCTATATGCGGCACGAAGACAGATATATTACTGTGCCCCATAGCCCATTAGTTCCAATGCTTCTTTAGCCGCCAACTGTTCAGCGGTCTTTTTCGATCTGCCTGTACCCTCGCCGATAACATTCGTATTCAAAAGTACCTGAACAGTAAATTTCTTATTATGGTCAGGACCTGACTCGCCTTTAAGGTGATATTCTATTCTCTCCTCAGGATTTTTCTGGATTATCTCCTGAAGAATAGTCTTGTAATCATGGAAAACAACTCCATCAGGCGTGATATTTTCAGGTATGAATGAAAGTATATATTTTGAAACAGGCTCGATACCACCGTCAAGATAAATTGCAGCGATAACTGCTTCAAAAGCGTCTGAAATAATTGACGGTCTTTCTCTGCCCCCTGTTATCTCCTCGCCTTTTCCGAGAAAGATATACTTGCCAAGTTCTATTTTCTTTGAGAACTCAAACAGTGCTTTTTCGCATACAAGTGAAGCTCTCATTTTTGTCAGCTCGCCCTCAGGCATATGCTTGTAATGCTCGAAAATGTGATCTGACACAACTATAGAAAGCACTGAATCTCCAAGAAATTCAAGCCTTTCGTTGCTGTTTCTTGCCTTCTTGTTTTCATTTGCAAATGATGAATGGGAAAGAGCTTCGTAAAGGAGCTTTTCGTCTTTGAATTTATAACCTATTCTTTCCTGAAACTCTTTAAGAGCCTTTTGCTCGTCCATTATAACATCTCCTGTTTGCTTTTCAACTGCTCAATAGCAGTTGTGATCTCGTCTATCACATTAGTTTCAGTAAATTGTTTTGCTTGTCTGATAGCGTTATAGAATGCTCTTGCATTTGATGAGCCATGTGCCTTGATAACAGGCTTTGCAGTACCAAGTAAAGGCGCTCCGCCATACTCAGAGTAGTCTACCTTTTTCTTGAAATCTTTAACGTTCTTCATTACCATAAGAGCAGCGATCTTTGACTTTGTATCCTTAGTCAAAAGCGTTTTAAGCTCCCCTGAGAAGAATTTTGCCATGCCCTCGTAAAGCTTGAGCATAAGGTTTCCGCAGAAGCCGTCAGCCACACATACGTCACAATCGCCCATAGGAAGCTGTCTTGCTTCGATATTTCCAACAAAGTTTACAGGTGCGTTTTTCAACTGCTTGTAAGTTTCAAGCTCCAGCTCTCTGCCCTTTGACTCCTCTGCACCAATATTTGCAAGACCTACTCTTGGTGACTCGACACCAAGTATCTTGTTCATATAAGCCGAGCCCATTATTCCAAACTGAGTAAGCATTTCAGGGCGGCAGTCTGCGTTTGCACCGCTGTCAAGAAGCATCGTAGGCGTCGTTGCCGTAGGAAGTATCGTTGCAAGAGCTGGTCTTTTGATGCCCTTTATTCTCTTTACGATAAACGTTGCTCCAACGACAAGTGCGCCTGTTGAGCCTGCTGAAACGAAAGCGTCGCCTTCGCCATCTGCAAGCATCTTCATACCTACAGCCATTGAGCAATCCTTCTTGCCTTTGATGACTTCTGTAGGCTCTTCACATATCTCGATAACAGTATCAGCGTGCTTGATATGTAAAGCTGTGATATCAAGGCCGTTTTCCTGTGCACATTTTTTTATTTTTTCTTCATCACCAACAAGAGTAACGTCAACTCCGAAATCTTTCTGTGCGTCAATTGAACCTTTTATGACTTCGAGAGGTGCGTTATCTCCGCCGAAAGCGTCAATTACTATGTTCATAACATTCTCCTTAAAATTCCTCAATAGCCTTGTCAAGGTCTGCAAGACCCCTTTCAGCTATCATCTTATATTTCAGTTTCTTATCTCTTATACGTTCAGGCAGCTCAGGCAGGATACCCATATTACAGCCCATAGGCTGGAACTTCTCCACAGTAGGATCGCTTATATACTTTGAAAGCGCACCCAGCATTGTGGTATCAGGCAAGGTAACCGCAGGCTTGCCCTGCAAACGTCTTGCCATGCTCAGACCTGCAAAAATTCCGCTTGCCGCCGACTCGATATATCCCTCAACGCCTGTCATTTGACCTGCAAAATAAAGGTTTTCTCTATCTCGCATATTAAACTGCGGATTTAAGAGCTTAGGCGAATTGATGAAAGTGTTTCTATGCATAACTCCATAGCGTACAAATTCTGCATTTTCAAGTCCTGTGATAAGAGAAAATACTCTTTTCTGCTCACCAAATTTAAGGTTTGTCTGAAAGCCCACAAGGTTATACAGACTTCCCTCTGCGTTCTCTGCACGAAGCTGAACGACGGCATAAGGTCTGTTTCCAGTTCGTGGATCTGTCAAACCCACAGGCTTCAATGGTCCAAAACGCATTGTGTCCTCTCCTCTTTTGGCAAGGACCTCAACAGGCATACAGCCTTCATACACCTTGAACCCGTCCTTTGAAAAGTGTTCCTTATCAAAATCATGGAGCGGAGCGGATTCCGCATTGATAAGTTCATTATAGAACCTGAGATATTCTTCCTTATTCATAGGGCAGTTGATATAATCAGCCTCTCCCTTGCCGTATCTCGATGCAAAAAACACCTTATCCTTATCAAGACTTTCATATGTGACGATAGGTGCGGCGGCATCATGAAAATACAGATAATCACCGCATATTTTGCCGATACTCTCTGCAAGCCCATCGCTTGTAAGAGGACCTGTTGCGATTATAACATCGCCATCAGGTATATCTGTGACTTCTTCCTCGATAACAGTAATGTGAGAATTTTCCATTATCTTTGCCGTGACCATATCGGAAAACTTTTCCCTATCAACAGCAAGTGCTCCGCCTGCTGATACCTTAGTTTCAGCTGCACATTCCATTGTGACAGAGCCCATCCTGCGCATTTCCTCTTTTAGCATACCTGCGGCAGAATCTATTCTGTCCGCTTTCAATGAATTTGAGCAGACAAGCTCTGCAAAGCCCTTATATTTATGGGCAGGCGTAAACTTTTTCGGCTTCATTTCATAAAGCTCAACGTCTATCCCTGCTTGCGCTAACTGCCACGCAGCTTCACAGCCTGCAAGTCCTGCACCTATTACCTTAACCGCCATTAGATAAATTCCTTTCATATCCGCAATCAGGCTTATGGCAAATGAGTATTCCGTTCTTTCCGCCTTTCTGGAAAAGCGTACTGCCGCACTTAGGGCATTTTTCTTCGGTAGGAACGTCCCATGTCATGAACTTGCACTCAGGATTGTCCTCACAGCCGTAATATTTCTTGCCCTTTTTAGACTTTTTGAGAAGCACTTTCTTTCCGCAGTAAGGGCAAATTCCGCCTGTTTCCTGAACTATTTTCTTGGTATTCTTGCACTCAGGAAAGCCTGAGCAAGCCATAAATTTGCCATATCTGCCTATCTTTATTACCATAGGTTTGCCGCAAAGCTCACACACCTGATCTGTTTCTTCGTCAGGCACTTTGATTCGCTTCCCGTCCATAGCTTCCTCGGCTTCAGTCAATTCCTCGTCAAAGTCACTATAAAAGTCCTGCAAAGTTTTTACCCAACTTTTCTTGCCATTTTCCACTTCGTCAAGAGATTTCTCCATGTTTGCAGTAAACTTAACATCGACTATTTTATCAAAATGCTCGCTCATAAGCTGGTTTGTTACTTCGCCAAGTGAAGTCGGCTTAAGCTGTTTTCCGTCACGCTCAACATAATTCCTGTTTATTATGGTTGTAATAGTTGGAACATAAGTCGAAGGTCTGCCGATGCCTGTTTCCTCAAACGCCTTTACGAGGGTCGCTTCTGTGTATCTTGCAGGAGGCTGAGTGAAATGCTGATTTCCTTCAAGGTTACGCACCTTTATTGAGTCACCGGATTTTATTGGAGGAAGCACGTTTTTCTTTTCGCCCTCATCGTCTTTAGCCTCTTCATAAAGAACAGTAAATCCGTCGAATTTTACAGAATAGCCTGTTGCCTTGAAGTTACAACCGTTTGCAGAGATATCAACAGAAACAGTGTCCATAAGGCAGTTTGACATCTGAGAAGCTATAAATCTCTCCCAAATGAGTTTATAAAGCTTGTACTGGTCACTCGTCACTCCGCTTGCCTTTACCATATCAGGTGTTACCTCTGGGTGTGTTGGTCGGATGGCTTCGTGAGCGTCCTGAGCGTTGCCCTTAGTTTTATATTTTTTCGGTGTGTCAGGGATATACTTATCGCCATATTTTTTTCTGATAAAATCATATGCCGCTGCTCTTGCTTCATCAGAAATTCTAAGGCTGTCGGTACGCATATAGGTGATAAGACCTGTCTGACCCATATCGTTTATCTCAACACCCTCATAAAGCTCCTGAGCGGTTTTCATCGTTCTTCTCGCCTGAAAGCTGAGACGTCTTGACGCTTCCTGCTGTAAAGTCGAGGTGGTGAATGGTGCGGCAGGAGATTTTCTGTGAACGCTCTTTTTTACCTTGTCGATAACAAACTCGGCGCCCTCAAGTCTTTTTAGTATCTCGTCAGCCTGCTCTTTATTTTTCAACTCTGGCTTTTCTCCGTCAACTGTATTAAGCTTTGCGGCAAAGGTCTTTCTTTCGCCGTTTGCAGAAAATTTTCCGTCAATGGACCAATATTCCTGCTGTCTCTTATACACATCTCCGAGCCCACGAGACCTCTCTACATCT
>ENA-OZEU01000155-OZEU01000155.1-human-gut-metagenome-genome-assembly--contig:-NODE-155-length-17364-cov-12.631637_pt1 | contig 17364 bp, 14 predicted proteins | sample MGYA00244608_ERZ653614 | MGnify/ENA primary metagenome ERZ653614 (study PRJEB26926, sample SAMN06165166) | human gut metagenome | biome: ENVO:00009003; feature: ENVO:2100002; material: ENVO:00002003...
CAGGCAGCGAAGCGTCCCTGCCAGTAACTTTGCGCTCCCGCAGGAGCGCCCCCAAGCCGCTCTACCCACTACTTGCACATTGTCGCGCCAAATGGGCGCGACCACATAGCCGCTCCACCACACCTCGCCCTTGCTTCCCCCCTCCAAACGGATACCCAAACCCAAAAAGATACAAGAAAAACCAGCGGCACAAAACCGCTGGTTTCAGTTTGTCGAAAAAGGTCACCGTGAGGTGGCCTTTTTCTCGTAAAACAGCGAAGAATGTGGTATAATAAGCACGGGTGATGAAGATGCTTACAAAAAATGTCGAGAATCGCAAGCAAATCGAATTTGTAAGTCTGGAGCAGGTGGTACCGGGAGAGCATTTGCTGCGGCAGATAGATGCAGCGATTGATTTTAATAAGATATACGATTTTGTCGGTGACCTGTACAGCAAGGACAACGGTCGCCCCAGCATAGATCCCGTTGTGATGTTCAAGATAGTGCTTATTCAGCACATCTACGGGATTCGTTCGCTGCGCCGAACGCTGGAAGAAATCGGAATGAATATGGCGTATCGGTGGTTTATTGGGTATCCGCTGAATGAGCAGGTTCCGCACTTTTCGACTGTGAGCTATAACTTTAAGCATCGCTTTACCACTGAGTCCGTGGAATACATATTCCGCTGGGTGTTAAAGGCAGCCGCAGATGAGGGGTATTTGGACACCGAAGCCATCTTCGTAGATGGTACGCATATAAAGGCAAGCGCAAATCTGAAAAAGCAGGCACGAAAAGCTGTCCCCAAGGAGGCAAAGCGCTATGCTCGCGAATTGTTTGAGGAAATAAACAAAGATCGGGAGGCGCACGGGAAGAAACCGTTTGACGATGACAGCAGTGGTGACGATTCCGGCGAGCCGGAAATGACAGAAAAAACCGTTTCCACCACAGACCCGGAATGTGGTGTGTTCAACAAAGGCGAGCACAAAAAAGTCTTTGCCTACGAAGCGCACACCGCATGTGACAAGCATAACTTCATTTTGGGCGTACACGTCACAGCTGGAAACGTTCACGACAGCGTAGTATTTGACCCTTTGTATGATTACCTATGCCAATATTATCCCGAACATAAAATTGTAGCTGCTGACAGTGCCTACAAAACGCCGTGGATCTGCAAAAGAATCTTTGAAAGCGGCAGAGTTCTGACGACGGCCTATACCCGTCCCAAAACCAAAGCAGGCAACCATCCTTGGTATACCTATGTTTACGATGAATATTTTGATGATGTAATCTGCCCGGAATACAAAACGCTGCATTATGCTACAACAAACCACAATGGTTACCGGGAATACAAGAGCCGTTCGTACTTGTGCAAGGACTGTCCAACACGGGAAAAGTGTACGCAGAACGCCAAGTGCGAAAAGACAGTCGCGATACACATCTGGCAGCACTTTGTAGAGATGACCGAAGATATACGGCATACGCCTATGTACCGGGATGTCTACAAGCTGCGGAAAGAAAAGATAGAGCGTGTGTTTGCCGATGCCAAAGAGAAGCACGGCATGCGTTACACGCAGTATAGAGGCTTGACTCAGGTCACAAACTGGGTGAAGCTTAAATTTGCTGCCATGAATTTAAAAAAGTTAGCCACATGGAAGTGGAAACGGAGAAATCCCTCTCCTGATAAGATGCGGAGAGGACTTTTCTCAACGGATTTTCGTTCTGTGCTGCTATTCTTTCCGCTTGAAATGCAAAAGCCCGTCTTCGCCTAATGGCAGTGACGGACTTTGCGACAAGCTGAAACCAGCGGCACAAAACCGCTGGTTTTTTCAATCTCCAGAAATATTCACTTCTTCAGCTCCGCCAGATGAATCCGCAGGAACATCAGCACGTTCGCCACAAACTCGCACGTCGTGGGGCGCGGTTCATGCGGCGCGGGATTCCGCCCCGACAGGGCGCAGTAAAGCGGAATGTTCTGCTCCTGCCACGATTGGTTGATGGCCGTGCGAATCGCGCGTTCCACCGCCAGCGGCGACGTGCTGTATCGCCGCGCAACGGTCGGGTAGACTTCCATCGTCATGCAGCGCGTCTCAATGGGCTGACGCAGAAGATATAGAATCGCATCCACAAGATAGTAGAAGCCGGACAGACGCGCAGGCACGCCGAGAGACGATAGCAGACTGGAAATCTCCCACTGCGTCGGGATTTGCGATTTCGGCAGGGGCAGCTGAGGCGGCTTCGGGCGGGCGGATGCAGTGGACGACGACACGGAAGGCACGGGTTGCGCGGGTCGAACGGCTTGCGTTGTCTGTGCGCCCTGCACCGCTTCGCCAAGCGGGATGAGCGGAATTGCCTGCTGTATAGGGAACCCGTCCACCTCCGACGTCATTAGGCAGTACACCGGCGCGAAGTTCGGGCTTGCGGCGGGTACAGCGCGGACGCTCACAACTCGGCAGGATGAGAAATTGACGGTTTCTGGCGCAGGGCGTTTCGCATCATCCACGGGGAAGGACCTCCTTCAAAGTCGACGGCAAAAAATGGAAATGAGAATTCGACAAAACAAACACAAAGAGAGACGGAACTTTCAAATTGCTACTGCCTGACGTCCGACTGCACAATAAGAAGTATTCACGCTTCTATTGTATCACGGATGCGAGAAAAAGAAAAGTGATGAATGTAAAAAATAGGCTGTTTTCGGCTGGAAAATGCAAAAAAAACAGTTGAAGTACAGGTGGTGTACAATTTGAATACAATTTGCGGAAGAGGCTACTTTGAACGCTGCGGAACATGAAGAAAAGGTTACACGGCTGTGTTTAGGACAGACGAGGGTGTAATAGCGCGTCTTAGGGGGCGCGTCTGCGGACGTGCGAAGTTCCCCTTTTGACCCCTCTGCGCGATGGAGACGGCTTCTTCTCCATCCTTTTTCCGCGTGTTTAGCCCCTTTGTGCCGCGCCTATTCTTTTTCTGTTTCTTCTCCTATCCAATACCACTGATACACCTGCAAGACCTTTGCGCCTTCCAAGTCCTTCGCATACGGGCAGCGCATCACCCGCTGGCGATTCTGCGCAAACGACAATTCATACGTCCGCACCGTATCCCCCTGAAATCCGCGCGGCGACGGATCAACCGCCACAAACCGCTTCCGCTCCGCATTATACCCCACAATCAGCAGCGCATGGCCCACACCGTTCGTCCGCTTCATATATATATATAGCGGCGAATATCGCTCATCGTTGAGATACTGCGCCATCATTTCATCAAATGTCGCTTCGGTCAATCCACGCCGCGCCAAACCATCCACCAGCGCCGTGATTTCGTCGTACGGCTCATTCAGCGTGCGCCGCTGGGCAAGGACGCTCATATCCACCGGGGTCATATCCACGCCAAGGTAGGACAGTGCCATCGAGTACACCGCACGCGTGCACATGGTGCCGATGTAGTAGGCATAAGGCGCGCCGTAGCGGTTTTCCTTCGCAGTCAGGTCAAATTCGCCTTTTTCCTCGCCCGAACGCCAGTAATCAGCGCAGAACATGTCGTCGCGCCGCGTCTGGACAATCAGGCGGACTTGCCCGCTCACGACATCCAAACGTTCGCCGGTATCAGACTGGATGAGCAGCGCGTTTGCCTCTTCAGCGGACTGAGCCTCGCGGATGGAGGCGGGCAGCATTTCCTCCGCCCATGCCGCGCCGATAAGCGCCCAAATCAGCGCCAGTATCAGCAGGCCGCGGATTCCATGTTTCTTCAAGCCGCTCACCCCTTTCCGGCAGATTAACTTGTTCCATAATATCGCGTTTTTCGATGAATTTCAACATATTTCCGGGAATGTTGCATTTTCGCGCAGCAGAAAGCGGGCGCGCTCCGCTGATGGCAGGCACACCCGCCTCGTCAATTTTTCAAATGGTGATTCTCTTCGGAATCGGATTCGCGCTGACGGCATCCGCATTGCGCGGCAGAAATCAGCGTTTCCCCAGCATCTTCTTGAGGAACTGCCCCGTGTACGACTTTTCGCACGCGGCGACTTCCTCCGGCGTGCCTTCGCAGACGATTTCGCCACCTTTGTCGCCGCCTTCCGGGCCGAGGTCAATCAGGTAGTCCGCCACCTTGATGACATCCAGATTATGCTCGATCACCAGCACGCTGTTGCCCGTTTCGGTCAGGCGCTGCAAAACGCCGATGAGCTTGTCCACGTCTGCCATGTGCAGCCCGGTCGTCGGCTCGTCCAAGACATAGAGCGTCTTGCCCGTCGCGCGGCGGCTGAGTTCCGTCGCCAGCTTCACGCGCTGCGCTTCGCCGCCGGAAAGGGTCGTCGATGCCTGCCCCAGCTTCATGTACCCCAAGCCGACGTCGTAGAGCGTTTCGAGCTTGCGGCGGATGCTCTCGTGGTTCTCGAAGAACGTAATGGCTTCCTCGATGTTCATGTCCAGCACGTCGGAGATATTCTTGCCCTTGTAGGTCACTTCCAGCGTCTCGCGGTTGTAGCGCTTGCCCTTGCACACGTCGCACGGCACGAAAATATCCGGCAGGAAGTGCATTTCGATTTTCAGCATCCCGTCGCCGCAGCAGTTTTCGCACCGCCCGCCCTTGACGTTGAAGGAGAAGCGGTTTTCCTTGTAGCCGCGCGCCTTCGCTTCGGGGGAGGCGGCAAAGATCTTGCGAATCTGGTCAAACAGCCCGGTGTACGTCGCCGGATTCGACCGGGGCGTGCGCCCGATGGGGCTTTGGTCAATGCAGATGATTTTGTCCAGCTGCTCCACGCCCTCCATGCTGCCAAACGCGCCGGGACGGGTTTTCGCGCGGTTCAGCACCTTCGCCAAGTGCTTGTAGAGGATTTCGTTCACCAAGCTGGATTTGCCCGACCCCGACACGCCCGTCACGCAGCAAAGGCAGCCAAGCGGCACTTTCACGTCAATGTTCTTGAGATTATGCTCCTTCGCGCCGCGGATGGTCAGGAAGCCTTTCGGCTGACGGCGCACGTCGGGAATCTCGATGCGCTTCTTGCCCGACAGGTACTGCCCGGTGATGCTGTTCGGATTGCGCTTGATATCCTCCACCGTGCCTTCCGCGACGATGTTGCCGCCGTGGATGCCCGCGCCCGGCCCGACGTCCACAATCCAGTCCGCCGCGTACATCGTGTCCTCGTCGTGCTCGACGACAATCAGCGTGTTGCCCAAGTCGCGCATTTTTTTCAAGGTGTTAATGAGCTTCATGTTGTCTCGCTGATGCAGGCCAATCGACGGTTCATCCAGAATGTACAATACGCCCATAAGCGCTGAGCCAATCTGCGTCGCCAGCCGGATTCGCTGCGCCTCGCCGCCGGACAGCGACCCTGCCGCGCGCGCCAATGTCAGGTACCCCAGCCCGACGTCCTCCAGAAAGCCCATGCGCGCGTTGATTTCCTTCAAAATCTGCGCGGCAATCATGCTTTCCTTCTCCGTCAGCGCCAGCGACTGAAAGAACGCCCGCGCATCCGTGATGGACAGGCTGGACACCTCATACAAATTCTTGCCGCCGACTGTGACCGCCAGCGCTTCCGGCTTCAATCGCTTACCGTGGCAGACCGGGCAGGGTTCTTCCGCCATGTATTCTTCATAGGCGGCTTTCATGGCTTCACTGCCTGTTTCCTCATAGCGGCGCTCCAAGGACGGAATCACGCCCTCGAACGTCGTGGAATACGTTCCCCTGCCGCTGGGCGTGTCATAGGTCATGGTCAGCTTCTCGCTGCCCGTGCCGTAGAGCAGGGCGTGGATGCCCGCTTCAGGAATCTCCTGAATCGGCGTATCCATCGTGAAGCCGTACTTGTCGCACAAGGCTTGGAAATACTGCGCCGTCACGCCGTCGCCGTCCGCCGAACCGAAGCCCATGGCGTTCAGCCCGCCCTGCCGCAGGGACAGCGACTTATCCGGGAACAAAATGTCCGTGCTTACGACCATGCGGTAGCCCAGACCGCTGCACGCCGGACACGCGCCATAGGGGCTGTTGAAGGAGAACATGCGCGGGCTGAGCTCCTCGATGGAGATGCCGCAGTCCGGGCAGGCGTAATTCATGGAGAAGAGCAGTTCGCCCTTGTCCATCATGTCCATGATGACCAAGCCGCCGGAGCGCTTCGTCGCCGTCTCGATGGAATCCGCCAGACGGCTCTGGAACTCCTTGCCGGGGCGGACAATCAGGCGGTCAACGACGATTTCAATCGAGTGCTTCTTCTTTTTGTCCAGCGCCGGCACATCCTCCAGCCGGTACAGCTCGCCATCCACCCGAACACGGGCAAAGCCGCTCTTGCGCGCCTCCTCGAACACCTTGACATGCTCGCCCTTTTTGCCGCGGATGACGGGCGACAGCACCATCAGCTTCGTGCCTTCGGGATAGGCGACGATTGCGTCCACCATCTGGTCAACGGTCTGCTGGCGGATTTCCTTGCCGCACTTCGGGCAGTGCGGATGCCCCACGCGCGCATAAAGCAGACGCAGATAATCGTGGATTTCCGTCACCGTGCCGACGGTCGAGCGCGGATTGCGGCTGGTGGTTTTCTGGTCAATGGAGATAGCGGGGGACAGGCCGTCAATCTGGTCAACATCGGGCTTCTCCATCTGCCCCAGAAACTGCCGCGCATAGCTGGACAGGCTTTCCACATAGCGCCGCTGTCCCTCGGCATAAATGGTATCGAACGCCAGCGAGCTTTTGCCCGACCCGGACAGCCCCGTAAACACAACGAGCTTGTCGCGCGGGACGGTCAAGCTGACATTGCGCAGGTTATGCTCCCTTGCGCCGCGAATGATGATTTGGTCGTTCATCGTTGCAATCCTCCTTGGCTTAGGAACACAGTATAGCACATTTTGTCCGGCACATGCAAGGCGAACACGAACAAATATTTTCGTATCGTGGATGTGCTGGGGGCTTTTTATGGAATCGCATTGACAAATGAAGGCTTGTTGTGTATGATAATGGTATAAAGGAGGTTGTTCTAATGGAAAAGAAGTGCTTCGTAGCTCTGCTGATGGTTGTTGTGATGATGTGTGCCTGCTGGACGGGTGTACTCGCGGAGGATGTGGAACGCGAGGCGTTCACGTCTGGGGACTATGAGTATGCGCTGCTGGATGATGGTACGATAGGAATTACAGGATACAAAGGTAGCGCAGACCGCCTTGCCATTCCTGCTAAACTTGATGGAAAGGCGGTTACCTCCATTGGCGACCGCGCGTTCTTCCTCTGCAACTCCCTGACCTCCGTCTCCATCCCCGATTCCGTTGAACAAATTGGTACGAATCCTTTTGCAGTCTGTTCCGCACTGAAAACAATTTCTGTTTCTCCTGAGCATCCGTATTTTGCCACCATTGATGGCGTTTTGTTCCGAAAAGCCGATAAAATCCTGATTGCCTATCCCGCCGGTATTAAATCCACAACATATAGCATTCCATATGGAATCACCACCATTGGTGACAGTGCGTTCTACAAGTGCTCGTCCCTGAAGTCCGTTACCATCCCGGATACCGTTACTTCAATTGGTAACGACGCATTCTACTGGTGCTCTTCCCTGACCAGCATTGCCATTCCCGATTCCGTTACCTCCATTGAGAACAGCGCGTTCTTGTCCTGCTATTCCCTGACGAGCGTCACCATCCCCCATTCCGTTACCTCCATCGGTGACAGCGCGTTCATAGGCTGCGATTCTCTGACGAGCATCATCATCTCCGATTCCGTCACTTCCATTGGAGACAGCGCATTCTCCTATTGCCCCAACCTCATCCTCACCGTCCCCCGCAACTCCTACGCTGCCGAGTACGCCAAAGCCAACAACATCCCCTACACCTACCCCGACGCCAACGACTGGCTGAACAACTAACCCGCAAGCAAATCCCTTTCTGCCTTGTCCCGCATACCATCCGGGGCAAGGCGCTTTTTCTTTCCCCTTGCAGTCCTCCCGCGAAAGTGGTATGATAGAAGGCAGAACGCAAGGAGGCGGCGAAGATGGAGCGCATCCGCAAAATTCCTGACGACAGCGACCGCGTATCCCCCGATGAGGACGACGAGGACATGTCGCCCTATGAACCGACGTACCGCGACGGCAGCGCGAAAAACGAGTGCTGGCGCGACGACGACGGCTGATTATCCCCCGAAAGGAGAAATCCCCATGCTGACCATTGATTTTCTGACGGACTATGTGTGTCCGTTCTGCCTTGTCACGAAAGAAAACCTCCGCGCGGCGCTGAAAACGCTGCACCAAGAGGCGGAAATCATCGAGCATCCCTATGCGCTGACCCCCGAAGGCAGCGAGGCGACCGACATCTGCGACGAGGAGCATCGGGCGTATTTCGCGCGGCTGAAAGAACCCGCGGAGACGGTCGGGCTGAACATGCAGCTTCCGCCGGAAATCCGCCCGCGCCCAATGACGTATCTGGCGTTTGAAGGGGCGGTGCTGGCGGACAAGGCGGGCAAACACGAGGCGTGGAGTGACCGGGTTTACCGCGCGTATTGGGTCGAGGGGCGCGACATTGGGCAGATTGACGTGCTGTGCGTGCTGGCGGCGGGCATCGGGCTGAATGCGGACGAAATGCGTCAGGCGCTGGAAAACCGCACCTACGCGGATGACGTGAAGACCGCCATCCAAAACACGCTGGACACCTATCATCCGCGCGGCGTGCCGATTCTCTTCGTCAACGGGCAGCGCATCCGCTTGCGGGCGTACACGCTGCCGGAAATGACAGACGTGCTGCGCGGCGTGATTCCGGCGGAAGAAAATCAGGAGGAAACGGGCTGCTCCGCGGACGGATGCCGCCTAAATTGGTAAGCAATGCAAACTTTAACACATCGGGTGCAGTATTATGAAACCGACCGCATGGGCGTGACGCACCACTCGAATTATATCCGCTTCATGGAGGAAGCGCGCGTGGCGTATCTGGAGCAGCTTGGCTTCCCGTATGCGGAGCTGGAGCGCCGCGGGGTGATTTCGCCCGTGACGGCGGTGAACTGCAAGTATCTGGCGACGACGACATTCGACGACCGCATCACGGTGGATGTGCGCGTGGAGGCGTTCAACGGCGTCGTGCTGACGATTGGCTACGACATGACGAAGCAGGACGGAACGCGTGTGTTCACCGGCTCGTCCGAACATTGCTTCTTGAATCCCGAAGGGCATTTCATTCGGCTGCGGCGCGATCAGAGGGAGTTTTACGAGATGCTGATGCGCGAGCTGAACGTCCATCATCCAGCAGAAGGAGAAACATCGCATGAATAACCAGACGACAATTGGCATTCTTGGTTCCGGCACATGGGGCATTGCGCTGGCGCGGCTGCTGCACCGCAACGGGCACGATGTGACCGTGTGGTCAAAATTCCCGAAGGAAATCGAAAATCTGTCTGCTACGCGCACGCATCCCGCGCTGCCGGGGCTGGTCATCCCCGAAACGGTGCATTTCACCTGCGATTTGCAGACAGTGGCGAGCGACAAGGATATTCTGCTTTTCGCCGTGCCGTCTATCGCCATTCGGCAGACGGCGGAAAGCGCGCGCCCGTTCATCCCGGACGGACAGATTATCGTGGATGTTGCCAAGGGCATTGAGCCGGACACACTCATGACCATGACCGAGGTCATCCGCGACGAATTGAGCAAGGACGGTCAGCATGACCATGTGAAGCTCGTCGCGCTGTCCGGCCCGACCCATGCGGAGGAAGTCGCGCTCGATATGCCGACGTCCATCGTGTCCGCCTGCACGGATATGCAGGTGGCGGAAAAGGTGCAGGACGTGTTCATGAACACCTGTATGCGCACCTACACCAACACGGACGTGCTCGGCGTGGAGCTGTGCGGCGCGATGAAGAACATCGAGGCGCTGGCCGTCGGCATTTCCAGCGGTCTGGGCAACGGCGACAACGCCCGCGCTGCCCTCATCACGCGCGGCATTGCCGAAATCAGCCGTCTGGGGCTGAAAATGGGCTGCGCGGAGTACACGTTCGGCGGACTGGCGGGCATCGGCGACCTCATCGTGACCGCAACATCCATGCACAGCCGCAACAACCGCTGCGGCATCCTCATCGGGCAGGGTGTTCCGCCGCAGGAAGCCGTTCGGCAGGTCGGCACGGTGGAGGGCATCAACGCGCTGCCCGCCGCCATGCAGCTGATGGAGCGCTATCAGGTGGAAATGCCGATTGCCAAGGCGGTGAACGCGGTCGTGAAGGGCGAAATCAGCGCGAAGGACATGGCGCTGGCGCTCATGACGCGCGACAAGACGAGCGAAGTGCGTCAGAGCGAACTGGCGGTGCGCTTCGAGAGCGCCCTCATGCGCCACATTTCCGGCGGCATCATGCGCCGCGTGATGGTCATCGGGGAATTTGCGGATTTGTCGCACGAGGCGATTGCGTTCCTGACCCGCGCGAAGGACGAGGGCGGACACCTGACGGTCGCGCTGACCGGATGTGCGCAGGATGTGCGGAAAAGTTCGCTGCTGGCGCTGCGGTGCGTTGACCGCGTATTGGAATTGGAGACGGAGAAGCTGACGCTGCCGGAGCTGATGCGCCTGTACCGCATTGAGGTGCTGGCGCTGGCGAAGGGGCAGGACGTGCCGGAGATGCTTCCGCCGACGGTGAAGGTGAAGTACCTCTAAGCCGCAGGTTCGTTCCCTCAATAGACACGCGGGCATTGTATGCAAATGCGCTCAACTGAATCGCGCGAAAGGGTCAAGGGAGGAACTCCCTTGCGTTCCCTCAATAAACACGCGGGCATTGTATGCAGTTGTCACCAACTGAATCGCGCGAAAGGGTCAAGGGAGGAACTCCCTTGCGTCCCCCCAATAAACACGCGGAACCAGTATGAGAGTGTCACCAACTCAATCGCGAAAAGGGTGTCGAGAGGGTCGAAGACCCTTCGCGGGTGCAGGGCAGAGCCCTGCCGGAGTCCAGAGGCAGAGCCTCTGGCGCCTCCCCACGTCCTCCCATAAGAAAGGAAGAAACGGATGCAAGCACAGGAAACCCTGCGGAAGTACTTTGGGCATGAGGCGTTCCGACCGGGGCAGGAAGTGATGGTGAATGCGCTGACGCACCACCGGGACGCACTGGGCGTCATGCCAACGGGCGCAGGAAAATCCATGTGCTATCAGGTGCCGGCGCTGATGCTGCCGGGGGTCGCGATTGTTATTTCGCCGCTGATTTCGCTGATGGCGGATCAGGTGGCGGCGCTCAAAAGCGCGGGCGTTCCGGCGGCGTACCTCAACAGTTCGCTCACCCCGCGCCAGATGGATCTCGCCATGCAGCGGGCGCGGCAGGGCGCGTACAAAATCATCTACGTCGCCCCGGAGCGCCTCGAAACGCCCTCGTTTCAGGCGATGGCGCAATCCATGCCGATTTCTCTGCTTGCCGTGGATGAGGCGCACTGCGTCTCCCAGTGGGGGCAGGATTTTCGCCCGGTGTATCTGCGCATCGCGGATTTCGTCGATTCGCTGCCCACCCGCCCGGTCATGGGCGCATTCACCGCGACCGCAACCGAGCGCGTCCGGCAAGATATCATCCGCCTATTGCGCCTGCAAAACCCGGAAACGGTCACGACCGGCTTCGACCGTCCGAACCTCTACTTCGAGGTCATCCGCCCAAAGAACCGTGATGCTGCCCTCATGGATATTCTCCGCCGGAAACGCGGCGAAAGCGGCATCGTTTACTGTGCGACGCGCAAAGCGGTCGAGCAGGTCTGCGACAAGCTGATTCGCGCGGGCATCGACGCGACGCGCTATCACGCGGGGTTGAGCGACGAGGAGCGCAAGGAGAATCAGGAGAAATTTCAGTACGACACCTGCCCGGTGATGGTCGCGACGAACGCGTTCGGCATGGGCATCGACAAATCCAACGTGCGGTTTGTCATCCACTACCAAATGCCGCGCTCGATGGAGGCGTACTATCAGGAAGCCGGGCGCGCCGGACGCGACGGCGAGGCGGCGGAGTGCATCCTGCTGTACAACGGGTCGGACATTTTCACCGCGAAGTGGATGATTGAGCACACCGAGCCGAACGAGAACATGACGGCGGCGGAGCAGTCGGCGGTGCGCTATCAGGACATGAACCGCCTGAACCGAATGGTGGATTACTGCACGAAGCCCGGCTGCCTGCGGGCGTTTATCCTGCGGTACTTCGGGGAGAATACCGCGCAGGATTGCGGGCATTGCAGCGCCTGCTGCGGCGCGCGCTACGGCGAGGCGGAGGGAATCGCCCGGCAGCGGCGGCGAGGAGCGGACGGCGCACATCTGGGGCAGCAGGCGACGGCGGAGAAGGTCGGCAGCATCGGGAAAATCGAAGCCCCGACGGGCGGCGATTTGTTCGAGCAGCTGCGTCAGGTGCGGATGGCACTGGCGAAGCTGCACCACGTCCCGCCCTACATCATCTGCAACGACGCGACGCTGACGGAGATGGCACGGCGCAAGCCGGAAACGCTCGAAGGAATGCGGAGCGTCAGCGGCATGGGCGAAATCAAGACCGCGCGCTACGGCGAAGCGTTTCTTGGGGTGATTCGCCCGTATGTGGCGCAGGAACGGAAGATGAAAGCGAATGTGAAGCTGCTGGCGGAGCGTGCGCAGTCCGCTGCGTTCCGCAACCCGGTGCGCACCGCCCCCAAGCCGATGCCGCCCAAGCCCGTCTACGCGCCCCCGCCCGCGCCGGTCATCCCGGACATCGACTGGGACAACCTGAGCGACCCGGAGGTACTGTCTGACGCATACCTATCGGGCTTAACGATTCGCGAAATGTCGCAGAAATCCGGCCTATCCGAAAGCTGGCTTCGCGAAAAACTGCGGAGCATGGACTTGATATTCTGATGGGGAACGCCAGAGGCTCTGCCTCTGGACTCCGCAAGGGGCTTTGCCCCTTGACCCCACAAGGGAGTTCCTCCCTTGACCCTTTGCGCGATTGCGTTGTGCGCATTGGCATACTATGCCCGCGTGTTTATCCACGAGGTATGCATTTCCACTGACAGCCGCATAAAGAAAGCCCACTGGGAGTTTCAAACCTCCACAGTGGGTTCTTTCATAATTTACGCATTCAGCACCGACCGCAAAAACGCCTTCGTGCGCTGGTTCTGCGGGTCTTCAAACACTTGCGTCGGCGTACCTTCCTCGATGATGTAGCCGTCCGCCATGAACAGCACACGGTTGCATACTTCCTTCGCAAAGCCCATTTCGTGCGTCACGCACAGCATCGTCATGCCCTCGGACGCAAGGTCTTTCATAACGTTCAGCACCTCGCCGACCAGTTCCGGGTCAAGGGCGGAAGTCGGCTCGTCAAAGAGCATGATTTCCGGCTTCATCGCCAAGGCGCGCGCAATCGCCACGCGCTGCTGCTGTCCGCCGGAGAGGCGGTTCGGGTATTCATCCGCTTTGCTCTTCAAGCCAACGCGGTCAAGCAGCGTCAGCGCCTCCTGACGTACCTGCTCCTTGTCCTCATGCTTGACGATAATCGGCGACATCATCACGTTGTCCAGCACCGTCTTGTGCGGGAAGAGGTTGAAGCGCTGAAAGCACATGCCCATTTCCAGCAGAAGCTGCTGCTGGGTCTTCTTGTCGATGCGCTCCACCGTGTGGTCATGCTCGCGGTGCAGCAGCAGATGCCCCTTGATGAAGATTTTTCCGCCCGTAATCGTCTCCAGCTGGTTCAACGAGCGCAGATAGGTGGATTTACCCGCGCCGGACGGGCCAATCAGGCAGATGACTTCGCCCTTTTTGACTTGCAGGTTGATGTCCTTCAAGACTTCCAGCTTGCCGTAATGTTTGGAAACATGCTGCGTTTCCAGCATGAACGCTTCCTGATTTTCCATCGGGACACCTCCTTATTCGTACACCGAGAATTTCTTCTCGATTTTGTTGAAGATGAACGTGAACAGCGCGGTGATAATCAGATAGAGAATCAGCGCAGGGATAAAGACGAGGTTCGAGCCTTCGCTGGTGCGGATGTTGTTGGCAATCGTCGTGATGTCCTGCAGGGAAATCGCGAACACAATCGACGCATCTTTCAGAATCATGACGAACTCATTGCAGACGGGCGGAATCATCCGGCGAATCGACTGCGGGATGACGATGTGCGACATGGTCTGCCAGTAGGTCATGCCGAGGGCCTTCGCGGCTTCATGCTGTCCCTTGTCGATGGACTGAATCGCCGCGCGGACGATTTCCGCGCAGTACGCGCCGGAGTTCAGGCTGAACGTGATGCACGAGGCAAGGAACGAACCCATGTAGGTTGCGTCTGTGCCATAGGCGCTGAACAGCCCCGTCCACGAGAAGTCGAAGAGCTTGGGCAGCGTGAAGTAGACGACGAAGAGCTGAATCAGCAGCGGCGTGCCGCGGAAGAAGAAGATATAACCGCTGCAAATCTTGCTGAGCGGCTTGAATTTGCTAATCTTGCCCAGCGCCAGCAGGGTGCCCAGAATCAAGCCGAAGAACACGGTGATGGTCGTCAGCAGGATGGTCAGCTTTGCGCCGTACATCAGGTTGCGGCCGCCACCGAGCATCCGGTAGGTGTAGTTAATCATCTGCCCGACGACCTGCATTGCGCCGTCGTTCGCCGGAATAATCTGGTTGCAGAAGCCCACGTAGCTTTCCGACACAACGTCGCGCCCGCTGGACGAGACGGACAGATAACTGACGCAGAACAGCGGGTTATAGGAAATGGTCAAGCGCTTGCGGGTGCTCTGCGCATCCTCCGCCAGGCGCTGCTGCATGGCTTCCGAGGTGTTCGCCAGCATTTCCTCGCGCGTGGGCATCATGGTCGAGAGAATCCCAACGACGATGAGGACGAGCAGCACAATGCTGACGACGATTTTTGTTTTCCGCTGCCACCGATCGACCCGGAACAGCTTTGCGGGCATTTTTCCCTTCATATCCGATTCCTTTCCCGCCGCATGGTCAGCGGATTCCCTTCTCACACAAAAAACCGCGCCCTGTCGGATGGGATGTTTCCACCCGGCAGGTGCGGATTGTTTGCGGCTGTAGGCTGATTACTCCGCAGATTCCTCGGCGTCCGCACCGAACCAGTACTCGTAGATTTCCTTCAGCGTGCCGTCTTCTTCCAGTTCCGCCATTGCCTTGTTGATGGCGGCCTGCATATCGGTGTCGTTCAGACCCATCGCGATGGCGAACTGCTCACCTTCGGTCATGTCCTGATAGACAATCTTGTACAGTTCCGGATTCCTCGCAACATAGCTTTCCGCAACGCCGCTGTCCACCACAACCGCCTGAATTTCGCCGTTGGTCAGCTGGGTGAAGCAGTTGCTCAGCTTGTCGTTCGCCACCACGGTCACGTTGATGGTCTGGGTGGATTCATAGTCGCCCATCAGGATGTCCGCGGTCGTGCCCTTCTGCACACCGATGACATAGCCGTCCAAATCCATGAAGGAATTGATTTCCACGTCCTTGTCCGCCGGCACAACCACCGCCTGATAGTTGGTGATGTAGGGCAGGGAGAACAGCATGTTCTGCATACGGTCAGGGGTGATGGTCACGGCGGAGCAAACCACGTCGTAGTTCACACCGATACCGTCGAAGATGCCGTCAAAGGAGGTCGTCACAACCTGCATCTGCAAGCCCAGCTTTTCCGCCACAGCCGCCATGATGTCCATGTCCAGACCGACAACGGATTCGCCGTCGTCCGCAACCATCTCGAAAGGCGGATAACCGGCTTCGCAGCCAACCGTCAGCACACCAGCGTACAGGGTCTTGACTTCCGCGGGCGCGGCTTCTTCCGCGAACACGAATGTCACCATCATCATCAGAGCAATAACCACACTCAGCAGCTTCTTCATTGTTACCATCCTCCTGAAAACAGGTTTTTCACGATTTTATTGTCCGCCGGAGCGCTTCCGGGGAACAGTGCATAGTATAGCGCAGAATCATCCGCTTGTCAATGCATATTCATACATTTTTCGTGAATTTTTTTTGATGATGCCGTCGTTTCGTTCAGCACCACCGCCGCGAAAATCACCAGAAAGCCCAGTCCCATTCGGATGGTCAGCTTTTCGCCCAGAAAAATCACGCCGGACAGCGCCCCGAACACGGATTCGAGGCTCATCAGCAGCGCCGCATGAGACGTCGGTGCGAGCTTCTGCGCGATATTTTGGCAGGACGATGCCAACATGGTTGAGAACACCGCGACATACAAAATGCCGCCGATGGACTGCATGTTCCACTGTATCGGCATCCCCCGCTCCGTCGCCAGCGACCAGCACAGCCCCGTCAGCGCCGCGAACGCAAACTCCAGCACAATCAGCGCATAAGTATCCATGCGTTCGTTGCAGCGCCCGACGGAGATAATCTGTGCCGCATACAGCACGCCGCACACCAGCGTCAGCACGTCGCCGCGATTCAGTCCGCCGCTTTCGCCGTCCAGCGAGAGGATGCCGATGCCCAGCAGCATCAGCACCGCCGCGACATATCGCCGCGCGCCGAGCTTCTCATGGAACAGCACCGCACTGCCGAACGGCACCAACAGGACGTAAATCGTCGTCAGAAACGCATTTTTCCCGGCAGTCGTGTCCTGCAATCCGACGGTCTGCACAATGTACGCCAGCCCGGTCAGTACGCCGACGAGCAGCCCCATCAGCACCTGCCCGCGCGTCAGCCCACGCAGGTGCTTGCGGAGAATCACGCCGCTGATGAGCGCCGCAATGCCGAAGCGCAGCGCAATCATCATCGACGGCGGCACGCTGTCCAGCGTATTTTTCACCACTGCGAACGCTGACCCCCAGATAATTGCCGCTGCCAGCAGCAATCCATCCGCAATCCATTGATTCTTCGTCATTCTGCATCCTCTTTTCGTTTTTTTCGCGCCGCAAGCGCTTGCAACTGGTCATCCTGCGTGTTATACTGACAGTATCAAATTTGGAGGAGGGGTTTCCCCATGAAAAAGTTCATCGAAGAGTTTAAGAAGTTCGCCCTGCGCGGCAACGTGATGGACATGGCGGTCGGCGTCATCATCGGCGGCGCGTTCACCGGCATTGTCACGGCGCTGACGACGAATTTCATCAATCCGCTGCTATCGCTGATTTTCACCGGCGGCCCCGGCGACATTTCCGACGGTGTGGCATGGACGTTCGGCGCGGCGTTTGCGTCGTTCCTGACGACGGTGGTGAATTTCTTCATCACGGCGCTGGTGCTGTTTATGCTGCTGAAGGGGATTAACGCGCTGATGAGCATCGGGAAGAAGCCCGCTGCGCCTGCCGCGCCGACGACGAAAAAGTGCCCCTATTGCCTGAGCGAGATTCCGATTAAGGCGACGCGCTGCCCGCACTGCACCTCGGAACTGGATAAGAAATAAGAAAAAAGCAGCAAAAAAGTTCAGTTTGGGAAGCATGCTCAAGCCTGACCACCAAAAACGGGTCAAGGGGGGACTTCGTCCCTTTTCGTCTGCCCCTTGCAGGGTCAAGGGACA
>ENA-OZEU01000156-OZEU01000156.1-human-gut-metagenome-genome-assembly--contig:-NODE-156-length-17363-cov-4.948636_pt1 | contig 17363 bp, 17 predicted proteins | sample MGYA00244608_ERZ653614 | MGnify/ENA primary metagenome ERZ653614 (study PRJEB26926, sample SAMN06165166) | human gut metagenome | biome: ENVO:00009003; feature: ENVO:2100002; material: ENVO:00002003...
CAGCGTCAGATGTGTATAAGAGACAGGCCGCAACCTGCGCCTCAAACGGGGTGCGATCGACCTTCTGGCGATGGAGTTGGCGGTTCATCCGATCCACTCTATATCGTTCGTGCGGACTGCCGTAGGACCTTCGCTGCGACTTTATGCCCGGGAGTATGTCGGCCGGTTGGGTCGTTTCGACCGGGCCGACGGGTATGAATTGTCCCGCAAGGAGAGGATCACGTTGTACGAACCGTTGTTTTATGACTTGCATCCTTCCCGCTACGCATGGATTTTAACTCTGGGAGGGATGTCGCTCCTGGCCGGATGTGCGGTCGTTGCATGGGTGTTCGGGTGGTTGCCCGTCACGTTGTTGCTATTGGATATATTGTTGCTTTGGGGGCTGTCCCTGTGGCTGAACTCCATTGCTGCGCCCGTCTCCTCCGGGAAACGGGATACTGCGCTCGGGGCCATGTGACGGCAGCCGAGTTTTTTATTGCCGGAAATTTTACGGATCCGGGGATTAATACTATCTTTATCCTGTCTTACCGATCAAAAACACTATTATGCTTGACAACGAGCTGAAATCATATCTTTTGCCCAACCTTTTCAATGCGGCGGTGCGGGCCGGTGCGGCCATTATGCAGGTTTACAAAAACAAGGAGGATTACGACATCAGCATTAAGAGCGACAAGACTCCGATTACCGTCGCGGACCGCCGGGCGCACGAAACGATCAAGACCTATCTGGGACCTACCCGTATTCCGATTCTGAGCGAAGAGGGGCGTGAGATGCGGTACGAAGAGCGCTGCAACTGGGAGCTGTTCTGGTTGGTGGACCCGCTGGACGGAACGGTGGAGTTTATCAAGGGAAACAACGAGTTTACGGTCAATATCGCCCTGATGGAGAATAACCGGAGCGTGGCGTCGGTGGTGTATGTTCCCTATTTGGGCAAGATGTATCTCGCGTGGCGCGGGGGCGGTGCTTTTCTGAAAGAGGGGGTGGCGGCCGATTCCGACGCGGAGTACTCGTACGGGCAGATCGTCGAAAGTATGCGGCGCCTGCCTGTAGAGTCGGCGCGGCATGAACCTCCCCGGGTCGCCGTGTCCCGGTCGCACAAGTCGCCCGAACTCGCGGAGTATATCGAGGAATTGCGAAAGAGCCATCCCGATCTGGAGGTCGTGGAGCAGGGCAGCTCCTATAAGTTTTGTTTGCTGGCGGAAGGCGCGGTGGATTACTATTTTCGGACTACTTCCACGTATGAATGGGATACTGCGGCGGGGGAGTTGATTCTCTCCGAAGCGGGGGGCGAAACGCTTTCGCTGCCGGATTATCGTCCGTTGCGTTACAACAAGACGGATCTGGTCAATCCCTGGTTTTTCTGTCGTGCCCGTAAAATGCCGGGTTGCAGACCGGAGGCGGAGATGATGGTCGGGGAGTGTTCTGCGGCGGACTGACCGCCTCTCGGCATCGTGGGGTTGAAACCGAGAAAATAGAAACACGGGTAATCAGATTCAGATTACCCGTGTTTTCGGTTTGCGGAGAATTTGTCGCCGATTATTTTTTTGCGGAGCCGTGTACTGCGGCTGCCGCTTCGGGGGTGCAGGCGGTGCAGTTGCCCGAGCATCCGGGCTCCGATGCGCAGTCTTCGAGTCCCGCCATCTGTTCCCGGGTCTCCTGAACGGCGCATTTGATACCCAGTTTGCGCATGTTTTCGTTGGTGGAAATTTCGGAGTCGATGTGGTGTCCCTTGAAGATCAGCGTGAGCGACATGGCCAGGACGAAGAGTCCGACGGCCAGAATCGCCAAAAGAATTATGATTAACCAGGTTGGCATGGTAACTGAAATTTAATAGTGGAAATTTGGGTGTTCCGATGCAAATTTATACATTTGTGTTATTAATTGCAAAAATGCTGCCCGGAATGATCCGGGCGTATGCTGACAGAGTAAATCCGGTATGAAAATCGTTATTGCGGGTGCGGGCGAAATGGGAAGCCATCTGGCGAAAATGCTCAGTGGCAACGGGCACGACATCACGGTCATAGACAGCGATCCGAAGCTGCTGGCCGATGTGGCCAGCCTGGCCGACGTGCTGACGGTCGAGGGCGACTCCACGACCTTTGCCGTGTTGCGGAAGGCTTCGGTGCGAAAGTGCGACCTGTTCATCGCCGTCAATCATGTCGAGAACGACAACGTGGTGGCAGCGGTGCTGGCCAAGCAGCTCGGGGCCAAGAAATCCATCGCCCGGATCGACAACAACGAATACCTGGAGCCCAATAACAAGGAGATTTTTATCAACATGGGTATCGACTACCTGTTCTATCCGGAAAAGGTGGCGGCTCAGGAGGTGATCAATCTGTTGGGGCACACTTCGACGACGGAGTACGTCGATTTTTCGAGCGGACGGCTTTCGCTCGTGGTTTTCCGTCTTGATCCGACCTCGTCGCTCATCGGACGCGAACTTTCGGGTTTCAAGGACGATGCGGCGCAGCTCAGCTATCGGACGGTGGCGATCGCTCGCGGCGGTCAGACCATCATCGCCCGGCAGGATGAAATATTTATGGAGGGCGACATGGTGTATGTCATCGCCCGGCAGGATGCCGTGAAGGAGGTGATGGAGTTCTCGGGGCATTCCAACGTGGAGATCAACAACATGATGATCCTCGGCGGTTCGCGCATCGGTATACGCATTGCGACCGAATTGCAGGACGAGGTCAATATCAAGTTGATCGACTACAATGCCGAGAAGGCCTATCGGTTGGCCGAATTGTTGGACAAAACTTTGATTATCAATGAGGATGGCCGCCATATCGAAGCGATGCTCGAGGAGGGGCTGGCCAATATGGACGCTTTTATCGCGGTGACGGGGCGCAGCGAAACCAATATTCTGGCGGCGATGCTCGCCAAACGCATGGGCGTCAAGAAGGTGATCGCCGAGATCGAGAACCTCGATTATATCAATCTGGCCGAGAGTATCGGTATCGATACGATCATCAACAAGAAACTGGTTACGGCGTCGAACATCTTCCGCTTCACGATGTCAACCGACGTGCAGGCGATCAAGTGTCTGACGGGCAGCGAGGCCGAGGTGCTGGAGTTCATCGTCAAGCCCAACGCCCCGGCGACGAAGGCTCCGATCAAGGAGTTGAAGCTGCCGCAGGATACGATTATCGGCGGTGTGGTGCGCGGCGACAAGGTTTTCATCGCCGTGGGAAACATGGAGTTGAGCGCCTACGATCGCGTGGTGGTTTTCGCTATGCCGGCGTCGATCTCCAAAATAGGATATTTCTTTAATTAACGATAAGGAGGAGCAGCGCAGGATGTCGATTCGGAACAGTTTGTTACGTACCTATTTCGCCCGCCGGATGAAGGCGATAGATCGTTTTCGGCGACATCCGGACCAAGTGCAGGCCGAGATGTTCCGACAGCTCATTGCGCGGGGGGCCGATACGGAGTTCGGTCGTCGGCACGGTGTTGCCAAGCATCTTACGCCCGAGGCGTTCGCCGCACGGGTCGGAGTGCAGGACTACGAGAGTTTCAAGCCTTATATCGAGCGGATGCTGGCCGGAGAGAAGAATGTCGCAGCCCCGGGGCGGGTGACGCTTTTCGCCCGTTCGTCGGGAACTACGTCCGACCGCAGCAAGTTCATTCCCGTCACGCGGGAGTCCGTGTGGTGGAATCATACGCTCGGTATGCGGGACGTGGCGGCGGTGTATGCTTCGGCCAAGCCGCAGACGAAGATCTTCGACGGCAAGACGCTGACGCTCGGCGGTTCGTATGTCCGGGAGAACGGAGCTCTCATCGGGGATCTGTCGGCTGTGCTGATCAGTCAGACTCCGTTCTGGAGCGGTTGGTTCCGGGCGCCGAAGATGGAGACGGCTCTGATTCCGGATTTCGACCGGAAGATAGAGGGGATCTGCCGGGAGTGTACCCGGGAGAAGATCACGGCCTTTGCCGGCGTGCCTTCGTGGAACCTGGTGCTGATGCGCCGGGTGTTGGAATATACGGGCAAGAGCAACCTGCTCGAAGTGTGGCCCGATCTGGAATTTTTTGCGCACGGGGGCGTGGCGTTTACGCCCTACCGCAAGTCGTTCGCCAAGCTGATCCCGTCGGAGGGGATGACCTATCTGGAAACTTACAACGCTTCGGAGGGGTTTTTCGCGCTGGCTGACGATCTGACGCGGGACGATATGCTGCTGATGCTCGATTACGGGACTTATTACGAATTTCGCAGCGGCGAGCAGATCGTGCCGCTCGAAGGCGTTCGGGTCGGAGAGGTTTATGCGATGATCGTGACCTCGATCAACGGATTGTGGCGCTATGAGATAGGCGATACGGTGGAATTCACCTCGACGAATCCCTACCGCATCCGTTTCGCGGGTCGCACGCGTCAGTTCATCAACGTCTTCGGCGAGGAGCTGATCGTGGATAACGCCGAGCGGGCGCTCGCGGCGGCCTGCGAGCAAACCGGTGCGGTGGTCGAAGAGTACTCCGTGGCGCCCTGTTTCATGGGGCTGAATACCCGGGGAGCGCACGAATGGGTGCTGGAGTTTTCGGAGCGGCCCGATACGCCGGAGCATTTTGCCGAAGTGCTGGACCGGGAGCTTCGCAGCGTCAATTCGGATTACGACGCCAAGCGGCAGACGGCGCTCGATCCGCCCCGCATCCATGCCGTGCCGCCGGGAACGACGCTGCGCTGGTTGCAGAAGACGGGCAAGAACAAGCTGCCCCGTATGCGCAACGACCGTACGGTTGTGGAACAGTTACTGAAGATTGAACAATAAATAACGCGACGACACGCGTCGCTTTGCCGGGGGCCGGGGATTGCGGCGGGAGGCGGTTTTCTGCCGTGCCGCCGCAGACGGTGGACTTGCCGGGCGGCGGGACCGGGAAGGGGCCCCGCCGTGCGGCGTGAAGTGCGTGACGTCGTCAAAACATCCGATTTATGTACATTGCGATAGCCGGAAATATCGGCAGCGGCAAAACCACGCTGACCGAGATGCTGACCGAGCGCTACGGCGCCAAGGCCTATTACGAGCAGAGCGACAATCCCTACATCGGGGATTTCTACAACGATATGAATCGTTGGTCGTTCAATCTGCAAATGTATTTTCTGGGCAGCCGCATTCAGCAGACGATGGATATTCTGCGTAGCGGTCCGGTCGATATTTTTCAGGATCGGACGGTGTACGAGGATGCCTATATTTTCGCCGACAACCTGCATCGCATGGGGCTGATGTCGGGCCGGGACTTCGATACTTATATGAGTATCTTCGGGTTGATTACCAACCTGGTGCCCCGGCCGGATCTGTTGATTTACCTCAAGGCCAGCGTGCCGACGCTCATTTCGCAGATCCGCCGCCGGGGTCGCGCCTACGAAATGAACATCGACGAACAGTACCTGCGGCGGCTCAACTACCGTTACGACGACTGGATCGAACATATCTACCGGGGCGAAGTGCTCGTGATCGATAAGGATCGTGAGGATTTCGTTGCGGATGCTGCGGTGATGGAGAAGATCTGCGCTCGTCTCGACCGGAAGCGGGAGGAGCTCGAAAACGCTAAAAAATAGTCCCTATGTTGCCGGAATCTTTCACGCGGCGGGTTATGGCCGAACTGGGACCGGAGGAGGGGCGTGCGCTGTGTGAGGTGCTCGAAGGTCCGGCGCCGACGTCCGTCCGTCTGCACCCGCAGCGCCCCTGCCGCTGGAACGGAGCCGAGACGGTTCCCTGGTCGCCGGCAGGACGTTACCTGACGGAGCGGCCTTCGTTTACGCTCGATCCGGCTTTCCATGCCGGGGCTTATTACGTGCAGGAGGCTTCGTCGCAGTTCCTGGCTCACGTGCTGGCCGGGGAGGAGGTCGCCGGAAAACGGATTCTGGACCTTTGCGCCGCGCCGGGGGGAAAGACGACGCTCTATGCGTCGCTCGCAGGTAGCGACGGGCTGGTAGTGGCGAATGAAGTCAATCGCCAGCGGGCGGCTGTTCTGGCGGATAACGTCCGCAAGTGGGGGCTGGGAAACGTGGCGGTGACGGTGAACGAGCCGGCACAGATCGCGGTGCTCGAAGGATGGTTCGACATCGTGGCGGTGGATGCCCCCTGTTCCGGCGAGGGGATGTTCCGCAAAACACCCGAGGCACGGGACGAGTGGAGCGAGAACAATGTGAAGATATGTGCCGTCCGGCAGGCGGAGATTCTGCGCGAAGCGTGGAAGACGCTGCGTCCCGGCGGATTGCTGATATACAGTACCTGCACGTTCAATCGACTGGAAAACGAAGGGTCGCTGGAGGGATTGCTGGCCGAAGCGGGTGAAGAGATCGTCGAATCGACCGCTTTCGATTGCCCGCCGGCGTGGGGTGTGGTTTGCGGTCGGGTCGGTCCTTTCCGGACGTTCCGTTTCTATCCGCACCGGACCCGGGGCGAGGGATTTTTTGCGGCGGTGGCCCGTAAGGTGTCCGATGGCGGAAGCCGTGTCCGTGTGCCCAAGTCCCGCCGAACGATTTTCGCGCCCGCCGGACGCAGGGAGTGTGCGGAACTGGCCCGTTGGGTCGCCGAACCCGGGCGGATGCGTTTTGCGGCGGTGGCGGATGTCTATTATGCGTATTACGAATCGCAGTACGAGGCGGTGAAAATGCTGGCCGAATCGCTGCGCGTGATCGCCTCGGGCGTTGCGATGGGGCAGATCTTCAAGGAGCGGCTCAAGCCCGATCATGCGCTGGCGATGTTTTGCGGATTGGATCGCGGAGCGGTGCCTGTTGCCGAGTTGTCCGAAGAGGAGGCGCTGCGGTTTCTGCGCAAGCAGGAGGCGGAGGCTGCGGCTTTCGCCGAGGGGATGAATCTGGTGACGCACGGGGGAGCGGCCCTGGGTTTCGCCAAGCGGATTCAGAACCGGGTAAACAATATGTATCCCAACTCGTTGCGGATATTCAACCTGTAATTGTACATGTTATGGCCAAGAAACTATTCTATTCGATGGGCGAGGTGTCGGAGATGTTCGACGTCAATGCTTCGCTGATCCGTTTTTGGGAGACGAAATTCGATATCCTGCGCCCGCAGAAGAACAAGAAGGGCAACCGTCTTTTTTCTCCGGCCGATGTCGAAAACCTGAAATTGATCTATCATCTGGTCAAGGAGCGGGGCATGACCCTCGACGGAGCCGCCCGTTGTCTGAAACAGAATAAAGGAACCATTTCGCGCGATGCGGAGCTGCTCGAACGTCTTCAGCGTGTCCGGGCCCTGCTCGAAGAGGTGCGGGCCGAACTCAAGGAGAGTGCGGAGGACCGGGCGGTTGTCGCGGAAAATGGGGCTGGAGAGGCGGCCGAAGTATCGGCGCTCCCGGTTCGTACCCGGAAGAAGCCTGCCGCGCAGGAGTTGGCGGACGATGCCGGAGGGGATGGAGCGGAGAGTAAAGGACCTGTGCAGGTGATCGAACCAGGTCCCCGGAGCGAAAAGCCGGCGCCGAAACGTTCGGCGGCGCGTCAGCCCCGGCGCAAGAAGGAGAAAGAGGAGGCGGAGAGCAAGGAGTTGTTCGCCTTCTATGAACAGTCGTTGTTTTAGACGGACGTTTTGAAATACGGCAGGCGGGTACATTTTGCCTTCGCCTCCGATTCGGAGGGGGCGGTGACGTTGCGGACCGCTACGGCGATAGGCCCGACCGGGTATGCGAACGAACCCGATACTTCGGTATATCTTTTGGGGCGCGTAGCGCCGCAAGTCCCTTCGAGGTGAGGATTTCGGGGTGGGCAGCATTATGGACGGGAGCACAGGCCGCGAACAAGCGACCGTCGGATATGGTACGTTGAAAATATAATCGCCTTTTCAAATAATGTAGTAGGATTATGAAAATCAGAGATATTGCTGAAGTGATCGAACGATATGCTCCGCTCCGTTTGCAGGAATCGTACGACAATGCCGGTCTTATCGTGGGACGGCCCGAGGACGAAGTGCATCAGGCGCTGCTGGCTGTCGATGTGACCGAAGAGGTGTTGGACGAGGCGGAGCAGACGGGGTGCGATCTGATAGTCACGCACCATCCGATCGTTTTCCATGCCCTCAAGCGGTTCAATTCGGCTACTTATGTGGAGCGGTGCGTCGAGCGGGCGATCCGTCGGGGAATAGCGCTCTACGCCTGTCATACCAACCTGGACAGTGCGCCGGGCGGCATGAGTTGGCGGTTGGCGGAGATGCTCGGCGTGGAAGAGTTACGGGTGCTGCAACCGACCGATCCTGCGGACGGGCGGGTCGGCTTCGGGGTGGTGGGCGAACTGCCGCAGTCTATGTCGGTGCGGGATTTTATGCGGCGTATTCAGGAGCGCCTGCCGGTGCAGGTAATCCGCCATTCCGAGCTGGTCAAGGAGCAGGTACGGCGGGTGGCCGTATGTACCGGAGCGGGAGCCTCGCTGCTCGGCGAAGCGCGTCGTGCGCAGGCCGATGTGTATGTCACTTCGGACCTCAAATACAACGATTTTATGACTCCCGACGGGGCGTTCGTGGTGGCCGATATCGGCCATTTCGAGAGCGAATATTGCGCAATCGACATTTTGTTTGATATTTTATCGAAAAATTTATTTACCTTTGCGGTTCGCAAGAGTGTAAATTCACGTAATCCGATCGGTTACATAGTTCCGTCTAAACAATAAAAACACGATATGGCAACACAGAAAAAGACAGCTGAAGTTGATTATTCGATGCAGGAGAAAATCCTGGCCCTCTACGATCTCCAGAAGATCGACAGCCAGATCGATTCGATCAACAAGGTGAAGGGTGAGCTGCCGCTCGAGGTGCAGGATCTCGACGACGAATTGGCCGGTTTGAAGGCGCGTGTCGAGAATATCAATGCCGAAATCGAGGAGCTCAATGCTCTCTCCAAGCAGCGTAAGCGCGAGGTGGATCAGGCCAAGATACTCATCGGCAATTACAAGGAGCAGCAGAACAACGTCCGGAACAACCGCGAGTTCGATGCGATTAGTAAGGAGATCGAGTATCAGGAGTTGGAAATCGAGCTGGCCGAAAAGCGTCTGAAAGAGTATGCTGCCGGAATCAAGGTCAAAAAGGCGCAGGTCGAGGAGACCGAGGCCCTGATGGCGGAGCGCCGAAAGGACCTCGAAGCCAAGCAGACCGAATTGCAGAGCATCGAAGCGGAAACGGCCTCGCAGGTGGCGGAATTTACGGCTCAGGCGGCTAAAGCGCAGGCCAAGATCGACAAGCGGTTGCTGGAGGCTTACCAGCGGATCCGTCATAACGTGCGCAACGGACTTGCCGTGGTGACGGTGCGGCGCGATGCGTGCGGCGGCTGTTTCAACCGCATTCCGCCCCAGCGCCAGATGGAGATCCGTCAGGGCAAGAAGATCATCATTTGCGAATACTGCGGTCGTATTCTGGTGGCCGATCCCGAAGAGCAGCAATAGCAAGCGTTTGGGGTTGAACGATTTGTAGCCCGACCTTCCCACGGAAGGTCGGGCTGTATTCGTTGAGTCGAAACGGGGACGGCCTCTTTTCCGAATGAGGATTTCGAAACCCCGATTGCTTTTTTTCGATACGATCGTTGCGTTCGGATGAAACTTTTGCCGCGAAATCGTTGTTTTTTCCAAATAATAATTAATTTTGCGATGATGTAACTTTTTGAAATACCCGATAGATGAAGATAGCTCTGGCTCAATTGAATTATACGGTCGGCGACGTCGCAGGAAATACAAACAAGATCATCGAATCCGTACGTCGTGCGAAAGCCGAAGGCGCAGACCTCGTCGTTTTTGCCGAGCAGGCGATCAGCGGTGCTCCTTCGTTCGATTTGCTGCGGAAAAATCCTTTTTTGGAACAGTGCGAAGATGCGTTGATGCGGATTGCCGCCGAATGCGATACGGTGGATGCGATCGTGGGGCTTCCGATTCTCACCAAGGAGGGGACGATCAGTGCCGCAGCGTTGATTCAACAAGGAAGAGTCGTCCGCTACGTGGGAAAACAGAATATCACCGTGCGCCGCGAATTGGGATTTCTGACCCCTTCGAAAGGTTGCGAATACGTTACGATACGGGGTTGCCGCTGTGCGCTGGTCGTAGGCGACGATCTTTTTCATACCCCGGATTTCGACAAGTCGGTCGAAACCGTCATCAACATCCATGCCCGCCGCTACCGCAAGGGCGACTTGAGTCGTCGGTACGACGTAATCCGGAATATCGCCTACGTCAAGGGAAAGAATGTGGTGATGGTCAATCAGGTCGGCGGTGCTACGGAGCTGGTTTACGACGGGATGTCGGGCGTGATGGACAACCGGGGCAAGCTGGTGCGGTTGCTGAAAAGTTTCGAAGAGGACTTTCAGGTGTTCGATACCGAAAATCCCGCTTGCAGCGTCGAGTCCGTCCCTGTGTCGGTGAACGACCGTACCCGCTTCATTTACGAGGCGGCTTGTTGCGGTCTGCGGGATTTCTTCGTTAAAAATGGGTATAAAAAGGCCTGTGTCGGCGTTTCGGGCGGTATCGACTCCGCCGTGGTCGCTTGTCTGGCGGTTGCAGCGCTGGGGGCGGAGAACGTGCGGGGATTGATGATGCCCTCGCAGTTTTCGTCGGAAGGATCGGTCGAGGATGCCAAGCAACTGGCCGAAAACCTCGGTATCGAGTTCCATGTCGTGCCGATCACGGAGGCTTACCGCAGTATCGTCGATACGTTGATCCCGGTGATCGGCGGTACGGATTTCGATGCGACGGAGGAGAATATCCAGTCCCGCATCCGCACGCTGATGCTCATGGCCCTGCAGAACAAGAACGGCTATGTCCTGCTCAACTGTTCCAACAAGAGCGAGAATGCGCTCGGTATCTGTACGCTCTACGGCGATACCGGCGGCGCTTTCAGCGTGACGGGCGATCTGTATAAGACCGAGATGTATGACCTGGCCCGCTATATCAACCGGAAATTCGGTGCTCCCATTCCTGAAAACATCCTGACCAAAGAGCCTTCTTCGGAGCTTCGGCCCAACCAGAAGGACAGCGACATGCTGCCCTCTTACGAGGTGGTGGATGCCATCCTGTACCGTCTGATCGAAGATGGGCAGTCGCGTGAAGAGATCATCAATGCCGGATTCGACAGCGACGAGGTACAGAAAATCTATGCGATGGTCATGCGCAACGAAAAGAAGCGTTTTCAGTATCCGCCGGTGCTTCGACTCTCGTCCTCCTCGTTCGGGCATGAGTACCGTATGCCATTGACCCATAAATATGTAAAGTGACCCGATGGACCGTATCGAACATAGCGGGGTGGTGAAGCGCGTCGATGCGGAGAGGGTTTGTGTGGAAATTACGGCTCATGGCGCTTGTGGGAGCTGCAAGGCCCGCGAAGCCTGCGGTTTGGGTCAGACCGGGCAGAAAATCGTGGAGATACGTACTCCGGCTGCGGCGACGTATCGTCCCGGCGACAGGGTGACGGTCGCTATAACCCGACGTACGGGAGCGGTCGCGGTTTTGTTGGCTTATGTCGTGCCTTTCGTCGTCCTGATCGGCGTGGTGGCAGTCTGCTATCTGCTCGGCGCGGGCGATGGGGCGGCGGTACTTGCAGGATTGGGATCTGTCGTCCTGTACTATGGGATTCTCTGGCTTCTGCGCCGGAAGATCGATAATGCGATTCATTTCACAATATCCGAATAATATGGAGGTATTACTTTACACAGTGCTTACACTTTGCGTGTTGGGAATCCTTGCCGCGCTGATCCTCTATTTCGTGGCACAAAAGTTCAAGGTCGAGGAAGATCCCCGGATCGACGAGGTCGAAAAGATGCTGCCCGGTGCGAACTGCGGCGGCTGCGGATTCGCCGGATGTCGCGGTTTGGCCGATGCGCTAGTGAAGCGGGCCGATATCTCTTCGCTTTTCTGCCCGGTGGGCGGGGCCGAAGTGATGAAGACCGTCGCTGCCTACCTGGGCAAGGCTGCTCCGGAGAAGGAGCCCCAGGTGGCTACCGTCCGCTGCGGCGGCAGTTGCGAGAAACGTCCCCGGATCAATGCGTACGACGGTGTTACGTCCTGCGCGGTGGCTGCTTCGCTTTATGGCGGAGAAACGGGGTGTACGTACGGCTGCCTGGGATACGGGGATTGTGTGACGGTTTGTAACTTCGATGCCATAGCGATAAATCCCGAAACGAGGCTTCCAGAGGTCGATTTCGACAAATGTACGGCCTGCGGCGCGTGTGTCAAGGCTTGTCCCAAGTCGATTATCGAGTTGCGGAAGAAGTGGCCCAAGCAGCGGGCGGTTTACGTCGCGTGCATGTCGAAAGACAAAGGGGCGGTGGTGATGAAAGCCTGCAAAGCCGGCTGTATCGGCTGCGGAAAGTGTGAGAAAGTGTGTCCGTTCGGAGCCATTACGATCCAGAACAACCTGGCTTTCATCGACTCCTGGAAATGCAAGCTCTGCCGCAAGTGCGTGAACGAATGCCCCACCGGTGCCATCCGTCTGGTCGGTATGGAGCCGCTGCCCAAGGAGCCTAAAGCCGCTCCTGCATCGAAGCAAACGTCGGCAGCGGGAGAGAAGCCGGCTTCGGAGGAGAAGAAGACCGAAAAAACCGAATCCTGATCCGAACGATAAAACCGAAAACAAACGCTATGAAGACATTTCCGAGAGGCGGAGTACATCCGTCGGATAACAAGTTGAGTCGGGCGGAGGCCGTCGAGGTACTGGCGTTGCCCGATGTGGTGAATGTTCCTTTGTCGCAGCATATCGGTGCGCCGGCGGTTGCGAAGGTGGCCAAGGGCGACAAGGTGAAGGTGGGAGAGTTGATCGCCGAAGCCGCCGGTTTCGTGTCGGCCAATATCCATGCGCCCGTGTCGGGCACCGTGACGGGGGTGGATATGCTGCCCAACGGGCAGGGAATCCGCCAGATGATGATTACGATCCGTCGCGAGGGGGATGAATGGGCCGAAGGGATCGACACTTCGAAGGAGCTCGTGCGCGAATGTACGCTTTCGGCTCCGGAGATTCTTGCCAGGATCAAGGAGGCGGGTATCGTCGGTATGGGCGGTGCGGCGTTCCCCACGCAGGTCAAACTGACGGTGCCTGCCGGGAAAAAGGTCGAGCACTTGATTATTAATGGTGTCGAGTGCGAACCTTACCTGACGTCCGACCATCGGGTGATGCTCGAACGGAGTGAAGAGCTGCTCGTGGGCGTCACGATCCTGATGCGGGCGCTCGGCGTGAGCGGCGCTTCGGTCGGAATCGAGAACAACAAACCGGATGCGATCACCCGATTGAGTCGGCTGGCTTCGTCGTACCCCGGAATCCGGGTCGTTCCGCTTCGGGTCCGTTATCCGCAGGGGGGCGAAAAACAGTTGATAGCGGCCGTTACGGGTCGGGAGGTTCCGCCGCCGCCGGGATTACCGATCGACGTGGGTGCCGTCGTCTGCAATGTTTCGACGACGGTGGCCGTGTACGATGCGGTGCAGAAGAACAAACCTCTGATCGAGCGGGTGGTGACTGTTACGGGTCGCCAGGTGGAGGCTCCGAAAAATCTGCTCGTCCGTTTCGGAACGCCGGTGGCTGTCTTGTTGGAGGCTGCGGGAGGCGTGCCGGCCGGGGATGTGAAAGTGCTCAACGGCGGGCCGATGATGGGACGGGCGATGAGCAACCTCGCCTCACCGGTGGTCAAAGGCTGTTCGGGTATTACGGTGCTCGGGGGGGCGGCAGCCCTGCGTGGTCGGGAGAGCTCCTGTATCAAATGCGCCAAATGCGTGTCGGCCTGCCCGATGGGATTGGAGCCTTATCTGATGGCCAAACTCTCGCGCCGCAAGCTGTGGGAGCGGCTCGAGGCGGAGTGGGTGACCAACTGCATCGAGTGCGGCTGCTGTCAGTTTACCTGTCCGGCGGATATTCCGCTGCTGGACTTTATCCGAATGGGAAAACAGGAGGTCGGGGCGTTGATCCGTGCCCGCGCCGCTGCCCATGCAACCAAGAAATAAGAAAAAAGAGATAGCGTATGGCAAATAAATTGATCGTAGCACCCGCTCCGCACGTGCATGGTTCGGAATCGACGCAAAAGATCATGCGGGACGTTCTGCTGGCGCTGACGCCCGCGCTGGTGTTTTCGGTGGTGGCGTTCGGCTGGAGTGCCCTGGCGGTGACCTGTATTTCGGTGGCCAGTTGCGTGCTGTTCGAATACCTGATTCAGAAATTTCTGCTCAAGGGGCCTTGTACGGTGAGCGACCTGTCGGCCGTGGTAACCGGCGTCCTGCTGGCTTTCAACCTGCCGGCATCGCTGCCCTGGTGGATCGTCGTGATCGGCGCTTTCGTGTCGATCGCCATTGCCAAGATGACTTTCGGGGGGCTGGGCAAGAATCCGTTCAATCCGGCGTTGGTGGGCCGTGTGTTCCTGTTGTTCGCCTACCCGGTGCAGATGACGACTTTTCCCCGTCCGGTCGGACAGTTGGTCGACGCTTTTTCGGGAGCGACGCCGCTGGCAGCCGTCAAAGCGGAGCTGGTGTCGCATACGTCGGTCAATTATCAGGATGTCCTTTTCGGTTCGATCCCCGGTTCGCTGGGTGAGGTTTCGGCCCTGCTGTTGCTGGTGGGAGCCGTCTATCTGCTGTGGAGAAAAGTCATTACGTGGCATATTCCGGTGGCGGTCCTGGGAACGATGGCCGTGTTCGTCTTTCTGGTCGGCCTCGGACAGGGTATGCACGGTGAAGCACTGTGGGAGTTCCCGCTGTTCCATCTGCTTGCAGGCGGAGCCATTCTGGGTGCCGTTTACATGGCTACCGACTATTCGACTTCGCCGATGACGCATACCGGTATGCTGATTTACGGAGTCGGCATCGGCATCATTACGGTACTGATCCGTTTGTGGGGCGCCTATCCCGAGGGTATGTCGTTTGCGATCCTGATCATGAATTCGGTCGTGCCCCTGATCAACAAATATGTCAAACCCCGGCGTTTCGGGTTAAAATAGGAGGAGCGGAGGATGAAGAGTACACTATTCAATATGGTTATGGTGCTGTTCGTGATCACACTGCTCGCTTCCGCAGGCGTGGGAGCGGTCCATATGATTACCGAGGAGCCGATTGCCGAGGCACGGGTCAAGGCGACCCGCGAGGCGCTCAAACAGGTGCTGCCCGAGTTCGACGAAACGGAAGTGTTGCGCGATACGATCGAGAACTTGCCGGTGACGGTGCATACCGCTTTGCAAGGCGACCGCGTGGTGGGTTATGCCGTAGAATCGATGACTAAAAACGGGTTCAGCGGGGTGATCCGGCTGATGGTCGGCTTTGCCCCCGATGGTCAGATTCTCAATATCCGGGTGCTCGAACAGGCGGAAACTCCGGGGCTGGGTACCAAGATGGTCGATGCGGGCAATCCGCTGGAAAAGAGTTTTGTCGGCCGGAATCCGGCCCAAATGAAACTGGGCGTGAAGAAGGACGGCGGCGACGTGGATGCCCTGACGGCGGCGACGATTTCGTCGCGGGCTTATGTCGATGCCGTGAGTCGGGCTTATAAGGCCTATTGCGAAAAGGCAGGCGTCGAAGCTGCCGTGAACACCGTTTCGGGTGCTTCGAATACTCAAAATGCAGGTGCGGACGGTACTTCGGGGGCTTCGGCTACCCGGGATGCGGGAGCGGATGGTGCGTCCGGTGCTTCGAACAATCAAGAAACGGGAGCGGAAGCCGCGACGGGCGCGACGGCTGCTCGGCCGAATGCAGAGGCTGGGACGCGAGCTGCGGGTGAAGAGCGGTACCGAGAGCGGGGATTGGAGCGTGAAGGCCGTTCCAACCGCCTCCAGCGAGGAAGTCAGACCGTGAACAATGCACAGGAAGGAGGTCAAAATGAATAATTTGAAAGTACTTACGAGCGGCATTATCAAGAATAATCCGACGTTCGTTCTGGTACTCGGCATGTGTCCCACGCTGGGTACGACGACTTCGGCGGAGAACGGTTTCGGTATGGGCGTGGCGACGATGGCCGTGCTGATTCTGTCGAACCTGGTCATCTCACTGATTAAGAACCTGATTCCGGACAAGGTGCGCATCCCGGCTTTTATCGTGGTGATCGCATCGTTCGTGACCATTATCTCTATGCTGATGCAGGCGTATGTCCCGGCGTTGTATGCCAGTCTGGGCGTATTCATTCCGCTGATCGTGGTGAACTGCATCATCCTGGGACGTGCGGAGGCATTCGCCTCGAAGAACGGACCGGTGGCTTCGATCTTCGACGGTATCGGGATCGGTCTGGGTTTCACGCTGTCCCTGACGTTGGTGGGGGCTGTCCGCGAAGTGTTGGGCAGCGGGGCCATCTTCGGTTATTCGTTCGGTATTACGGACTACATGCCGTTGGTGTTCGTGCTGGCTCCGGGTGCTTTTATCGTACTGGGGTATCTGATGGCATTGTTTAATAAATTTCTCAAGAAATAGGTATGGAGCTCTCTTATTTTGCCATTATCGTCGGCGCGATCTTCGTCAATAACGTCGTGCTGGCTCAATTCCTCGGCATCTGCCCGTTCCTGGGCGTGTCGTCGAAAGTCGAAACTTCGCTCGGTATGGGAGCTGCCGTGACCTTCGTCATGGCCCTTACTTCGGTGGTTGCATGGTCTATTCAGACTTACGTATTGGTGCCGCTGGGGATCGAATACATGCAGACGATCGTCTTTATTCTGGTGATCGCGGCTCTGGTGCAGATGGTGGAAATCATGTTGAAGAAGGTGTCTCCGTCGCTCTATCAGGCGCTGGGAATTTTCCTGCCGCTCATTACGACGAACTGTGCCGTGCTGGGCGTGGCGATTCTGATGATCTCCAAGGAGTTCAACCTGTTGCAGAGCATCGTTTATTCCGTGGCGACGGCCATCGGCTTCGCATTGGCGCTGATGCTGTTCGCCGGTATTCGCGAGCGGCTCGAACTGGAGGATGTCCCCAAGGCCGTGCAGGGGGTTCCCGTGGCGCTGATTACGGCCGGTATTCTGGCAATGGCCTTCATGGGTTTCTCCGGGCTGGTATAACGGTTATTGGTACGAAAAGGGATTTATGAAAGAGCTATTATTTCTATTTAAGGGATTTGCCCCGTTGATTATCAGGCTATTTTATCGGAGGGGGACTTCTATCGTTCTTGTCAAATCCGTCCGTCTAAACTGAAATGATATTTGTGGCAGGTTAATTTGCTGCTATATGGGGCATACATTGGATTTGATGTCCGGATTAAATCCAAAATTACTTTTCCTCACGATTTATTTGGAGTTTTTATTTCGGAGAGGGCGGTTATCGGTGAAAATTGCGTGATTTTTCAACAGGTGACGATCGGATCGAATACATTGCCGGATAGTCAGAGACCGGGAGCCCCCGTCATCGGAGATAATGTATATATCGGAGCCGGTGTGAAGACTGTCTCTTATACACATCTGACGCTGCCGACGAATTAGACGGTGTAGAT